>Ga0210397_10002902_pt1 | contig 10670 bp, 11 predicted proteins | sample IncBWH2OmetaG_FD_160126 | JGI IMG/M metagenome (GOLD analysis project Ga0210397, IMG submission 160126) | Forest soil microbial communities from Barre Woods Harvard Forest LTER site, Petersham, Massachusetts, United States - Inc-BW-H-2-O ...
GTGCAGCTGCCACTTCAGCACGAACGTGCCGTCCTCGAGGTACTGGTCCTGCTCCGAGTCCACCGCGATCCAGCGTCCGTCCTGGATGACCTGGCTGATGCTGTGCCCTATCCCCGTCATCGCGGGCGTGCCCGGGCCCATCCCGCCCTCGTGGATGACACCCTTCCAGGTGACGTCCTGGTAGAACCGGCCGAGCGCCTCCATCTCCGGGCCGACGCTGACCGGCCTGGGAACAGTGGAATCCGTTCGAGTGTCCATCGCTGCCTCCCATCCGCACGCTGCCTGACGGCAGCATCCGGCGGGAGGGGCCAACGTCCCGGCCTGGAGGACCTTCGGCCGCTGTCGTCGCCGTCCAGGGCGGCGAGGCTGGAGACATGATGGCATCCGTGGCCCGCGGCGTGCGGGCGTGGCTGGCCCGGAGGGTCGCGCTGCTCCTGTTCCTGGTGACGGCGGCGGGGCTGGCCGCGGGCGGCGCGGCCAGGCTGGTTGGCGCCGACCAGGCCGCCGACCTGCTCTGGCTCGGCGTAGCGGCCTGCGGGATGGCCTACGCCTGCTGGGTCGCGGTGGCCGCCCTCGCCCGCGGCCGGCTCAGCGTGGACGTGATCGCCCTGCTGGCACTGACCGGGGCGATAGCGGTGGACGAGCTGCTCGCCGCGGCGGTGATCAGCGTGATGCTGGCCAGCGGGCGCGCCCTGGAGGACTGGGCGGCCTACCGCGCGCGGCACGACCTGAGCGCCCTGCTGGCCCGGGCGCCGCGCACCGCCCGGCGTTACCGGGACGGATCGCTGGAGACCGTGCCCCTCGACGAGGTCGTGGCCGGTGACCTGCTGCTCGTCGCGGCGGGCGACGTCGTCCCCGTGGACGGCGCACTGGCCGCCGACGTCGCGGTGCTGGACGAATCCGCGCTCACCGGGGAGCCCCTGCCGGTCCAGCACGCCCGGGGTGACGCGCTGCGCAGTGGCACCATCAACGCGGCCGGGCCGTTCGACCTGCGGGCCACGACCAGCGCGGCGAAGAGCACCTACGCCGGCATCGTCCGCCTGGTCAGCGAGGCGGAGAGTACGCAGGCGCCGTTCGTCCGGCTCGCCGACCGGTACGCCCTGTGGTTCCTGCCGCTGACCCTGGCCGTGGCCGGGGTGGCGTGGGCGCTGGGCGGTGCGGCCCGCGCGGTGGCCGTCCTGGTCGTCGCCACGCCCTGCCCGCTCATCCTGGCCGCGCCGGTCGCCCTGGTCTCCGGCCTGTCGGCGGCGGCGCGCCGCGGAATCGTGGTCAAGAACGGCGGGGTGCTCGAGCGCCTGGCCCGGTGCACCACCGTGCTGCTGGACAAGACCGGGACGCTCACCGCAGGCCGGCCCGCCGTGACCGCCGTCGTGCCTGCCGGAGCACTGGCACCGGAAGAGATCCTGGGCCTCGCCGCCTCGCTGGACCAGGCCTCCGGGCACGTCCTGGCGACCGCGGTCGTCCGCGCGGCGGCCGAACGCGGCTGTACGCTCGGCCAGCCCGTGGACGTGACCGAGCAGCCCGGCCAGGGCATCGCGGGGACGGTCGCGGGGCGCCGGAGCAGGCTCGGCCGGGCGGACTGGGCCGGGGTTAGCGGCACGCCGCCGTGGGTCAGGGCGGTGCGCCGGCGGGCCTGGCTGGACGGCGCGCTCACCGTGTTCGTCGCCGTCGACGGCACGCCTGCGGGAGCGCTCCTGCTCGAGGACCGGATCCGGCCGGACGCCCGGCAGACGATCCGCGCGCTGCGCCGCGGCGGCATCACCCGGATCGTGCTCGCCACCGGCGACCGCGCCGAGGCGGCCAGCGCCGTCGGCGCGCTGACCGGAGTCGACGAGGTGCTCGCCGAATTGACGCCCGAGGCCAAGCTGGACGCGGTGCGCCGGGAGCAGCGCCGCGCGGCCGTCATCATGACCGGTGACGGGATCAACGACGCGCCCGCCCTGGCGCTGGCCGACGTCGGCGTGGCCATGGGCGCCCGGGGATCCACCGCCTCGTCCGAGGCCGCCGACGCGGTGTTGACCGTCGACCACCTCGGCCGCCTCGGTGAGGCGGCGGCGCTGGCCCGCCGGACCAGGCGGATCGCCTTGCAGAGCGTGCTGGCCGGGATGGGCCTGTCGCTGGCCGCGATGGGCGTGGCCGCGGCCGGATTCCTCCCCGCGGTGTGGGGCGCGCTGCTGCAGGAGGGCATCGACGTAGCCGTCATCCTCAATGCGCTGCGCGCGCTGCGGCCGGCCGCAGCCGCCGCGCCGCTGGCCCCCGCGGACGCCGCCCTTACCCGGCGGTTCCGCGCCGAGCACCTCCTCATCCGGGAGGACATCGAGCAGCTGCGGACAGCCGCCGACGCGCTTACCACCGACCCGCTCGCCGCGCCCGCCGCGATGACCCGGGTCCGCCAGGCGCACGCCCTGCTCACCGGCGAGATCTGGGCGCACGAGAGCGCCGAGGAGGCGGACCTGTACCCGGCGCTGGACCGGCTGCTCGGCGGGGCCGACCCGACCGCCACCATGAGCAGGGCGCACGCCGAGATCGCCTACCAGATCGCCCGCCTCGGCCGGCTCATCGCGGATATCGGCGCCCGGGTCCCGGACGAGACGGACGTCGCCGACCTCCGCGGCGTCCTGTACGGGCTGCACGCGATCCTCCGGCTGCACACGGCACAGGAGGACGAGGCGTACCTGTCGCTCGACGATGACGCAGAAACCGTAGGAGGCAGACCATGAGCAAGCGCACGCGAGCCGCGGCCTTGGGGGCCGCGGCCGCTGCCCTGGCCGCCGGGCTGGGGGCCTATCCCGTTTTCTTCCGGCGCCAGTGCCTGACCTGGGGCGCCCGGCCCGACGAGGTGTCAGGAAGCCTGCCTGGTGACGAAATGCTCCCCCGGGCCGGCATCGTGGCCACGCGGGCGATCACGATCGACGCGCCGCCCGCCGCGATCTGGCCGTGGCTGGTGCAGATGGGCAGCGGGCGCGGCGGCGTCTACACCTACGACTGGATCGAGAACCTGTTCGGCCTGGACATGCACAGTACGCGCCGGATCCTGCCGCAGTACCAGGACGTCAAGGTCGGCGACGAGTTCCCGCTGGGTCCCGGTCGGCCGGCCATGCGAGTCGCCGTCCTCGACCCCGAGCGGACGTTCACGCTCCGGCTCGCCGACGGGAACTGGGTTTGGATCTTCGCGCTGTCCGCCGAGGACGGGCACACCAGGCTGATCAGCCGGAACCGGATCGCGGCGACCGGGGCGTGGCCGGCCCGCCTGTTCGGCATGCTCGTCATGGAACCCGGCAGCCTGATCATGGAGCGCAAAATGCTGCTCGGCATCAAGGAGCGCGCCGAGAACCTGGCCCGCGAGCAGGCGGCGTAGGCCACGATGGCAGACCCACGGCCCTTGAACTCAAAGACGCGGCCCTCTCCTGACCGGGCCAGCGCTGCAGACCTGATGCAGTTCGCTACGGGCGACGGGCGAGCTGCCGGGCACATCGGGGCCGTCTTGGTGCTCGGCGCCGCGCCGGGGTTTACCGTCGCTGAGGCGCGGCGGGTGCTCGGCGAGCGGATCCGCGCGGTGCCGAGGCTGCGGCAGCGCCTCTACCGGGCACCCCCTGGATGCGGGCGGCCGTACTGGGCCGACGACCCGGCGTTCGATATCAACGACCACGTCCGGCAGGTGTGCTGCCCGCCGCCGGGGGACGAGCGGGCGCTGCTCGATCTTGCCGCGGCTCAGCTCCGCGAGCCCATGCCCTGGTCCCGTCCGCTCTGGTCGGCCACGTTCGTCACCGGGCTGGCCGACGGCGGCACCGGGCTGCTCGTCATCATGGACCACGTGCTGGCGGACGGCGTCGCTGGGCTGGCGGTGCTCGGCACGCTGGTCGATCAGGCCGCCGGGACGGCACAGGCGCGAGCGAACCGGTTCCCGGCGCCGGCGCCGCGAGCGCGGGAACTGGCCGCCGATGCCTGGCGAGGCCGCCTGCGGCGGACGGCGCGGGCCGCGCCTGGCGCGCCGCGCCAGGCGCGTGGCCTGCGCCGGATCCGCGAGGGGATGGCAGAACTGGCGGGTACCCGGCCACCGCGCCGGCGGCCGGCGACATCGCTCAACCGGCCGGTCGGGCCGCGGCGGCGGCTCGATGTCGTCGCCGTCGACCTAGCCGGCCTCCGCGACCTGGGACACGCGTACGGCGGCACCGTCAACGACGTGGTGCTCGCCGCGGTCGCGGGGGCGCTGCGAACCCTGCTGGCCACGCGCGGCGAGCAACTCGGCGAGGTCACCATCACGGTCCCGGTGGCCGCGCGGCGGGCGGCCGCCGACGGCGAGCTCGGCAACCAGATCGGGATCATGCCGGTCACCGTGCCCGCCACCGGCGACTTCGGCACTCGGGTAACCCGGACGGCCGAGATCACCCGCGAGCGCAAGTCGCGTGCCCGCGGCGCCTCGGCCGCCCTGTTCGTACCCGTGTTCCTGCTGCTGGCCCGCATCGGCCTGCTGCGCTGGTTCGCCAGCCACCAGCGGGTCGTCCAGACCTTCGTCACCAACCTGCGCGGCCCGGAAAACCCGCTCACGTTCGGCGGCGCCGCCGTGCAGGGGATCATCCCGATCCCGTCCACCACCGGGAACGTCACCGTAACGTTCGCGGCAGCGTCCTACGCCGGGGCGCTGCGTATCACCATCCTGTCCGACCCTGCCCGCATGCCCGACGCCCCCGCCCTAGCCGCCGCCCTCCGCCACGAACTGTCCGCCCCGCTGCTCGCCCCTGTGCCGTAGGCTCATCGCCCCCGGCCGCGATCCTTCACGTAGCCGTCACGTTCTCCTCGTACAGTGCGCCGGTGAGTGCGGAGAGCCACGAGAGGACCCGGCTGCCCGGTCAGCCCAGGCCGCAGCCAGCGCCAACGCCGGCGCGACGGGCGCAGCGCCGGGCCGATGCGGGCGTGGCTGCCAACGCCCGCCTGACCGCGTCCAACGCGGTCGTGCTGCTGGTGCTGCTGATGGCCGAGGGCGTCACGATCCTGCGCGTCCGCGAGTTGCTGACGCCGCACGTGTTCATCGGCATGCTGCTCATCCCGCCGGTGCTGCTCAAGGTGGCCAGCACCGGCTGGCGATTCGCTCGCTACTACCGCGGCGCCCCGGCCTACCGGCGCAAGGGGCCGCCGCCCTTGCTGCTGCGCCTGCTCGGCCCGGTCGTGGTGGTCCTCACCGTCGTGCTGCTGGCCAGCGGCGTGGGGTTGCTCCTGGTGGGCCCATCGTGGCTGCCGCTGCTGCTCACGGTGCACAAGGCCAGCTTCGTGCTGTGGTTCGGCGCCATGACCATCCACGTGCTCGGCCACCTGGGGGAGGTGTTCCGGCTGGCTCCCAGGGACTGGCTGCGGCGGACACGGCGGGACGTCACCGGGGCCGCCCCGCGGCAGTGGCTGATCGCCGCCAGCCTGGTAGTCGGCTGCATGCTCGGATTTCTCCTGCTCAGCCACGTGGGTCACTGGCTGGCCGTGAAGCCTGGAGGGTAACCGGTGGCATCCAAACCGGTTCCGGCGTCGTCGGCACCGTACCTGCTCGGCCGCGCATTGCTCCCGCTGCGCGCGTTCCTCGGGTTCACGTTCTGCTTCGCTGGCCTGCAGAAGCTGGCCAACCCGCGGTTCTTCGACGCCGCCGACCCGGCCTCGATCCAGTCCCAGCTGGCGGCCGCCGCCCGCCGCAGCCCGGTGCACGCGCTGATCTCGCCGCTCGCCCACGTCGCGGTCCCGCTCGGCGTCCTCATCGCGTTCGGCGAGCTGGCGGTGGGCGTAGGCACCCTGCTCGGGCTCCGGGCCCGGCTGGCCGCGGCCGGGGGCCTGGCGCTGTCCCTGATGCTGTTCCTGACGGTCAGCTTCCACTCGGCTCCGTACTACACCGGCGCGGACATCGTGTTCGCGTTCGCCTGGACGCCGCTGCTGCTGGCCGGCTCCGGCTCGGTCCTGTCGCTGGACGCTGCCATCACGGACTGGGCGGCCGAGCAGGCCGGCCCCGGACGGAGAGCCAGTCGGCGCGAGGTCGTGCTCAGCGGCACGGTAACCGCCGCGGTCGCCGCCGCCAGCCTGGTGGCCGGCGGCCTGGCTGCCGGGCTAGGACGGCTGGCCGGAGGCACCGCGGGCCAGCAGAACGGGCGGAGCCTCCAGCCCGGCGCCGGCCCCGCTCAGACCGCCACGGCCCGGCCACGCCACCGGGCCACAGCCAGGCCCCGCCAGCCAGCCAAGGCCCCGCCCGGCACGGCCATCGGCCCGGCCAGCGGCGTGCCCGTCGGGCAGGCCGCCTCCTTCACCGATCCGGCCTCGGGCGACCCGTCGATCGTGATCCGGCCGAGCTCCAGCACGTTCGTGGCCTTCGACGCGGTATGCCCGCACGCCGGCTGCACGGTCGGCTACGACCCCGGGCAGAAGGTAATCGTCTGCCCGTGCCATGGCTCGCAGTTCAACGCCGGCACCGGCGCGGTCGAGGTCGGCCCGGCGACGGCCGGGCTGCAGAAGCTCAGGATCGCCGAGGGACCGAACGGGCAGCTATACGTCACTTAAGCCAGCCGGCCGCGTACCGGCGCGAGGCCAGGCGTAGGGGCACGATGATCAGGGCGGCCGCCGCCGGGCCGAGCAGGACGCCGGCCGCTAGCATCTCGTCGGCTAGCCACGACAGGGCCAGGGCCGATAGCCCTGCCTCGGCCCGGACGGTGAGGCCGGGGGAGGCGTCCTGGTTCATCACGACCACCGTCCAGTGGCCACGTTGCCCATCCCAGGTGAGCGTCAGGGTCCCGGTGCCCTGGGTCTGCCTGGCCCAATGCAGCGCGGTGGCCGGGGCCTCGGGGGCGCCGGTGCCCGGATGATCGGTGACGTCGTGTCCACTGGGGACGCCCACCGTCGTGTAGCTGACATCGCCCAGGTAGCGCTCAACGTCATCCGCGGCGGCGATACCCGCGAAGAGCGGGCGGGACCGGTCGGACGAGGAGATCCGGACCGGGCCCGGTCGACGAACAGGCTCAGCCAGCCCCAGGCGCCGTGCGGCTTGATCGGGTCGCTGGCCAGGGCGTATCCGCTGGTGGAGTACGTAGTGGTGGTCGTGGTCAGGTAACCGGAGCGGAGCTGTTCGGTGTCCGCCCAGGCCAGGGTCCCGCCCCCGGCGATGAAGGCCAGCGAGAATCGCAGCAGGACCGAGCCCGCCGCCAGCGCGATGATCCGGCCGGTGGTCCAGCCGCCCGCGGCCTGTCCCGGCGCCATAAGTCATCCCTCCCCGGCTGCGGCTGGGCCTCCAGGTACCGCTTCATGCCGGTCCAGATCGCGCGCTCTTGACGGCGGCCGATCCGGCTGATCACCGGGGTGAGCAGCCGGCTCGCACCCTTCGGCCGGACGACCCACGCCCAGCGCATCCGCGTCCCGCCCGGCACCGGCGCGAAGGTCAGCATCCCCGCGATGTCCGCCTGCTCGACGGTGGTGCGGGACGCTAGCCAGGCGGGCCGGTGGTAGCCGGTCAGCTCGGAGCGCATGTCGGTGGCCCGCCCCGCGGCCCGCACGGCCGAGCGGAACACCGTCCCCTTCCCGACCGGGCCGCCGGTGACCTTGTCCACGCGGACCATCCGCGGGTTGTACCGTAGCTCGTTCCGCTGGTCGGCCGCGAAGTCGAACACCGTCTCGGCGGGACGGGCGATGGTGATCTCGCCCTCGATGAAGGTCATGACGCACCTCGGTATCTCAGCGCAGCCGGGCCGCGAGGGCCTCGGCGCGCTTGCGCAATTCGGGCAGGAACGGCTCGTCCACGGTCCGCTCCATCACGGCAGCCAGGGCCGCCACGACGGACGCCAGCTCGGCGAGGTCCTTGCCCGGCTCCTCGATCGTGATCTTGGAGAACGGAAGGGCCAGGTTCACCTTGGTCAGCGGGGTCACGATGGCGGGCGCGAGGCGTGCTCGCCGCGCCGTGCCTGCGCTTTTCTGTCCGGCCATCTCACTCATCTCCCATCAGCGGATGTCGCAGGGTTCGGGCATGCTGCCCAGGCTGAGCGTGCTGCCTGGGTCGGTGCCGTCGACGCGGACCGGATACGTAGCAGCAAGCATCTCTGCCACCTCCTGGCATCACGCTAAGTAGCCGCCAGCCGGCCTGGCCAGAGCCGAACGTCACAGGCCGGCGTGCCCAAGGCCACCTGGGCCCATCGGACCGGATGGCCGGGACCATCTGCCCTACCTGACCGTCCTGAGCCGGATCCAGCCTGAACGTGCCGTGGTATCAGCCGATGTAAGCAGGTGAGGGCGATGGCGATCGAGGCGTCACGACCGGTCCAGATGATTGACGGCCCCGGCCAGAGCCGCGTGATCGGACGCGGCGGGGCGGCTTACTGGCTGTCCGCGGCGCTCGCCGTGACCGCGTCCGCGAGTTCGCTGCTGACGTTCACCGTCCCCGCGGTGCTGCGCGGCACAGCAGTGATGAATGGGTCGGCGCGCGGGACCGCGCTGGTGGTGCTTCTAGCCGGGGTGCCGGCTCTGGCCTGCTCGATGGTGCTGGCCGCGCGCGGGTCGGCCGACGCTGTGGTCCAGGCCGGCTCGGGTACCGGCGTGGTGGTCGCCACCGGCGGCCAGGCGGAGTTCGGCCGGATCGCGCTCGGCCTGGGGGAGCGGCAGCCCGAGACCGAGTTCCAGGCCGGCCGGCGCAAGTTCTCGATGCTGCTGGTCCAGGTGCCGGCGCGCTGACTGCGGCGATCTTCGTCATCAACGTGACCTTGCACCGTCCCGTGATCGACGCGCTGCTGTTCTCGCTGGCGATCGCGGTCGGGATATCGCCGCAGCTGCTCCCGGCGGTGGTCTCGACCAGATCGTGGCCTACTTGCTGCTGATCGAAGTCGGCAAGTACTGGTTCTACCGCTCCTCCCGCGCGCCCGCGGCCGCCCCGCCCCCGCGGCCGGCCCAGGCCCGCCGCCGTCGTGTGCATCGCCGCGCCGCCCGCTTCACCACCCACCACCGACTGCGTAACCACCGCTATCGAGCCGAAAGACCCCCGTCACCGGGACCTCGGACCGTAGCCGGTCCCCGCCGCCTGGGCCAGCGTCGGACACAGCAACCCGATCGCCCACAGCCCAGCGGAGCGCGAGATGTCAGGATACCCGGCTGACCACGCAGGACTCGAGGTCCTGCCGTACGACGAGTGCCTGCGGTTGCTCACCACGGTCCCGGTGGGACGGATCAGCTTCTTCGCCGATGGCGAGATCGTGGTCCTGCCGGTGAACCATGTCATGGACGGTCACGATCCGGTCTTCCGAACGGCCCGGGGCTCGAAGCTGTCCGCCGCCGGGGGCCAGCACGTGGTGGCGTTCGAGGCGGACGCCTACGACGAGCGCACCAGGTCCGGATGGAGCGTCCTGGTCAACGGCCGCGCCCACGCCATCTATGAGGAGCTGGAGATCCGGCGACTGAGCCGCCTTGGCCTGCATCCGTGGGTCAGCGCTGAGGACCGTCCGTTCTGGATCAGGATCCGGCCCGCCTCGATCAGCGGGCGGCAGATATCAGGAGCATCGGAAGATCGGGGGTGAGGATCATGCGCGCTGTGGTCGTGTACGAGTCCATGTACGGAAACACGCATCTGATTGCCGACGCCATCGGAGCCGGGCTTGAGGCCGCCTTCGATGTCCGCGTCGTCCCGGTGTCACACGCCGGCCCGGAGGTTATCGCCGACGCTGACCTGGTGGTGGTCGGCGGTCCGACGCACGTTCACGGAATGAGCCGGGCCAGCACCCGCAAGGCGGCTGTCCAGGCCGCGGACAAGCCAGTCGGCGGCCTGACGGTCGACCCGGACGCGCTGGGCCCGGGGCTGCGTGAGTGGTTCGGCTCGCTCGGCGACTACCCGGTCCGGGCGGCCGCCTTCGACACCAGGATGCACGGACCCACCGCGCTGACCGGCCGGGCCGCCAAGGGCGTGGCCCGCCTGCTGCGCGAGCACGGCTTCGATGTGGTCGCGGAGCCGGAGAGCTTCCTGGTGACCAAGCAGGACCGGCTCGAGCCGCAGGAGCAGGACCGGGCCCGAAACTGGGCCGCCAAGCTGGCCGCCGGGGCCAGATGATGAGGTGAAACTAGGCGTAGCGCGCGCCCGGCCGCCAGCGCCGAGGGTAGCGTCGGCTCAGGTCATTTCGATGCGCACAGCGACCTGGCACAGCTCCGGCATCTTGCCAGCGGCCGCCACCGCAGCTAGCCGCACGCGGACTTTCCAAGGAGTACGAGATCGGGTGCCTCTACTACCGTGAGGTGCCGATGCTGCTCATCGGCGAGGGCACCGCGGAGACCCAGAAGATGATCGTCGGTCGGCGCCTCCTGGAGGAATACCGGACCACAGGTTAGGGTGCCACCACCTGTCCCTTGCCGACGACCGTGATGCCGCTGGCGGACACTACAAACCCGCGGGCACGGTCGTGCTCCTTGTCCACCCCGACCGAGGCGCCCTGGATGACGACGACGTTCTTGTCCAGGATGGCGTTCCGCACGACGGCGCGCCGCCCGATCCGGGTGTTGTGCAGGACCACCGACCGCTCCACCCGGGCCCAGCTGTCCACCCGTACCCCCGTTGACAGCACCGACTGGCGCACCAGACCGCCAGAGACGATCACGCCGTGGCTGATTACGCTGTTGAACGCCCGCCCCGCCCGGTCTCCGTCCTCGTGCACGAACTTGGCCGGCGGCTCCGCGGGCAC
>Ga0210397_10002904_pt1 | contig 10668 bp, 9 predicted proteins | sample IncBWH2OmetaG_FD_160126 | JGI IMG/M metagenome (GOLD analysis project Ga0210397, IMG submission 160126) | Forest soil microbial communities from Barre Woods Harvard Forest LTER site, Petersham, Massachusetts, United States - Inc-BW-H-2-O ...
CCCGACAATCAATTCGTTCTGACACTGTCCTGTCCCGACCGCCCAGGAATTGTGTCCGCGGTGTCGACATTCCTTGCCCATAACGGGCAGAACATCCTCGACGCCCAGCAGTTTGGCGACGTCGAAACCGGCCATTTTTTCATGCGGGTGGTGTTCAATGCCGCCGACCTCGCGGTCACCCTGGAGGCGCTGCAAACCGGCTTTACCGCGATCGCCGATCGCTTCGGCATGGATTGGCAGATGCGCGATCGCGCCACGCGGCGGCGGGTGATGCTTCTGGTCTCGAAGTCCGATCACTGCCTGGTCGACATTCTGTATCGCTGGCGCACCGGCGAACTGGAGATGATCCCGACCGCGATTGTCTCCAACCATCCGCGCGAGAGCTACGCCAATCTCGATTTCGGCGATGTCCCGTTTCATTATCTGCCGGTGACCGCCGACACCAGGCGCGAACAGGAGGCGGCGATCTGGCAACTCGTCCGGCAAACCAGAACGGATCTTGTCGTTCTCGCGCGCTACATGCAAATCCTGTCGGACGAGATGTCGGTAAAACTCGCTGGCCGCTGCATCAACATCCACCACTCGTTTCTGCCGGGTTTCAAGGGCGCGCGACCCTATCATCAGGCGCATGAGCGTGGCGTCAAGCTGATCGGCGCCACGGCCCACTACGTCACCAGCGATCTTGACGAGGGGCCGATCATCGATCAGGACGTCGAGCGCATCAGCCATCGCGATACCCCGGAGAATCTGGTCCGCAAGGGCCGCGATATCGAACGGCGCGTGCTGGCGCGCGCGATCCGCCATCACCTGGAGGATCGCGTGATCCTCAATGGCCGCAAGACCGTGGTCTTCATGGATTGAGCGGCCTTAATGCACCGGCTCCAGCGGTTGCGCCGAAGATGCCGGTGAAGCCGCAGCGGGCGCGGCGGCATTGGCGTTGTTCGCTGCCGGTTCGAGGCGCTTTTTCTCGCGCTCCTTCATGTAGGCCTCGTATTCCGGTGTGCCGCGCCTGGGCGGTGCGTCGGACGGCAGGCCGCCGGCCCAGTGTGGCAGTATATCGCCGACGCCGGCCCCAAGCTTTTCGTTGATGGACGAGCATCCGCCCACGGCAAGGCTGGCAAGCGCAAGCGCAGCGATCACGACGATATGGTGGGCGCGGACTGCCATCGGCGGAACGTTAAAACCCCTGGTCTTCAAAAAAGATGGATTTAGGGCTTAACGACGGTCCCCCTTACTCGGAGCCTCGGATAACCGGCCCGCTGGTTCACCCCGGCTTACGCGAACTGTGCGTAACACGGTTCATCAAGGAAAATCGCGGCGCTTCTCGTTGACAGGACCATGGTATTTGTACATTTGTACAAATACCACCAGGAGAGGTATTATGAAACCTACGGAGTCCGGCTCCTTGTCCGGCGGACCCTGCGCGGGAAGCGCGCCGTTCGTTCAATTGACGGCCGAGCCGTCCGGCGCTGCCATGACGGCCTCGTTTACGGCGACCGAAAAATCTGGGCTAAGGTGAGGCGAGGCCGCTCGTTGCGCCACAATATCGATCAGGGAGAGACGTTCATGTTCGTTCGCAGTCAATTGTTGCTGGCCGCAGGCGCCGCTGCCGTCGCAGGCGCGCTTGCACTGGCGCCGGCGCGGGCCGAAGACGCCGTGAAGATCGGCCTGATCGTGCCGATGACCGGCGGGCAGGCTTCGACCGGCAAGCAGATCGATAACGCGGTCAAGCTGTACATGCGGCAGCATGGCGACACCGTCGCCGGCAGGAAGATCGAAGTCGTCCTCAAGGACGACGCGGCGATCCCCGACAACACCAAGCGCCTCGCGCAAGAGTTGATCGTCAACGACAAGGTGAATTTCATCGCCGGTTTCGGCGTCACGCCGGCGGCGCTCGCCGCGGCCCCGCTCGCAACCCAGGCGAAGGTGCCGGAAATAGTCATGGCCGCCGGCACCTCGATCATCACCGAGCGTTCGCCCTACATCGTGCGCACCAGTTTTACGCTGGCGCAGTCCTCCACCATCATCGCCGATTGGGCCGCCAAGAACGGCATCAAGAAGGTCGCAACCCTGACTTCGGATTATGCGCCGGGCAACGACGCACTGAATTTCTTCAAACAGCACTTCACCGCCGGCGGGGGGGAGATCGTCGAAGAGGTCAAGGTGCCGCTCGCCAATCCGGATTTCGCGCCGTTCCTGCAGCGGATGAAGGATGCCAAGCCGGACGCCATGTTCGTGTTCGTGCCGGCGGGGCAGGGCGGCAATTTCATGAAGCAATATGCCGAGCGCGGCCTCGACAAGGCGGGCATCCGGGTGATCGGCCCCGGTGACGTGATGGACGACGATTTGTTGAACGGCATGGGCGACGCCGCACTTGGCACCGTCACCGCGCATCTCTATTCGGCGGCGCATCCGTCGGCGATGAACAAGGAGTTCGTCGCAGCCTACAACAAGGCTTTCGGCCAGCGCCCCGGCTTCATGGCGGTTGGCGGTTATGACGGCATTCACCTGATTTACGAGGCGCTCAAGAAGACCGGCGGCAAGACCGATGGCGATGCGCTGGTCGAGGCCATGAAGGGGATGAAATGGGAGAGCCCGCGCGGACCGATCTCGATCGATCCGGAAACCCGCGACATCGTGCAGAACATCTACATCCGCAAGGTCGAGAAGGTCGATGGTGAACTCTACAACGTCGAATTCGCGACCTTCGAGGGCGTCAAGGACTCCGGCAAGACCAAGAAGTGACGCGAAGGGTCGTCCCGGGACGGGCCCGATACTGGTTCTGTCATGGCCGGCTCGTCCCGGCCATCCACGTCTTTCCGTGGAGAGGTACAAGAAAGACGTGAATGCCCGGCGCAAGGCCGGGCATGACGATCCTAACCAACGGCCGACTGCCCCATGACCTCGATCCTCACCAATCTGTTCGACGGTGTCGCCTACGGCATGTTGCTGTTCGTGCTGGCTTGCGGCCTTGCAGTGACGCTCGGGCTGATGAACTTCGTCAATCTCGCCCATGGCGCGTTTGCCATGACCGGAGGCTATGTCTGCGCGGTACTGGTCAATCAATCCGGCTGGCCGTTCTTTGCCGCGTTGCCGCTCGCCTTTATCGCCAGTGCCGTGGTCGGCGCTGTGCTGGAGCGCACGCTCTACCGTCACCTCTATGCCCGCAGCCATCTCGACCAGGTGCTGTTCAGCATCGGCCTTGTCTTCATGTCGGTGGCAGCCGCCGACTACATCATGGGATCGTCGCGCATTTTCATCAAACTCCCTGCTGCGCTCGAAGGTCAGTTCGATTTCTTCGGGGTCGGCATCGGCCGCTACCGATTGATGATCATCGTGATCTGCGGCCTTCTGACCGCGCTGCTGCAACTGATCCTGGCGCGCACGCGTTTCGGTAGCCGCTTGCGCGCCGCCGTCGATGATCCGCGGGCGGCGATCGGCCTTGGCATCAACGTGCCACAGGTATTCGCCTTCACCTTCGCATTCGGCTGCGGCCTTGCCGGTCTCGGCGGGGCGCTGAGCGCGGAGATCCTGGGGCTCGACCCTTATTTTCCGCTAAAATTCATGATCTACTTTTTGATCGTGGTGACCGTCGGCGGCTCTTCCAGCATCACCGGGCCGTTCCTGGCCTCGCTGCTGCTCGGCATCGGCGACGTCGCCGGCAAATACTACGTGCCGAAGATGGGGCCGTTCGTCATCTACACCATCATGATCGTGATCCTGATCTGGCGCCCGAACGGCCTGTTCGGCCGCACCGCTGCGCGTTGAGGCAGAGCGATGGCCGCACTGATCGCGCAATCCGAGGTCGGACTTTCCGCAAGGGCGCACGCGCGCTGGCATTGGAGCGAGATCGCCTTCTGGGCGTTGCTGCTGACTTGCGGATTCTTGTTTCCATCCCGCTATCTGATCATGACCGAGATCGTGCGGCTTGGCCTGTTCGCGCTGTCGCTCGACCTGATCCTGGGCTATGCCGGCATTGTCTCGCTCGGGCATGCGGCCTTCTTTGGGGTCGGCGCCTATTGCGCAGGCCTGCTCGCACTGCACGGCATCGTCACCGAACCGGTGTTGGCGCTGGTGGTGGCCGGGCTTGTCGCCATGGCGGTCGGCTTCCTCACCAGCTTCCTGGTGATCAGGGGCGTCGATCTGACCCGTTTGATGGTGACGCTCGGAATCGCTCTTCTGCTGGAGGCGCTGGCCGAGCGCTACTCCAACATCACCGGCGGCACCGACGGGCTGCAGGGCATCGAGATGGCGCCGGTCCTCTCCCGTTTCGCTTTCGACATGTTCGGCAAGGTGGGTTTCTTCTATTCGCTGGCCGTCTTGTTCGTGCTGTTCCTGCTGGCACGCCGCATCGTGCATTCGCCGTTCGGCCTGTCGCTGCGCGCGATCAAGAACAATCCGCTGCGCGCCGCCGCAGTCGGCGTTCCCGTCAATCGTCGCCTGATAGCAGTCTATACGCTGGCGGCCTTCTATGCCGGCATCTCCGGCGCGCTGTTTACGCAGACGACGGCCCTGGCATCGCTCGACGTTTTCGCCTTCGAACGATCGGCGGATCTGATGCTGGTTCTGGTGATCGGCGGCAGCGGTTATCTTTACGGCGGGCTGATCGGTGCGGTCGTTTTCAAGATACTGCAGGAGTTCTTTTCCAGCATCACGCCGCAATACTGGCAGTTCTGGATCGGTCTCGTTTTCGTCGTGATCGTGCTGGTCGGGCGCGCGCGCATTCACCGATGGGTGCTGTTTGTGCCGAACCTGATCATACGCCAGTTCGGCGGGGGCAGGGCCGTCGTCACGGTTCCGGAGAGCGACGCCTCATGAGCATCGCGCTGGAAACCAGGGATCTGCAGAAACAGTTCGGCGGGCTGAAGGTGACGCGCGACCTTTCGCTTAAGGTCGAGCAGGGCGCCCGCCATGCGCTGATCGGTCCGAACGGCGCCGGCAAGACCACCGTCATCAATCTCTTGACCGGCGTGCTCAAGCCCAACGGCGGGCGGATCATGCTGGAGGGAAACGATATCACGGATCTGCCGGTGCATGTTCGGGTGCTGCGCGGCCTTTCGCGCACTTTCCAGATCAACCAGCTCTATCCTGATCTGACGCCGATCGAAACTATCGGCCTTGCGGTGTCGGAACGGCTCGGCCGCGGCGGCGACTGGTGGCGTGTGATGGGTACGCGCGACGACGTCAACGGCGAGATCGCCGAAAATCTGGCGCGCTTCGGTTTGCTCGACGTGATGAACGAACCAACCGCGACGCTTCCCTACGGCAAGCAGCGCCTTCTGGAGATCGCCGTCGCCATTGCCGCAAGACCCCGCGTGCTGCTGCTCGACGAGCCCGCCGCCGGCGTTCCCGAAAGCGAACGCCATGATATTCTCGCCGCCGTAGGCCTCCTGCCGCGCGATGTGACGGTGCTTCTGATCGAGCACGACATGGACCTGGTGTTTTCGTTCGCGGACCGGATTTCGGTGCTGGTCAACGGCGCGCTGTTGGTCGAGGGCACACCCGACGAAGTTGCGCGCGATCACCGCGTCAAGGCGGTCTATCTTGGCGAGGCTGCCGATGGCTGAACTTCTGAGCATCGAGAACCTGCGCGCCGGCTACGGCGAGGCGGTGGTGCTGCCGGGCCTGTCGCTGCGCCTGCCCGAAGGTGAGGAGCTGGCGCTGCTGGGGCGTAACGGCACCGGCAAGACCACGCTGATCAATTCGATTGTCGGGGTCACCCGCCGTTTCGGCGGCGCAATCAGGCTTGCCGGCCGCGACGTGACGGCAATGCGGCCCGACCAGCGGGCGCGCGCAGGGATCGGCTGGGTGCCGCAGGAGCGCAACATCTTCCGTTCGCTGACGGTCGAGGAAAACATGACGGCGGTTGCGCAAGCAGGGCCGTGGACGGTGGAAAAAGTCTACGAGATGTTTCCGCGGCTGAAGGAGCGGCGCAACAATTTCGGCAACCAGCTTTCCGGCGGCGAACAGCAAATGCTCGCGGTCGGCCGCGCGCTCACGCTCAATCCGAAGGTGTTGCTGCTGGACGAGCCGACCGAGGGGCTCGCCCCGATCATCGTCGAGGAATTGCTGCGGGCGCTCGGCACCATCACGCGGGGGAGTGGCATCTGTTCCGTCATCGTCGAACAGAATGCGCAAAAGATTCTGGGGCTCGCCGACCGCGTCGTGATATTGGAACGCGGTGCGATCGTCCACGATGCGGCAAGTCACGCACTGAAGGCGGATTCGGCAGTGCTGGAACGTTTTCTTGGCGTGACGGCGAAGGCGTGATGATGCCGTTTACGTCATTGCGAGGAGCGATCGCGACGAAGCAATTCATTTTCTTGGTAGCCATGGATTGCTTCGCTTGCGCTCGCAATGACGAGTCAAAAATCTACTGATCACAACCACGACAGGTCTGCCAGGAGTAAAAACCATGCAAAGAACAAGAGCCCCCTTCCGCGCCGACGAGGTCGGCAGCCTGTTGCGGCCACCACGCATCAAGGAGGCGCGCGCGAAGCTGGAGAAGAGGGAGATTTCGCCCGGAGACCTGCGCAAGGTCGAGGACATGGAGATCGAGAAAGTCGTGCACCGGCAGGCATCGACCGGGTTGAAGCTCGCGACCGACGGCGAATTCCGCCGTTCCTGGTGGCATTTCGATTTTCTCTCGAAACTGACCGGCTGCGAATTGTTTCACCCCGAGGACGGTATCCAGTTCGCGGGGATCCAGACCCGGCATGAGTCGGTGCGCGTCATCGGCAAGCTCGATTTTCCGGACGATCATCCGATGCTCGAGCACTTCAGGTTCCTGAAAAAGAAGTGCGAGGTCGCCCATGTGACGCCGAAGATGACGATCCCCTCGCCGTCGGTTTTGCATTTCCGCGTCGGCCGCAAGTCGATTTCGAAACAGGCCTATCCCGATCTGGACGGGTTCTTCCAGGATCTCGCAAAAACCTACCGCAAGGCGGTGAAGGCCTTCTACGACGCCGGCTGCCGCTATCTGCAGCTCGACGACACCGTGTGGGCCTATCTCTGCTCGCAGGACGAGCTTGCCAAATTGCGCGCGCGCGGCGAGGCGAGCGACAATTTGCAGGAGATCTATGCCCGCGTCATCAACTATGCCATCGCCGAGCGTCCCGCCGACATGACCATCACCACGCATGTTTGCCGCGGCAATTTCCGCTCGACCTGGATATCGTCCGGCGGCTACGAGCCGGTGGCCGAAACCCTTCTGGCGGGAACCAACTACGACGGCTATTTCCTTGAATACGATTCGGAGCGCGCGGGCGGCTTCGAGCCGCTGCGTTACCTGCCGAGGGGCAACAAGATCGTGGTGGTCGGCGTTATTACCTCCAAGAGCGGCCAGCTCGAAAAGAAGGACGACATCAAGCGGCGGCTGGAGGAGGCGTCGAAATATGCCCCGCTCGAACAGCTCGCGCTGTCGCCGCAATGTGGATTTGCCTCCACCGAAGAGGGCAACATCCTCACTGAGGAGGAGCAGTGGGCCAAGCTGCGCCTTGCTGTCGAAGTGGCGCAGGAGGTCTGGGGGAAATAGCGGTGAGCGAGTGGCGATCCCCTGACGCGATCGTCGTGGGAGCGGGTCCGTCAGGACTCGCATGCGCCACGACGATGCGCGCGGCAGGTCTGGACGTCACGATATTCGAGAAAGCCGATAATGTCGGCTCGGCTTGGCGGCGGCACTACGATCGCCTGCATCTGCACACCGACCGCAAGCATTCCGGCCTGCCCGGCATGGCGATGCCGAAAAACTATCCGCTTTATCCATCGCGCATGGAGATGGTGAAGTATCTCGAAACCTACGCGGCACGCTTCGATATCCACCCGGTGTTCGCAACCGAGGTCTCCTCCTTGCGCTACGACGGGACGCGATGGTGCGCGACGACGGCTAACGGCGCCGTCGCTGCTCCCGTCGCCGTCGTCGCCACCGGCATCGCCGGTTCACCTTACCGTCCAGCCTGGCCCGGCATGGAGACGTACCGGGGAATCACGGCTCACAGCAGCGATTACGGCAATCCGGGGCCCTATCTCGGCAAGCGGGTGCTGGTGGTGGGATTTGGCAATTCGGGCGGCGAGATCGCGCTCGATCTGGCGGAGGTCGGCGTCGATGTCGCTCTTGCGGTTCGCGGCCCGGTTCAGATTTTGCCGCGCGATCTCCTTGGGCTGCCGATCCTGACATGGGCGATCATGTATCAGCATTTGCCGACGCGCTTCGTCGATCTGGTCAACGCCCCGATCTTGCGCCTCGCACTTGGCTCGATGGAAGAGCTGGGATTGCGGCGGGCGGCCAAGGGACCGCGACAGATGATCGAGGAAGACGGGCGCGTTCCACTGATCGATATCGGAACGCTCGGCAGGATCAGGGACGGTTCGATCGCGATACGCGGCGGCATCGATCGCTTTGCGCCCGATGGCGTCGTATTCGCAGATGGGGGGACCGAAAATTTCGACGCCGTCATTCTGGCGACCGGTTTCCGCCCGACCTGCGACCGCTCGTGCCCGATGTGGATGGCGTGTTCGATGACAAGGGGATGCCGCTTGCGGTCGGTCGCTCGACAGCAGCCCCCGGGCTCTATTTCTGCGGCCAGATCGCTTCGCCGACGGGACAACTGCGCGAGATCGGCCTGGAGGCGCAACGCATTGCAACTCTCGCACGATCCTGCCTCGCAGCCCAACGGCGCGGTCGGGAGGATGACACCGCTTTGCGATTGTAATACCTATGTGATGTAGGCTTGGCCTGCTCAGTGCCGCCGCCATGCGGTTCCCGGTCGGAGATTTTCAAACCGTCACGGGTCAAGGGGCTGGGAAATTTTGAGCATTGTTTTTGAAAGAGTGAGTATGGCGCGCAACATTCTGATCCTTGGAGCCTCGTATGGCTCATTGCTGGCGACAAAGCTCTTGATGGCGGGTCACAACGTGACCCTGGTTTGCCGGAGGAGGACGGCAGACCTCATCAATCGCGACGGTACGGTGGTTCGCATCAAGCTGCGTGACGAGGCGATGCACCGGGCGATTTCATCGCGCGATCTGCCCGGGAAACTGGATGCGACCCCGCCCGCGGACGTCGACCTTTCCCGTTATGATCTGGTTTGCCTTGCGATGCAGGAACCGCAATACACCAACCACACGATCCGGGTACTGATGATCAAGATCGCCGAGGCAAAGCTGCCTTGCCTTTCGATCATGAACATGCCGCCCTTGCCGTATCTCAAACGGATCCCGGCGCTGGCTGGCATGGATTTGGAGGAAGCCTATACCAACGCCCGGGTTTGGGAACGTTTCGAGCCTGGGCTGGTGACGCTCTGCTCGCCCGATCCGCAGGCTTTCCGCCCACCGGAAGAAGCGCCGAACGTCCTTCATGTCGGCCTGTCGACAAACTTCAAGGCAGCGACGTTTGCCGATGAGGCACACAACCGGCTGCTTCGCGAACTCGAATCGGACATCGACGCGGTGAAGCTGGATGGCCGGGACGTTCCGGTGAAGCTCAAGGTGTTCGATTCGCTGTTCGTCCCGCTGGCGAAATGGTCGATGCTGTTGACCGGGAATTACCGCTGCATCACGCTCTACGAGCCGCAGTCGATCCGCGATGCGGTGCATGATGATCTGGAACTCTCGGAGTCGATCTATGACCACGTCGATGCCATTGCCCGGCGTCTTGGCGCGGACCCAGCCGATCAGGTGCCCTTCGAGAAATATGCCAAAGCGGCAGAAAGTCTTCTCAAGCCTTCATCGGCGGCGCGGGCGGTGGCCAGCGGCGCGCCTTTCATTGAGCGGGTCGATCTGCTGGTAAAGCTGATCTCGCACCAACTCGGCGTGCCCAATGGCGAGATCGATCGCACGGTCGAGATCGTGGATCAAAAACTCAACGAGAGGATCGTCGCGGGCGGATCCGGTTCGCAGTGATTTGCCTTATCGAGTCGTTGCCAGGTGGGCAGAAGGTGTCAGATATCGCGCGCCGCTGGCCGCTGCCCACCAGCGAATCCCAAACTTCCGCGATGAAGAACGACCAGCTTCTCAATATGGCGCAATCGGCCTTCGGCCGCCGTGCGGTCAATGACGGCGAGCTGGATCACCATAGTGGCATGCCTGAACTTATCCGGCCCCCCGCATTCTCTGCCGCTCCGACTCGATCGTTCGGGTCGTTAGCTCAACAAGGTACGAACCTTGTTGGCAGCGTCATAGATTTCGATCTGAAGCATCGGATAAGCCGCCTTAAGTTTTCGACCCGATGTTTCAGCAGCGTCGACACTGTCAAATTCTGATTTGAAATGACCGTCAACAATCGTCACGAACCCTTCGGTTGGAGGCCGGTCGGCTCGAAGCGGCCTCTTCGGCGCGGGCTCGTCAATTGAGAGAACAGGTTTTTTCATCATTTGATCCTTTTACGATCGATCGCCGCGATAAAACAATCGGGCTTCATCCTGTGAAACTCCGGCGGCAAAGGCTCCGCGCAAGAGTTCACTCGGATCCAATTTCTCGCCGCTCTCCGATCTGAAGATGCCGGGCCCCGTTCGTTGGAAGTCTCGGCGCATTCCGGCCAACCTCGATGGTTGATCGGGATAGCCAGAGATATGGTAGCAAGGTTCCGAATAACGAGCCCCAGGGTACAAATAAGTGGCACAAACAGGATGGCGCGAAAGCGCGCGCAGCGTGACCCGGCCATTACTTGGC
>Ga0210397_10002910_pt1 | contig 10649 bp, 10 predicted proteins | sample IncBWH2OmetaG_FD_160126 | JGI IMG/M metagenome (GOLD analysis project Ga0210397, IMG submission 160126) | Forest soil microbial communities from Barre Woods Harvard Forest LTER site, Petersham, Massachusetts, United States - Inc-BW-H-2-O ...
ATGATCGTCTGGCCGGTGATCCAATTGGCCTCGTCCGCGGCAAGCAGGAAGACGCTCCCGGCAATGTCGGCAGGTTCGGCCTCGCGGTGGATCACCTGGCGGCCGAGACTGGCGTCCACGATTGCTTGCGGCAGTCCCTCCGTCATTGCCGTCCGGGTCAGTGACGGAAGCACGGCGTTGATGGTGATCCCCTCGTCGCCCAGCGTCGCCGACAGTGCACGGGTGAAGCCGATGACGCCCATCTTGCTGGTGCGGTAGGCGATCGAGACCGGGCTTGCGATGGCGACCGTCGCCGAAGCGATATTGATGACCCGGCCCCAGCCACGTCCGCGCATGAGCGGCAGGAACGCCTTGCACATGAGCATCGGGCCGTTCAGGTCGACGTTCATGACGCGTTGCCAGAGGTCGAAGTCGAGATCATCCCAGGTCGAAGACTCAAAGGTCCCAGCGTTGTTGACCAAGATGTCGACGTGGCCCAGTTCTTCAGCGATCCGTCGGCTGGCAGCTTCGATCGAAGACCGATCGCTGACGTCGAGCGCCACCGGAACCGCCTGGTGCCCCGTGTCGGCGATGAGGGCGATCGTCTTACTTGCATCGCCCCGATCTCCGAGAACGACGCGAGCTCCTCGTTCGGCGAGACCCACAGCTATGGCTTGGCCGATGCCCCGAGAGGTTCCGGTTACCAGCGCTACCCGTCCGGCGTGAGGTTCTGAGATGTTGCTTGCTGGCATGTCACTTGTCCTTTCTGCCCTTCTGCCGTGGCGTGCAAATCGGCGCCTACGAAGCGACCGCCGGCTTGAGCACTTCCTCGCACCACTGGCGGAAGCTGGTCGGTGTGGAGTTCTCCGGCGTCCGTTGCACCGCGTTGTCCAGGCCCTGGTTCTTGGCCCAGGCCATGTCGGTTTGGCCCTGCGCCATCGCGTCTGACATGCCGAAGCCGACGAACTGGGCCTTGTAAGCCTCGAACGTGGTCTGCTGGAAGTGGACTTCCTTGCCGAGCACGTCCGACATGATCCCGGCCATGTCGTTGAACGACAGATCCTCTGGTCCTAGCAGCGGAACCTCGCTAACGCCGCTCCAGCTTTCGTCGAGGAGCAGGCGCGCGGCCGCGGCGGCGATGTCGCGGGTGGCGACGCTCGGCAGCTTGCGGTCACCATCGATGGGTGAGAAGAACATGCCCCGGCTCTTGATCGCAGCCGTCTGCCGGGCGATGTTGTCCATGAACGAGGGGTTGGTGAGCGCTCGGTAGGCGACGCCGGTGCTGGCGATCAGGTCGTCCATGGCCAGCGAGCCGGTGACGAATCCAGCCTGCGCCGCCCACGGGGTACCCCGGCCCAGCGCCGACACGCCGACGACGCGCTGAACCGCGTGCTTGCTGAACGCGTCGGCGGCCGGGCGGGTGAAGCCGACATAGGCGGCGTCGACGCTCTCGGCGCGCGGGTTGGGCGGCGTGAGCCAGAAGACAGCATCCGCTCCGTCGAATGCTTGCTGGACCACGGCGGCATCCCCGTGTGAACCCTCGATCACCTCGACACGCTGGCGGATGCCTGCCGGGATGTTCTCGAGGTTTCGGGTGACGACGCGCAGGTCCGTCCCGCTGTCGAGCAGGTCGTCCAGGACCTGGCGGCCGATGCCTCCGGTGGGTGTGGTGACGACTATCATGACTCTTCCTTTTGTTGTCTCTGTCTGTTGTCTCCGTCGCAGCCGCTGTCGGCTGCGGCGTCAAGGGCGCTACTCGAATGCCACTGGTTCTGCCTCCGAGTCGGCATCAGGCACGGCCTCGCCTCTGAGCAGGCACGCAGTGAGGGCGCCGGCCGCCGATATCGCGGCGATGATGAGAAAGGCCAGGCTGTAGCTGAGTTGGCTGAGCCAGACGGCAGCACCACAGCTCAGCAGCGGGGCGAGGATCAGCTGTCGCCGGACCCCGAGATGCCGCACGAAAGGGCCGGCGGCAAGAGCTGTTGCGAAGGTCGCAACGCCGATCGGCAGGAACGCCAGGCCCGCGCGCAGCGGCGAGTAGCCTTGCACCTCCTGCAGGTACAGCGAGAGAAAGAAGTACATGCCGAAGACGACTGCGCCGACTGCGGCCGAGATGCCGTTGGCGACTGACAGTGATCGCCTGCGGAAGGTGCTGAGCGGCACGATCGGGGCTGCGCGCGTATCGAGCTTCGATGACGATGAAACCGGCCAGGAGGATCGCGGCGGCGGTGAGCGCGCCGATCGTCTGCGCCGCTGTCCACGGGTGTGCGTCCGTCCCGATAATGGCGTAGACGAGCGTCGCCGTTCCCATTCTCGGTCCTTCCTTCTTCTGTGCCACGGAGCTCGGCTGCCCTCGCTGCCCGGCGGAGCCGTAGCGGCGAGTGTCAGCCGCCATGGCGGGCTGTCGTGGCCTCATGGCGGGGTGGTCGCGGGGAAGATGTCCGCCAGCGCACGCCACTCGGGGATCGTGCCGAGCCCGGACGGGTATCGGACGATCTTGGTGTAGCTGTACTCGCGGAGCGTCTCGATGGCGTGCTCGCGGCCGTAGCCGGAGTGCTTGGTGCCGCCGAACGGCGTGCCCTGGGTGCCGCGGAAGTGGTTATTGATGAAGGCCATGCCGACGTCGATGCGTCGGGCCACCCGGAATGCCCGGGTCGTGTCGGCCGAGTAGATCGCCGAGGTCAGGCCGTACTCGCTGGAGTTGACGATCGCGACCGCCCCGTCCTCGTCGCTGAATCGCGTCATGGTGACAACCGGCCCGAAAATCTCCTCGGTCACGATACGCATCCCAGGCGTGACATTGGTGAACAGGGTCGGCGGGACCCAGAAGCCGTCCGCGAGCTGGGGATCTTCGGGCAGGGTGGCCTGCGCGGCGAGGGTAGCGCCTTCATCGATGCCGGCCTGGATGTAGCCGAGCACGCGCTCCTGCTGGTGGCGGGTCACGACCGGGCCGACGTGGGTGGCGGGGTCAGTACCGCGGCCGACCTTCAGACGCGACACTGCCGCCGCCAGCTGCCCGGCGAAACGGTCGTAGATGCCCTCCTGGACAAGGATGCGCGAAGTCGCGGTGCACGCCTCACCCTTGTTGTAGAAGCCGCCCTCGACCGCATCCCGCAGGGCGCGGTCGAAGTCGGCGTCGTCGAACACGACCATCGCGTCCTTGCCGCCGAGCTCCAGCAGGGCCGGGGTGACGTTCCTCGCCGCCGTCGAGGCCACCGCTGCGCCCGCGCCGGTCGAGCCGGTGAAAGTCACGGTCCGCACCAGCGGGTGGGCAGCCAGCGGCTGGCCGACCTTGCTGCCGGTGCCCGGTACCGCGTGCAGCACGTCCTCGGGCAGGACGGTGTTCAGCAGCTCGACGATGCGCAGGACTGTCAGCGGTGCCTGCTCGCTGGGCTTGAGGACCACGGTGTTGCCGGCCGCGAGGGCGGGAGCCATCTTGCCGCCGGCGTGAATGGGCGGCCAGTTGAACGGGATGATCTCGCCGACTACGCCGACAGGCTCATGGTAGGTCGAGGTGTAGACCGCGCCCTTGTCGTAGAAGTCGGCCGGCAGCTTGTCAATGAGGCTGCCGAAGAAGCGGAAGATGTAGGTCAGGAACCCGATGTCGTGCAGGCGTGCGTCCTGGACCGGCTTGCCGTTCTCGCGCGACTCGAGCAGGGCCAGCTCATCGGCGTGAGCCTCGAGCAGATCCGCGCACTGGAGCAGAAGCGCGCCGCGCTCCGCTGAAGTGCGCCAGCGCCAGTCGCCCTCGAAGGCACGGTGGGCCGCCTCCACCGCGGCGTTGACCTCGGCGGCTCCGCCACCTTGGACAGCGGCTAGCAACTCGCCCGTTGCCGGGTCCTGCACGGTGAAGCGGTCGGCAGGGTCGTTCGACGACCAGCGATAGGTGCTGGGTCCGGTCGGAAGTGTCGTGGTCATCGCGCTGTCCCTCCTGATGAGTTAATTACATGCAGACATGAGTGCATCGTATTCTCGGGGCGGCCGACGCGTCAAGAGTTCCTTGCGGACACGTCTGCATGTAATATGGAGTCCGTGCCACGCAAGTACTCGATGGAGACCCGTAGCGAGGAGGCCGCCCTACGGAGGCAGCGGCTCATCGACGCAACCGTCGAGGTGCTGGGGGAAGTGGGCGCCGACCGGCTGACGATGGACATGGTTGCCAGACGGGCGGACACCGCCACACGCACCGTCTACAACCACTTCCCGACGCGCCAGGACCTCCTGGCCGCGGTGTACGCGGACCTGTTGCAGACCAATCGCGAGACGGTCCGGCTGGAGGTCGTCGAGACCGGCGAGCCGGCCGAGCGTCTGCGGCAGTTCGTGGCCCTGGTCTGCGACATTTACGACCGGCAAGGCGCGGTGATCACGACCTTTATCGAACTCGACGAACCGGTGATACGGGCGCAAGTACGGGATATGCGAGCATGGCGCCGGGATAGCATCGAGCAGATCCTCCGGCCTGCAGACGGGACCCTCCGACTGCCGCTCCAGCAGGCGGTTGCCTTCGCTTTCGTGCTGACCACCCCTCAATCGTGGCGCTCGCTCCGGGAAGAACTCGGCCTGACGCAGCAGGAAGCGATCGAAACCATCGCCACCGGGCTCGACGCCGGATTGTTCGGCGCAAGCGCAACCCCCACGACACACCCCAGCAACCACGCACAGCCAGGCGATCAGTGAACGTAGTCGATGCAGAACGACAAGTTGGATCAGCGCGCCGTTATCAAGAGCTTCCCCCACCCTCGTCGATCCCGACCACGGCCGAGCAAGCAGGCAACAGGGCCGTATGTTTATGCAACGCCAGCGTTGGGCCAGTTGTCCGCACATGCCGCGGACAGGGTCTCCGTGGATGCCGTGGCGCTGGCGTCCTCGTCCGTCGTGCACGTCGCACGGGCCTGTCACCCTTGACGGTGGAGCTGTCGGGGGGTCACGGCGCAGGGCGTGAGCGGGAGACCCGGCCGGGATGCCTGGATGGCACCGAGGCTCGAGGAACGGCCTCGGGGATTGCGGGTGCGTGGGGACCGCGGTCCTGGGCCGGGGGACGGACGCCAGCCCGGATCTTCCAGCGGGCCGTGACGTCGGCAGGCGGGCCGGCGGAACGTCGCGGCGGGGTCAGCTGGTGCGGTACCGGCAGCCGGGTGCAGGAGGGTGCGGGTGCCCGGCGCGTCCCGGCCTGCGGAGACGGTCTCTGGTCGTAAACCATGCCGGTCTTGTCCGGCGGCGGCACGTCTGGTACCCCTGGCACTCGGGGCCGCCGCACGCGGGCCGGACGGGAGTGCCGTTGATGAAGGCTGCGCGGTGGGTCGGCCTGGGCCGGGTGGAGTGCGAGGACGTGCCGGTGCCGCCGGTCGCGGACGGCGAGGTCCTGGTCCGGACCGTCTACGCCTCCATCTGCGGCTCCGACCTGCACGAGGTGTTCCTCGAGACGCCGCCGCCGTCGATGCCGGCCGGGCACCCCGGGCACGAGAGCGTCGGCGAGGTGGTGGAGTCGCGCTGCCCGGGCTTCACTCCGGGGGACAGCGTGCTGACCGTCCCGCACGCTGCCGACGGCCGCTGCCTGTCCGAGTTCCAGGCGCTGCCTGGCCCGGCGTGCGTCCGCCTGCCAGCTGCGGCCGAGCTCAGCCACCTGCTGATGGCCCAACAGCTCGGCACGGTCGTCTACGCCTTGCGCCGCCACCCGCTCGACCTCGCCGGCCGGGATGCCGCCGTCATCGGGCAGGGCTCCGCGGGTGCCTTCTTCACCTTCCTGCTCAAGCGGGCCGGGGTGGCGCGCGTACTGGTCTCGGACTTCTCGCCCGCCCGGCTGGCCTACGGCCGCCAGCTAGGGGCGGACCTGACCGTGGACGCGGGCAGCACCGACTTCCGGGCCGCGGTGCTGGAGGAGACCGGCGGCCGTGGCGTCGGCCTGGTCGTGGAAGCGGTCGGCAGCCGGGAGACGTTCCCGCTGAGCCTGGAACTGGCCGCGGCCGAGGCGAGCATCTTGTGGTTCGGCCTGCCGGAAGGGGACGCTGACTACCCGATCTCGTTCAGCGGCTTCTTCCGGCGGAAGCTGACCGCCTACTCGACCTACGGCGCCCAGGCAGAGCCGGGCCTGGAGTCGTTCCGGTACGCCGTGCGGCTGATCGCCGACGCCGCGATCGACGTATCCCCGCTGCTCAGCCACATGCTGCCGATCGAAGAAGTCGGTCAGGCCTTCCGCATCGCCCGCGAACGGACCGGTAACGCATTGAAAGTCTCCATCAAGTTCTGACCGGGCACCCGCCACTCCTGCCCGAGCGCCGGTGACGTGCAGCAGACCCCAGTACCTCGCCGGGGTGCCACCCCTCTATCCCGGCCCTGACGGGGACCGCGGCTACTCTCAGCTCAGCCCAGACCGTCCACGACAGCACGCACTCCCCGATCCTGCGCTGGCCTTTACCCGCGAGGCGTGGTGGGCATTCGGGCCGTCCAATAGTTTGCGCCCCCGTCACGCAATGTAGTCTTCGCTAAGCACGGCTTAACGGGCGATATCCGCCGATATGAGCGGCTTACTGAATGGCTACCGTTGCGGTCATGGGCGCGCATAACAGGGTGGTATGCGCGGTCATTTGTCCCGGTCAGCCGTTACGGGTCCTGGTGAGATACCGCACGTAGGCGGAACCTTGGGGTATCAAGACCGGGCCGGGGGTGCTCCAGATGTGAGGGGCGGCTTGGCTTGGCTTCATGTGATCTCCGCATCTTGGCCAGCTGGCCTTCACCTGGATCTGTTGGCCGGTCATCGACGTGATCACCGAGCAGATCCCGCGCAAGAACTCACCCATGTCGGCACTGCTGCTCTACCGGCTCGACGGCGCGTACTGCCAGCCCGGCGACGACGAGACAGCGTTCAGCGGCGGCCGCTCACCCCGGTACGGCGTCTTCATCGTGGGCCTGGCCCCCGACGCCGCGCTGCTGGACGCCGACCGCGGCTGGGTCCGCTGCTTCTGGGAGGCGCTGCGCCCGCACGCCATCTGCAGCGGAGACGGCTACATCAACGGCATCACCGACTTCTCCGACGACCGGGTCCGCCGCAGCTACGGCCCGGCCAAATACGAACGGCTGGCCAGGATCAAGGCCCAGTACGACCCGGGCAACCTATTCCACCTCAACGCCAACATCCGCCCCGCCTGACCTCGCCCGGCACCTGCGTCCGGGTCAGCGCACCGACCTGACCCCGGCCAAGGCGCGGGCAGTTTCCGGGCACTCCCACACGCTGCGCGGCGCGAACTGGTGCTGGCGACCCTCACCGGGCTGAGCACGGCGAGACAGCGCCCGTTAGCAGGCCCGCGGCGGCGACGATACCGACGAGGCGCGGTGCCGCCAATAGCGTGTTCGGACTGGGGTCGCGTGCCGAGCCGCTCTGCGCGTCGACCGGAACATGATGCATACCGATCCTGCAAGCGCCCGGGGCCGGGCTTGCCAAAGGGTTAGGGCGGGAGTATCCGCGGCGGGTCGCGCAACACCTGGGCGGCCCGCCGCCGTGCGCGTCGCAGATTCTTGCCGCTGACCGTGAGCTCGGCCAGCAGCGTCGCGAACGTGTTGTCGGGACCGGTTACTTCTTGCCCGATCTGGCCGAAGATGTCCAGCTCGACGTCTATGTCGGTCGCGGGAGCGACCTGCGCGAACGGGATCGCGGCCAAGCGGCCGGTTGCCGGGGCATAAACGAAGGCGTCGACCACCGCGCACCGGGGCTTACGGCTCGGCGTGAGCGCCTGGGGCAGGTCAAGGCAGCTCCGAAGCTGGGCATCGATAAGGTCGACGCCCCACACCGCCTCGACCATCTGGTGGATCCTGCCGCCGCCCATCCGGGAATTCACCTCGACCACCCGCGGGCCACGGCTGGTGCACTTGCCCTCCACGTGCAGCACCCCGCGGCGGAACCCGAACGACTGGACCGTCCGCACGCTCAGATCGACAAGCCCGGCCACGGCCTTCTTGTCGTGGTCCGGCGGGAGGTGCAAGCCGGTCTCCTGGAACGACGGCTCAGCCGTCGGCCAGTTCTGGGACACGCTGGCGAACACGCACTCGCCGTCCTGCAGGACCAGGTCGACGTCGAACTCCACGCCATCCAGGTACTGCTCCAGCAGCAGATCGCTGCCGGCCCGGAAGATCGTGTTGTACTCGGGGGTCACGACGCCGCGGACCAGCTTGTACACGCCGGGCAGCGACTCGAAGCCGTCGACCCGGACGCACCCCATGGCCTCCGCGCCGAACTCCGGCTTGACGACAGCGGGAAACCCCACCTCGTCGGCGGCGGCGAACAGCTCATCCAGGGAACGGACCCGCTGAGCCTTCGGTGTGGGTAGCCCGAGCCGTGCGGACAGCTCGCGGGTGCGGACCTTGCTGCGCGCCGCGTCGACCGCCTCCGGCGGGTTGCCCGGCAGCCCCAGCGCCGCGGCTACCCGCGCCGCCTCACACGCCGAGTCCTCCCAGAACGTCAGGACACCATCGGCCCGCACACCCGAACGCTCCAAGGCGCCGAGGATCGCTGCGGCATCGACATCCGGGTCACCGCTGAACGGCACAGCGAGCCACTGTGCCCCGGCGATCTGCTCTGCGAGCGACTCAGACCAGTGCCCTGGCTCCTCGACGAGCACCTGGCGCGCGCCAAGGGCAGCGAGCCGCTCGTAGTAGCGGCGCTTGCCCTCGTAACCGACGCCGACCACCACCACCGTGGGCTTGCCTATGGTCATTTCTCCCCCCAGCGCGGGTCATCCACCATCGAGGTCTCGCCCGGCGGGACTTGCACTCCGGGCGCGGTGCTGCTGAGGTCCAGCGCGGGCCGGAAGGCTGGCGCCGCCTCGAGGGCGTCGAGCAGCGCGCGGCCTTCCACCCGCAGCAGCGTCGTGTCGATCTCCGTGGTGACGGTGGCGTTCCGCGGGGCCTGATCGAGCAGGCCGCGCTCACCGAAGCTGTCGCCAGGACCCAGATGCACCACGGCCTTGCCGTCCCGGTGCACCACGACCCGGCCTTCAGCGACAGCGTAGAAGGCGTGCGCCGGAGCCCCCTGCACAACCACGTCGACCCCCGGCGGCAGCGGGCAGAACTGCGCGGCCGCGGCGAGCTGCTCCAGGACGATCCTCGGCACCCCCGCAGTGACCGGAAGCCCCTGCAGGACCTCCACCCTGGAGGCGAGCGCCTCGGCGCGCCGCGCGCTGAGCGCATCAAGCCCGCGCAGGCCAAGACCGCACACGAGAGTCATCAGCATAGCGGCGGCGCCGAGGACCAGCAGGCTGGCACGCAACGACGTCAACGCCACCAGAACCGGCGCCAGGACCGCGCCAGCGACCATCGCGGCCACCGCGACGGCGTCGAAGATCCCGATCATCCGGCCGAGCGCCTCGCGGGGGACAATCCGCGCCAAAGCCGTCTCGCCGACCACCTCGCAGGAGACGAGAGCAGCATTCCCGATCACCGTCACCGCCAGCGCAATCGTCAGCACCTGCACGCCGGCATACGCCAGCTGGGTGGCGCACGCCAGCAGACTGGCAACGATCACGATCAGAGATACCCGTCTGCTCGTGGACAAACGGCCGTTGATGAGGGCGCTGACCAGCCCGCCAGCGCCCGCGGCCGTCAGCAGCACACCATAGCCGCCGCTGCCGAGTCCCAGCGAATGCGTGGCGTACACGACGAGCTGCACGGTCTGGGCTCCGTAGGTGAATTCGACCATCGCCACGATCACGATCAGCCACGGCGCAAACGAAGTCGTGCGCACCGTCCGCAGCCCGCCAGCCAGCTGGCCAACCCCGGACGCACGCCCGCCGGCTGGAGCCGGATCAGGACGCATCGCCGAGATCAGCACCGCGGAAACCGCAAATGCGGCCCCGGTCGCCGCGAACGCGACCCAGGCGGGAGCCACGCCGAGCAAGATCGCCCCGATCGCCGGGCCGACGAGGATGCCCAGGTCCTGTACCGTGTGCAGCAGCGCATTGGCCGGGCCGAGCCGGGCCTCACCGACCAGGCGGGGCAAGAGCGCCATCGCCGCCGGCCTCTCCGCGCAAGCGGCCGCCGACGCCAAGGCGGTGAACGCGATGACCAGCGCCACCGGGCCAGCGCTGGCGACCGTGGCAGCCAGGGCAGCCATGACCAGCATCCGCAGGACGTCACCGGCCAGCAACACGGTGCGCCGTGGATAGCGGTCGGCAATGACTCCCCCGAACGGGCCAATCAGCACGTACGGGAGAAGCCGGCAGATCGTCGCGGCGCCCACCCAGCCGGCCGAGTGGGTCGCGCTGTACACGTATCCGAGCAGCGCGGCGTTGTACAGCCAGTTACCGATCTGCGAGGCGGCGCTGGCCCCGATCAGCGCGCGGGCGCCCGGGACGGCCAGGACGTCTCGATACGCCCGGCTCATCGTCTCACCCATCGCGCACGGCCGCGGATTGCCCTGGGCCGGGTGTCATGGCAATCGGTGCCTGACGACTATGGCCGACCGGGCTCGCTGGGACCGGCGCGCGCGGCGCCGCAAGTCCTCCTCGGCCGCCAGGTCTTCGGCGTCGGTCTCGATGAACAGCTCCCTGAACATCGGGTGCATGATGTCCCTCCCCAGGCAGGCGGCTGATCTTGCCGCTAACGTGCCAGACCAGCCATGCGACCGTCTGTCACCCCGCTGACGCAGTCTTGGTCAGCCTGCCGACACCTCGATCCGGGCA
>Ga0210397_10002914_pt1 | contig 10633 bp, 15 predicted proteins | sample IncBWH2OmetaG_FD_160126 | JGI IMG/M metagenome (GOLD analysis project Ga0210397, IMG submission 160126) | Forest soil microbial communities from Barre Woods Harvard Forest LTER site, Petersham, Massachusetts, United States - Inc-BW-H-2-O ...
TCTCGTGTTCGCGTATGACTTTGTGCGCGCAGCTTTCGTCTGGGTATTTATTTGCCAGCAGCATTTCCACCGGTGTGAACTCTACCTGAGTTGATTTTATGGAGAAACAAAACCCATGCCGAAGGGCTGCGGGTCTGCTCGCGACACGAAAAAGGGCGAGCGGAGGATACGGTTTACTCGGCCGTGTCACTCCGACGACGCGCGAGGGTCTGGCGGCAAGTGCGCTGAGTTTCTCGGAGGTTTTGCTATCGTCAAACAGCAATGGCCACGGGGCAAGCTTCGGAAGGCAAAACAGAAATCGCGGGTACACTCTCGCTGTCGACTAATCGCACTGGGCAAGCAAGATGGAGTGTGACCTTCCCGGTCAAGTTGCCCAGCTGCTGGGAATCTTCCACTGTACGCTCCTCATTGCAACCATCAGCGACGAACAGAGTGAACTCCGTGGATTTCAGGTTCCCGGTAGTGACCACGAATGGATCGCTCGTCTCCGCGGGGTTGTCATCGCTGCAAGCGGGACGGGTGACTTCTGGGGTGAGGCTAAGCTTTAGGGTGAGCCGGATCTTGATTTCGCCTTCCGACTATTCTTAATGTGATGAACGCCAGATTCAACTTGCACTTCCGGTACGTGGAGATAAAACGCCAGTAAGCTCGCGGTTTTGCTGAACAATGAAGCTGTCATCTCCGTCCGGCAGCTGCAGAGAATTGTCCCACTGATGTGATAGCCATATCCCTGCTCTGCGGCCCGAGTCGAGGCTAATCTCCCGACTCTCTTGGCATTTCGCCGGCTTCTTGAGCCTGTCCGGAGTTTAGGAAAGCGATAACAACATTGATGCCAAAAGGAGCCTGTATTCCAGCATTAGTTTCTCCTTTTCGCTCGTCTTTGAATATTGTCGTGTTACCTCAGCTGGGAAAGGAACCTCGTCACCTGCTGTGTGACCGAGCCCATAATAGATGAGACTGTCGAATTGACGCTCGGTGGTTCCCACGCCGGTTCCAGAGGATTGTGGTTGGTCCTCTGGAACCTCGCGCTATCTGCGGGGGCACGTAAGACCAAAAACTCGCCAACACACCCCCTAAGGATTCCGCAATTGTACCTTTCGACAAACTGAAACGCTCCTCCTCAGCGAAGGGCTTTGGTAGCGTGTTTGTGCGGAGTTCAAACGGCGAAGTGAGAATGCGGTTGCGGTATGGAAACCGCCCTCGCTCAGTTCAGGTCGTCGTCCTTGTAGTACTTTGTGCCTTTCCCGGTGAGCTCAAGGGCTAGACCCTTATCGGTCATCTGATACATCCAGACGCCATCCGAGACCGAAGCTGCCCCCTCCATGGATCCGCCCTTGTCTCCAGTTTTGGCCGCGGCGCTGGCCTGTCCCCCGAACTCCCAGCCTGAGTTGATGAAGCTATTCAGAGCCTTGTCATTGTCAAAGACGAAGATAACGCTGAACTTCTTCACACCGAATCCGAGCCCTGCCTGCACCTCCAGCATCTTCATGAACACTTCTTTCTTCGTCTGGTTGTCGACGGCGATGCCTTTGCCTTTCCCAGAGCCCGCGAACAAGATCTTTACGCCCGTGTTGCTGAAGACGGCATAGCCAGCGCCATGTGCGACCGCTGACTGGGCGGCAGGCTGGGCCTTGTAAAGCCGCTCAAGCGTCTGCTGTACGAGCTTTCGGACCTCTGCCTGCTCTTTTGCTTTGTCCTCTGCTTTGTCGTCGCCCGCGCGCGCCGATAGCGCAAAGGCGCATATGAGAGCGGCGGCGATGAAGCCGTATGTCCTGAATCCGGCGAGTCTCGTGATTTTCATGGAAGATATCCCCTTTCGTAATGTCCAAAGCGGTTGGCGAAATAAAGGTTGCTTTGTCCGGAGAAACGATCAGATTTCCAAGTGAAACGGGCCAATCCTGTTGTTGGGCAGCTGCACGTGCATGCTGCCCCGCTATCCTGGAAACAAACTAGGCTTGACTCGATATCTGAACAACTAGGGAAATCCCTAAGGCCAATAGACGGGTGCATCGCCGCGCAGATTGCGCCCAGAACTCTTGAAAGCAAGTCATAGCGCCCAAACCCAGAGCCAAGGCATTCTGAGGATGTTTCACCATCTTAGGGATTTCCCTAGTGGCAAACTGCCGGGCGGTGCATTTGAATATTCAGACCCCTTGGCGAAGTACTCCTAGGAGAACAGTACAATGAAAATCCTCTCGCTCGCGGTCTTGACACTTGCCCTGCCGATGGCAGTGTTCGCCGGAAGCAGCGTAGACTACACCGACAGCGGCGGTACTTTGGCGGGTTCGAACGGCGGATTAGTCCTGACCGGCTCGACCTTGGTCGCTGTCAATGGCTTCAGCGGAGGAGGGCTGATTACAGGGAATGACCTGGGTAGCGTCAGCTTCTCAACCGGTGCGCTCATGAGCAGTTCGTTGAAAGGGGGCGGCACGTTCGCGGCTGGCGGGTCATTTGCCATCGCCGGCAACGGTGGCAACGGAATTCCGAATGGAACGTTGTTCTCGGGAACATTCGATGGGCCTGTGACTTGGACGCTCGTGGCTCTGGCGAACGGAACTCACAACTACACCCTGTCTGGCACTTTGTCGGGAACGACCAACACGGGCATGTCCACTCTCGGTGTGACCGTACAGTTGACCATCAACACCGGCAAAGGCTTCTTCAACGGTAGCGCTACCATTTCAAGCGGTGACACGGACATCTTGTCGGGCGGTATCACAAAAGGTGTGGTTCCGGAGCCGGGCTCGCTCAGCCTCATGGGGACCGGCTTGATCGCTCTGTCTGGATTGGTCCGTTTCATACTAAAGAGCTTCACGTCAAGGAAAACCTAGCCGAAAGGCGGGGGTGTGACCAGCGCGTAGCCTCCAACGAGACTCCTTCCGGAGCCAAAATCGCAGGGCCGAGGTCAAGCCGCTAGTGCGTGAGGGCATCGTTGGCTCCGGCGAAAAGAGCTAACCGCCCGTTCTTTTCTTTTCCCTCAAAACGGAGGCACCGCCTGCAACGCCTCCGTTCCATTTGGATTGGCCTGGCGGAGCGTCCCAGGAATGCAAGGTGACACTCCAGGTCACGGGCATTTAGGAGTCTGCTTGATGGATCAAAAAATGGACCACGAGAATCCGGCAGCGCTGCGGGCCACCCGAGGCTCGCAGAATGAGCTGATTCAGTATCTGGGATTGGAGAAATTCTTAGCGTTCTCCGGAGGAGTGTTGTTCTTTCTTTTATTTCTGTCCGGCCGTCCTTCCATGTCAACCGAGGGGCTGCGCACGAACCCGCAGTGGCCGACAGATAAGGAGTTCCTATCGGTAAACCAAGCTGTGGAGGCTGCCTGTGGGCAGTACCCCAATGTGGAACAATCGCTGGTTTGGGCACTCATATGGGAAGAAAGTAAGTACGACTCGCTCGCTTTGGGGCGAAAGGGCGAAGTCGGATTGGGTCAGTTGTCGCGCGCCACCGCCAGCTCGCTCGGTGTGCGAGATCGGACGAACATCCTTGAAAGCGTCCAAGGGGCAGTCCGCCACCTCTCCCATCTGCTCACGAAATACGGGAACAATACCCGATTGGTATTGTCCGCTTACAACTCTGGCGAAGGAGCGGTTGACCGTTGCCGGTGTATTCCGGCTAAATCGCGGGCCTATGTGAACCGCATTGAGCAGAGTCGGTTCTTTGCGGACCGCCTTGTTGAGTACCTGCGCAATACAATAGCTCCTTCAACCATTCAAGACCCACGAGTGTCACAGATGGAACAACAGCTGGCCGAGCTAAGAGCGAGTGAGCGATTTCTTCTTCCAATACTCGCAGGTATGATTACGCTCGCGCTGAAGATGAGGACAGCTCCCGGATTCCGCACTGCCGCCATCGCTGGTATCGCCATATGGGCGCTCTTGGCAGTCGTTATCGCGGCAAGGTTCCCGTCAGGCTCTGAGCCGGTGAGGACCCTCGAATCCAAGGCCAATTCGACGTTTGGTCACTAGTTTTCACGCAAGCGCAATGAGGTACCGTAAGAATCGGTCCCGTGGATGGCGGGATTGGTTTACCTTCCATTCGTCTCTAGACGGGACCCTTTGGATGCGGCGATTAATGCAGGTGGACCTTCTGGACGACAGAGGCTGCGGCGTCTCGCATGCTCCAGTTCCACATCTAATAACCACAGGCGCTGTGGACCTATTCTCGATAAAGGATGAGCAATGTGCCCAGCAGCATCATGCCACTCGGCCAAATGTAGGGAATGAAGCTTCGGTGCCAGAATTTACGATCGGAAATGAGTTTGAACAATGCCACGCCCAGGCCAATGCTCCTCACCAAAAGTGTTCGTGCTCCATCGCTATAGCCGCATTCTGCGACCCCATCAGATATTAGGGATTTCCCTAGTTGTGCGGAGGTTGAGTCAAGCGTACTTTTGCTGTCAGACTCGGGAAGGGCGAGGTCTCGTCATCCCAGATACAACGCTGCGAAAGTAAGTCGGTGAGAACACATTCGCGACCTCTATGCTTGGACGGAAATCCATTAAGCGGATTCACGGTCAGACTATCGCGAGTATGTAGATCGGCGGTGCAATCTCAACAAATATGTGGTGCAGTATGAACCGAATCCACGATTCTCCGCGACCGCTTGGCGCGTTCTTGCTCGCCCTGCTTGTCCTGCAAGGCTGCAACGCGCTGAATCCCCTCTGCGGAAGTGCCCGTCCCGCCCCGTCTATTTCCTCCCTGTCTGCCACAACCATCGCCTTCTCGCAAGTGCAGCAGGGGTTCCTTCTCACCGTGAATGGCAGTCACATCGTGTCGTCCTCAGTCGTCGTCATCAACGGGACGACTCTTCACACTCAGGTTCTAAGCAGTTCCCAGTTGCAGGTCACGCTGACGACCGCAGTCATCGCGGGGCCGGGAACAGCTGGCGTCGCCATCAACACTCCCAGCGGGACCTCAGGCGATCTAGGCTGCGCCAGCGGCGGAACAAGCCATGCCCTGACGTTGACCATTACGTAACTGCGCAGCAATGGGAGAAAAAATTCCAACGCAAATGGCCCTATTTACTCTCGCGTACGACCCGGTCAAACAGCGGCTGTATCGGCCGCGCATCGTGCCGGTACAATTTCGCAAACTGCTCGATCTCCTCGGCGGTTATCGCCACCGGACGTTTCAGCACGAACCATGTTACGTTCTCACTGCACGGCGGAGTAGTAAGTGATCCAGAGAATGTGTAGTAGCCAACGTCCGCAGGCAGCAGGTTGGCGACGTTGATCGTGACGGTGTCCAGCCGTTCTTCCTTCTCTTTTTCCTTCGGCAAGTCGCTCCACAGCTCACGGATGAGGGGGTTGTTATTCCCCTTCTCGAGAAGGACGGCCACGACGGCCAAGTTTCCGTCCTGGTCGACATGAACCAGGTGCGCCACCATATCGTAGGTTTTGCCGTTGATCTTCTCTTCGCTGGGCCGGTGAAAATGAAATTGTTTCAGAGCGTATTCCTTGTCACCCACGCGGATCGAGCTACCCGGAGCGTAGTTGATCATGATCGTGTGGCCGTTGTCGATGATGTGCAAGGGGGAAGGCTTGTAGTCGAAGCGAATGGGAGGCAACTCGGCTTTCTGCGGATTACGAATGTCAATGGGGGACTGGTGGTGTCCGGTTTTACAGGAGGCAAATTCGGGGCTCAGGTCGCCCCAGTGGCTCGGGCCCTGGTCTCCGTCGTATCCCCAGTGGCCAGATGTGTGCTCCTGGGCAGAGGCAAGCGCGGTCGATAGCAGAGTTAACGCTATGACGGTGATTGAGAGACGACGGCGGGCTTGCAGGGAGAAGATCTTTGTGATTGACATAGAGCCTCCAGAACATCCAGTCTGCGCTGAACATCGTATCCCGGCAAATGTACCCTTCGCCGCTGTTTAGTGGCTGGGACAGGGATACCTTTCTCCCAAAGAGAACATGATGAGAGAGTTTGTTTTCCGGCGCACCGCCGCTGGGTTGTCACGGATATACTTCAGCACTACCCGAACGATTTGAATATTCTCAACACTCGCCGGCACGCAGAAGGGCGCGTGCGTGCTTTGCTTCGTTGCGTTCTCCACGAATAGCATTTCAACCTCGACACCGTTAGTGAAGCCGCTAACAAAGTTTAGACAGGACGTCAGGGCCACCTTCTGGTCAACGCTTAGGTGTTCCGGATTTTCCTCCTTATCCGCCACCGAGCAAATGCGAAGGAAGGAATTTCCTGACGTCTCAAGCGACTCCTGAGTCTGTGCGAATAGAGAACTGCTCAGGACAAAGAGCAGCAAAGGCACTGGCCATAAAGTCTTCATAGCGCGACTGTCTCACTTTGGGCCGGCCCTTGCGTACTAGGGATTTCCCGAGTGGCGAAAGGCCGCCGATCGCTTTAAAAAGCTAAACAGGCCGGCGCCTGACTATGAAGATTCGACAGAAGTTCAATAACCGGTGGGTTTTGTGGTCTTGCTTCGTTCTGCTGAACTGCGTAACTACGCAAGGGCAAACGAAGAGCAAGTACGAATGCGATGAACCGCAACCTGAGCGCCTGTGCAATGCGGCCAACACTTGCGGGTCGGCTCTATCCTCATGCACGATTGACATTACCACGTCAGCCGGTTCCGCACGCGTAAAACCTGATATTTCCAGCGCAAGGAGCAACCAATTGTTCTGTCTGGAAAATGGTACTACCGTGGTGTGGATGACTTCGGACAAGACCATTGGATTCATGGTCTCGTTCGGCCCTGACTCGCCTTTTGACCCAGACGACCTGATCGTAGGAGCGGGCAAGAAGCGGACGAGGACGATAGCCAGCAATCCCGGGTGCTACAAGTATGAGGCGAGGGCGTTTTATTCCGGAGAAGTTTATGGAACAAGCAAAGGAGGCAAGCCGGAACTAGTCGTCCTGCCCTCGAGGAATCGCTGACTAACATTTATTGAATCTGGCTTGGCCGCTCAGCCGGCAGATTAGGACTGTCTTGAGACTGGTGAAACTGACGGTTATTCTGTTTCTCTGCCTGTGCGCAGTTCCTAAGGTGCACTCTGGGGCAACCTTGTTCCTGCAAGAGCCCTACGGTCATGATGCCACTTACGCGGGAACGGGTCATGCCGCGGTTTACCTCAGCGGCGTCTGCGCCTCGTCACCGGTTGTTCTGCGTCTCTGTGGGCCGGGTGAAGCTGGAGTCGTTCTCAGCCGCTATCTCGGCATCGGGGGATACGACTGGATCGCGATTCCCCCTCTTCCGTACCTGTATGCCGTAGAGAGAACGGAAGACATCCCACTGTTTGCCGACAAGAGGGTGGTGGCGTTGCTGCGTGACCGGTACCGACGCAAACACTTGGAGTCGCTGATTCCGGATCTCCCCGGCGGAGGTATACCGGATGGTAACTGGTACGAGTTGATTGGCGCATCGTATCTCCGCACCATCTATGCCTTTGAAATCGAGACCGACCCAGAGAAGGATAGCGAGCTGATCCGTACGCTCAATGACCGGACAAACCGGCAGCGCTGGAACCTTGTGACGGCAAACTGTGCAGACTTCGCACGTCAGATTATCAGTTTTTATCACCCGCACTCGGTGCATCGCAGCATCATCGGCGACCTGGGGGTGACGACACCGAAACAACTGGGGAGAACGCTCTCTAAGTTTAGTAAGCGGCATCCGGAGCTGCAGCCATCAAGGTTTGTGATTCCGCAAGTTCCGGGGACGATACCGCGCTCCAAGCGAGTGAAGGGTGTTTTCGAGGTAATGCTCACCGCGAAGAAATACATGTGGCCGATCTTTCTATTCCAGCCCTACATCGCGGTGTCGGCGGTTGCGGTATATACGCAGCACTGGCATTTCAACCCAGGGAAGGACGCACCGATTCTCGACGCCAAGCATGAGTTGGACGCGGCCCTGACGAGCAACGACCGCCGCGTTTTCCAAGAGCAACTGGAGGAAGTCGTCCGGGTGGCAGCTGCGGCGGAGATCAGCGCAGACAACCGCCAGGGGACATCTTTATATGCAGAGAGGGTGCCGGCTCTCGATGACGCCGGAGCACCCACGCTGAACGTATACGTGGACGGGGAAATCACGGCAGTAGGCATTGCGCGATCGAACGTTCTGAATGAACCGGCGGGCGCGGAATTTGCCGCAGGAATAGTGATGGCGCGCTTGCACGAGGAATTGAAGTCTGCCGCCACCCGAAAGACGGCACGTGTCGATGTGGAGAGCGATCTCGCGCTGCTGCGGCAACTGCTGTCGCCACAGCCAAAAGGATTGAAAAGCGGAGCCGGTTTCACTGCTCTATCCTCGGACGCTGCACTAACAAAGCATCAAGCCGGTCACCAGTGACAGGGCCAATTCAGTAGTGAGGACACAACTCAGCAGAGCCTAGACCCGGGAGCTGTGCTTGCTGCGAAAGGAGACTCCGGGAAGATGTATTTGCTCCGAAACATTCAGGGGCTGGTCCGTGGCGGTGGAGGGTTGACGTGGTTGGGCCGATTCGCGCTGCTCTATGGACTTTCGTTATCGGTGGTGGCTCAGTCTCCCCAGCTGCGGACCATACAGGGGGAAGAAACTGGTGCTCCGGATGCTCGAGGATCAGGCGGGTCCGCTGGCGGGCAGCAGGCCGATCGACAATTGTCCGGCTCCATCAGCGGACGAATAATTGATCCAGCCGGAGCCGTCGTCGTCGAAGCTCAGGTGCGACTTGCGCGCCAAGATCTCCCCCCAATCCAAGAGATGTTGTCAGACGAGAATGGGCAATTCTACTTTTCCGATTTACTTCCCGGGCCCTTTCAACTCACTATTACGGCAGGAGGTTTCGGGGCCCAACGGGTCTCTGGAATCCTGCGCCCTGGGGAGGCTTACATTGTGCCGGAAATCGGGCTGGCGGTTGCCACCGTTCTGACGGAAGTGCAGGTCGGAGTTAAGCTCACACAAGTCGAAGTGGCGCAAGATCAGATTAAAGAGCAAGAGAAGCAGCGCGTGCTCGGCTTCATTCCCAATTTCTTTGTCAGCTACGTCCCCGATGCAGCTCCCCTCGAACCGAAGCAAAAATTCGAGCTGGCCTGGAGGTCAACGATTGATCCCTTCACCTTCGTGGGAGTTGCGGCGATTGCAGGAGTTCAGCAGGCGACAGATGCCTTCGGGGGATATGGGCAAGGTATGCAAGGTTATGCGAAACGTTTCGGCGCGGCCTATGCGGACGTTTTTGCAGGTACATTTATTGGAAGCGCGATCCTGCCATCTCTGCTACAGCAGGATCCCCGTTATTTCTACAAAGGAACCGGGAGCGTTCGATCGCGGATTCTGTATGCGCTCGGCAATACCGTGATTTGCAAGGGCGACAATAAGCGCTGGCAGCCGAATTATTCCGGAATACTCGGAACGTTCGCAACCGGCGGTGTCTCATATCTTTACTATCCCGCTAGCGATCGCGATGGAACGGCATTGATCCTTCAAAACTCGCTGATCAGGTTTGGTGAAACGGCCTTCACCAATGTCTTACAAGAATTTGTCATCCGGAAATTGACGCCACGTCTGCAACACCATCCTCCGGCCGAGTCCCGATGACTGTGTCTATGGTCTAGCCCAACTTCCATCCGGGAGGTGCAAGTGAGGTCGACCAACAGGTGGCAGCACCGGCTGAAACGAGAACACCTAACTTGCACCGAGCGAAACAAAATCGCTCGCCGAAGAGGCCGGATGGAAGGGGTGTGACAGTGGCGGCTCGTCGGGACAAAAGTGACCAAAACCAAGAAAAAGCAGCTTGACCCGAGCGGCCTTCCCATGGACGGCCAAGGCGCTCAAAACACCATCCATATGAAATGTCGATATTGCATCATTGATGCCTGCCACACCTCTCCTCAACCCCGACTCGTTGGCACAGCGCTTGTATCTGTATCGGGAGAATGCCTTTGCTCCTCCGCGCTTGCTGTCTTGTCGGCGCTGGGTGCTCAACCGGAGCACAGCAGTTGCCGTATTCTCATTGTCTATTTTCCGATCCACCGAGCAAACTCTTGATTGTCTTTGACTTCGGATGTCCTCGTGCCCCCTTGGGCTGCCAGCGGGTCGTTTCAATCCTTGTCAACAACAACCACGCTACGAGGCCGCAGGGAATTGTCAAAACTGCCTCTTTGCGTCGAGATTTCTTAAGGTCGAAGTAGAGTGGCAAGAGCACTCAAGAAATCTGGTCGATGAACGCAATCGCGATGAGTCCGAGCACCGTCTGTTTTCCTACTGGGAATGTTTATATTTGGTTTAGTCATATTCGGTTCCTCAGTTCATTGAGGTCGGTCATGACCGCAGCGGCGGTGATGGCGACTCTGTTGAACTCCGCAGGCATCCGGACTAATGATGGTGATGATGTACGGGCGGAAGGCCATGCTTTGTTTGGCCGTACGCTCCAAACGAAGCAGCCAGCTGATCAGAATGAAGCAGGCGATCAGGAACACACCGAATAGAGTCATATGCCTATTCACATAGATGGATTAGACGACGCAAGATCCCAGAGCCGTACCTTCTGACTCCAGTATCAGGCTAAGATTCGCTCGACGTCTGCACAACTAGGGAGGTCCGCAAAAGTGCCTGGAGCAGCGGTGCAAAGACTGAGGTTGAGGCAAGGCTCCCCCTTTTCTGCCGTCGCTTTTATGCCAAAACAGGTCCGATGCGGCGC
>Ga0210397_10002919_pt1 | contig 10625 bp, 9 predicted proteins | sample IncBWH2OmetaG_FD_160126 | JGI IMG/M metagenome (GOLD analysis project Ga0210397, IMG submission 160126) | Forest soil microbial communities from Barre Woods Harvard Forest LTER site, Petersham, Massachusetts, United States - Inc-BW-H-2-O ...
ACGCCAAGGGCGCCTAACGACCCCAGGTATCTATCGCGCGCTCCGCGATCACGGGCCGTCCGATTCTGAAATCGGGCGGCCCGTCCCCGTGTCCTCTAGGACTGGATGAAGGCCAGCAGGTCGGCGTTGATCGTCTCGGCCTGGGTGGTCGGCATCCCGTGCGGGAATCCGTGGTAGGTCTTCAGCGTCGCGTTCGGCATGAGCTTGGCGGATAGCGGTCCGGAGTCGGCGTAGGGAACGATCTGATCATCGTCGCCGTGCATGACCAGGGCCGGGACCGTGATCTTCTTGAGGTCCTCGGTGAAATCGGTCTGGGAGAACGCGACGATACCGTCGTAGTGTGCCTTCGCCCCGCCCATCATCCCCTGGCGCCACCAGTTCTGGATGATCGCTTCTGAGGATTTCACGCCGGGCCGGTTGAAGCCGTAGAAGGGGCCCGACGGCAGGGCCCGGTAGAACTCGGACCGGTTGGCGGCCAACTGGGCCTGGAGGTCGTCGAAGACACTCTTCGGCAGGCCGCCGGGGTTGGCGTCGGTCTGCACCATGAGCGGCGGCACCGAGCTGATCAGCACCGCCTTCGCCACCCGGCTCTGACCGTGCCGGGCGATGTAGTGCACGACTTCGCCGCCGCCGGTGGAGTGCCCGACGTGGACGGCGCCCTGGAGGTCGAGATGGGCCGTCACCGCGGCCAGGTCGTCGGCGTAGTGGTCCATGTCGTGACCGTCACTGGTCTGCGTAGAGCGTCCGTGTCCGCGCCGGTCATGGGCGATGACCCGGTAGCCGTGCCGGAGGAAGAACAGCATCTGGGTGTCCCAGTCGTCGGCTGAAAGGGGCCAGCCGTGGCTGAAGACAATCGGCTGGCCCGAGCCCCAGTCCTTGTAGAAGATCTCCGTGCCATCGGTCGTCGTGATCGTGCCCATGCGCTGCCTTTCGTTGATCGTGGCGTTGACGCCAGAACATCCGCACTGGCAGGGTAACCATCTTCCGGTTGAGCGGCCAGCCGCCGACCGGGGTATCAGGCTTCCGGCGTATCGCTCTCGCGGTCGTGCGGCGCGGGCGCTTTCCTGGTCGTGACAATCCTGCGTTTGCGCAAGGACTCAAGCCATTCCTGCCCGCTGAGCACTCGCGTGGTCTTACCCGACTTGACCTCGCCCGCGGCGGCAATGGCCATCGCGACGCTGGCAGCGGTCATATCGTCGGGTGCCTCGTACACGACGAGCACGTCGTACTCGCCAAACGGAAAGCCAGCCACCACGATCTTGGCTCCCAGGTCCTCCAGGGCCGGCCTGATGGTTTCCACGGGGTCTTGCGGCTCATGGAGCTGAGCCGCCATCGACTTCGCGGTATAGGAGGCCTGGTACATATAGATCGTCATCGAGATTCCCCTCGGGTGGGAGCACGTGGCCGCCAGTCCGTGTGACGCCTGGCGTCGGCCGACGTGGGCGAGGCAAAGGGCTGGAGACCACTGCGGTTTAAAGATCGTAGACCCGGCCCGAACGGGCGCACCAGCCTGCTCTACTTCCGGTGCTGGGCGGACCGCATGGTGATCTTGATGCCGCGGTCGCCGTGCCTGGCCACCTCCGTCAGGCCGAGCCGCCGGTAGAGCGCCTGCGCGCGCCGGTTGACCGTGAGCACGTCGAGAACCAGGGGCTGGCCCTTGCGCTCTGCTTCCTCCAGAAGCGCGCGGATGATCCGGGTACCGATGCCGTGGCCTTGATGGCTGGGGTGGATTTCGATGCGGGCCAAGTAGATCTCCCCGGGGCGGTAGTCGACATCCAGCATGCCGATATCGGCCTGCCCAGCGGTGATGATCTGCCATCCGCGCGGGTTGAAGGCGCGCTCCTGAAACGCGCGCTGGGCCTGCTCGTCCCACCCCCAGATCGCCGTGACGTACTCGCCCATGGCGGCCTTGTGCAGCCGGTAGCAGAACTCGGCATCGGCGGGGGTGGCTGGCCGCAGCGCGAAAACAGGCTCGGTCAGGCGGTCCTCCATACCGGGAGCTTGCCCGATTCTTGGCGCCGGCAACGTTCGGCTATCCTCACACGGGTAACGGCAACTAAGTTCCGGTGCAAGTCAAAGGGCCTCTTATGCATGCGGACGAGCGGTCTCCGGGTGGCCCGGAACTGGCGGACGCGCGACCCCCGCTCCGGCCGGCGGAAGTTCCGGGGACGCGTCCGGCGGCGCGCCGGTGGCAGGCGGTGGCGGCGTGGGTAGCCGGCGGCCTGGTGCTATTGGCGTTCTTCCTGCGGATCTCGCTCAGCGGGCGAGTGAATTCGGACGGCGCGAACAGCGCGCTGCAGGCGTGGGACCTCGTACACGGTCACCTGATGTTGCACGGCTGGGTCATCGGCGACGCGACCTTTTACGCCTTCGAGCTGCCGCTGAACGGGGTCGTCCAAGTGCTGTTCGGGATGGGCATCCCGGCCGCCCACATCGGTTCCGCGCTGACCTACCTGATCGTCGCGGCCTTCGCCGTGGCCCTGGCCGTGACCAGCAGCCGCGGCCCGGCCAGGGCGGTCCGCGGCGCGGTCGTCGTCGCGGTACTGGCCGCGCCGCTGCTCGCACTGCCGACCGTATGGGTGCTGCTGGAGGAACCCGACCACATCGGGACCTCGCTGTTCCTCCTGCTGCCCTTCTTGCTCATCGACCGCGTGCCGGACCGGCCGTTCACGGCGCCGCTGGTCTGCCTGATCTTGTGCGCCGGCCAGCTCAGCGACCTCACCGTCCGCTACGTCGCGGTGCCGGCCGTCGTCCTGGTCTGCGGCTATCGCGTGCTGGCCGGACGGAAGCTCCGCTCCGGCGACACGGCGCTCGTGGTCGCCGCGGTCGTGTCCGTGCCGCTGGAGACGGCGCTCCGGGCGGCGATGGTGCATTTCGGCGCGTTCGTGATGGTCCCGCCCAGGACGCGGCTCTCCCCGCCGAGGCTATGGCCCCAGCACGCGTCGGTGACCTGGCTGGACGTCCGCATCCTCTTCGGCTCGGTCGCCGGGCCTGGCAGCAAGCTGGGCGGCATAGGTGCCGCCTTCGGGCTGGTCTGCCTGCTGGCCGCCATATTCGGCCTGGCCCGCGTGATATGGACCTGGCGCAGGGCCAGCCGAGCCGAGCAGCTGCTGGTCGCCGCGATCGTCTTCAACCTCGGCACGTACCTGGTCTCGGTGATGCCAACGCCGCACGGCTCCCGCGAAGTAGCCGCGGTGCTGCCGTGCGGGGCGGTGCTCACGGCGCGGGCCCTGGTGCCCGCCCGGATCACCGGGATGCCGCGGGCCCTCGCCGCGGTCGCCGCGACCGGGCTCATCGCGCTGCTGCCGCTCGCCGCCGCGGCCACGCGACCGCCCGCGAGCCCGGCCTCGGCGCCGCTGGCCGCGTGGCTGGAGGCGCACGGGCTCAGGTACGGCATCGCCGGGTACTGGGATGCCTCGATCGTCACCCTGCAGTCGGGCAACCGGGTCCAGATCCGCGCGGTTGACCTGTACCGGCACCTCTACGTGCCCGGCTGGGAGACGAACACGCTGTGGTACGACGCGTCCCGGTACGACGCCACGTTCGCGGTCGCCGACTCCCACGGCAAGTACCCGGCGGCCAGCTTCGAGCACTTCCTCGGCAAGCCAGCGGCGACCTACCGGGTGGCAGGCTGGCTGGTCCTGGTCTACCGGGCAAACCTGCTCCATCAACTCACGCACAGGCCAGGTGCTAACTGAGTGATCGATCGCTACGGAGGGGGAGCGAATGCTGAGGAGTGACACAGTCCGGCGGCGCGACGAGATCGAGGGTGCGACCGCGGGCCGCACGTTGTGTGATGAGCTGCGGCGGGTCGCTGAGACCTGCGGTGATGCCGACGCGTTTTCCGATGAGGACGGCGATGGCTGGCGGTCGCTGACCTGGTCGCAGGCGCGGGAGCGGGTGCTGGAGGTGGCCGCCGGGTTTGCCTCGTTGGGGCTGGTGCCCGGCGAGCGGGTCGCGCTGATGCTCCCGAACCGTAGCGAGCATGTGCTGGCCGACCTCGGCGCGGTCCATGCGGGCGGCCTGGGGGTGACGTTGTATGCCACGCTGGCGCCGGAGCAGATCGGGTACGTAGCCGCCGATTGCGATGCGCGGATCGCGGTGCTGGACGGGGCGGCCGAGCTGGCCCGCTGGCAGCCGGTGCTGGATCAGCTGCCGGGGTTGACCAGGATCATCGTCCGGGACCCGGCGGCGTGCCCGGCCGGTGACCAGTACCTGACCTGGGACGGCCTGGTGGCGCTGGGCCGGGACCGGCTGGCCGCCGACCCGGATGAGATCACGGCCCGGGTGGCGGCGATCAGGCCCGGTGACCCGCTGGCCCTGCTGTACACCTCGGGCACCACCGGCAACCCCAAGGGCGTCGTGCTCACGCACCGGAACATCCTGTACGAGATGGCGGCGGCCGAGCAGATGGGCATCGTCGTGCCGCGGGTCCGCTGGGTCTCCTATCTGCCGCTGGCGCACATCGCCGAGCGGATGTTCAGCATCTACCTGGCGATCGGCGCGGTCAGTCACGTGCATTTCTGCCCGGATGCGGCGCAGCTGGTACGGGTGATCGGGCAGGTGCGCCCGACCGCGTTCTTCGGCGTGCCGCGGGTGTGGGAGAAAATCCGGGCCGGCATCCAGGCGCTGCTGGCCGCCGAGCAGGACGAGGCCAAGCGGGCCGCCGTGGCCCAGGCCATGGACACCGGCCGCCGCTACGTGCACAGCTGCCAGTACGGGCAGGCCACGCCGCCGGAGCTGGCGACGCAGTTCCGGGCGGCGGACGAGCAGGTGCTCGGGCCGATCCGCGGCCTGCTCGGCCTGGGCGAGGCCGCCTCGGTGTTCAGCGCCGCGGCCCCGCTGCCGCCGGACGTGGCCGCGTTCTTCGCCGGGCTGGGCATGGCGATCCTCGACGTCTACGGGATGACCGAGACCACCGGGGCGTTCACCGCCAATACCCCCGCCGAATTCAAGCTCGGCACGGTCGGCCGCCCGTACGCCGGCGTGGAGGTCGCGATCGCCGGCGACGGCGAGATCCTGGCCCGCGGGCCACTGACGACCCCCGGCTACCTGAACCGGCCCGACCTGACCGAGGCCCTCCTCGACCCAGACGGGTGGCTGCACACCGGCGACATCGGCACCATCGACGCCGACGGGTTCGTGTCAGTGACCGACCGGAAGAAGGAACTGATCATCACCGCGGGCGGAGAGAACATCGCCCCGGCCGCAGTCGAGAACGCGCTGCTGGCGCACCCGCTGATCGGCCAGGCCCTGGCCTACGGTGACCGCCGACCGTACGTGATCGCCCTGCTCACGCTGGACGGCGAGGCCGCACCCGCCTGGGCCCGGGCCCGCGGCATCACGGCCGACTCACTCGCCGAGCTGGCCTGCGACCCGCAGCTGCTCGCCGAGGTCGCCGCCGGGGTCGCCGCCGCCAACCAGCGGCTGGCCCGGGTGCAGCAGGTCAAGCGGTGGCACCTGCTGCCGGTGGAATGGACCGCCGAGACCGAGGAACTCACCCCCACCCTCAAACTCAAGCGCCGCGTCGTACACGCAAAATACGCCGACATCATCGACACCCTCTACCCAGCATGACCCCCGAGAAGTCGCCCCGGCTGGCCCGTCATACGGCATGAATGCCGCGTTCATGTCGCTGGAACGGCGTGGGTGCCACATTCACGCCTTATGCTTTGGTGTGGGTGGTGCCAGAGTGGCGGAAGTCCGAATGATCGACCCTAACGGGTCACAGCGCGCCCTCTTCTAGGAGCGTGCGCAGGTTGTCGTAGGCGGCCTCGGTTTGCTTTTTGGTCAGCCGGACCACCAGCGGCTCGGCCAGCTTGTAGAAGCCTCGGCTTTCGCCCCGGCAGGTATTCAGCACCCTGGTCCCGCCGGACGACGGCTCCAGGGTGATGTCCACCTCCAGGTGAAACGGCCCGGAGGTGGTCCTGGTGGCGAACCGCTTGTTCGCGGCCAGGTCGGTGCACACGACCGTCGATTCGTAGCGCCGACCCAGGAACGTTCCGGCGTAGACCAGGGTGGCGCCGGATTCCAGCGGACCGTCGCTGACTTGCCGCGCTTCGGACAAGCCGGGCGTCCACATCGGAGTCCGCGTGATGTCCGTGAGGGCGGCGAAGACGTCTTCGACGGGCCGGCCGATAAGCGTGACGATACTGAACTCATCCATGGAAACCCCGATCCATCGGGCACGAGTGCTCCTGAGGGTCAGCTTAGGGATGGACCGTTCCCGCATCGTTACGGTAACGAGCCGGCTCCGAGCTCGATCGGGTCTGCGCTGCTTCTGCCTGGGTAGCCGCGTAGTGCACGCCCCGGCGCGGACACTGGGCCCTCGCTCACCGCGGCGGGTCGTTGACGAACCGGGCTTCGATGGCCTTGATCGTATTTCCCAGCGCCTTGTCCAGGAAGCGCTTGCCGCCGGTCGCGACCAGGATCTCGAGCAGCCGACCCTTGAGGTTCTTGCCCTCGCGAACCACGACGACATCCACGTTGGTGGTCCCGTCGGGCTGCCGGGTGAGGGTGTAGGTGTGGCCCGAACGGCCTCCCCACGCGTTGGAATCGGTGGTGGTCATGGTGATGCGGTTGGGGTCGGACCAGTCGTAGTGCAGGCGTTCCCAGACGCCGCGCGAGCCCTCGGTGACGTCGGCCTGGCTGGGGCCCTGGTCGTGCACCTTGAGGTACCCGTCGGCGCTGTTGGGGAAGATCTTCGAACGGCCCGGCCCGAAGTCGGTGATCCCCGCGACGAACTGCTCCGGCGTCGCGGTGGTCGTCTGCCGGAGGTGGATGGTAGCCATGGCGTCCTCCTTGTTCAGTAGTGGCTACGGCCGATGCTGATCGGCCAGGGCCTGCTGGAGCTGCCGCCGGGAGCCGATGCCGAGCTTGGTGAACACCTTCCGCAGATGCCATTCGACGGTGCGGGCGGACAGGAACAGCTGGGCGGCGATCTCCGGGTTGCTGTGTCCGTCGGCGGCGAGCCTGGCAATGTGTGCCTCCTGCGCGGTGAGCGTGCTGGCGGGCCCGGCCGTCCGCTGGCGGACGCTCTCGCCGGTGGCCAGCAGCTCGCGCCGGGCACGTTCGGCGAACGCCTCGGCGCCCATGACGGCCAGCATGTCGTGCGCGGTCCGCAGCTGTTCGCGGGCTTCGGTGCGGCGGTTCTCGCGGCGCAGCCACTCGCCGTAGAGCAGGTGCGCGCGGGCCAGCTCGGGCCGCAGCCGGGTGCGCCCCAGCCGCTCGATCGCCTCGCGGTACAGGTTCCCGGCGGTCTCGCCCGCGCTCAGCAGCGCGCGGGAGCGCGCCTCGACACCCAGGCCGAAGTCGGTCCCCGCGGCCAGGGTGAACTCCGCCAGCCGGGTCAGGGCGTCGCCCGCGAGGCCGGTATCCCCGGTCCGGGCGGCGGCCTCGATCAGCTCGGGCAGCGCCCACATCGAGATGTAGAGCGTAGACGTGTCCTCACTGGCTTCCCGGGCCGCCGCCAGCGCGTCGGCGTAATGGCCGAGACCGTTGGCCAGGATGGCAGCAGCCCAGTGCGCATAGGCCACCGCGATGCCCTGTCCCCCGGCGGTCGCCTCGGCGATGGTGCCCTCGATCAGCGGGGCGGCCTCGGCCTGGCGCCCCCGGAGGGACGCGAGGATCATCGCGGTGAACGGGGCGGCGCGAGACCCGGTCACCTCGCAGACCGCGCCGGCCTCCGCGTCGAGGGCGGTCGCCGCGGCGAAGTCACCGGTCCACGCCACGGCCGTGCCCAGCGCACCGAGCATGATCGGCAGCTGATCGAGCGCGCCGGCCTCCTGGGCGAGCCGGACCTGCCGGGCGAGCATCGCGCGCCAGGCGTCGTCATCCCACAGCGCGCTGGCGGCCGCCTGCGCGAACCAGCCCCAGCGGAGTTCTTCCGCCCTGGTCATGCCCGCGTCGTTGAAGGCGCGCAGCGCGCGGCGCAAGGTCGGTGCCGCAGCGGCCAGCCCGTCGGTGACCGCCATGGCCAGGCCGGCCAGCACCAGGTCCGCCGGGTGCGGGGGGTCGGCGGAGGCCGGGATGGCCCGGACGGCACGGGAGACTTCGAGCAGGTCGCCGGCGCCGGCCAGCCGCCCGGCGAACAGGGCCGCCATCCACGCGGTGAGGTAGGTCTCGCGGGCCAGGCCGGCGTCAAGCGGCTCGAGCCGTTTGGCCGCCTTGAGCAGCAGCGGCGGAGCGTCGCTGCCCAGGCCCGAGGCGAACACGATCTCCCCCCGCAGCAGGTCGGCCCGGGCACTCTGCAGCTCATCCATCGGACCGGTCCCGTTATCGTCCGCATCCGCGAGCAGCTCCAGGGCGGTCCCGAACGCGCCGGCCTGCAGATGGGCCTGCGCCGCGGCCAGCGTGCGGTCCGTTCGGCGGGCCGGATCGGCGGTCAGCAGCACCGAGCGCTTCAGGAACGCCGCGGCCGCGGCCAGCCCGCCGCGGGCCTGGGCCCGGCCCGCCGACCGCTCCAGCTCCGTCGCGACCTCCTCGTCGGGCCCGGCCGCGGCCTTGGCCCGATGCCAGGCCCGGCGCTCCGGCGCAGCCTCCGGGTCGGTGACCTCGGCCAGCGCGCCGTGCACGGCCCGCCGGTCCGCGACCGACGCCGACAGGTACGACGCCGAGCGCAGCAGCGGATGCCGGAACCGCACCCGCGCGCCGAACTCCACCAAGCCCGCGTCCACCGCGGGCGCGGCCGCCTGAACGGGGATGCCCAGCCGTCCGGCCGCCCGCCAGACCAGCGGCAGGTCGCCGTATGGTTCGGCCGCCGCCAGCAGCAGCAGCCGCCGGGACGGCGAGGGCAATGCCTCCAGCTGCCTGCGGAAGCTTTCGGAAATCCGCTCCGAGAGCGGCGTCGCGCCGGGCTGTTCCGCCGGCAGGCCGAACCCGCCCGCCAGCTCCGCTGGCGACAGCCCTCGCGGCAGTTCCAGCAACGCCAGCGGGTTGCCCTGCGTCTCGGCCACGATCTGGTCCCGGATCTGGGCATCGATCGGTGCGGCCAGCGCCTCTTCCAGCAGCGTCCGCGCGTCGACCTCGCCCAGCCCTCCGACTTCGAGCTCCGGCAACCCGGCCAGCTCCGCACCTGGTTCGCGGGCCGCGAAGACCAGCCCGACCGGGTCGGCGGCCAGCCGCCGGGCCACGAACCCCAGGGCCTGCGCCGAGGCGTGATCCAGCCACTGCTCGTCATCGACCAGGCAGATCAGCGGCTCGTCCCCGGCCACCTCAGCGAGCAGGCTCAGCACCGCCAGCCCGACCAGGAACCGGTCCGGCGGCGGCCCCGCGGTCAGACCGAACGCCGTCCGCAGCGCGTCCCGCTGCGGCACCGGCAGGTGATCGGCGCGGTCCAGCATCGGCGCGCACAGCTGATGCAGGCCGGCGAAGGCCAGCTCCATCTCGGTCTGCACGCCCACCGCACGCGCCACCCGGCACCCGCGCGCCTGCCCGGACAGGTAGTCCAGCAGCACGGTCTTGCCCACGCCCGCGTCGCCGCGCATTACCAGGGCCCGGCTCCGGCCGCCCCGGACGGCATCGACGAGCCGGTCCAGCGCCTCGCGTTCGCTATGGCGGTCTGTCAGGCCGGCCGTGCGTCCCCGGGTCACTGAAGACCTGCAGGATCCGGCTGGGCGCGAACGATCACACCGCCTCCCCGCCAACTAGAGCACCGGCCATCAGGCCGGTCGCCGACAACCCGGGGGCTCCGCCGTAGCCGCACCACTGCCTGCCAGCAGCCTAACCTGGTGGGCAAGGCCGGTAAACCCGCCTGGAGGCACGGCCGACCAGGGTACTGACCAGGGATTCGCACGGGTGCGACGGACCAGCCGCAGCGGCACGCTGGTACCGACACCAATCGACCTGACGGAGGTCCACATGACCAGCGCCGATATGAGCCCCGCCAGCTCGGTCGACATGAAGCTCGAGGTCGTGACCGTGCCCGTCTCCGACGTCGACCGGGCCAAGCGCTTCTATCAGGGCCTCGGATGGCGGCTGGACGCCGACATCGCCGTCGGCGACGCCTTCCGGGTCGTCCAGCTGACGCCGCCCCACTCGCCCTGCTCGGTCGCCTTCGGGAAGGGCGTCACCACGGGCGAGCCTGGTTCGGTCCAGCGCCTGATCCTGGCCGTCTACGACATCGACGCGGCGCGCGCGGACCTCGTCGGCCGGGGTGCCGCGATCAGCGAGGTGTTCCACCTGGCCGGCGGGCGCGTCCCAGGCCCGGACCCGCAAGGCCGTTCCTACCAGACGTACGCCTCGTTCAGCGACCCGGACGGCAACGGGTGGCTGCTCCAGGAGATCAAGACGCGGCTTCCTGGCCGGGAGTGGGAGGAGTCGACGGCGAACGTCGCCGCCCGGGCCGACCTGCTCCGCGAAACGGCCGAGCATCACGACCATTACGAGAAGACCCATGCCCCGCACAACTGGTGGGACTGGTACTCCGCTTACTTCGGCGCGCGCGAGCACGGCAAGACGCCGGACGAAGCCGTGACGGCCGCGAACCGGTACATGGACGAAGTCCTGCACATCGCCGCCCTGTGACCGGGCACGCGCCGATGACTCACCAGCCGGGCCAGGATGTCTTCAGGTCGATCTTGTCCGAGGACGTCGACTGGAAGCCGTTCCCCGCGTTCCCGCCGGGC
>Ga0210397_10002926_pt1 | contig 10615 bp, 11 predicted proteins | sample IncBWH2OmetaG_FD_160126 | JGI IMG/M metagenome (GOLD analysis project Ga0210397, IMG submission 160126) | Forest soil microbial communities from Barre Woods Harvard Forest LTER site, Petersham, Massachusetts, United States - Inc-BW-H-2-O ...
CGCGTTGCCGACCTTGATCGTCCCGAGCAGCGAGCGCTTGACGCCCTTGCCCGCGCGCGGGCGGCCGCTCGTCTTGACCATCGGCCAGATAGTCGTGCAGCCGTCGATCGCGGCGCAGCGGTCCTGGCGCTTTGCATCCTTGCCGAACGCGTAGACCGTGAGTCCGCGCGAGTTCACCAAGATCATCCCGAGATGGGTCTTGCGCAATGAGATCGTCGCGGGTCGGGCGGCCGCGTGCGCCTGCGGGCGCATCTGCGCCAGGGTATGAGCGGTGGCTGCGGCGGGCTGCGCCGCGAGCACTGCCGGCCACGCGCCCAGGCCGACGGCCACTGCCGCCGACGCCAGTGCGGTCCTATTTCGAGACATGGAAACCTCCTGGAAGAGCTGTGAACAAAGCTCCCGGCCTGGGTGAGCGTGCGCTCAAGGGGTACAGACGACCTAAGAACTGAAACCTTCCCGGGCGCGTCGGCCCGGATGGCGCCTAAGATTGAATGCGCATTGCCGCGCCTGGACCCGACCTCACTCGGCGATCACCTCGACGCGCTGTACCGCGCCGCGTGGGCGCTGTGCGGCTCGCGCGAGGACGCCGAGGATCTCGTCCAGGAGACCTTCACCCGTGTGCTCGCCCGCCCGCGTAACGTAAAGGCCGGCGGCGACCGTGCCTATCTGATGAGCGCGCTGCGCAATACGTTCTACTCGCGGCTGCGCAGCAACTCGCGGCGCCCGCGGGCGACGCAGACGCTCGACGACGTAGCGGCGGTCGAGCCGCGCGCGACCCTGCAGCCGGAGCGGGCGGCCGAGGTCTCAGAGATCTTCGCGGCGATCGACCGGCTGCCGGAGGATTTCCGGCTCGCGATCGCGGCGGTCGACATCCTGGGCCTCTCCTATGGAGAGGCGGCGGAGGCGCTCGACACGCCGGAGGCGACGATCACGACGCGGATCTACCGGGCGCGCCAGCGGATCGTCAAGGAGCTCGGCGATCCGCCCGCGGTGCGGGAAGAAACCGGGCCAGACCGGAGTCTTGCCTAGATGGATAAGAAGATGACCGACGACTTGCAGGTTCCCGAGGCCGAACTGGCGCGACTGGCCGATGGCTCACTGCCAGAGACGCGCCAAACCGAGCTCCAGGCCGAGCTCCGGCGTTCGCCTGCCCTGACAAGCGCACTCGCCGAGCAGCAACGGGCGGTTTCGCTGCTGCGCGCGATCGACACGCCGGCGCCTGACTCGCTGCGCCAATGGCTGGAGAGCCAGCCCGAGGAGCGCCAGACCGAGGAGCGCCCCGCCAAGCGCCGTCGCGGATGGGCTATGCCGCGGTTCGCGTTCCCCGCCGCGCTCGGGGTCGCCGCCGCGGCCATCGCCGCGGCGGTCGTGATCGCGGTCGGTGGCGGGAGCTCGAGCCCGACGCTCGGCCAGGCGGCACACGCGGCGCTCGCCGCCTCGACGATGCCTGCGCCGAACGAGTCTGGGGCGATGACGCTCGATGTGTCCGCCGGCGGGATCCCCTTCCCGTACTGGGAGCACACGGTCGGCTGGAACGCCATCGGAGCCCGGAGCGACTCGATCGGGGGTCGCCGCGCGGTGACCGTCTTCTACGAGGCCGGCGGGCGCCGGGTCGGCTACACGATCGTGACCGGACCGCCGGTTGAGGTGAAGGGCGGGGTGACCGTGACGGCTCACGGGACTCCTTACACGTTCATGCGCACTGGATCGGCCCGGCTGATCACGTGGGTTCGCAACGGCCATACGTGCGTGATCGCCGGTCATGGCGTCACGTACAAGACGCTGTTGGGGCTCGCTACCGCCGACTTCCCGGCTTAGTCAGTTTCCGAACCACCGACCTGGTCGCTGAGGTCGGCCGCGTTCGCTCGTTTGCGATGCTGCCTGGGTGGCTGACACCGTCACCGAGGCGCGGCCGGGCGCGAAAAAGAACCTCGCACTCGTGGCGGCGATCCTCGCGTCGACGATCGCCGCGGTCGACTCGACCGCCGTCAACGTCGCGCTGCCGGCGATCGGTCGTGACCTCGGCGGCGGGTTTGCCGCCCAGCAGTGGGTCTCCAACTCGTACCTGCTGACGCTCAGCGCGCTGATCCTGCTGTCGGGCTCGCTGACCGACCGTCTCGGCGAGCGGCGCGTGTTCGATGCCGGCGTGGTGGGATTCGGGATCGGCTCGGTCCTATGCGCGGTGGCGCCGACGGTCGGCGTCCTGATCGCCGCACGAGCGCTACAGGGAGTCTCGGGCGCGCTGCTGACGCCGTCGGCGCTGGCGATCATCGTGTCCGTGTTCCCCAAGGACGAGCGCGGCGCGGCGATCGGAACCTGGACCGCTTGGGGCGGGATCGGGATCCTGATCGGCCCGGTCCTTGGCGGGCAGATCGTCGACTCGTTCTCGTGGCGCGGAATCTTCCTGATCAACCTGCCGCTGGTGATGGGCGCGCTCGCGCTCTCCCGGATCGCGGTGCCGGGGCGCGCCGCGAGCCTGAGCGACACGTCGATTGATTGGTCGGGGGCGGCGCTCGCCGCGTCCGGCCTGGCCGGGATCTCGTTCGGCCTGATCGAGCAACCTGTGCTCGGCTGGTCAGACCCGGCCGTGGCCGGCGCGCTCGCGATCGGATTCGTGTTGTTCGTCTCGTTCATCGTCTACGAGCGCCAGGCCCGCACGCCGATGCTGCCGCTCGAGCTGTTCTCGCGGCGCAACTTCACGGTCGCAAACGCGCAGACGTTCGCCATGTACGGCGGCATTGCCCTGTGGGGCTTCTTCGCCACGATCTACCTCCAGCAGGTCGCCGGCTACAGCGCGCTGAAGGCCGGCGCCACCGGCCTGATCCCGACGATCGTGATGTTCCTTCTCTCGCGCCGGATGGGCAAGCTCGCCGATCGCTACGGACCCCGTTTCTTCTTGACCGTCGGGCCGTTCACGGTCGCGCTCGGGTTCCTGCTGATGGTCCGCTTCGGCACCTCGGTCTCGATCCTCACCGACGTCCTGCCGGCACTGCTCGTGTTCTCGCTCGGGCTCTCGCTCACCGTCGCGCCGCTGACCGCGACCGTACTCGGGGACGTCGAGGAGTCAGAGGCGGGGATCGCGTCGGCGGTCAACAACGCGATCGCGCGAACCGCGGGACTGATCGCCGTCGCAGCCGTTGGCGCGGTCGTCTCCGCCCATTACGCCGCGCTGCTCCAGCAAGGACTCGGCAACAGGCTGCCGCCGTCGAGCCATGCCGCGGTCACGGAGGCCAAGCGGCGCACGTTCGGGGTCATCAAGGCAAACGCGGTCCCCCCGTCGCAGCGGGCATTCGCGGCCAACGTCGCCGCGAGCTCGTCGGAGGACGCCTTCCATCTCGCGGTCGAGATCGGCGCCGGGCTGCTGCTGGTCGCCGGGTTCGGAGGATTCGCACTGCGCACGGAGCGCCAGACCGAGGTCGAGGCCCAGGACTGCGCCGGCGGGCAGCTCACTGGGGCGCCGCGGGCGGCCGCCGACTGCGAGCCGGTCCCAGCGGGCGCAGCCGCGGCGGACTAGGTAGTGCGCGTTGCTCGCAACCGTTGCGGCCCGATCAACGGTCAGCGCTCGGAGCGCCGGCGGTCAGAGCCCGAAACGCGCCTGCGCCTCGCGCGGGACGAGATCGAGGTACTCGCCGTGGTGGTCAATGAAGTAGCGGACGAACGGGCAGTAGGGCAATACCCGTAGGCCGCGCGCGCGAGCGTCATCGAGCGTGAACTCGATCAGCCGTGAGGCGAGCCCCTCGTTGCGCATCGAGGGTTCGACCTCGGCGTGCAACAGCGCGATCTCATGCTCGCTTCGCCGGTATGTGAGATAGCCGGCGCGGCGCCCGTCTATGTCGAGCACGTACTGCGCTTCGTCGGGGCGGTCGGTGATTGTCGGGTCACCCATCTCGCATTCGATCCTAGAGCGCAACTGCGCCATCACCTGCCGCCGCGGGCTACGATCGCCGCCGTGCCGATCACAACTCCTTCACCTACCTCGCCGCGTCGCGTCGCCGGACTGTGCGCGATCGTGTTGCTACTGGCCTGCGGGCTGTTCGCCTCGACGGCGTCCGCCGCCAAGCGGGCCACCCTGAAGCCCTCGAGCCCCGTGACCCGTGGCTCGGCCTATCTCGCGCTGGGTGACTCGGTCACCTTCGGCTATCAGGAGCCGAGCGTGGTCCCGGCGCCCAACTACGCCGACGCCGCCAGCTTCCACGGCTATCCCGAGCAGCTCGGCGCGGCGCTTCATCTCAAGGTCGCGAACGCCGCGTGCCCAGGTGAGACGTCGGCGAGCCTGATCAACCCGTCAGCGCCGAACGCGGGATGCGAGGGCGCCTACCGCAAGAACTTCCCGCTGCACGTCCATTACACGGGCTCGCAGCTGAACTTCGCGCTCGGCTTCCTGCGCACGCACCGAAACGTCCGGCTCGTGTCACTGATGATCGGCGCCAACGACGCGTTCCTCTGTCAGGGATCCACGCCCGACCACTGTACGAGCCCCTCAGAGCTCAGCGGCCTGGAAGCCGAGATCAGCCACAACGTCCACACGATCCTGTCGTCGATCCGTAACCGGGCGCACTACGGCGGCCAGATCGCGATCGTCAACTACTACTCGCTCGACTACGCCCTGCCGGTGGACAGCGCCAAGTCGGTGCTGCTCAACACCACCGTCGACAAGGCCGCGAAGCCCTTCCACGTCGAGATCGCGAACGGATACGGACAATTTCAGCTCGCGTCGATGCGGTTCGGCAATGATCCGTGCCTCGCCGGCCTGATCACTGAGCTCGATGCGACCGCGGGCGACTGCGGGATCCACCCGAGCTACGCCGGTCAGACGCTGCTCGCGGCTTCGGTGGCGGACGCGATCAAGAGCTGATCGGGGAAACCGGCTCGCTCAGGGAGCGGTCGAGCATCGTGACCAGGCGCTCGAACGTCTCGTCGAGCGAGATCGGGATCCGAAAGCCCCCGAGCTGTTCGAGCGAGACGAACCCGTGCAGCGCCGCTCTCACGACCCTGATTGCGTGGATCGCGTCATCGCCGCTGAGGCCATACCCGCTCAGCGCGGCGGCGATCGCGTCGACCAGCTCGCGCGCCGCGGTCGCGGGTTCCGCGTACCGCGCCTCGGGCGCGCGCTGCATCGCGGCATAGGTGCCGGCATGGGCGTGCGCGAACTCCCGGTAAGCGTGCGCGAGGCTGCATAGCGCATCATGCCCGGCGCGGCCCGAGGTCGCGGCGACGACCGCCACGGTGAGTTGGCGCGCGCCCCGCGCGCCGAGCTGCCGGCGTAGGTCGGCAAGCCCGTCGATGTGTGCGTACAGCGAAGGCGTGCGGACCCCGAGCCGGTCCGCCAGCCCGGTCAGCGTGACCGCGTCGAGGCCGTCGGGGCGGGAGTCGGCGAGCTCGGCGGCCGCCGCGATCACCGCCTCGCGGTCGAGGCCGGCGCGGGGCATCAGCGGCTTGCCCGCGCGATCGCCGCGTCCATCGCGGCGGCGGGCGAGCGAGTCGCCGGGCCGTGACCGACGACTAGCAGCGCCGGGTCGAGCTCGCGCAGCTCGCGCGCAGACTGCAGGTCCTGCTGCTTGTCGAAGGTCGCCATCGCCGCGAGCGGGAAGCGCAGGTAGAAGTGGTTTGACACCGCGACCTTGCCGAACGAGGTGTACACATCCCCGGCGATCAGGGTCCGGTCACGGGTGTCGAGAAACGCGACGTGCCCCGGCGTGTGGCCCGGGCTCGCCACCACCTCGAGGCTCCCGACGCGATCGCCGGGCGCCAGACGGACGTCGGGCACGGTCTCGAGCTTGGGCCAGCTTCCCGTCAGCTTGCCCTCGACGACCTTCTCGCCGGCGTGGATCCGCGCGTCGAGCTCGGGCATCAGGACCTCGACCTCGGAGCCGAGCTTCGCCTTTAGCTCGTCCACCGAGCCGACGTGATCCCCGTGGCCGTGGGTCAGGGCGATTCGCCGGATCGGGGCGCCGGCATGAGCGGCGGCCGCGGTCAGCGCGCCGGCGCCGCGTGAGACGGTCGTGTCGACGAGCGTGAAGCCGTCGTCCTCGCGGACGAGGTACGCGTTCACGAACCCCAGCCGGGTGAGCTGGGTGAGGGTGTCGGTGACGGTGGTGGTCTTCATTTCTCGGATCTCCTGTTGACGCCGTTTCCTATTGTAATTAGGAAATTACCTAATTACTTTAGCCTTGTCAAGCAAGCTTCTATGCTCGGCCGAGTGTCCTGCGCAGGCCCGCGCGCCCGGACCCGCCGCTTGGCCAAGCTGGCGTCCGGCGCGTCACTCGCTCTCGTCCTGGTCGTCGCGATCGCCGCCTGTGGCGGCTCGTCGTCGACGCCGTCGGACACGCTGCACGCGTTCCTGGCCGCCTGGGGCCGACACGACTACGCCGCGATGCGGGCGCAGGTGCTGACGCCGCCGCCGGACTTCAAGGCCGTCAACGCCACCGCGCTGTCCGCGCTCGGCGCCACCTCCGCGACGTTCATGCCCGGACGGATCAGGCAGTCCGGCTCGCACGCGGCGGTCCGGGTTCGCCAGCGGTTCGCGCTCGCCCCCGGGGACTGGGACACCGCGACCACCGTCCACCTGATCAACCACAAGGGCCACTGGCTGGTTGCATGGACACCGGCGACGATCAACCCGGCGCTGCACGCGGGCGATCGGTTCGCGGTCGTCCGTGACTGGCCGGCCCGCGCGCCGATTCTCGGCGCCGGAGGCGCGCCGCTCACGACCGAGCGAAAGCTGGTGACGGTCGGCGTCGTCGGCGGCCGGATCAAGCAGCCGCCCGCCGTCGCCGCCGACCTGCTCGCCTCCGGCGCCAGCAAGGCGGAGGTTGACCAGGCACTCGCCGAGGCCAAGGCCCACCCGACCTATTTCGAGCCGGTCTTCCAGGTCACCAAAGCACGCTTCGAACAGCTCAAGGACAAGCCCGGCCCGGGCAACGTCTACGCGGTGCCGGGAACGCAATTCGAACTCGCCGCGGACCGCAGCGCGCTCACGCCGCAGCTTGGCGCGCACGTCGTCGGATCGGTCGGGCCGATAACGGCCGAGGAGTTGCATCACCTCGGAGCGCCGTATGACGCGTCCAGCGTCGTCGGCCAGACCGGGCTCGAGCAGGCCTACGAGCGCCGTCTGGCCGGTACGCCCACGACTCGGGTACTCGTCCTTGACCCCGCCGGCGCGACGATCGCGACGCTCAAGAGCTTCCCGGGCCACCCCGGCAAGGCGGTGCAGACCAGCGTCGACCCGGCGGTCCAGCGCGCCGCCGAGGCGGCGCTCGCCGACGAGCGCCGCAACGCCGCGCTGGTCGCAATCCGCCCGTCGAGCGGGCAAATCCTGGCGGTTGTCAGCGACCCGACCAGCTACGGATACGACCAGGCACTCGAGGGCGAGTACCCGCCCGGCTCGACGTTCAAGGTCCTGACCAGCACGGCCCTGTTCGGCGCCGGCCTGTCGCCGGATTCAGCGGCCACGTGCGCGCCCACGCTCACCGTCGACGGTGAGGTGTTTCACAACGCCGAAGGCGAGGCTCCAGTCCAGACGCTCGGCCAGGCGTTCACCGAGTCATGCAACACGGCATTCATCTCACTCGCTACCCAGCACCTCAAGCCGGCCGACTTCACGGCTGTCGCACGAACGTACGGGCTCGACGCCACGCCGCAACCCGGCCTGCCCGCGTTCGACGCCGAGATCCCCAAGCCCGACGGCGAGACCTCGCTCGCGGCGACGGCGATCGGCCAGGCCGGAGTCGTCTTCTCCCCCCTGGGGATGGCATCCGTCGCGGCCGCCGTCGCCAGCGGCTCGGTCCGGGCACCGCGGCTCGTCGCCGGCGCCCCGGACGACCACGTCGCCGCTAAGCCGCTGCCCTCCAACGCCGTCTCCGACCTGCGCGAGATGATGGCCGGCGTCGTCGCCAGCGGCACCGCCGCCGGCACCGGGCTGCCGAGCACGACGCACGCCAAGACGGGGACCGCGCAGTACTACGCCGGCGGCAAGCTGCGCACCGACGCCTGGCTGATGGGCTACGACGGCGACCTCGCGTTCGCGGTCGTCGTGGTTGACAGCGATCAGATCAACGGCGGACCGCTCGACGGCCCGCTGGTCGCCAAGTTCCTCAACGCGCTCGGCCCGCAGTAGCGCCGGCGTTCACGGCGCCGGGGAGCCCGCCGCGTGGATGAAGTACTCGCCGGTCGCGCTCGCCTCGACGTTCCAGCCGAGTTCAGCGAGCCGCCGCTGTAGCCGGCGGGGATCGTAGAAGCGCTTGACGATCTGAAACTCGGTCCCGTCGTCGAGCCGCCGCACCATCGTCTGCTCCTCGTCGGAGGTCGGGGCGTGATCGCGGGCGCCGGACGTGTCCGAGCGCGCACTGTCGATCAGGAACACGCGACCGCCCGGGCGCAGCGCTCCGCGGACCTTCTCCCAAAAGGCGGCGAACCGGCTCTCGGGGACGTGCGAGAGCCAGAAGGAGAAGAAGCAGACGTCGAACGCCGATTGCGGTGGTGTCCACTCGAACAGGTCGGCCTCGATGTACCGAACGAGCTCGGAGCCGACGCGCTCGCGGTTGATTTCGAGCACCTCGGGGGCCGCGTCGACCGCGGTCAGCCGGCGCGCGCCGGAGATCAGCCGCCGCGTCCACAGGCCGGTTCCGCAGGCCAGTTCGAGGATCTCGCCGCTGGGACCGAAGTCCTCGAGCGCACGCTCGAGCGCGCTGACCTCGTCAAACCACCGCCGGTTCGCCTCGGGACCGTGGTCGTAGCGACCCTCACGCAGCCACCAGCGGTCGTACTCGCCGGCGCGCGCGCGGTAGTAAGCCTGCTGCTCGTCGAGGAGCCGGGTTTCGTTCATGCCGGCTCCCGAAACTAGCGCAGTCCCTCGGGCCCGCGGATTGCGGTCCGGACGCCGCGGCGGCACCGATGCCCGATGGCGTCCCGACGGCCGCGGCGCCCCCAATCGAGCCGCGGCCGTCGAGCCCTCGCGCCCCCTTCCCTGTCCCGGCCCTCAAGCCCCCACTTCCGGCTTCGACCCGAGACTCCGGCGCGTCCGCTCAGCCGGCGAACGAGTGAAATGCCCCCAGCGAGTTCGGCAGATGCGCGGTGAACGGCTTGAACCCGTACGCCTTCTTGGTGTCGAAACCCGCCTTACTAGCGGCGGTCTTGTCGACGAACGGCGTCAGCGCGGTCACGGCCTGGCTGATGTCGGTCCACAGCAACGTCCGCTCATAGCCGTTGTTGTTCGGCGGATCGGCCGGCTCGGCGTGGCCCTGAACGCCGGTGATCTTCTTGATCGGTCCGCCGTCTCGCTTCGTCACGTCGCCACCGAGCACGCGCGCGAGCGTGCGGTGATCGCTCTCGATGCCCATGATCCGCGCCGCCGTGACGCGCAGGTCGGCGGTGCTGAAGTTGCGCACGCCGACTAGGTAGGCGGCGATGAACGCGTCCTCGAGCGAGACAAGCACGTTGAGCGTCGTCTGCGCGTCGTGGAACATCTTGTGCGGGTAGTAGAACGTCGTGAATGCTGCGGGCTTGCCGGTCACGCTCTGCTCGAGCGCGTAATGCGACATCTCCTCCTGGCGGGCAGCCTTGAGATAACCCTGGTCGTCATCGGGCAAGTGCTTGAAGAACGGTGACTTCTGGATGATGTTCGTGTAGGTGGTGACCGCGAGCGCCTCGGCGATCTGCGCCGCGCCGACGATCGCCACGTCACCGCTCGTCGGACCGCTCGCCGCCGCGGCCGCAAACGACGGGATCAGCGCCTGCACTGCGGACGCGCCGACCAGAGCGCCGGCGCCGGCCGTGACGCTCCTGCCGAGGAACCGTCGACGGTCGACCTCCGGGGCGTGTTGCCCTGTTGACATAAGCAATCTCCTTCGAAAGAGCTTGTTTGCCAATCACCTACGCAGCGGTCCGGCGGTTGGATCATTCGAGCGCGTAAGGGGGTTGACAGCGCGCCTACTATTACGTTATGCGATCTATCGGAGAACGATCTAATGACCCGAGTCTGCTCGTGCTGACGAGCCTCGCCGACGGGCCCAAGCACGGCTACGCGATCACCGCCGACGTCCAGGAGCTCGCGGGGATCAACCTCGGCCCGGGAACGCTGTACGGCGCCCTGTCGAGGCTCGAGGACCGCGGCCTGATCGAGGCGCTCCCGGCCGAGGATCGCCGACGACCGTACCGCCTGACAAGTAGCGGCCGCACCGCGCTCGAGGAGCAGTTACGCAGCCTCGAGGCGGTCGCGACCCGAGGGCTGCGCCGGCTGCGCGCGGCCGAGGTGTCGCCATGACCGCCAAGCTCGCGCGACTGACACTGCGGCTGTATCCGCACGCCTTCCAGCGCCGCTACGGCGACGAGATGCGCGCGCTGCTCGAGCAGTCGCGACCGGGCGCGCGCGGGATCCTCGACCTGATGCACGGCGCGCTGGCCGCGCACCTGCATCCGCCCGAGCTGGCCGCCGCGGCCGTCGATCCTGGCAACCGTGTGCGCGCGAGTGCCGGCGGCGTGCTCGTCTGCGGGGTCGTGTTCGCCGCGGCCGGGTTTGCCTTCTACAAGACGACCGAGGACGCTCCGTTCTCGGCCGCCGGCCGTGCGCACCTGCTGCTGGGCGCGGCGCATGTCGCCGTCCAAGCGGCCGCCGTGA
>Ga0210397_10002927_pt1 | contig 10613 bp, 7 predicted proteins | sample IncBWH2OmetaG_FD_160126 | JGI IMG/M metagenome (GOLD analysis project Ga0210397, IMG submission 160126) | Forest soil microbial communities from Barre Woods Harvard Forest LTER site, Petersham, Massachusetts, United States - Inc-BW-H-2-O ...
CGATGTCCCACCCGGCCAGCAGCCCGTGGCAGAGCGCTCCGCCGAACGCGTCGCCGGCGCCGAGGCCGTTCATGACGTCGACCGGCACGGGCGCAACCTCCGTCGCGATCGTGCCGTCATCCGCAAGGACCCCCTTGGGGCCCTGTTTAACCACCGCGAGCTTGACGCCGAACCCGTGCAGCGCCTGCGCCGCGGCCAGCGGCTCGCGCTCCCCCACCGCGGTCTCGCACTCGTCGAGGTTGCCGACGGCCACGGTCACGTGCGGCAGCGCCTGCTGCACCCAGCGCCTGGCCTCCTCCCGCGACGGCCAGAACATCGGGCGGTAGTCCAGATCGAGAACGGTGATGTCCTTCCTGGCTCTGGCCTCCAGCGCGGCCAGCGTCGCGGTGCGGCTCGGCTCCTCGGACAGGCCGGTGACCGTCGCCCAGAACACACCCGCCTCGCGGATGGCATCGGTGTCCAGTTCCTCGCGATGGATCTCCAGGTCCGGCGCCTTGGGCAGGCGGTAGAAGTACAGCGGGAAGTCGTCCGGCGGGAAGATCTCGCAGAACGTCACCGGGGTGGGCAGGTTCTTGACCGATGTGACGTAGCGGTCGTCCACGCCGTAGCCGCGCAGCGCCGTGTGCAGGAAGGTACCGAACGGGTCCTCCCCGGTCCGGGTGATGACCGCGGTGCGCCTGCCGTACCTGGCCGCGGCCACCGCGACGTTGGACGCGCTGCCGCCCAGGTACTTGCCGAAGCTCTCTACCTCGTCCAGGCCCACGCCGACCTGCTGTGGATACAGGTCAACGCCGATCCGGCCCATGGTGAGCACCTCGAACGGCTCGGCCATCGGGGTCGGCCTCCCTCTCCGGCGGAGGTTCGCGCTGGTCGCCGGTATGTCTACGGTTTTACGCCTGGGTTTCAGTCAGGTCAAGAGTATGTCTTAACATATTTACGTCTTGATCTGCTAGCAACCGGGTGACCTTGGGTCATAATGGGATCGTTACCGAATCGACCCCTGCGAGTTGTCCGTGAACCGTGCCGTCCTGCCCATCCGGGTGGACCGGAACAGCCCGGTCCCCCTCTATTTCCAGGTGGCGCAGCACCTAGAGCAGATGATCGAGTCCGGCGAGCTGCCGATGGGGACACAACTGGACAACGAGGCCCACTTGGCCGGGCAGCTCGGCCTGTCCAAGCCCACCATGCGCCGGGCGCTCGAGTACCTCGTAGGCCGCGGGCTGCTGGTGCGCAAGCGCGGCATCGGCACCCAGGTCGTGCACGTCAAGATCACCCGCGAGATGGAGCTGACCAGCCTGTATGACGACCTGGCCAAGACCGGCCGGGACCCGTCCACCACGGTGATCAGCTTCGGCACCGAGCCGGCGCCGGACGAGGTCGCGGCCAAGCTCGGCATCGCGGCCGGGACGCCGGTGTACGTCTTCGAGCGGGTGCGCTGCGCCGGCGCCGAGCCGCTCGCGCTGATGCGCAACCACGTCCCCGAGCACCTGCTGCGGCTGTCAGCGGCGGACCTGGAGGCGCAGGGGCTCTACAACCTGTTCCGGACGAACGGCATCGTCATGCGGATCGCCAAGCAGTCCATCGGGGCGCGGGCCGCGACCGCGGCCGAGGCCCGCGCGCTGGGTGAACGCAAGGGCGCGCCGCTGCTGGTCATGGAGCGTTCGGCCTATGACGAGCAGGGACGGGCGGTGGAGCGCGGCCACCACGTCTACCGGGCCTCGCGGTACAGCTTCGACCTCACCCTGACCGGCTGGTGACCCACGTCACTCAGACCGACGATCGCTGGTGAGCTGGGTCACTCCGGGTCCTTCTGGAGCCCGTCCCAGGACCAGCGCGGGATGACCAGGCCGTCCGGCACGTCGTCCGCGGACCGGTGGTAGCGGGCCATCGTCGTGGTGGTGGCCCAGGCGAAGTAGTCGTGCAGCACCTGCCGGAGGCTGCCATCTCCGACCAGCCCGGTATCGGCCAGGGCCTGGTCGAAGCAGGCGATCGCGCGCCGGTCCATCTCCTCGTGCGCGCCGTTGCCGCTGTGGATCCGCACCACCGAGGTCTCGTCGCCGTACGCATCCGAGTACAGCGGCGGGCCGCCCAGCGCCTCGGCCCAGTACGCAGCCAGGCGCTCGGAGTGGTCTGGGCGGTAGCCGTGGCTGAACGCGTGGCTCACCTCTTCGTCCGCCATCACCCGCGTGTGCCACGCATCGGCCAGCCGCCGCAAACCGCCGATTCCGCCGGCGGCCTCATATACCGTTGCCACCCGATAAGGATGGCATGATCGCGGTGCCGGGGGCGGGTACCCGGCCCGTTCGGGTCCATTTTACCCCCTCTGACCTGGGCTAAGCCGTCTTAGGCCGGGGACGGGGAGGCTTAGCCCGGCGCTAGGCCGATATGGCGGGGAAGATAAGGCATTCGCCCGATGCCGGGGGTGGGGCCTTACGGCGAATCTTGAGGATGTGGGGAACCAGAAGGTTCTCCCGGGGGCCAAGGAGGAACCATGCATCCCGAGATTCTTCGTGCGATGATCGACCAGCGTGGCCAGGAAATGCGGGAGAGGGCCCACCGGTCCAGGCTCGCCCGGATGGCGATCCGGGGACGCCGGCACGGGCGTGACCTGCCGGACGACGATTTCGTCGTCCCCGCCGTTCCCGACTACGTGGACGGATCGTTCCGCACGGACCAGGCCGTCGGCCAGGTGGCCAGCGAAGCGGGCCAGGCGCCCGCCCGTCACGCCGCCTAACCCCGGCCATGACTGCCCACCCAGTCGCCCGTGAGCTTTCCGGAATGTCAGCCCCTCGTGGGACGCTGATTCCAGAGATGAGCGGGCGAGCGTCCAGCCCCGTCCTGGTCGGACGGGCCGAGCAGATGGCCGCCCTGGAAGCCGCTTTCGTCAGCGTGCGCCAGGGCGGTCCGTCTGCTGTGCTGCTGGGCGGGGAGGCGGGCGTAGGTAAGTCCAGGCTGGTCAGCGACTTCAGCCGGACCGCGGCGTCGGCGGGCGCCCGGGTGCTGACCGGGGGCTGCCTGGAGCTTGGCACCGACGGGCTGCCGTTCGCACCGTTCACCGCGGTGCTGCGTGACCTGGTGCACGAGATGGGCGCAGACGCGGTGGCCTCGATGCTGCCCGGCCGGACCACGCGGGGGCTGGCCCGGTTGCTGCCTGAGCTCGGTGAGCCAGACACCGGCGGTGACCCGGCCGAGGCCAGGGCGCGGCTGTTCGAGGAGGTGCTCAGGGCGCTCGAGTACCTGACCAGGCACTCGCCGCTGATGCTGGTGATCGAGGACGCGCACTGGGCCGACCGGTCCAGCCGGGACCTGCTGACGTTCCTGATCGGGAACCAGCGGTCGCTCAGCGGGCTGCTGATCGTGGTCACGTACCGCTCCGACGAGCTGCACCGCACCCATCCGCTGCGCCCGCTGCTGGCCTCGCTGGACCGGATCGCCTGGGTAGAGCGGATCGAGCTGCAGCGGCTGACCAAGCATGACACCAGCGAGCTGGCCGTGCGCATCCTGGGCCGCGAGCCGGACGGGGACCTGGCCGAGGCGCTGTACCACCGGTCCGAGGGCAACCCGCTGTTCATCGAGGCGCTGCTCTGCTGTGACGGCGAGATAAGCCGGGAGCTGCCGGAGTCCCTCCGTGACCTGCTGCTGGAAAGCGTCCGCCGGCTGCCGGAGGACACCCAGGAGGTACTCCGCGCGGCCAGCGCCGGCGGCGCGTCGACCGGGCACCTGCTGCTCGCCGCGGTGAGCGGACTCGACGACGCGGCGCTGACCCGCGCGGTGCGTCCCGCGGTGACCGCCAACGTGCTGCACCCCAGCGGTGACGGCTACGCGTTCCGGCACGAACTGATCCGCGAGGCCGTGCACGACGACCTGCTGCCGGGCGAGCACGGCCGCGTGCACAGCCGGTTCGCCGAGGCCATCGACGCCGACCCGGCGCTGGTTCCTCCCGGCCGGGCCGCCATCGAGATGGCGCACCACTGGCACGCGGCGCACGACTCGGCCTGGGCGCTGATCGGCGCCTGGCGGGCGGCCGCGCAAGCGGGCCGGGCGGTCGCGGCCGCCGAGCGGCTCTCCCTGCTAGCCCGCGTATTGGAGCTGTGGGATCAGGTGCCGGACGCCGCCGAGCGGATCGAAGCGGACCACGTGCACGTGCTCGAGGAGGCGGTGGCGGCCGCCGACGACGCCGGGGAGTTCGAGCGCGGGATCGCGCTGTCGACCTCGGCGCTGCGTCAGCTCGACCCCGCGGCCGAACCGGTCCGGGTGGCGAACCTGCTCATCCGGCGCAGCCACTTCAAGCTGAAGCTGGGCCGCAAGGACTACGTCGCGGACCTGGAAGAGGCGCTGGAGTACGTGCCCGCCGACGTATCGGCGCCCACCAGGATCGACATCCTGCTCTCGCTCTCGCACTGCCCGCCCAACGTCACCATCGAGCGGTCCTACGCCGAGGAGGCCCTGGCCCTGGCCCGCGAGGCCGGCGACGAGGCCAAGGAGGCGGGCGCGCTGCTGACGCTGGCCATGTTCAACGCCGACCCCGGCCAGCAGGCCACCCCGGACAGCGGCCCGCTCGGGCTGATCACGCAGGCCCGCGAGATGGCCGACCGCCGGGGAGCCGGGGACGTGGTGCTGCTCGCCGCGGTCAGCGAGTCCCACCTGCTGGAGGGGGCCGGGGAACACGAGCGCGCCGTCGAGGCGGCCCGCCGCGCCACCGCGGACGCCGACCCGCAACTGCTGGCCCGCACCTCGGGCACCGTGCTCGCGGTCAACCAGGCCGAGCCGCTGTTCGCGCTCGGCCGCTGGGACGACGCGCTGGCGATCGCCGACGCGGCCCTGGACCACTTCCTCGCGCCCGGGCCGATGAACCGGGCGCTGCTGCACGTCATCACCGGCTCCGTCCGGCTGGCCCGGGGCGACCTGGACGCCGCGTCGCGGAGCCTGATGACGGCGCGAGGCGCGCTGCGTTCGGTCCGCTACGAGGACCAGCACCAGCTTCCGCTGGCCCGGCTGGAGATCCTGCTCGCGCTGGCTGCGGGCGGCCCGGCGGCCGGGCTGGCGGCCGCGTCACAGACCATGGACCGCTTCGAGCTGGGCGGCAGCAGCCCCCGGTACGGCTGGCCGGTGGTGACCGCGGCTGCCTTCGCGGTGCTGGCCGCGGCCCGGCTGGCCGGGCCCTCGCACGACGAGAGGCTCAGGGACGAGGCCCTGGCGGTGTCCGACAGGCTGCGCACGGTGGCGGAGAAGCTGGAGAGGTTCGGCCCGGAGCAGCGGGCTTTTGCCTTGACGTTCGCGGCGGCCGACGCGGACGCCGCCCGCCTGATCGCCGGTTTTCCTGATGGTGGCCATGCGGACGCGGGGCTGCTGGCGGCCTGGGATGAGGCGGCCAGCGCGTGGGACGGGCTCGGCGAGCCCCAGCCGCTCGGCGAGACGCTGCTGCACGCGGCCGAGGCCGCGCTGGCCTGCGGTGAACGCGACGGCGCGGCGGAGCGGCTGCAGCGCGCGGCGCCGCTGGCCGCGCGGCTGGGCGCGCGGTCGCTCAGGGAGCAGATAGCGATCCTCGCCCGGCGCGCCCGGATCCGGCTGGATGGCGGAGATGGGTCAGGTGCCGCGGGCGCGGGTGACGGCGGCGCTGACGGCGGGCCCGGGCTCGGGCTCACCGAGCGCGAGCTCGAGGTGCTCCGCCTGGTCGCGGCCGGGCGCAGCAACCGGGAGATCGCCGGCGAGCTGTTCATCTCGCCCAAGACGGCCAGCGTCCACGTGTCGAACATCCTCGGCAAGCTGGGCGTGGCCAGCCGCGGCGAGGCGGCCGCCAAGGCACACAGCCTCCGCCTGTTCGACCCCACCAGCGCCGCGTAGCCGGTGCCCTGGCTCCTGCGGGGCTGCTGCGGGCTCCATTGCTGTCGCGGGTTTCGCTGACGGCTCACGCTGGCCTCAGTGGCCTCGTTAGCCACACGGGTGGCGCCCGACCCGCGGTCAGATGGATCTCGTAACCACGACGATGTCACTTTGCCGTGGTCAGAACCACTACAGAGTCACACCGTCGTGGTTGCGCAGCGCCCTTGTTAGCGCATGTCGACGGCGTTGATGCGGGTGGGGTGGATGGTGACCTTGACCCGGGATTCGCCGGGGTGGTCGCGGGTGCGCAGGTCGGATTGGTACTTGGCGCCGAGCTGGTCGGCGAACGAGTAGTCGTCGTCCGGCGTGATCTCGGCGTCGCCGCGGAGCTCTAGGTAGCGGTAGGGCACGGCCAGGTCGAGGAGGAACACGTTCGCGGCCGGGTTCACCCGCAGGTTCTTAATTTTCTGCCGGGTGGTGTTGAGCGAGAGGGCGACGGTGTCGCCATCGGCGAGGAACCAGACTTCCGACAGCTGGGGACGGCCGTCCGGGCCGATCGTGGCCAGGGTGGCGAACTCACCGTCGAGCAGGTCACGGTGGGATGCGGGAATCTCCGGCATGATGCTCCTTGCGGTGGCCGGCGGTGGGTCCGGTGCCGGCGGATGGGCGGGATCGCGGGCGGGGTCAGCCGCCGCCGTTGGCGGCCTGGATCTCGTGGATGTTGACGTTGCGGGCCCAGTTGACCGCGTCGAGGGCGGCGCCGGGGACCGGGTTGCAGGCGGCCGGCGGCGGCCCGTCCTGGACGCCAACGGCCCAGCAGGCCCGCCAGGTCAGCGTAGCGGTGATGTTCCACTGGCCGGGCTGGCGGAAGGTGACGCCGCAGTCGGCGGTGCCGTTCGCGCCGGTATGGGCGACCGCCCCCGGGTTGCGGACCATCTCGGTCGAGCCGAGGTAACCGCAGCCGGCCGTTTCGAGCCGGGCCGCGCTGTCGTTGGTGGACAGCTGCAGCGGACTTGCCTCCACCCACACGGTGGCGCCCTGGCCGCCGAGCTGGGCGTTGTCCGTCACGTAGGGTAGCCCGCCCGGGCCGAACTCGGGCCGGAAGCTCAGCGTCACCCGGGAGAAGGTAGGCAAGTTGGAGTAGCTGTTCCCGCTCCTCGGGCTCAGGATCATCGTGCCTGCCTGGGGGACGTTCATCTTGGCCAGGGCGAGCTGGGCCAGCGTCTGCGGCGGCACCTCGATGCCGGGCAGCGGCGCGCCGGGCACGTCCCAGAAGAACAGCGGCTCGTTCAGGCACTCCTGTATCTGGGCCTGGGTGTCATTCGGGTTGATCGGCAGCTCGTACCACGTCCCGGCGGGCACCGGGTTCTGGGTGACCAGCTGCTTGGCCTCGCGGAAGGCATGCTGCCCGTCGAACAGGGCGCCCGCGCCCGGATCGGTGTTGTTGTAGAAGTCGATGACGACCTGGCTGCCGGTGTGCGCGTCGCCCTGGGGAATCCACAGGCAGGGCGGCGGGGTGATGTCGACGACCATGTTCTCCGCGCCCGGCGAGTAGTTCCTCCCGCCGAAGTGGATCATGTGCTCGAGCATGATCTCGCAGCTGCTGCCGGTCGAGCACTTGACCGACGAGCTCCCGTCCGCCGCGCCGGCCGGCAGGGCCGGGATGGCGGCCGCGAGCGCGGGCAGCAGGACGGCAACCCCGGCGACGATGGCTCGGCGCCGGGCGGAACGGGACGGCGGGGCCGAGCGAGGGCGCGGGGCGGAACGGGGGGATCTCACGGCTTGCACTCCTTAGCCCGCGGGTAGTAGACGATCGGATAGTTCGAGATCACCTGCCACTGCCCGGTCGGGGACTGGGACAGCTGGTCGGTGAAGCGGTAGTAGTTGTCGTTCGACGGCGACTGGCCCGGCAGGACCGCCCCCGTGCTCAGGCTCGTGTTGACGGCCTTCGCGTTATCGAAGCAGGCCGAGACGTCCAGGTCACCCGTTACGGCGGGATCGCGGATCACCCGCATCTTGAAGATCCTGATCGTGCCCTTGAAGGATTCCGTGGTCACGTCCGGCTTGGCGAGCAGGGCCCTGACCTGGAGGGCCATCGTGTGGCTGACGTAGGAGGTCCAGTCCTGTGACTTCCCGCCGGTGTACTCGGCGTACAGGAAGGCCAGCTCGTAGTCCTTGTCGGCGAGCACGGCCTTGGCCATGCCGGCGTCCTGCGGCATCCAGTCGGTCATGATGACGTGCGCGTTCTTGCCGAACGCCGGCATGACCACCGAACCCGGCCCGGACGAGGTCGCCATCGGCGTGGCCGGGGCGGTCGACGCCGGGAACCCTGATCCGCCCGGGTTGAACGCGGGCGGAGCCGGGGAACTGCACGCGGCCAATCCGATCGCGGCGGCGCAGGCCGCGGCGGCGAGGAGCAGGTGGCGGTTCATGCGGCTGATGTCCGCCAGGATGGGAGGAGCTCGTCGATGAGCGCCTCGGTTTCCGGTGCCATCCTCGGCATCACCTCATCTAGTGCGATCCGGGCGGAGATCTCGCCGACCACCGCGCGCAGCACGTGCTCCTGGCCGGTGGCGTGCGCGCCGGTCAGCAGGTCGCGCCAGAGGATCTCGTCGTTGAAGGCCAGCCGCAGGCCGACCCGGGCCGCCTCCATGGCCCCGTCCGGGTCGCCGGCCGCCAGCCGCAGCGCGGACAGCCGGTGCGCCGCATCGGCCACCGCGGCGGTGACCTCGTACTCGATTTCGTCGGTGGCCAGCCATGCGTACCTAGCCGGGTCGCGCCCGTCCAGGAACTGGCCGCGGACCAGGGTCAGCGCCCGCTCCAGGTAACCGGCCTCGGCCGCCTCCTCTGACGCCGCGGCGGCCTGGCTGGCCCGTGCGAACAGCGCCCGGAAGACCTGCCAGTCCACCCGGGCGCCCGGCCCGAGGCGCAACCGGCCGGACTCGTCGGTGACCAGGTTGGGCTGGCCCTGCTCATCGGTGCCCAGCCAGGCGTGCACCCGGGACAGGGCCGCGTCGCGCACCTCATTGGACACCCCGCGCGGCCAGACCGCGCCGGTCAGCACGTTCATGTGCACGCCGTCCGGGTGCGCGGCCAGGTACACGACGAGCTCGGTGGCCAGGGCGAGGCGGTCCGGCTCCAGCGGGCCGGGCGCCTGCACCTCGAGGTGGCCGAGCAGCCCGATCTCCACCGGCAGGACCGCGTCGGCGGCCAGGTGCCCGGGGGGCGCGGCCCCGGCCTGCGATAGCGCGCCCAGCGGCACGTCGGCGCCGGCCGCGGCGCCGCGGAACAGCTTGACCACCGCCGCGTACTGCTCCGGCGGAAGCAGTTGCGCCTCCAGGTCGAAGCCCAATGCGTCGGCGCGTAGCCGCCCCTCGCCGGACAGGTCCCAGGTCCAGGTCGCGCCGCGGATGTCGCCCGCGATCACGTAGCCGAACCCCATCCGGTACCGGCTCCGGGCCAGCGCGAGCAGCCGCTCCGCCTGGGCCTGCGTGGGCGGCACGCCCATGATCAGGTAGTTCGGCGCCCAGGTGGCGGCGTCGGTGGCCGGGAACGGACCGAGCGACCGTCCGGTCAGGACCGAGTCGATGCCAGCCGACGCCATCGCCCCGCGCACCTCGGCGGCGCGTTTCTCCAGGTCGGGCAGGATCTCATCCAGGGTGCGTGCGACTTCTACCCGTTCGGGAGAAATCTCCGCCAGGCCGTCGCCGAAGCCGATGAGCGTGACCCGCATGTGGTCGGACCACCGGTTCGTCACCAGCTCGACGGCCAGCGCAGACAGCGCCGCCTGCACCACCGGGCGCGGGCCGCGCACGGCGATCAGGCCGTGGGCCACCTCCAGGTCGACCAGGATCCGGCCGGAGTCGTTGGTGCCGAGCGAGACCAGGCCGGGGTACGGGGCCATGGTGGCCGGTTCCCCGGGCGCCCCGCCTGTATCCGGGGCGTCGAGGCCGGCCATGGCCGCGAACGGCAGCCGCCACACCTGGCCGCCGTCGGCCGCCTGCCACGGGCCCGGCGGGTTCGGGTCGGGCGGGGCGACCCATAGGTCCAGGTTCTCCTGGCCCAGGTGGGCGGCGAACACCGTGGGCGGCGTCCGGTCGGCCGCGGCGAGCTGCCGGCACAGGTGGCGCAGGCCGGTGTCCAGCATGCGCACCGCGGGGTCGTCCGCGCCGAGCCGCAGGGCCTTCTCGGCCAGCGCCGCGTCCGGGTCGGGACCGGCGATCCGGCGGCCGAACGCGCGCCGCCACAGCTGCTCCCGCCGCTTGCGGCCCAGCGCGGCCAGCACGCCGGCGGACAGCAGGGACGCGGCGGACAGCTCGTAGGGCCAGCCCGGTGCCTCCTGGGCCGGCGTGGCCGGCGAGGCCCAGATCCCATGGTCCCGAACGGACCCGCTGGGGGCCTGCCCGACGGGTAGCCCGGGGTCCTCGGTGCCGGCGCCGCGCTGGCTGGGATGCCCGGCCAGGCCGAGCTCGCCGGCCAGCTTGGGCGTGATCGCCTCGATGCCGGGGCCGTGCGCGTCCTTGGGCATCAGCAGCTGCCAGCCCGGCCTGATCAGGCTGGCGATGGTGAGCTTGGAGCCGTCCGGCTGGACGCGATCTTTGTTCAGCTCGAAGATCTCCCGGTAGCGGCGCCCGTCGCCGAGGTGGTTGTGCGCGATCTCCCACAGCGACTCGTGGAACCGGCCGACCGGCGGGTTGACCGTGTACATCTTGTCCGAGTTCGGCGCGTGGTGGTGCGACTGCGGCGCCTGAGCCGCGGTGAGCCCGGCCGGCGTGACCGGGATGGCGGGC
>Ga0210397_10002929_pt1 | contig 10612 bp, 10 predicted proteins | sample IncBWH2OmetaG_FD_160126 | JGI IMG/M metagenome (GOLD analysis project Ga0210397, IMG submission 160126) | Forest soil microbial communities from Barre Woods Harvard Forest LTER site, Petersham, Massachusetts, United States - Inc-BW-H-2-O ...
AGGCGGCGGCATAACACTTAACCTGCCCTTGAAAAGGGGAGGTCGCTTGATCGGAGATCAAGCGGGAGGGGATCGAGCAAGAGTTGACCCCCACCCCAACCCTCCCCCTTTCAGGGGGAGGGAGACACGGCCAGCCTCACGCCGCCTTCAGGCCTTCCTTGACCAGGGCTTCCTCTACCTTCGGCCGCGCCGCGACGCGGTCCTTGTAGGCCATGAGGTTGCTCAATCCTGAAAGGTCGAACTTCATCCGCTCGGCCCAGTTCAGCATCACGAACAGATAACCGTCTGCCACCGTGAACTGCTTGCCCATCAGATAGTCGCGGCCGGCCAATTGGCCGTCGAGATATTTGAACTTGCCCATCGCCCGGTCCTTGAAGACGGCTTTGGCTTCGTCCGAAAGCGCCGGGTTAAATAGCGGGCCGATGTTCTTGTGCAGTTCGCCGTTGGTATAGGTGAGCCATTCCTGCAGCTTGTAACGCTCAGTGCTGTCACGGGCGGGGGCGAGGTTCTTGGCCGGCACCTTGTCGGCGATCATCTGCACGATGACCGGGCCCTCGGTAATGAGTTCGCCACTGTCGAGCGCCAGCGCCGGCACCTGGCCTTTCGGGTTGATCTTCAAATAATCGTCACCGTTTTCGAGCTTTTTGGCGCGCAGGTCGACCTTGACCAGATCGTAGGGCAGACCGGCTTCCAAGAGCGCAATGTGAGGCGAGAGGGAGCAGGCTCCGGGCGCGTAATAGAGTTTCATGGGCTTCTCCTGAAGGTTATGGCAAATCGGCAATGCATGGCTAAATGCATCTGCATGAAGCCGTCAACATTGATGCATATGCATCAAGTGCGCTAGAGTAATTCGATATTTGGACCTCGACCATGAAACGCAAACCATCGACGGAAGCAACCGCCGCCTGGATTCGCCTGATGCGGGTCCAGAGCCGGGTGCTGAACGCCGTCGAGCAGGATTTGAAGAAAGCCGGCTTCCCGCCGCTCGCCTGGTATGACGCCTTGCTTGAGTTGTCGCGCGCGCCCACCGGCGAGCTTCGGCCGGTGGAATTGGAAAAGCATATGCTATTGCCGCAATATTCCACGTCACGGCTGATCGACCGGCTGGTCGATGAGGGCCTGGCGGTGCGCCGCGAATGCAAGATGGACAAGCGCGGCCAGTTCGTCGAGATCACCGAAGCCGGGCGTGAATTGCAAAAGAAGATGTGGAGCGCCTATTCCGCGGGGATCGAAAAGCATGTCGGCTCGAAATTGTCGGACGCGGATGCCGTGAAGCTTTGCGGCCTTCTGGACCGGCTCGGCTGCTGCTCGGGCGGGGAGACACCCTCGCTCGCCGCAAAAGACGGCGCGCTCGCCCGATGATACCATCCACCTTTCTCATCTCCGCGAACCGCAGGGTTCGCGGAAGCCTCCGGCACCGCGCGCGTTCGACCGCAGCGCCCTACATTCGGAATTTGCATGGCGCGTGACCAGATCGATATGACGCCCCTTCAGTCGCGCGATGAACTCGTCGGCTGGCTGGAGGACGGCGTAAAGCCCGTTTCCGAATTCCGGATCGGGACCGAACACGAGAAAACGCCTTTTACGTTGAGCGGCCACCAGCCCGTGCCTTACGAAGGCGCGCGCGGCATCGGCGCGCTGCTGGAAGGGATGCAACTCCTGCTCGGCTGGGAGCCGATCATGGAGCGCGGCAACATCATCGGGCTTTATGACGTCACCGGTGGCGGCGCGATTTCGCTCGAGCCGGGCGGACAGTTCGAATTATCGGGCGCGCCGGTGGAAACCGTGCATCAAACCCAGAGCGAGTTGATGGCGCACCTCGCGCAAGTGCGCGAGATCGCAACCCCGTTGGGCATTGGGTTTCTTGGGCTCGGCATGACGCCATCCTGGTCGCGGTCGCAGATTCCGGTCATGCCGAAGGGCCGCTATAAGATCATGACCAACTATATGCCGAAGGTCGGTCGCTACGGCCTCGACATGATGTACCGGACCTGCACGGTGCAAACCAATCTCGACTTCTCCTCCGAAGCCGACATGGTCAAGAAGCTGCGGGTATCGGTGGCGTTGCAGCCGGTCGCGACCGCCTTGTTCGCCAACTCGCCCTTCACGGAAGGCGCGCCGAACGGCTTCCTTTCGTTCCGCTCGGAGATCTGGCGCGATACCGACAATGCGCGTTCCGGAATGATCCCGTGGGCGTTCGAGAACGGCATGGGGTTCGAGCGTTGGGTCGACTATGCGCTGGACGTGCCGATGTATTTCGTCAAGCGCGGCGACAGCTATATCGATGTCGCGGGCTCCTCGTTCCGGGATTTCTTCGACGGAAAAAATCCGGCCTTTCCCGGCGAGCGCCCGATGCTGTCGGACTGGGCCAATCATCTGTCGACGATCTTTCCTGAAGTGCGGCTGAAGCGCTATCTGGAAATGCGGGGCGCCGACGGCGTGCCGTGGGGCCGGCTGCCGGCCTTGCCGGCGTTCTGGGTCGGTTTGCTCTATGACGACACCAGCCTGAATGCGGCTTGGGACATCGTCAAAGGCTGGAACGCCTTCGAAAGACAGTCACTGCGGGATGACGTGCCGCGTCTCGGCTTCAAGGCCAGGATCAAGAATCGCTACATCTTCGAAGTCGCCAAGGAATGCCTGGCGCTGGCACATGCGGGATTACGCCGCCGCGGCCACGTCGATCACTCCGGGCGTGACGAGACTCGTTATCTGGAGCCGCTTGACCGGATCATCGAGGCCGGGATGACCCCAGCCGAGGAAATGCTGGCGAAGTTCAAGGGCTCCTGGCACGGCTCGGTCGAGCCTGCCTACGACGAATACGCCTTTTAGAACAAGGGCCGGCCGAAAGCGCCACGCGCCGTTCATCAGCCGTACAGGTTCATGGCGATCAAATGGCAGGGTCACTGGCTCGCGGGTTGCGGGTAACTCCAATCGGTTGAAAGCATTGCGAATGTGGGGAGGTCGCCTCTCACTGGCGTGTTTGGGGACGCTCGTTGTCTTCGCTGTCGTGACCGCCAGCCGACCTGCGCAAGCACAGGCCAATTTCGATCGCCCGGGCGGCGACTATCAGAGCTCGCCGGTACCTTCGGGGGATCCGGCCGATTGTGCGCTGCTATGCGAGAGGGACCGGCGTTGCCGCGCCTGGAGTTTCAATTATCCGAGCGACACCTCGCGAGCGGCGCTCTGCTGGCTGAAGAACAGCGTCCCGGCTCGCGTCGCGGATGACTGTTGCGTGTCGGGCGTTCGCGGCGCCGGCGTGGTCGAACCGCGCAACGGCGCGGTCGAAACCTCGATCGACCGCGCGGGCGGCGACTACCGCAGTTTCGAGCTCAAGCACGGCGAGGGCGAGGAGGTCTGCAAGGCGGCCTGCGGCGCCGACAATAAATGCCGGGCCTGGACTTATGCGCGTGCAGGATATGTGGGGCGGGAGCCCCACTGCTTTTTGAAGAAGGAAATCAAGCCGCCGCGGCGCAAGCCGGGGTTCACCTCCGGCGTGGTCAGGTAGGGCTATTTCAACGCACCGAGCTGAAGAAGCGCGCAAGGCGGAAGCCGGACAGCCACGTCCATACCGGTTGGCCGCGGATGCCAAGGTCCCAGGAACCGATCACCGCGTCGGCGCGGCCGACCAGATCGTCAATCGGCAGGAGTCCAACGCCGCCATCGCGCAACGGCACGCGGCTGTCGGCGGAATTGTCGCGATTGTCGCCCATCACGAACAGACGGCCCTCGGGCACCGTGACCTCGGCCGTATTGTCGAGCCGTCCGTTGTCGCGGATCTTGAAGATCGCGTGGCTGACGCCGCCCGGCAATGTCTCGATGAAGCGGCGCGCCGGCTCATACTCGCCGCGCTCGTCTTCCACCTCGCCGAGGCCATCCGCTTTGAGCGAGGCCGCACGGTCGTTGATGAAGAGCTGGCCTTGGCGCATCTGAATGCGGTCGCCGGGAAGCCCAACGACCCGCTTGACCCAGGCCTGCGAGCGGTCGCCGGGCCAGCGGAACACCACGACGTCACCGCGCTTGGGCACATTGCCGAACACCCGCCCCGTTTCGGGCAGATTGATCTGGATCGGCAGCGAGGCGGTGCCGTAGCCATAGGGAAATTTCGATGCGAGCAGCGCATCGCCGATCAGCAGTGTCGGCTCCATCGAGCCCGACGGAACATAGAACGGCTCGGCGATAGCGCCCTTTGCCAGAAAGACCAGTCCCAGCGCCGCCGCAAACTGAACAAGCTGCGCGCCCCAGCCGCGCGCGCGGGTGGCGATCGATTGCCGTTCCATCGTCATGAACCGGTACCTCCAACCGTAATCCGTTCCATCCGCAGCGTTGGCTGGCCGACGCCGACCGGAACGCCCTGGCCGTTCTTGCCGCAGGTGCCGATCCCGGTGTCGAGCGCCAGATCGTTACCGATCATGGTGATGCGGTGCATGTCGGTCGGTCCGTTGCCGATCAGCATCGCGCCTTTCAGCGGCGCGCCGACCTTGCCGTTTTCGATTCGGTAGGCCTCGGTGCACTGGAACACATATTTGCCGGAGGTGATGTCGACCTGTCCGCCGCCGAAATTGGCGGCATAGATGCCGTTTTTGACCGAGGCGAGAATTTCCGCCGGGTCGCGGCCACCCGCGAGCATATAGGTGTTGGTCATCCGCGGCATCGGCACATGGGCATAGCCCTGCCGGCGGCCGTTGCCGGTCGGCTTCATGTTCATCAGCCGGGCATTCTGCCGGTCCTGCATGTAACCGACCAGTACGCCGTCCTCGATCAATACCGTGCGGTTGGTCGGCGTGCCCTCGTCATCGATCGAGAGCGAACCACGCCTCGACGCCATGGTGCCGTCATCGACCACGGTGACGCCCTTGGCCGCCACCTGCTGGCCCATCAGGCCGGCAAAGGCGGATGTCTTCTTGCGATTGAAATCGCCTTCCAGCCCATGGCCGACAGCTTCGTGCAGCATCACGCCGGGCCAGCCTGCGCCCAACACCACATCCATTTCGCCGGCGGGCGCCGGCACCGATTCCAGATTGACCAGCGCCTCGCGAATGGCGCCGTCGGCGGCCTCGCGCCACGCCTTGGTCTCGATGAAGCGGGCATAGCCTTCGCGGCCGCCATAGCCCCTCGAGCCGCTCTCCTGGCGGTCACCCTGGCCTGCGACCACGGAAATATTGACCCGCACCAGTGGGCGGATGTCGCGGTAGCTTTCGCCGTCGGGACGAAGAATTTCGACCACCTGCCAGGTCGCGCCCAGACTGACCGTCACCTGACGCACCCGCGGCTCTTTTTGGCGGACATAGGCGTCGATTTCGGCGAGCAGCTTGACCTTGGTCTCAAACCCCGGCCCATCCAGCGGATTTTCATCGCCATAAAGCCGGACGTTGGTGTGGGGCGGCGCTGCGGCGAAGGTCCCGCTATAGCCGCCGCGCACCGCTGACACCGCGTCCGCGGCGCGAATCAGCGCTGGCAGCGAAACGTCGGAGGAATGCGCATAGCCGACCGCGTCATCTTTCACCGCGCGCAGGCCAAAACCCTGACTGGTGTCGTAGGTCGCCTGCTTCAGCCGGCCATTGTCGAACATCAAGGCTTCGGTCTGGCTATATTCCAGGAACAACTCGCCATCGTCGGCGCCCGAAAGCCCGCGCGTAATTTCGTGTCGTACAGCATCGCGATCGAGTTGGGCGCGGTCGAGAAGCGAGGTCGGGGGCGTCATGTATACTCCAATCCGGCAGGCGGCGACGTGCAGGTTGTTCAGTTAAGCAAAATCCCGCAAAGCGGTCGCCTTACATCACGGTAACCCGGATCTGCTCCGGCGCGCGTGACCCAGGCCACTTTCTCCAAAATAGGCGCGATGGTCTGCGAAAGGGAGGGGCGAGTGTGCCGTAAAGCGAGGCAGATTGCCTCATTGCTTCACGGTAATTTGTCGTAGCCCTCGCCGAGCCCGTTTAGGCTGAGCGGGAAGCCGATGCCTTCCTCAGGCGTCTCGAAGATGATGAAAGTCGCGGTCTTGGCGCTTCGCAGCTGGCCCAGCAGTTTGTCGTCCATCACGACCTCGGCGACGCAGCCGTTGGGCAGGCAACGGACAAAACCGGCCCGGCCGACGTCGACATTGTCGAGCTTGAGGCCAAGGCCTGAGGGCAAAAGCACGCCGAGCGGCGCAACCACGCGCATCAGCTTGCTCTTCTGGTCGGCGGTCTTCAGCACGATGACGGTCAGGCCCGCATTGGAGCGGTCCTCGGCTACCACGCTCTGAATCAACGCACATTGTTCTGCCTGGGCGCCGGGCGGGGTATCGCAGCGGATCTGCCAGTCGCCGTGGACCGACCGTACCGCGCCTTGGGCGCCAGCCGGTGCCGTCAGGCCCAGCCAGCACACAAAAGCGAGACTTGAAGCGAGACCTGCGCCGATGGCGCTGACCGAGAACAGCTCCCGGACGCGAATTCGTACGCGGCGGAAAGCAACGGAACTGGTCGGGTATTTCGAAGGGCCCATCAGGGTCGATCCCTTGATATTTCTTCGGCTTATGTCGTCGGCGAAATCGGACGCACCGGACTGATACTCTAATGACGGCGCCTTGATGGCTGGCCGGGCGTCACCGGAAGCCTCGATCTGCCAACGAATCAGACCCCGCAAGCGCAACATTTCTGTGCGTACATCCGGTAATCCGCCTGTCAAGCCATGACCAGTAGGAAACGAGGCGTTTATGCTGATTTCCCGCGAAATTGAGACATTCGCATAACATCCTCAGAATAGCCGCTTATGCACCCCTGCAGGTCGTACTACTGCATTGCGATGCCCTTAGAATTATGGTTTGAGAGGCTGGATTTAGACGCATTCGAGCAAGCTGGCCTCATGTGCTGCCAAAGTACATCTCAAGGCCATTTGTCAGAGGGCGGAGTCATGCGCCATTCTTTGCCCTCGGGGAGAATGTGCGGGGGAATTTTATAAGGGAGCGCGAGCGACATGAAGATGTCGAAGGGCCAAATCGGCCGTCGGTTGCTGGGTTGGGCGGTGGCCGGCACCGCATTTCTGGCTTACGGAACGGCGTTCGCCGAATTGGGCCAGCCAGCGCCCTGGGAGTTCAGGCTGCAGGAATCAGCTTCTCCCGTCATGGACAACATCACCTGGTTTCATAACTTCCTGTTTGTCCTGATCACCATCATCACGCTGTTCGTGCTGGCGCTTCTGGTCATTGTCGTCGTCAAGTTCAACGCCAAGGCCAATCCGGTACCTTCCCGCACCACCCACAACACCCTGATCGAGGTCGCCTGGACGCTCGTTCCGGTGCTGATCCTGGTGGGCATCGCGGTGCCGTCGTTCCGCCTCTTGTTCCTGGAACTCGACATTCCCAAGGCTGACCTGACCATCAAGGCAACCGGCAAGCAGTGGTACTGGACCTACGCCTATCCCGATAACGGCAAGTTCGAGTTCGATTCGCTAATGGCCGCAGACAAGCAGCCGCGGCTGCTTGGGGTCGACAATGAAATGGTGGTGCCGGTGAACAAGGTGATCCGGGTCCAGACCACCGGCGCCGATGTGATCCACTCCTTTGCGGTGCCGGCCTTCGGTATCAAGATCGACGCCATTCCCGGCCGTCTCAACGAAACCTGGTTCAAGGCCACCAAGACCGGCATGTTCTACGGTCAATGCTCGGAATTGTGCGGCAAGGACCACGCCTTCATGCCGATCGCCGTCAGGGTCGTCAGCGATCAGGAATTCTCGGCGTGGGTCGAGGACGCCAAGAAGAAGTTTGCCTCCAACCCGGCGAACTCGTTCGCATCAGTTGGGACAGCGGCGCAGTGAGCCGGCCCCTTTTGGGGGACGGCCAGGAATTGAATTGATCGTCGGGTCCGAAGCGCGTCACGGCGTCAAGGACGACGGGACCTCAAGGTCCTAAGAGAAGATTGAAGGCAGGGTTTGAACATGGCAACCACGGCAGCGACACAAGATCACGCTCATGACGATCACGCCCACGACCATCCGACCGGATGGCGGCGTTTCGTCTATTCGACCAACCACAAGGACATCGGCACGATGTACCTGGTGTTTGCGATCATCGCCGGCATCATCGGCGGTGCGATGTCGATCGCGATCCGGTACGAGCTGATGTTTCCGGGGATACAGCTATTCCACGAAAACCACACCTATAACGTCTTCGTGACCTCGCACGGCCTGATCATGATCTTCTTCATGGTGATGCCGGCGATGATCGGTGGTTTCGGCAACTGGTTCGTGCCGCTGATGATCGGCGCGCCGGACATGGCCTTCCCGCGCATGAACAACATCTCGTTCTGGCTGCTGCCGGCGGCGTTCGCGCTGCTGTTGATCTCGAGTTTCGTCGAGGGCGAACCGGGCGCCAACGGTGTCGGCGCGGGCTGGACCATGTACGCACCGCTGTCGACCTCGGGCCATCCGGGACCGGCGGTCGATTTTGCGATTCTGGCGCTGCATCTGGCCGGCGCCTCTTCGATTCTCGGCGCCATCAACTTCATCACCACGATCTTCAACATGCGCGCGCCGGGCATGACGCTGCACAAGATGCCGCTGTTCGTGTGGTCGATCCTGGTGACGGTGTTCCTGCTGCTGCTGTCGCTGCCGGTGCTGGCTGGCGCCATCACCATGCTTCTGACCGACCGTAATTTCGGCACCACGTTCTTCGCCGCGGATGGCGGCGGCGACCCGGTGCTGTTCCAGCATTTGTTCTGGTTCTTCGGTCATCCCGAAGTCTACATCCTGATCCTGCCCGCGTTCGGTATGATCAGCCAGATCGTCTCGACTTTCTCGCGCAAGCCGGTGTTCGGTTATCTCGGCATGGCCTATGCGATGGTCGCGATCGGCGGCATCGGTTTCGTGGTGTGGGCGCACCACATGTACACGGTCGGTATGTCGTCGGCGACGCAGGCCTATTTCGTCGCCGCCACGATGGTGATCGCGGTGCCGACTGGCGTGAAGATATTTTCCTGGATTGCCACGATGTGGGGCGGCTCGATCGAGTTCAAGACGCCGATGCTGTGGGCGATCGGCTTCATCTTCCTGTTCACGGTCGGCGGCGTCACCGGCGTCGTGCTGGCGAACGCCGGCGTCGACCGCGTGCTGCAGGACACCTATTACGTCGTCGCGCACTTCCACTACGTGCTGTCGCTCGGCGCCGTGTTCGGCATCTTCGCGGGCTGGTACTACTGGTTCCCGAAAATGACGGGCTATATGTACTCGGAGACGATCGGCAAGCTGCACTTCTGGTTCACCTTCATTGGCGTGAACCTGGTGTTCTTCCCGCAACATTTCCTCGGCCTGTCCGGCATGCCGCGCCGCTATGTCGACTATCCGGATGCCTTCGCGGGCTGGAACTTCGTCTCGTCGATCGGCTCTTATATCTCCGGCTTCGGCGTGTTGATCTTCATTTACGGGGTGGTCGACGCCTTCGTGCGCAAGCAGCAGGCCGCGGACAATCCGTGGGGTGCCGGTGCGACCACGCTGGAGTGGACGCTGCCGTCGCCGCCGCCGTTCCACCAGTTCGAGGTATTGCCACGCGTGCAGTAATGGGCGACGCGGCGCGATAAGCGCCGCGTCCTCTTGCTTTCAAGGAAACGAGAGTCGTCTTGTCGGTCGTCGATCACACCAGCATCGAACTTTCGCCGCGGATTTCCGAGGCCGAGGTCGCCGATTATGTCGCGCTTCTGAAGCCGCGGGTGATGTCGCTGGTGGTCTTTACGGCACTGGTGGGCCTTATGATCGCGCCGGTGCATGTGCATCCGGTGCTGGCGTTCACCTCAATCCTCTGCATCGCGGTCGGCGCGGGAGCGTCGGGCGCGCTGAACATGTGGTACGAGGCCGATATTGATGCGCTGATGTCGCGCACCGCCAACCGGCCGATCCCGCGCGGCCGTATCACGCCGCCGGAAGCCGCGGCCTTCGGCCTGACGCTGGCTTTCTTCTCGGTGATGACGCTCGGTATCCTCGTGAACTGGGTCGCCGGCGCGTTACTCGCGTTCACGATCTTCTTTTACGTCGTGATCTACACCATGGCGCTCAAGCGCTGGACCGCGCAGAACATCGTGATCGGTGGCGCGGCCGGCGCGTTGCCGCCCGTGGTGGCCTGGGCGGCGGCGACCGGATCGCTCTCGGTCGAGCCGCTGTTGCTGTTTCTGATCATCTTCTTCTGGACCCCGCCGCACTTCTGGGCGCTGGCGCTGTTTCGCAGCGACGACTATGCCCGCGCCGGCGTTCCGATGCTGCCGGTTACGGCCGGACCGGACGCGACGCGGCTGCAAATCCTGCTCTACACGATCGTGCTGGTCGCGGTGGCGCTTGCGCCGTGGCCGCTCGGCTATTTCGACGCGGCCTATGGCGTCATCTCGCTCGTCCTCGGCGCCGGCATGCTGGCGCTTGCGATCAACGTCTACCGCCTCCGTGAAGGCCGCGAAGCAGCGCGCGCCACACGCCAGCTGTTCGCGTTCTCGATTATTTATCTGTTTGCGCTGTTTGCGACCCTTCTGATCGAGGTCGTTGTCCGCGCCGTTGCAGCGTCGATCTGGTAAGGGCGCATGGCAGCACTCATGGCCGATAACGACAGACCAGAAGGAATTGTCCTCACCGAGGCGCAAAAGAAAAGCCGCCGTCAGCG
>Ga0210397_10002933_pt1 | contig 10605 bp, 7 predicted proteins | sample IncBWH2OmetaG_FD_160126 | JGI IMG/M metagenome (GOLD analysis project Ga0210397, IMG submission 160126) | Forest soil microbial communities from Barre Woods Harvard Forest LTER site, Petersham, Massachusetts, United States - Inc-BW-H-2-O ...
ACCTCGGCATGTCGCTGGCCGAACCGGCGGACGTACAGAAGGGCCGGGATGCCGCGGACCACCAGCAGGGCGGCCAGGAACAGCGGGCGACTACGGTTGCGTCGACGCCATTGTTCGGATTCCGGTACGACCCCGCGCAGCCGGCCGGCACGTAAGGCGTTACGCCCAGGCCCCCTCGCCAGCGTCCGGGGAGGTCCTGGGCTATCCGGTCGTACCCAGACGACAAAGCTCGCGCCCTGAACGCCACCTTCGACACCAACCGGTTCACCCCGGGCCTGAAACTGGGCACCGCCGCTACCCTGCTCCGGTTCTGACAGCGCGCGCCGTCCCGGTCACCGCGTCTGCTGCCGGTGGCCGGGGCTGCCTGCGACGAGGGATCCGGGCCCGCAGCACCGACCGTGATCAGTGTGATGGGCCCTTGGAGGAGGTCTCGTATCCGGCTTTCTCCAGGTAACTGGTCATCCGGGTGAGCAGCCCGGTCGCCCGGCGCAGGTCGGCTGAGGCGGGTGCGGGTGGTTCGGACGGCAGGGCATCGAGCAGGGGACCCAGGCCGGGGCGCGCCGAGCGCGCCAGCTGCGCGCAGATGGCGGCGGCGTCCCTGACGACCTGCGGGTCGACGCTCCATATCACCTCGAAACGCCGGCTCGCGTCGGCGGCCTGCGGCTGTCCGGGGAATTCCCAGCCGGCCACGCAGGCCGGGTAGTCCGGGGAGTCGCACACCAGGGTCCATTCGCGGCGCGCGGGCGCGTCCGCGGGCAGCGGAACCTTGACCGGCGCCGGCCCCCGCAGCGGACGGTTCCCTGCGGCGGGTTCGCCGAAGTCGGCGAAGACGACCACGACGCGGGCCGTCCGGGCCAGCTCGTTCCAGCGGCGCTGCGACTGGAGGAAGAACCGCTGCTGCTGGAAGGCGGCGAACAGGACGGGCCGTTCGGCCCGGGCGCAGCACTCGTCCTCGATGGCGCGGGTCAGGGCCTGCAGCGTGGCCTTGCGCAGGACCTGGGGGACGAGCCCCGCGTGACGGCGGCGCAGGCCGGCGAAGACCGAAGGCTCGGGCTGACCCGCCGCCGCGGTGGCCTGGCCGATGGCAGCGTGCAGGCTCATCCCGGCGGCCCGCAGCCGCACGACCGCCTCGATCAGGCCGATATCACCGTGATCGTAGCGGCGGTGGCCGCCGGCCAGGCGGTGCGGCCGCGGGAAGCCGTACCTGTCCTCCCAGCTGCGCAGCGTCGCCGCGGGCACCTCGGTGCGCCGGGCTAGTTCGCCGATGGACAGGCCGTCCTGCGACTCGGTCACGGCAGCCGTGCCTCTTCTCTTCAAGATGCCGAGATTTACCTGCAAGTCATGTTTAAGGATAGTGCGGCTGGACAGCCATGCCAGCCCGGTCCCCATCATGCCGCCAGGCGACGGGACGAGACAGTAACAGGAGGAAGCATGATCGATAAACTGCACGACGCCGGCCTGCGATCCGAGTACGCCTACATGGCGGGGCTCGCGAGCATCGGCCTGTCGTTCCTGGCGTGGACGACGTCGCTGAAGGCCGAGAAGGCGGGAACGGACCGGGCGGACCGGTGGGGGATCTTCATCGGGCACTGGGCGCCTACCTTCTTCGGCCTGGGCAACGCCCTGCGCAGCTACGAGAAGTGAAGGACGGCTCGTGGGCGACCACTCCGGGTCCGCCGACGTCGGCGTTCCGGCCGGCCAGCTGTTCGACTACCTCAGCGAGGTCAGCAACCTTCCCCGCTACTTCACCGCCATGACCAGCGCCGAACCCGCCGGCCAGGACGAGGTGCACGTGGTCGCGGACGTGGACGGGGCCACCCGGGAGGGGCAGGCGTGGTTCCGGGTCGACCGGGAACGCCGGCACCTGGAATGGGGATCGGAGGGACCGGACAACTATCACGGCTACCTCGACGTCACCGGTGACGGCGCCACGGCCTCGGTGACGGTATTCCTGCATACCGAGCGGGCCGACTCCGGTGACATCGACCGGGGCATCGCCGGAACCCTCACCGAAATCAAGCGGCTGGCCGAAGCGGGCCCAGCGCCCGGTCCCGCCAGCTGACGGACCGGCCGGGCGCGGCGCGGAAACGGGGGCACGGCCGGCGGGCTCTCCCGCCGGCCGTCTCCGTGACCGCCCGGAGGATCGCTACGCGGAGCTGGCCTGTGACCGCCCGGCCAGCGCGGCGACGTGGTCCCACAGTTCCCGCCGGGTTGCGTCATCATCGGCTCCCGCCCCGATCAGGTAGGTGACGGGACGCGGCCGGCGGTCGTGCCAGAACAGCCCGGTCGTCTCGACAGCCTCCGGGGCGCCGCCGAGCCAGACGATGGTGTCGGCGCCCTGCTCGGGAGTCCGGATGACGGGCCGGGTGAGCGCCCGGAACAGCGGCATCCAGTTGCGCACCCCGGCAGTGTCGGCCCAGCCGGGATGCATCGCGTGCACGTGTACGCCCGTCCTGGCCAGGCGCTGCGCCCATTGCTCAGTCAGCACCAGCTCCTCGCGCTTAGTCCGGGCGTAGATCCTCTTGGGCCCGTACTTGGCGCGGTCCGACTCGATGTCCCCGCCGGGGATCTTCTGGTCGTACTGGCCGCCGGAGGTGACGTTGATGACCCGCGACGGGGCGGCGTTGCGCAGCAGCGGCGTCAGCTCGTCGATCAGGATCCAGGGTGCCAGCACGTGCGTAGCGAAGGTCAGCTCCACGCCGTCGACGGTCCGGGTCCGCTCGCCGGGCATGACGCCGGCGTTGTTCACCAGCACATCCAGGCGCTCCTCGTGCTGGCCGAACCAGCCGGCAAACGCCCGCAGCGCGGCCAGGCTGCTCACATCGCAGGCGACCGGCCGCACGTCGACCGTCCGGACAGACCCGACCCGGTCCCTGATCAGCCGGACCGCCTGCCCGGCGCGCTCGTCGTTCCTGGCCAGCGCTCGCACCGAAGCGCCCAGCCGGGCGAACCCCGCGGCCGCGGCCAGTCCGATACCGGAAGCGGCCCCGGTAACCAGCACGACCTTGCCGTCCATCCGCGGCGGGTCAGCGGGCCAGCCGGGAAGCCGCCTGCGCACCTCGAAGCCCGTGCTCCCGTAGCCCAGGACCACCGAACGGTCCAGGACCGTGTCCACTACACAAGTAACATCCATGCCCCGGCCCTACCCAGCTCCGAACCATCAATCCTCGGCAAACCGCCAAGATATAGTCAGGCACTACGCGTAAGGAGATGGCCGGAAACCTGCGTGAGGCGACGAGGTCCGCTGGGAGTCGCACGGCGGCGAAGCCGTCACGTCAAACGGGCATCGCGCTCAGCGGCCCGGGCGCAGACCTCGAGGATTCGCGGTGGCGTTACTCGCTGATGAACTGGGCCACAATCCGCTCGAGAAGCAGGCATTGCGTCACCCATGCGCGATCCGCCCGGGCTATGGCAGCAGGGTCGTCTGGTCCAGGTCGGCCAGGACGGCGCGGGCGGCCCTGCGCCCGGACACCAGGGCGCCCTGGATGGAGGGCGTGTCGCGGTGGTCGCCGCAGACGTAGCGGCCGGGCCCGAGCCGGACCGGGCGGGCTAGCGGCTGGCCCGCAGCCAGGACAGGCAGGGCGCGGGGGATGGCGTAGACGTCTAGGAGCTCCCAGTCCCGGGTGCTGGTGTCATACATGCGGGCCAGGCCCGACCGGACCCGGGGTTCCAGCGCGGGGTCCGCGCGGCCGGGCACCGACGCGGCGGCCAGCGCCACGCCGGCTGGCGCGTAGCGGGGGGCGACGTCGCTCAGCACCGTGGCGTTGAGCAGCAGCTCGTCCCGACCGTCGACGACCAGGACCGGAGCGCCCAGCGGCGAGGCCGGCAGCCGGTAGTAGAACGTGGTGACCGGATGCCAGGCCGGCGGGGCCAGACCGGGCGCCAGCGCGGCGGCGGCGGTGCCGTCGGTCGCGATGACCACGGCGCTGGCCTGGATCTCCTGACCGGTACTCGTCCGGACCACGGATCCGGTGACTTCGGTGACCTCCGTGGCGGTTCGCACGGTGCCGGCCGGCAGGCTGTCTGCCAGCAGGAGGGGCAGCGTCTGCATGCCGTCTGCGGGGAGCGCCCCGCCGCCGCGCACGAAGCACCGCCAGATCAGGTGGAACAAGCGGGCCGGGGTGTCCAGCGACGGGTCCAGGAATACCCCGGCCAGGAACGGCCGCAGTACCTCGGTGAGGGTGGCCTGACTGACCCGGCCGCGCAGGTCATGCAGCGTGGTGGCGGCCGGGTCCGCCGCGCGGATCACCTGGTCCGGCGCGAGCATATCCCGCAGCGACAGTGCGGTCAGCGCCAGGCTGTCGCCAGGATGACCAAGCAAGAAGCCAGCCGTCCCGGCCGCGGCCCGACGTCCACGCCACGGCCCGGCCAGGAATGCCCGGCCGCCGGCCGTCATGGCCAGCGTCCCACGCAGGAACGGCCGCAGCCGCAGCGCGCTCAGGTCCACCTGCCGGCGCAGTTCGGGATAAGCGGGCAGCACCACCTGGAACCCGCGATCCAGGAGAAAGCCGTCCCGGCGGTCAGTGCGGATCCGCCCGCCTACCTCGTCACCGGCTTCGCAGACCGTGACGGCCAAGCCGGCGCGGTGTAGATGAACGGCCGCGCTCAGCCCGGCCAGGCCGCCGCCCACCACGACGACATCGGCCTGCGACGTCATGAGGGCCCTCCACCGACTCGGGGTGCGCGAGCACTCACCCTGGTAAGCAGGCGCCTGCTCATCAGCATCGATCCTGCCTTCCTGATGTCGATATCCGTGTCGATATCCGGCGCCGCGCCAGACTCCCCTCGGCGGTTACGTACCAGGGGAGTCTCCGGGGGAGTTACCCGGCGCAGGCTGCACCGGGCGGGCTGAAACCATCGCCGCGTGTCCATCGTCGGCTGAACCGGCCACCACATGCTCCCCGGCCTGGCCGGGACCATGACCATTGCCGTGGCCATCGGCCTCGACCACGATGGTCTCGGCGAAAGCGCGGTTTGCCCGGGCCCTGAGCCGGTCGATGGCCCCGCGCGAGGACGTGGCGGGCACGCCGTTGACGTCCTCGGCGCCAGGTCCGGGCAGCAGCGCGGGCACCGGCCTAGCCTCGAGTACCGCCCGCTTCTCCTCGTCTACCGGCTTGTGGACCTCGACGAACTCGCCGTTGGGCAGCTGCCTGATGATGCCGGACTCGTAACCGTGCTGCAGCTCCTCCCGGTCTCTGCGCTGCAGCCCTATGCAGATACGCCGCGTGATCAGGAACGCGATCACCGGTCCCGCGAAGATCAGCACCCGGGCCGTCCACGTGATCGCGTATAGCGAGATGTGCAGGTGGTCGGCGATGACGTCGTTGGCGCCCTCGGCCCACAGCACGCCGTAGAACACGATGGCCGCCATGCCGGTAGCGGTACGTATCGGGGCATTCCGCGGCCGGTCGTTGACGTGGTGGTCGGACTTGTCCCCGGTGGCCCATCGTTCGAAGAACGGCCACAGCGCCGCTCCGCCCAGGACGATGCCGAGCGGCAGGACGAACGGGATGAGCGCGCTGAAGGTGACCGTGTGCCCGAGGAAGTTCCACTCCCAGGCAGGCATGATCCGCAAGGAGCCTTCGAGAAGCCCCATGTAGAAGTCGGGCTGGGAGGCAGACGAGATGGCCACCGGCGAATAGGGCCCGTACAGCCAGACCGGGTTGATCTGGGCGAACGTGGCCAGCAGCACCAGCACCCCGAAGATGACGAAGAACCAGGCGCCGCCCTTGGCGATGAAGTACGGGTACAACGGCTGGCCCACCACGTTCTTCTCGGTGTTCCCCTTGGCCGGCATCTGGGTGTGCTTCTGGTGGAACATGATGAACAGGTGGGCACCGATCAGCGCGAGCAGGATGCCAGGGATCAGCAGCACGTGGAGGATGTACATTCGCGGCACGATGTCATGGCCGGGGAACGGCCCGCCGAACAGGAAGAACGCCAGGTAGGTGCCGACGACCGGGATGCCCTGCAAGATGCCTTCGAAGACCCGCAGGCCGGCGCCGGACAGCTGGTCATCGGGCAGCGAGTAGCCGAACAGGCCCTCGAGCAGGCCGAGCGTGAACAGCACGATGCCGATCAGCCAGTTGACCTCGCGGGGCTTGCGGTACGCGCCGGTGAAGAAGACCCGCAGCATGTGGACGATGATCGCGGCCATGAACAGGTCGGCGGCCCAGTGGTGGATCTGCCTGATCAGCAGCCCGCCGCGGATATCGAAGCTGATCCGCAGCGTCGACTGGTACGCCTGGCTCATCGTGATGCCGTTCAGCTTGACGTACGAGCCGTGGTAGGTGACCTCGGTCATCGACGGCACGAAGAACAGCGACAGGAACGTCCCGGTCAGCAGCAAGATGACGAATGACCACAGCGCGATCTCGCCGAGCAGGAACGACCAGTGGTCAGGGAACACCTTCTTCATCAGCGCGCGGAACCCGCGCGCCCCGCCGAACCGGTCGTCAAGCCGCCCGCCGACGCCTGTCACGGTCCTGGGAACCTCGAACTCTCGGTTCACTGGTGGCCTCCAACCCCTCGGCGGGACCGACCCCGCCGTCCGGGACCCCGTTCACCTCGTCTTGTTTCGCCGTCGTTCCTTCGTGCCTCCAGATCCTTGGCGCACCTGCCGCCGGTACCCGAGCCAGTCCATGAAGACGTGCCACGGGTAAAACCCATGACGAGGCCGACCCGGACGCCGGTTCGGTGACGGCACCGGGCCGCCCAGCAAGCCCGCCATCATCGCCACGGTCACCATGCGCTTGATCGCTGTCATGCCTGCTCCCATCCGACTGCATTCGGTTATCGAGCTTCCTGCTGTCCCGCGGTGCGGTGAGCCCGGGGCGGTCAGGCGCCTGTTAGCTCGCGGACGGCTCCGGCTGTCCCGCTATCCCAAACTTAAACATAACATGAATATTAACCTCTGCAATATGTCGAAGAAGGAGCCCAGATGGCCGCGATCGGATCTCAGGACGGCTTGTCGATCAGCGAGCTGGCGTAACGTACCGGGGTACCGGCCGCGACTTTGCGCAGCCGTGGAGGCAGGTATGGTTTTCCGCTCGCGCAGCGGTTGGCCGGGGACGCCGCCGTCACCTCCGCTCGCGGCGGCTGAGGTGCGGGAACTATGCCCCGTTCGGGCCCATGATTTCCGGGCGAGTCTGGCGTGTGCCGGCATGCGGTCCGAGCTCAGCCTGGCAACGTCTCCCGGTCGACCGGGAAGGATCCGCACTCTCTTTCCGGTCAGACGCTGACGGCCGTAACCCAGCAGTACCCGCTGGGCGGGATGCCCTCAGGCGCTCAGGCCGGGAGCGGCGGCCTGGGCGCTGACCCGGCCGGCGGACCTTGGCCGTTCGTCCTGGCCGCGGCGGCAGGCCTGGTGCTCGCCCTGGCCGGCGGCTGCGGCGGATCGTCGACGCGATGTCCAGTTCGGCCTGGCTACCTACGTCGGTGATCTCACCTGCGACGTGCTTCAGCACATGCTGAACTGCGACAAGCGCCTTCGAGCCGGCCCGGGCGACTTTGTTGCCCGGATGGCGGACCTCGCCAGCTTGGATGCCGGCCGTCTCCGTTCTGGCTGTTCACCCGCTGTATCCAAGGGCCGCCGGATGGCCCGCCCTCGGCGAGATCGCCGTGCTTATCGCGCCGTAGCCACCAGCCGGCGGCGAACTCAGACCTCACCGCTATCACCAGTCGCAGCGAACCCGCCGACATTCCGGCCTGGCGACCGTTAACCCGGCGGAATTCGTCGTTTCCGGTATGAAGCGAATGGGGCAGGAGTGCCCCGGACTGGTTCAAGATCCCCCAAGATCTTGATTCTGCATCTGCCAGGTGGCAGATGTTCCTGCTCGGGCCGGGTGCGACGATCCGTGCATGACAGAGCTGACGAACCCCGCAACGCACGACCACCCCAACTTCGTCCGGGCCCAGGCTGCCTCCGACGCCACCCGCCTAGGAGACTACGGGCCTACCTTCGACATGCTGGCGGAAGAGATAATCCTCGAGAACGGCCCCGGAGCCGGCCCGTGGCACATCGCGCGCGGCAAGGAGGACATGGCCTTGATGCTCATGGAGTTCTCCGCCGCCTTGGGCGACACGTTCCGCCAGGATGGTCGCTGCGCGTACGCCGACGACCGCGTGATTATCAACCTGATTCACGAGACCGGCAAAGCTCCCGACGGGGACGAATTCGACAATCTTGCCGTTTACGTGGGCCGCCTGCGGCCTGACGGCCAGATTGACAGGATATGGACGGTCGATCTCGACACTGAGCACTGCGAGGAGTTCTGGCGACGCAATCACGGGCAGCCATCCAAAGACTTCGGGTGAGAGACGGGTCGCGCGCCGCGGCCCCGAACAGCCTTCCGGTGGAGGTCTCATCGTTCATCGGCCGCGATGGCGATATCAGCAGGGGCGTGGCGCTGCTCGCCGAAACCCGGCTCCTCACCCTCACCGGGGCAGGCGGTTGCGGGAAGACGCGCCTCGCCCAGCGGATCGCTGGCCGCGTCCTGCACCGGTATGAGGGCGGGGTCTGGTGGACCGAGCTGGCGTCGCTTGCCGACGAGGGCCTGATAGCAGATGCCGTCGCCGCGGTGCTCGGGGTCAGGGTCCCGCCCGGCCGGGATGCGGTTGACGCGCTGGCCGGTTACCTCCGGACAGCGCCGGCCCTGGTCGTCATCGACAACTGCGAGCACCTCATCGCCGGCGCCGCCGCGTTCGTGCACCGCCTCCTGCGGTCCACGCCGGGAACGGCCGTCCTGGCCACCAGCCGCGAACCGCTTGCCGTTGAGGGTGAAGTGACGTGGCGCGTGCCGTCACTGAGTCTGCCGCCGCCCGCCTGCGAGACGCCAGAGGCTGTGGGCCACTACGATGCCGTCAGGTTGTTCATCGAGCGGGCGGTGCAGGCCGATCCGGACTTCCGCGTATCCAACGAGAACGCCCCGGCGGTGGCCCAGATCTGCCAGCGCCTGGACGGCATTCCGCTGGCTCTCGAGCTCGCGGCGGCCCGGGTACGGAGCCTGACGCCGGAGCGTATCGCAGCCGCCCTCGACGACCGTTTCCGGCTCCTCGCCGCCCACCGCCGGGGCGTGGTGCCACGCCAGAAGACACTTCTGGCTTCCGTGGACTGGTCGCATGAGCTTCTGGGACCGGAGGAAAGGGTGCTGTTCCGCCGTCTCGGCATCTTCGCCGGCGGCTTTACTCTGGACGCCGCGGACATGATTGCCGCCTTCGATCCGGTACCCGACCGCTCCGCTGTCGATGTGCTGGCCCGCCTGGTCGACAAGTCGCTGGTCCACCGGGACGGTCCAGGGCGCTACCGGCTGCTCGAGACGATCCGCCAGTACGCACTCGACCGGCTGGCCGACGCGGGTGAGACAGAGGAGCTGCAGGACCGCCACCTGGCTTGGGCTGGCAACCTGGCAAGGACGCTGGAGAGCGAGGCGACCGACGCCCACCCAGCCGCGCTGGACGAGCTGGAGACGGAGCACGCCAACCTCCGTGCGGCGCTGGATCGGGCGGCGGTTACCGGCCGGCATGACCGGGCCCTGGAGATCGTGGGGTCACTGGCCTTCTTCTGGGCCCAGCACGGGCACTACCGCGAGGCGGCGGACTGGGAGTCACGACTGATTGACAGGCCCGGAGCAACGGGCGGTCAGGCCGTGGCACGAGCTCGCTGGGGCTGCGCCTACGTCCGTTTCTATGGAGGCGACGCGGTCGGGGCCTACCAGCGCGCGCAAATCGGCCTGGCCGAGGCGAATGCGGCTGGCGATTCCTCCACCGCGGCGCGCTGCCTGCACACGATGGGAGCCGGCTTGTACCCGGCCGACCCGGTCCTGGCACGGCAGCACCTCGTACAAGCCGCGGAGCTGGCTCGGACCGCCCAGGATCAGTGGTGCCTGGCCGACGCGCTGCAGCTCGCCGGCTACACCCACCTGGCGGAGGGTAACCACCGCCTCGCCGTACCGTTCCTCGAGGAAGCATTCCCCATCTGGGATCGCAGGGGAAACCAGTTCCAGCGGGGCTGGCACCACGGTGGAATGGCCTGGGCGGCCGCGTCGCGAGGCCAGATGCCGGCCGCCGAGACGGAGATCCGAAAGGCGATCGAGGTAGCCCGGACCGTAGGCGACCCCACTTTGGAGGTGTGGGCCTGCGCGATCCTGTGCAGCATCCTCGTCGCGGCCGGCCGCCCGCAGGCGATGGCCGCTGAAATGGAGACGCTCCTGCGGGTGCGTCACGAATGGGGCGGCTTGGGCAAGGCGCTGATCCCCACCTTCTCGGCGCGAGCCCGTCTGCTGGAGGACCCGGCCGGGGTGGCGGCAGAGCTCGAGCCCGCCGCGGTCGCGCTTATTGACGCAGGCAATCTCGTCGACGGCTCGCACCTGATGGAGCAGGCCGCCCGGGCGGCCCTCGAAGCCGGCCGCCCCGCGGAGGGGGTCCGGCTTGCCGCCCTCAGCGAGCAGGCCGCGCCCACTGGCTGGTACCGCTCCGCAGCGCGGATGGTGCGCGGGGTGGCGGCGCGCCAGCTCGGTGATCCGGCGGCCTGCGACCTGCTGCACGACTTCCTCGGTTACCTCGCCGATAGGGAGAACCTGCTTGGCGTGCCTCTGGCGCTCGAAA
>Ga0210397_10002937_pt1 | contig 10598 bp, 10 predicted proteins | sample IncBWH2OmetaG_FD_160126 | JGI IMG/M metagenome (GOLD analysis project Ga0210397, IMG submission 160126) | Forest soil microbial communities from Barre Woods Harvard Forest LTER site, Petersham, Massachusetts, United States - Inc-BW-H-2-O ...
CGCGAGCTCGAGCACAAGCGGCCAAGGCCCTCCAAGGACCGAACCAGCTGGCAGGGAAGATCGATGTATCCAAGGGCATGGGCAAGTTCGCTATGCTCGCTCTCAAGAGCCAGCTTCTCGGCAATTCCGAGCTCCAGAACGAGGAGCTCACCGACCAACAGAAACTTGAGATCATCAAGAAGGGGCTCAACGAGGATTCTGGGCTCAGAGACATCCTGCCAAAGCTAAAGAAGCAGCTGGGCACGGACAATGAGGTCGACATCCTCGACGCTCTCGCGCAGGCCGGCGGACTCCAGAACCAAATGGGCATGTTCTCTCGTCGTGGTCTCGCTGGTGGTCTCCGCGGCGCTGGCTCAGAGAGAGGTCTGCAGCGACGGCTGGAGGGTGAAATCAAGACGGCTGCCGGTGGGTTCGGAAAGCTTGAGGCACAGGCTCGAGCTGCACTCACTGAGGGCGGCGCGACAGCTAAGATCATGGGTGCGGCATTCGGAAATGATCGGGGTCTAGCGGACAAGGTCAAGATGGCCTTGGGTGAGCGCGACGGGTCGGCGGTGAGTAAGGATGTCCTCGATGCTCTCGGTCTCAGTCAGAAGGATTTTGATGCGGCACGTGGCCAGGGGCGAGAGCTCATGGCAGCCGGCATGGGCGGAGGGGCCAAAGGCGAGGACATCCAGAAGGTACTCTCAAGCCAGCTCTCGATGGCCCTCATGCGAAACGAGAAGCGAGAGAAGGAAATCGGCGCTTCGCTCTCTGGTGACATCGCTGGTGCGGACCTGCATGGGCTCTCGGCGGGTGGTAGCAAGATCGTCGGACGTATTGGCGCCCTCGCTGGGAGGCTCTCCGGTGGGCAGGGGTTTGGTGCATCCGGTGGTGAGACGGCAGATCTCATCGAGGCCCTGGCAGGTTACACTGGCAAGGACAAGACCCAGGTCATGGGGCTAGCCGGCGCGGAGCTTGGTGCTGGTGCCCACATCATCAACGAAGCCCGCAGTGCCTACAGCCACACGCGTGGCGGTAAAGGCGGCAAGTCAGTCGACAAGCTGATCGAGCGACTTGGTATTACTGGTGATCTCGCCAAAGAAGTTCGGGGGATGGCTGGATCGGACAGTATGGTCAACGCCAATGAAGAGAAGGCGATTGAGCGATTCTTGGGAGAGAATGAGACCAGAAAGATGGCATCGGCCAAGGGCGGAGAATCGAACACCGTCAATGCCGGCAAGACGTTGCAGGACTACTTGAAGTCGAACTCTGACAACATGTCGAAGATCAGCACCATCCTCGACGGCATTATCACCAAGCAGGGCGGAGGTAAGTAATGGACATCATGCAGGAGCTCCTCGAGGCTGCAGCGCATTCGGATCTCGAGTTGGAGAAGAAGCGCCAGTCAACCCTGCAGCAGCATATCCTGAACCTCCGCGCCAAGGCAGCTATCGCTGGGATCGCCGACATGCAATACATGGTGGAGACCCAACAGAAGCTCGAGACGGAGAAGGGTAAGTGAGCTCTCCTCGCAAGGACGTTCGAACTAGGATCATTATCGACGATGGAACAGCGCTGGAGCTTCGGGCTCTTGACGGTCTCCTTGTCGACGACGTCCTCATCCAAGGTGCCAAGGCGGAGGGCTACCGCGTGATGACTGGCAAGGATGTCTTCCCCACCACTGGCCGAGACATCAAGGACTACATGATCCGTCTCGGCTTCGTGACGGAGTAGTCGATGGCGACCTTTTACCAACTGACGCCAGATGCATTCAACTCTGGATTCCAGGGTCTCTCGTCGCAGACGCAGACACAGAATAAGAACTCTGGAAATTCCAACACGCTTTTGAAGGGGCGCTACGACAACGTGCGCCGACCGGTCCGCGGCATCCAGATCAAGGATGACACCTACGCGACACTGCAGGTGCGCACCGCGGACGGTCGCAACACCCAGCTCATCGACGCTGGCGGTCCTATCCAGTCTTCCAAAGACAGTACCTACTCGTACAGCTATCAGTACTCGAATTTCCTCATCCAGAGCATCCAGCAGCAGCGAGCGGAGAAGAAGCAGATCGTCGAGACATTCGGCGAGCCCTACGTCTTCTTCTTCGGGCAGCACCCCGTCATGCTCCAGATCCAAGGAGTCCTCCTCAACACTGAAGACTTCAATTGGCGCGCTGAGTTCATGGAGAACTACGACAAGTACCTTCGTGGCACTGCCTGCGTGCAGAACAAGACTCGTGTCTACTTGTCGTGGGATACCATCGTGACTGAGGGTTACATTCTCGATTGCACGACCCAAGAGGTCTCAGCCGAGCGCCATTGGCTGAACTTCTCGTTCACGATGTTCCTTACCAACTACGCCGACGTCTCTCCGATCGGGCTCTCCGACTTCCCACGCCCAGCCGAGTTCCAACTCGATCCTACCAGCTTCGACACCTCGGGATTTGGGACTGGCTTCGGTGTCTCGCGAGATCTGGCACAAGAGCGGTTGCTCAATGCCGCTGTATTCGGCTCGAACTCGCTCATCGATACGATGAAGGATCTGCTCACCAACGCCACCGGTTTTCTGAGCGGTGTGGCGCAGCAGACGCTCTCGCTCTTCTCGGGTCGACAGACGTTGGTGCCGACCAGTCTCTCAGACCTGATCGACCCGAATGACACGCAGGTCGCATTCGGCTCAGTGGGGCTCATCTCACCAATCGATGGTCGAGTCGTGACGCTGCCGCCTGGAAATGACCGCTTCGCCGCGGCTACCTACGGGCCCATCCAAAAGAACTTGGACGAATACATCGCTCGCCTGCCAGCGTGGGGTGCGAACACACAGCCCATCGTCTCGGATCTTTTCCAAGAACAGACCGCAGCCCCAGCAAATGTTGGAGACATGATTCAGACGGCGGTGGCGGGTTTTGGCATCAAGGCTCCAGCGCCTGCAGACCTCATCAACTCCGCTAAGGGTGGGAAGTTCACCACCATCGCCTCGTTCACTCCTGACTCGACCATCACGAAGACGAGCGGCGGGCTCCCCGGCCTGTAAGAGGTTCCATGAGCACTGTCGGTCAGCAGCTCAATCTGCGGTTGTTCCTCGAGGGCATCGAAGTCCCCGTCATCGGCGCCACAGTTCAAGTGAACCTGAACTCACCAGCCACTGCTGGCATCCAAGTAGTGCCTCTCGACAGTATCGGTGGGTTCAAGCCGAGAACGATGGTCCATCTCTTCTTCTACGATTACACGAACGACCTGCCGGATGCTCAGCCGCCGGGTGCCGGTCCCGAGAATCAGACGGATGCCCCGATCCCTCTCTCGAACTATAGCTTGCTCTTCTCTGGCGAAGTCATCGGATTCGCCTTCGGGCAGACGCCGACCAATCGCTCGGTCGTCCTCCAGTGCGCAGATTTCTCGACCTACTGGGATACGGCCTACCAGATGATGCTGACCTACGGGCCCAATGGCAACTTCCTTACCGAGGAGAGTGCCATCTGGTCCGGTGGCAATGCGATGTTCAATGACATCATCGACGGGCACTCGTCGGTGATGAACGCCTACCTCAATTCGAAGCCGCAGACGCCAGGCCTCCAGAACGTGAAAGGGTTGATGGGCGGCATCATCGCCCTGCTCGAGGCGATGGGTGGGGTGCCGAAGCATACGCACGGTATCAACGATTTCTTCACAATCGCTGAGCTCAAGAACCATCTCCTACAGCAGATCACTGCCGAGCAGAACGACAACACAGCGCAACGACTGTTCGACGAGAAGGAGTTCATGGCGTGGCTCGAGCGAGGCATCACCAGCCTCGGCGAGCTCGTCACCTTCCGAGACATGATCAAGCTGCTCTTCAACTGGATCTACTATGAGACCGTGCCGGTGCCGGCGCCGTACTATGTGCCCGGCGTGCAGCAGACGACTTCAACCAAGACGGTGAAGATCACCGGTACGTACAGCTATCCGAAGCAGGTCGACGACGAGCTCACCAACCGCGTACAAGAAGCGAAGAAGCAGTTCGACCTCGGCAACCAGCAGCTGCATAACATTGGCTGGGTGGCCAGCACCGCTCTCGTGGCGCAAGACCTGACCACCTCGATGAATACCATCTTGTTGACGCCGGATATGAATCCGAACGTCTACAAGAACATCAAGAAGGCCCTATCGTTCGCCAGCAATCTCATTCAAGCGAATGCCCAGCCGAAGAAGATCGCCGGTGGCCCCGCACACATCGGCGACAATTGGACCTCCATCGCCAATGCGCTAAACGATGCTCGTGTGGCGGGCAAGAATCATAACAAGCCGACGACAGCTCAGACGAAGACAGTCACCAGTCCTCCTGAGCTCGATCGCCTTCAGACGCAGATCTTCCGTCCTGATTGCTTCTTCGCGGCGCCACCGAAGTGCAACGTCATCTTCCCGGAGCAGTACACTCAGTTCAACTACAGCCGGAACTATCTCCAGGAAGTGACAAGGCTCCGTCTGCAGACAGGCATGACCTTCATCCCGTCGAGCGAGAAACTGCTCGCTAGCTACCACTATGCTCCAGCGCTGCAGGAGATCCGAGATCTCGCCAAGAAGCAGGGCGCGTCTGGTATCCGCTCTCTCCTGCCTTGGGAGAAGTTCTCGGGCATTCTACCGAAGTTCGAACTCGTCTCTGAGATCAACTACATCGCCAACAAGAAAGAGCAGCAGATTAAGAAGAACGTCGTCGGCCAGGCGGTCAACTACGCCCAGCGAGCAGCCAACTTCAACTACCTGAAGTACCGCTTCGCGGCTCGCTCGATGGAGGTCGCCGGCAAGTTCAATCCCTTCGTCGTGGCCGGCTTTCCAGCACTCCTCATCACACGCCCCTTTATCCTCGACCCAGCCACGGTGAGCTCGGCGCTCGAGCAGGCTGGCGTGAGTGGTGAGAAGACGCCGACGACGCAGGATGTCATCAGCAATATCGGTATCTTGGCACCGGCATTCAACGCGCCCACGCACTATCTCGGCATGATCGCCTCGCTCACACATCAAGTCGGGCAGGACGGCGGTATGACGAACCTGACGATGACCCATGCCCGGTCGCACCGCATCACGCAAGACGACTTCCTCTCCCTCTACTCGGCCCAGTATCAGACAGGGACGCAGCAGGTTGAGGTGAACACGCTCCTCGATTCAGCTTCCCTCATCTCGAAGGGTGACTACCAGAACCTCAAGTTCCTCATCGACATCACACCGCAAGACGCGCCGGATGAGGCGAAGGACATTGCCAAGCAGAACCAACAGAGTCAGCAGCCACTTGACCCGTACGGCAGTCAGCAGCCGCTGCAGCAGTTCCAGACGACGTCTCGCCCGAGTGCTACGTTTCGCCCGGCGAACCTCGATAGTCTGGCTCCTATCCTCCAAGCGACGAGCATCGACTTGAACTCGACGGTAGTCGCGTCCTCGACACTCGTGCAGCCGAGCGGAGACATCCCGTTGCGGGCCAAGACCACACAGGCTCAACGCCCAAATGGAACGAAGATACTCTCGCCGGCGACTGCTGGAAAACTGCGGGTGGGTGGCAAGGGCCCCAAGGGCGGCACCATCACTCAGATTCAAGTCGCCACAGACCAGGTGGTTGCGGTCAGCATCCAGGATCTCGAGTTCTCTGAGCAGGGCAAGACGGGACGGAAGCAGAGTGTGAGGACGGCGCTCAAGCAGAACAAGCGCACCAAGACGGTCTACGTTTGGCAGAAGGCGGTCATCTACGAGAATCTGCCGAACAACAAGGTGGCGCGCCCCATTCCTGTCGAGGAATCGCTGCGCCCGCCGTGGTTCTCACCGCTCTACTCGAATCTCTTCATCGGCGATAACATCTACCAACCGTTCTTTGGTATCGGCTCACTCGTAGACCAAGCTATCTTCCAAACACCCATTGGCACTGGTGCGACCGGAGCTAATAGACAGAAGCAGCAAGAGCTGGTGAGCCAGATTCAAGCCGCGGACGGTGACATCACGAAGATCCAACAAATCATGTCCAGTGCCACACCTGACCAGCTCTCGGACATTCCGTCCATAGAGCAATCGGCGGATGTCCTGGCTTACCTCTATGGCGAGGTCAAGAGGTTGAACCTTGATGTCCACCGGTTCATCTCCGACTACACCCACCGCCCTATAGCGACATTGGAGAACGTTCTCGGCACGGTCGATCTGACCTATACGCAGAACGGCAACACGCTGACCAAGACGGCCGGTGTACCCGGCTTCCACTCCACGGCAGTGGGACCTTTCAGTGATCTCGTGGGCCTGCTCGACAACCCAGATCAACAGCTTCCGCGTCTCAAGGTGAAGGGGAAGCAGTTCGCTATCTCGAAGGATCTCGACCCGCGACCAGATCGTCGGGCCGCGGTGAAGGCCTACTCGGACGAGCTCAATGGCGGGACAGGCTCTCTCGGTATAGGCCTGCTCGGCTAGAAGGGGCTTCCCGCGGGCCCTATCCGCAGGTATCTTCTGGAGGAAGACGGAGGATGGCATGGATTTCGTAGAGAAGATGGCGGCAGCCTTCCACGATGAACTGAAGAAGCTCGCAGCTGAGAAACATGCGAACGCAGCCGTTGAGACAGCCAAGGCAGTCACCAAGAAGCCCAACGTCTTGCTTCCAGGAGTCGCAGTCGGAGCTCTGGGCACTCTCGCCCTTCAGCGCGCCCACCGCGACTGGAAGATGGGCCGGGCGATGCGGATGCAGAATCAGAGCTACTGATCATGAACCTCCTCGGCTATAGAGCTTTCGCCACTGAGCTCATGAAGATTGCGACAGAGGTTCAAGATGCAGACATCCGCGCCATGATCGCGGAAGGCAAGACCAAAGAGTACTTGCCTGGTGGTGAGCTCAAGACCAACACCGAGATCGAGACCAACTTCAAGCCGAAGCTGGCTGGCGTTCCCAGGAATCTCTGGCGTGCTGCGAGTGAGCTCCCCGAGGGCGTCGCATCGGTGAGGAGTCTTGCAAGACCGCACCACTATGCGGCGCACCGCATGGATGCGCATCTCGAGGGTAAGGCTCTTGCGAAGCACCTGCGTGAGGCGCCAATGCCGCAGACGGCGTCTGAGCGCCAACTGACTGGTTCACTGTTCTCGGGAGGCAAACAGTCAAGGGAGCTGGCGCGGCAGTCGATGAAGAAAGAAGCCGGCTTCATGGGCTATACACCGCCGAGTGCCTACAACTTTCGTGGCAAGAAGCCGACAGGCCAGGGATCGGCCTATGAGACGGCCTCAAATTTCGCAGCGACCGGACTCAAGGGCGGCATGACCGGCGCCGGCGCAGCCACGCTGGCTCACACCTTACGACACGGCCACGACATGAAGATGGCACCAAGGCATCTCGGTACGGCAGTGGCGGTGGGCGGTGGTATCGCGCTGGCCGATCGAGCTCTTCGCCGTCACGCCGTCCTCAAGCAGCAGCGAACGCAGAAGATCGCTATGTTGAATTCCGAGAGCTTCACCCCCGCTCGACAGCTCCACTCCACGCAGGAGCGGGGTACCTTTGAGAACAAACTGCATCACGGTGCTGTGAAGCCGACGGCTGGCATCGTCGGTCGCAATTTCCGCCTGCCGCAAGGAGTTTGAGATGCTTCGCAGAGACGATTACATCAAGATGCTGGAGAAGCGCGCCTCGGACTTCGATGGTGGTGTGACTGGCCCAACCTACGACCACGATGTCGATAGTGCGGCGGTGGCCAATTCCGAGCACCGCAAGAACTTGAACGACAGCCGTAACACGCTGGGCACTCTCTTCGCCAACATGGGAGAGGCGCAGCGAGTTGAGACACGGTTTGCCAACAAGTGGTTCCCGTCGGACCGCTACAAGAAGGACACCTCGTCACCGCTGGTCAAGGTAGCGATGTCGGCGCTCTCGCAGTCCCAGGTCTTCGGTTCCTATGCGCCCCACCTTCAGGCAGTGGCGCTTCGCGGATTTACCGAAGAACTGGAGAAGATCGCGCAAGCAGCGCGGTAGATCGCATGCTCAATCGCGCCTACAGCGGTCCGAACGTCCTCGATTCCTTTCTGGACACCTTCGTCAAAATTGCAGCTCCTAAGAAGAGCCGCGAGGAGATGAAGGAGACCCAGAAGAAGGAGCTCGACCTCTGGCATCACTGGAACAACAACGGGCGCAAGCCAGAACACCTCGATCCCCTCTTTGAGAGCTTCAAGCCTCTCATGAATCGAGAGGCGCAGAAGTTCGTCAACAAGGTCGAGATCCCGACGACCGCCATCCACCATGAGATCTCGCAGCACTTCGTCAATGCGATGAAATCATTCGACCCGAGCAAGGCGCAGCTCAATACCTGGGTGCAGACCAACTTACAGAAGGCGTCCCGCTACGTGAAGTCGCATCAGAACATGGGGAAGATCCCCGAGGGTCAGATATCGCAGATTCGACACTTCGACTCGACCAAAGAGCAATTGGCGCAGAAGCTCGGGCACGAGCCTGACACCAAGACGCTCGCTGATACTCTCGGTTGGTCGCCGCGGAGAGTGACTCAGATGATCAAGGAGCGTCGTAAGGATTTGCCGGCTTCTGGTTTCGAGAGCGATCCGGCTGAGCTCCTGACGCCCAAGGAGCTCGAGGCCATCAAACTCATGCAGTACGACCTTACGCCGGAAGAGCGGACGGTCTACGAATACACCTTCGGCATGAACGGTCGGCCACGCTATCAGCCGGGGCAGATCGCCAAGACGACGAATATCCACCCGTCGAAGGTCTCGCGCATCCGCAACAAGTTGGTCGACAAGCTTAAAGAGGCCATGGAGCTACTCTGATGGCTGATACAGCGACCCAGCGCCTTCAGACCCTGAAGGATGCAGCGGACAACTGGTTCTCGAAGAGACAGAAGCAATTGCAGGCGCAGTACGACTTCCTCGACAACATATCCAAGAAGCGGGGAGGCAGTGTGGGCCTCCAAGATGCCAATGCTCAGGGCGCTTCTCAGATTCTGGCAAACTCGATCGATGACTATCTGGGCTCTCCGCTAGAACCCTCCACAGACTCGTAGCAGTTCCTTCCCAGCCTCCCGTAACTGAGGGAGAATGCAGGGCGGAGGCTGCCGTGCCTACGACGCTCGAGAAAACCTGGCAGTGCGACGTCAACCGTTTTCAGAACCCGAATAACAGTACGTCGGACAGCGCGAAGCGCTGCCTCTGGTACCTCAAGGCAGTACTCAAGGGTGAGGTGGGGGGCTTCTCCTCTGGGCTCTGGACTTGCGCCGGTTCCTCTGATTCCAGCGCAGGCGCGATGGACGCGACTGACCGATGGGGCAGCTCCTACAACGGAACCAAGATTGTGTCGGCTGCTCCGGCTTCGGCGCACTCTTGGATTGTCCTCCACCACCCGACTCTCGCTTGGGAGATCCTCATCGACTATGCCTCGAGCGGCACCTCGTTCCAGGCTTCTTGGTATTACTCGCTGGCTGGTTTTACTGGTGGTGATGCGAGCAATCGTCCAACTGCGACCGATGAGATCTCACTCTCGGCTTGGAACAACCTCCAGTTCCACTCAAACTCATCAGACTATCGTTTGAATACGGCATTGGCGACGGACGGTTCCTTCGTCTTCGTCGGTGTGGGGCAGGGCGAGGGCAATGCGCGTTTTGGCTGGATCTTCCAGATTCTCGCCAATACGAAAGCTGGAGACACCTACCCCGCCGCTATGTTCCTCCGTCACAACGCTGGCGGCAATGGAGCATGGGACCGATCGAACTTCGCCCAGGGCACCACTGGATGGGCCTCGATGAACGCCGCCGGAACGACGGTCATCAATGCGACCCCGCTCCAGCCCTACGCCGCTCAATTTCCGTACGACACCTTCTCCGTCGACCAGCAGTGCGGACTCTATACAGACCTCCCCTGCTTCATGGGAGCAGTGAACTCGGGAAACATGACGCTCAAGGGCCGCCTCGCTGATATTCGGTGGGGCACATCTCAGTTGGCGGCCTCGTACCCAGAGCCGAATGCTCAGACGCCAACAACTCTTCTCCTCGCCAGCGTCTGGTTGCCTTTCAACAAGAACATCAACCTGTAAGAGGCCAGATGCCGACGACGTTTGAGAAGACTTGGCAATTCGACATGGGCCGGACCTTCAATGCGGGCGCTGCGCTCACCAATGCCAAGAACGCGCTCTGGTATATGAAGGCCTTCTTGAAGGGCGAGATTGGCGGAGCGGCCACTGGCCTATGGACTTGTGCCGGTTCGTCAGATTCTGTGACAGCAGCCATGGACGGTACAGATAGGTGGACCTCCACGTTCACACCCTCAAAGCTCGTTTTCGACAACGACGGCAGTGCCCACTCGTGGATTGTCCTGCAAGCGCCAGCAGGAATTGGTGCGACGCTCTACATGGTCCTCGACTACAACCACAATGGCGTTCCCCAGCATTTGAGTCTCTGGTTTGCGAGCCAGCCCTTCACCGGTGGCTCAACTACCAATCGCCCGACCTCTCCAGATGAATGGACAGCCTCTGGAAACAACTGGGTTCAAGCCACCTTTCATGACGGTACCGCTACCAACTGGGTCGTGAACGGAGCCATGACTACCGAGGGCTCCTTTCATTTTCTCATGAACAGCGTTGGCGCGAGCGATATCTACTCGTCGATCATGTGCCACAAGATGTCGGAG
>Ga0210397_10002939_pt1 | contig 10595 bp, 9 predicted proteins | sample IncBWH2OmetaG_FD_160126 | JGI IMG/M metagenome (GOLD analysis project Ga0210397, IMG submission 160126) | Forest soil microbial communities from Barre Woods Harvard Forest LTER site, Petersham, Massachusetts, United States - Inc-BW-H-2-O ...
CGTGTGGTTCATCCCACTGACCATGGCAGAGGTCGGGGGAAAATTCACCAGGTTCTGAATCTGGGCGTTCGTGGGGGCTTGGTACCGCGTGTAGAGGGCCGAGAGGTCAGATGTGAGCTTTTCCATCCCGGACTCGGCGCCGTAGAAGGCCAGGTTGGCCTCCAGGTCATTGCCGCCCATGCGGGATTCGTTGGTGACCACGTAGAAAAGGCCGACCGCAACGCCCGACAACAGCACCATGATGAGCAGCGCTGCGATCAGTGTGAAACCCTGCGAACTATTTTTTCCGTGTTTCATTATGGTTGCTCTCCTGCCCCAAGAAAACCTCACTGGTAACGATTGCGAAATGCCATGTTGCGTGCGCTAACGTCGGTCGCCAGATACATGTTCTGGGACTTGTTTCCGTTGTTGATCATGCTCTGCCCCATCACGATGAGGTTGATCTTCTGAATGTTGTTGGGCGATTCGCCTACACCGAGGGGATTGGCCTGGTTGGCATCGAGTGCCGAAGTCGTCGAGTTGTAGGCATCGTAAGCAAACTGCAGGTTGATGATGCCATCGGCCACGGGCACGGGTGTGAGTCCGTTCACCTGGCGCATCAGGCGCGGCGTCTGTCCCGCAGGAGGTACCGTCAAATAATAAGTGACCGCAAACAAACGGTAAGCGACGGTGGTCGTTCCCGTGGAGATGGCCGCGATGTTATTGGTGGCGGCGCCGCTCTGGTTGATGTTGAGCGGGTCAAGATTGGCGAACGTAATGACAGTCGCGGTAATTCCGGTGACCTCGCCTACTGCTGTTCCTATGCTGTTGCTGAGCATGATGAGGTCGCCGACCTGAATACCACCGGCGGAGTTGATGGCGGGAGGCGCGGGTACGAAAGTCGCATTTGGCGTGAGAGTGATGGAACCGCCGCTGCCCGGAGTGGTGAAGGTTACGTTGTACTCCCACAAGGGAAAGTTGTAGTCAGCATAGATAGAAGTGACGCTATCGTTGATCGCCGGCGCCGGTGCGGCTGGGATCACGGCGTTTGATTCCACGCCATTGCTGTATCCCGGAATGATGCCGTACATGTAGTTCGCGGTCGGATAGATGTGGGTCGGGACGTGGCAGGTTCCAGTCTGGTCACAGCCGAACCTGGATGCGGTGGCTCCTGCTCCAGTCGGCAATTGGATCCCGCCGGACGGCAGACCAGCGCCAGCCATCCCAAGGTCCTTTACCATGAGTTCGACGGCAGCACGCATGTTCTGCTGGTTTTCGGCCCGCTGGGTGACCAGCATGGTGGAATTCAGGGCGGTCTTGAACAGGCTGGCTGCAGCCGCCAACACGACCAAGCCGATCGCCATGGAGACCATGGCTTCCAACAACGTGAAGCCTCGTTCCGGATTTTGTCTTGGCAGTCTCATGTTTCCCATCATGTTTTTCATCGCTTGTCTCAGCGGTAGGCTGATATCAGTGCATCGATTGTGTAGGTACGGGGAGTCGACGATATGCCCGTCGTATAAGTCACGGTGACGACGATTTGCTTCAGATTGGGATCGATCGTGACCCCGTCCGCTTCCAGAACCGTATTGATCGCAATCTGGCGTCTGAAATTGGCGAGGCTCATGCCGGTGTCATCCGGAGTGCCCAGAATGCCGTCAGGGCCGGGCATGACCAGGCACTCGGGGCCGGCCGGGCAAGGTCCATTGGCGGGAAAGGTGAGATCGTCTGCGGTATTCACCAGGCCGTCAGGACCTGCAGCCAGAAGTTGGGTCGGTCCGTTGGTAAAGATTCCACCGCTGGCGATGTTGCCGATCTGCGAGAACGAGATTTGTTGCGTGTTGCGGGCGGTATAGATGCTCTCCATCGCCTGTAGAGCCTTCTGGCGAGCGATGAGGTTTGCCTGCGCATTCTGAGTTGTGGCCACCGCCGTACCAAATGCGGCCAGCAGGGCAACGATGCCGATGCTCATGATGGCAATAGCGATCATGGTTTCAATCAGCGTGAACCCGCCTTGCCGGGATGCTTGCGATTTGCGTTGCGTCATTGTTGCACCCACTTAGCTCCACTCTGGTTGTAGAGGCGCCAGCCCCGAACTCTTCCAGTCGTGCCGAAGATGGAAAGGGCTCGCGAACTGTACATGTCGCCCGGACGGGTCAGGTAAACAACTCCGCTATTGAAGTTGCCCAAATCATCCTGGGCGGAGCCATCCGGATAGAAAATCAGGCAATTGGTACCCACCAACCCGCAGTTGTTCACCGTGATGGCCGTGCTGCCGGTTCCGAAGCTGTCAGGACCCGGGTTGGGAAATCCGGCTTGCACGGCGAACTGGATGTCGCTCGGCAACTGGTAGGTGGCAACCGTGACCGGCGCCGGAGACACCGGCACACCCACGCCCCAGTACTGCACCGTGATGGTTCGGGGCGCCGTGAAATACACGATGTAGCGTTTGCTCTGGGTGATGGACAGGTTTCGATAGTTGCGCAGCGCAGACAGCGTTGTGTCGTACGCCTGGTCCACATGGTCCTGGTTCAGGAGAGGCTTCATCGCCATGAACGTCACACCGCCCATGATCAGACCGATGGAGATGACGATCAGCAACTCCAGCAACGAAAATCCGCGGGTTTTCCTCGAGGTCATAATCATCTTTCAAGGGAGGAGAGGCGACTGTGTCGAACACGCCTTCACTCCGTGGCACCGTGTCTCGAACATGTGGAGGAACAGTCCGCGCCAACTCGCCAGACAACAGAGCAGGCTCGCGCGTTCCTTCATCGCGTCATTGGTCATCGTAAGGAGCGTAGGGGACGCCGTCAAAGCACGACGGGTCAATACCGCTGCGTTGGCCTTTCGGTGCTGGTGGTGGTTACTCATGTCATCGATTGAGAACACGTCAGTTAAGCGAAAAGAAGCCTGATGGGACTAGTTGGACGGTGACCCCGGTAACTTGTGGGAGGTACCGCTGGAAACCTACGATGGGGCAGGTTATGACTCTCTCTGCTCTCTTGGTGTGTGTCGACGAGGCGCCAGCCGAGGTGCTGCGCCGGGTCCTGGAAGAACTCAACATTCGAGTTGAGCCTTCTCCGGACTTAGTGCGCGCGGCCATCCGGTTGGCTCAAGAGCGGTTCGACTTGGTTGTTGTCGACGGAAAGTCCAACACTGAAGTGGTCGCGCTATTGCGCGATAGCCGTACCTCACGACTGAAGGACGGCACGCTGGCGGTAGCTGTTGTGGCTGGGCAGGAGAGCATCCGCGAGTTGTTCTCGCTGGGCGTCAATTTCGTTCTGTATAAACCGGTCGCCTATGACCGGGCATTGAGCAGCCTGCGCGCGGCGCGCGAAGTGATGCGTAAAGAGAAACGCAAGAATGCCCGAGCTACCGTGCATGCTCACGCTACCGCGGACTACGCCAATATCGAGCAGGAGAAGGCAACGCTGGTCGATCTGGCGCAAGACGGAATGTGCGTGCGTTTTGGGAAGAAACTTCCTCCCGTCAGCAAGGTATATTTTCAGTTCACGCTGCCGGGACAGAAGACGAATATTCGCTTGTCAGGGCAAGTGGTCTGGCAGGATTGGAGCGGCCGCGCTGGATTTCAGTTTATGGATGTACCCAAGGCCTCGCGCCGCCTGCTGACCGATTACCTCTCGGCCAATGTGCCGAATGGCGCGAGGCCACAACAGTTTCCTAACGTTACCGTGGAGATGGAGGAGCCATTGCAACTGGCTTTGATATCCGTCGCCGAGCAAACCCACGGTAAGCCCACGACACAAGGACCCTCACGCTATTCCGATGCTCAGTCTCAACCTTTAGGATCGTCCGATACCGATAATCGGCGCACGCAGGCCCGGTATGCCTGCCGGCTAGGTGCAGAGGTCTACCGCACCGGAATTCCTGTGCCGCATCATTGCTGCCTGACAGATCTCAGCTCGGGTGGCTGCTACCTGGAAGGCGCGATGTCATTTCCACAAGGTTCGTCAGTTGAAATCGTGGTCCGAACTTACGAAATGAAATTGCAGGTGCGGGGAACCGTGCAGGCTTCTCATCCGGGATATGGGATGGGAGTGGCGTTTGAATTGAAGACCCGCGATGAACAGGCCAGCGTAAAGAAGCTTACCGACTTCGTCGCATCGACCACCGAACCTTCCTAGCGCGACATCGATGTTCACTGCTCACTCCTGAACGGTTGCGGCGTCCAAACGCTCATGCGGAGCCTATTACCTCTCCTTCTAGTTGGGTTGTCGGTCGTCGCGCAAGAAACCTCCACCACGCCACAGCTTCCCGCGCAAGACGCAACTCGGATCAAGGAATTTTACAAGCTCACTCGTCTATTCAAGACCTGGTCTGGCCGAACTGGAGCAGGGCACCGGCACCGCTGCTGTTAGTGACATCAGAGACGGAATTCCTGACGCACCATCCGGAGCCTCCCAAGGAAATGAGGAAAGTTGGAGAAGATGTGTACGCCCGGCCTCGTCAGTTTCCAACGAACTTTCAGGCCACATTTCCGGCTTTCGGTCCGCCCGCGGTGATTGTCGTGGGAGAGCCGGCGAACACCGCCAGCAAGACCAGCACGCCCTGGTTGTTTACGGTGATGCACGAGCACTTTCATCAGCTACAGTGGGCTCAACCGGACTACCTTGCGAAGGTGAATGCACTCGATTTGAGCCGTGGCGGCACGACTGGGATGTGGATGTTGAATTTCCCGTTCCCATACGAAAAACCTGAGGTTGCACGTGCATTCAGCCAGCTGCGAGATCTGTTGCTGCGAGTGCTGAATGAGCCCGACGATGCCGCGTTTACGAAGTTGGCAAAGGAGTACATGGAGCAACGAAAAAAGTTTTTCGGACAGCTTTCAGCGGACGAGCACAAATATTTCAGCTTCCAACTCTGGCAGGAGGGGATGGCGCGGTATACGGAGGTCAAGTCGGCGGAGGCGGGGACGAAGTATCATCCCATCGATGAATTTGCCGCTCTGCCGGACTTTGAATCGTTTGCCAGTTACGGCGCAAAGGCCAGGAGCAACACTCTGAGCGAACTGAAGCAGGCTGATCTCGGAACGTGGAAGCGCACAGTCGTGTACTCCTTCGGAGCGGCCGAGGGATTCTTGCTGGATCGGGTTAATCCGAAATGGAAAGACGAATACTTCCGAGGGATGCTTTCGACCGACTCGTATTTCGAGATCAAGAACTAGCAACTACTTCAGTGCGGCTTCTTCGGCGAGGGCTTTCTTGAAGTAATCCAGCGATTTACGCAAGCCGGTTTCCAGATCAATCTTGGGTTCCCATTGCAGCAACCGCCGTGCTTTGGTGATATCGGGACGGCGTTGCTTGGGATCATCTTGGGGAAGGGGTTCGTAACGAATCTGACTCTTCGATCCCGTGACCTTCAAAACCATCAGGGCGCACTCGAGAATCGTGAACTCGTTGGGGTTGCCAATGTTGACGGGCAAATGCTCGTCCGACTTGGACAGCCGCAAGAAGCCGTCGATTTCATCGCTCACATAGCAGAAGCTGCGGGTCTGTTGACCATCGCCGTAAACGGTGAGTGGGTCTCCGCGTAGCGCTTGCTTCATGAAATTCGAAACCACGCGGCCATCATTCAGCTGCAAGCGTGGGCCGTAGGTATTGAAGATGCGGACGATGTGCGTTTCCACTTTGTGATACCGGTAGTAGGCCATCGTAACGGCCTCAGTGAAGCGCTTGGCCTCGTCGTACACGGAGCGCGGGCCTATGGGATTGACGTGTCCCCAATAGGTTTCCTTCTGCGGGTGCTCCAGCGGATCGCCATAGCATTCGGAAGTGGACGAGACGAAATACTTGGCGCCGTACTTGCGTGCCACTTCGAGAGCGTGGAACGTGCCCAGCGAGCCGACCTTGAGTGTCGGGATGCCGTGGAGCATGTAATCTACGGGACTGGCTGGGCTGGCGAAGTGAAAAACGTAATCGACTCGTCCCACGTCGAATGGCTCGCAGATATCTTTTTCAACCAATTCAAACCGCGATTCGTGGATCAGGTGGGCGAGGTTGGCGCGACGGCCGGTGAGCAGGTTATCGACCGCAACCACGCTCCAGTCTTCAGCGAGAAGAGCATCGCAAAGGTGCGATCCTAGAAAACCCGCGCCCCCAGTGACAACCGCACGTCCTGCGCTCATGCCTTTTTTCCATTCTTCAGAACCGCGGTCGACACGCCGTCGGGATGAGCGGCGGTCCGTCCCACGCTGTAGTAGGTGAATCCTTGGGCAGCCATTACCTCCGGATCATATAGGTTGCGCCCGTCGATCACGATGGGATATTTGAGTCCCTGGCGTAGTCGGGCGAGATCGAGGTTGGCGAATTCCTCCCACTCGGTCAGGATCAGCAGGGCATCGGCGCCGTATGCGGCCTCGTAGGCAGATTTGGCGAAGGTGACTTCGGAGGACAGCACTTCCCGAGCTCGCTCCATGGCGGCGGGGTCGTAGGCCGTGATCTGGCTGCCTTCCTGCAAAAGAGCTTGCACTAGAAAGAGCGCTGGTGATTCGCGAATGTCGTCGGTGCCGCCCTTGAAGGCAAGGCCCAGCACGCCGAGCTTTTTGCCGCGAAGCGTCCAGAGTGCGCTGTGTACCTTCCGCAGAAAGCGCTGGCGCTGATCTTCGTTGATGCGCATCACTTCATCAAGCAGGCGAAAATCGTAGCCGCTCTCGCGGGCCACGGCGCGAAACGCCATCACATCCTTCGGGAAGCAAGAACCGCCATATCCGATACCCGGGCTCAGGAACTTGGGTCCAATGCGCGAATCGGTTCCGACGCCATGGACCACCTGGTTTACATCAGCGCCGACCGATTCGCAAACCGAGGCTACAGCGTTGATGAAGGAGATCTTCATCGCGAGGTAGGCGTTGGAAGCGTGCTTGATCAATTCCGCACTCTTGGTGCTGGTGACTATGATCGGAGGAGGCATGGAAGCGCGATCCGGTTGTGGGATGGCGTCGGTACGCTGGTAGTAGCCGCCATTGGTTAGAGGCGCATACACTTCGCGCAAGACTTCTGCGGCGCGATCGCTGTCGCAGCCGATCACGATGCGATCGGGAAACAGGAAATCGGTGACGGCCGTGCCTTCGCGCAGAAACTCCGGGTTGGAGGCAACATCGAACAGGTCTGGGTCGGTGCCGTTGCGCAGGATGATCCTGCGCACCCATTCGCTGGTATAGACGGGAACAGTGCTCTTTTCGACGACGACCTTATAGCCGTTAATGCCGCCAGAGATCTCGCGGGCCACCGATTCCACATAGGACAAATCTGCCTCTCCACTTTCGGTTGCCGGCGTGCCGACGGCCACAAAGATAACCGAGCTTAGGGCGACCGCTTGCTTGAGGTCGTCAGAAAAAGTCAGCCGCTGTTCGCGGTGACGGCCCAGAAGTTCAGGTAGGAAATTCTCGTGGATGGGAACCTGGCCTTGGGTTAAGGCGGCCACTTTCTCTTGATCGTTGTCCACCAGGATCACGTCGTGTCCGAGGTCGGCGAAACAGGCCCCTGCCACCAGTCCGACGTATCCAGAACCTACAACCGCAATCCGCATCGGGTATCCCTCACAAAGATCGAACCGTAGTACTGGGTGACTCCCAGTATGTGCTGCATTCCATGGCTCGCTATGATTCTACAAATTCTAATGTGTGCTGGGGGTTACTTCGTTGGAAAACTTGTTCTGGCTATGGAATGGGCCACCAAAACGGGAATATTGGCTAGCCGTGACCCTGTGGCGCGTGTCCAGTACTCGACGCGTGACGACAGCGCTGGTTTGATAGCTGGTTTGATATTGACATCTGCAGGGATTCGCGGCAGACTCCGCATATTAAGGAGGGCCAGCAATTGACGATGATTGGTCTCCTTATGACCACCCTATGCCCCAGCCGGATTTAAACCGAACGCTACCACCATTGGATCACAAGACATCCACTGATGCGGGCGCGTTAGTCTCTGCGGAATCTGAGAGCGACTTGACAGAAGTAGCTCGGACGCTTGTCGCCCATGGGGGTGGACCGGCGTCCTTCGATCTGGCTCTGGATCTGGTTCTCAACGAAGTGGTCGAGCAAGCACGTTTGTCGACGGGGGCGACCGGAGCAGCCATCGCGCTGGCTCGAGGGGGAGAGATGGAGTGTCGTGCCACGGCGGGCGCCGACGCTCCCGAGTTGGGGGCCCGCCTCGAGACCACATCGGGTTTGTCGGGAGCATGTCTGCAAACCGGAAAGATTCAGCTGTGCGGCGACACAGAGACCGATCCGCTCGTGAATGCCGAGGCCTGTCGCAGCCTGGGTGTGCGATCGATTCTGATACTACCGCTGAGCGACGGGAAAGAATCATTTGGCATCTTCGAGGTGTTTTCTCCCAGGCCCAACGCATTTGGAGATCGGGATGTAAACACGTTGGAAGTCTTGGCGCGACGTGTGGTTGAAAACAAGAAAATCGCCGAGGATGTTGCTGTTGCCGTACCGAGTGTGGATAACCAGTGCAAAGCGATTGCGGACGAACTCACGGTCATACCTGAGGACGAAAGAGTTTGGCTGCCCGATGCGGCAGACGTTCTTGAAGAGGAACCGCATAAACGAAGTGAAGTCTGGACGCCGATCCTGAGTATTCTTGTGATTTTGACGGCGGTGCTGCTGGGACTGGCGCTCGGATTCCGTGCGGGAATCGGCCAGGTGATGCGAGGAATCGGACCGCAGAGGTCGGGAGCTTCGTCCAACGCCGACAAAACGCGCGGGCCGAATTCAGCCGCGCTCCAGAGCATAGCGCCAGTCGGCGCAGTGGCGACGGGTCCAATCGCGAATCCAGTACCTCAGCCCAAGCCGTCGAATGCGACAAATTCGACGGGGCCACCCGACGGCGGACTGGAGGTTACTCAAAATGGCAAAGTTATCTACAGATCGCCGACCGCCGGCCAGGACGCAACTACCGGAAGGCGTGTAACCTCGGGCTCCGATGATCGGTCAGCGACCCGCCTGCTACATCGAGTCGAGCCCGTATATCCGCCGGAAGCGAGAGCCCAACAGATTCAAGGTGCGGTGACGTTGGATGTTCAAATCGGAGGAGAGGGAGCGGTCCACAACATCGAGGTTGTAGAAGGGAATCCGGTTCTCGCCGAAGCGGCGGTGCAGGCTGTGCGGCAGTGGAGATATCGGCCTTACTCAGTAGACGGGCATCCAGTCCAGATGCAGACGCGAGTCACAATCCGCTTCACGCTGCCATCCCCATAACGTCAGTTGCGGAGGGAGTGCGCGTCCCGTTGCGATCAGAATCGAAATCCTGGATCTGGTCGTGATGGGAGTTGTTTGGAGAGCCTGTCTTGACACCGCAGAGGGAGTGTATGGCGCGGCCAATGCCGTCTCTGGCATGCTACACTCGTTCCACTGAACTGGAGTGACGAGCTTGGATTCGGCCGGCTCCAGAATTCCTGTTTCAGAGGAATGTATGAAACCAGCCATCGATACGCCCAGTGGTGTCTCTACCGATCCCTATAGCAAGACAGTTTGTTGCCTGCGCTGTGAACAGAAGCTGCAACGCTATCAACTGATGCGGGCCAGCCTCGCTCCAGGAAATGTCGGCCACGCGATTCTGTCGTGCCCGCGATGCGGGCATGTCGAGCTCGTTGCGGACTCAAGCCCGCTGCTGCAGAGCCTGGAGCTAGTCTCGGTCGATACCGGAGACGGCGACTAAAAGGGGCCGGTCGTTATCTGTCTCACCATCCCAAAAATTGCCACTGAGCTCGTTTGTGTGACGGATTGTTTATGCGCGTCCTTCTCATCGGCGGCAACGGTTTCATCGGGCGGTTCGTTGTGGCCGCATCAAAGCAACAAGGGCATGCCATTGCGGTGTTTCATCGCGGCACCATGGCAGTGCCCTCCGGGGTCGATGAGATTCGGGGTGACCACAACCAGTTAAGTGCCAGTGCCGAGGAACTGAAGCGCTTTGCTCCCGACGTAGTCATTGATCTGGTCCTCAGTTCGGGTCCGCAGGCCGAAGCGCTGATGAATGTGTTTCGTGGGGCGATCCGGCGCATCGTCATGCTGAGTAGCATCGACGTCTACCGCGCGGTAGGCATTTCGCAGGGCACCGAAGATGGTCCGCTACTGGAAGTGCCGCTCACTGAAGACTCGGAGCTGCGGCGCAGCTTGCATCCCTACCCAACCGCAGTCTTGCAGGTCATGCGCAAGATCTTTCCCTGGGCGACGGACGATTACGACAAAATCCCAGCCGAACGTATCGTGATGAACGATCCCGAACTTCCCGGCACGGTGCTCCGGCTGCCGATGGTATATGGCCCTGGAGATCCGCTGCATCGGTTTTATCCCGTGGTGAAGCGGGTCGCCGACGGCCGTCGCCATATCATTTTTCCTGAAACGCTGGCCGCGTGGCGCTCGCCGCGTGGGTACGTGGAGAATGTGGCGGCTGCGATAGCGCTGGCTGCCACGGAGGATCGGGCCGCCGGACGAATTTATAACGTCTGTGAAGAGCCCGCATTCAGCGAACTGGAGTGGGCACGGAAAATCGCCACCGAGATGAAGTGGGACGGGGAATTCGTTGTATTGCCGGTGGAGCGCACGCCGCGCCACCTGCTGAAGCCCGGCAACGCGGCGCAGCACTGGACCA
>Ga0210397_10002940_pt1 | contig 10593 bp, 8 predicted proteins | sample IncBWH2OmetaG_FD_160126 | JGI IMG/M metagenome (GOLD analysis project Ga0210397, IMG submission 160126) | Forest soil microbial communities from Barre Woods Harvard Forest LTER site, Petersham, Massachusetts, United States - Inc-BW-H-2-O ...
GCCATAGGAGATCAGAAATGCGCCAAAGGTAAAAGCATCGCTCATCAGAAAATACCACATCATCAGCTTGCCATACTCTACATTGAAGGGGCTATGTCCGCCACTCCACCATTTCGATCCTGCCGGTACTGCTTGTGCCATATTCGTTAGTTAGTTTGCAAATTAATTAACAATATTGAATATCAATTTATAGCCATGAAGAAAATGAACAAATAGATCCAGAGCAGGTCTACAAAATGCCAGTAGGTGCTCATCAATTCGACCGGGACGCTGTTATAGCTGCGAATCCGCGGGGCGAAGGCCCTCGCCACCATGGCCAGCAGCGCGACGATCCCCCCGAGTACGTGCACGGCATGCAGCCCTGCAATGATATACAGGAATTGCCCGCCGCCCGATCCGTGTAAGGTGATCCCCGAATCCCATATCTGGCGGAAGCCCTTCCATTGCAACAACACGAATACGATCCCCAGCACGGCCGTCCCTGTCAGCAGGTTGCGGTAACGCAACATCTCCCTATCCTTAAAAGCCTTCAGCGCCATCTGGATGGTGAGACTGCTGGTCAGCAGCACCGCCGTCGAATACCAGAAGGCCCTGGGGATAGAGAATGTCGTCCACCCCGGCTGATCCCGTTTGACCACATAGGCGCTCGTCAACCCGGCAAACATCATGATGATGCTTCCCAGCGCCACCCATAACGTAAATTTATGGGGGTGTATTTTCTTACGTTGCTCGTTCACAATTTCCATATATAATTTTCCTTCTCACCCCGGAGCCGCAACAGCGGCTCGCCCGAAGGGCCATCATTAAACTTTATTCGCCAGCAGCGACAACAGCACCACCGGCAGATAAATATAACTTCCGAACATTACTCTCCGCGCCGCCTTTACCGTCATTTCGCGATAAAGCCGGACACACTGCAGGATCATCGCCAGGTTGGCGATCAGCACGATGACCAGGCTGATGACGCCGCTCATACCCGCGAGATAAGGCAGCACTCCCACGGGTATCAGCAAGAGTGAATAGATGACGGCTTGTATAGCCGAATATTTTGTCGGTCCTTCATTGGAAGGCAACAACTTGAACCCTGCCGCCGAATAGTCCTTGTGCGCGATCCAGGCTATCGCCCAGAAATGGGGGAATTGCCAGAAGAACTGCAATGCGAAAAGGACCCATCCGCCCGCCGTGAGGCTGTCATTACCCGCTGCCCAGCCGATGAGGCAGGGCATGGCGCCCGGTACCGCTCCCACGAGCACCGATATGCTGCTGATCTTCTTCAGCGGCGTATAGACGAAGGCGTAGAGGAACAGGCTGAACGCCGCCAGGGCCGCCGCGAGAAAGTTGAAATGCCAAAGGATCAGCACTCCACCGATCGCCGCCAAAACGGCAAAGGTCCAGGCCTCGTCCGTGCTCATCCGGCCCGAGGCTACGGGCCGGCCCGCCGTCCTCTTCATCAGGGCATCGGTATCTTTTTCCACGATCTGGTTGATCGCATTGGCGCTGCCGGTTACCAGCATCCCGCCCAGGAAAAAAAGACAGATCTCAGCCCAGTCATATTCCTTCACTTTCGGCGCCAGCAAATAGCTGATCAAGGCTGAAAACACAACCATGAAGCTGAGGTTGAACTTGATCAGTAGTTTGTAATCCTGCCATTTGCCGGCAAATTTTAAAGAACTCGTTTGCTTCATTAGTGCGAACTTTCATTGGGCCCCAGCGGCTCTGTCTGGGGAATGAAATCCCTGCCGTCCTTCGCATAGTCATAGGGCCAGCGATGCACTTCGGGGATCTCACCGGGCCAGTTGCCATGTCCCGGACGGATCGGCGCCGTCCATTCCAGTGTCGTTGCACCCCAGGGATTCCTGTTCATTACCCTTCTCCCCTTGAAGATGGAGTAAAAGAAGTTGAATACGAACAGCAGCTGGACGGCAAAGGTGACCATGGCCACTGTGGATATAAAACGATTGAGGTCATCGAACATGTTGAACGATATCCAGTTCCTGTAATCCACGTAACGGCGCGGCATTCCGGCCAGCCCCTCATAGTGCATCGGCCAGAAGATAAGATAAGCGCCCGCGAAAGTTACCCAGAAATGGATATAGGCCAGGGTGCTGTTCAGGTATCGTCCGTACATCTTGGGAAACCAATGATAGATGCCCGCGAACATGCCGAGAATGCCCGATACACCCATTACGATATGAAAGTGTGCGACCACGAAATTCGTATCGTGCAGCTGGATATCCAGGGTAGAATTCCCCAGGAAGATTCCGGTAAGGCCGCCGGAGATGAACGTGCTCACGAAACCGATCGCAAACAACATGGCCGGAGTGAACCGGATATTCCCGCGCCAAAGCGTTGTAATCCAATTGAAGACCTTGATAGCCGAGGGTACGGCGATCAGCAGGGTCAGCAATACGAATACCGAACCCAGGAAAGGGTTCAGCCCCGTCACGAACATATGATGCGCCCAGACCAGGAAGGCGAGAATGGCAATCGCGAACAACGACCCGACCATGGCGATATATCCGAAGATAGGTTTGCGGGCATTAATGGACATGACTTCCGAAACAAGGCCCATCGCGGGAAGGATGATGATGTATACCTCCGGATGACCCAGGAACCAGAACAGATGCTGGTAAAGGATCGCGCTGCCACCCTCATTGGGTAGCGCCTTTCCGGTCGAAGCCAGGAATATATCGGATAGATAAAAACTCGTTCCGGCATGCCGGTCGAACAAAAGCAGGATGAACCCGGAGAGGAGGACGGGGAAAGACAATACACCCAGTATGGCGGTGAATAATAACGCCCAGATAGTCAGCGGGAGCCGGGTCATGCTCATGCCCTTGGTCCGCATATTCAGCACCGTGGAAATATAATTGAGACCTCCAAGCAGCGAGGAGACGACGAACAGGGCCATCGAGATCAGCCACATGTCCATCCCCGCTTTCGAACCCTCGCTGGCGTCGCCCAGCGCGCTCAGGGGTACATAGGATGTCCATCCGCCGCTGGCGGGACCCGTCTCAAGGAACAACGAAGAGAACATGACGATGCTGGCCATGAAGAAGAACCAGTAGGACAACATGTTCAGAAAGGGAGAGGCCATATCCCGCGCGCCGATCTGCAGGGGGATCAGGAAATTGGCAAAGGTGCCGCTCAATCCGCCCGTCAACACGAAGAATACGAGGATGGTGCCGTGCATAGTCACCAGGGCATAATAGAATTCCGGCTGGATCTGACCGCCTTTGGCCCATTTGCTGCCCAGGATGTCTTCCAGGATCTTGAAATGAGCATCGGGATAGCCCAGCTGGAGACGAAAAAGCACCGACATCAACCCCCCGATGATGGCCCAGATCATCCCCGTGATGAGGAACTGTTTGCAGATCATCTTGTGGTCCTGGCTGAACACATATTTCGTAATGAAGGTCTCCTTGTGGTGATGAACGCCATGCTCATCGAGATGTGTGTCATGCCTCGTCTCCACTTCGGAATGCCCATGTACTGTCGCTTCGTTGCTCATGAGAAAAAATTTAAAGGATAACCCTTGTTATCTGGATACTGTAGATTTTGTTGAATCCGCCTGCCCTGCCGCCGCGGGCGCCTTGTCGCCCATGATCAGTGCATAGTTGGATTTTTGCTTGGCCAGCCAAAGCTTGAACTCGTCTTCCTTCACCACTTTGACGATGCCGCGCATCGTATAGTGGCCCTTTCCGCACATCTGGTCGCAGGAGATCTCATATTCGAAATCGGGATTGCCCAACTTCTTTTTCATGTCTTCGGTCGTAAATTTCGGCGTGAACCACAGGGTGGTCGGAGTTCCAGGTACGGCATCCATCTTCTGCCGGAAATAGACCAGGCCGACGTCATGGATCACGTCGCGCGATCCGATGATCAGTTTAACCGGTTTGTTCACGATACAATACATCTCGTTATTGACGACGATATCGTCATGGGTATTGGCGTCGTCCCAGATGAGACCCAGCTGATTATTGTCCTTGTCGCTGATATTCTGATAATACTTTTTCCCGAAGGTCTGGTCCTTGCCCGCGTAGCGGAAGATCCAGCCGAACTGCTTGCCGGTGACCTCGACCTGCAGGGAATCCTGCGGGGCATCGCCGGTAATGCGGAACCAGTAGAACAAACCGAATCCCACCAATACCGTCAGCGCGATGGCCGGGATCACCGTCCAGATGACCTCGAGCCTGTTCGAGTGGGGGAAATAATAGGCCTTCCTGCTCTCGGAATACTGGTATTTAAAGGCAAACCAAAAAAGCAGCACCTGCGTGATCACGAAAACGATACCCGTGATGGCGATCGTGATATAAAGCATCGTATCGATCTCTTCCCCGTGTTTGGAGGCGGATTCACCCAGGATCTTTCCCCTGAACATTTCATTGCACCAGTACACCCCGATGAGACCCAGGACCAAAAAGACGATCATCAGGAAGCCATTGATGCGGTTGTGTTGCAGGAAATTCTTCTTTTCCCCCCTCAGTACTCCCACATACTCACTTGCCTTGGCGATCTGGAAGGTGATCAGGAAGCCTAACAACAGGATCAGTATCAGAAAAAAAGTAGACATGATGGTTTAAAAGATTTTAAGTATGGTGGATAATACTTTCTTTCAGGAAAGGATGGTTTTTCGCCAACATCGGGAACTTGCTCAACACCCTTCCGGTCTGCCACATGATCACTCCCACAAAACCCAGGGCAATTCCGAAATCGAAGAGGTTCATGGGCACATGGTCGGGAGAGATGTGCTGGCCCGGGAAAACCATCTGGTAATAATCCAGCCAGTGACCAAAGAGCAAAAGTACGGACATAAAGGTTACGGTACCGTAGTTCCGCTTTGAACCCCTTTTCATCAGGATCAGCAGCGGACATACGAAATTGATTATCAGATTCAAATAGAATATCCCCGCGTACGCGCCTTCGAACCTTGGTTTGAAATAGATGGTCTCCTCGGAGATATTGGCATACCAGATGAGCATAAACTGGTCGAACCATAGATAAGTCCAGAAGATGGAAAAGGCGAATTGGAACTTACCGAGATCATGGAGATGCTCCTCATTCACATATTCGAGATAGCCCTGATTTTTAAGATAGATGACGAAGAGGGTGAGCAGGGCGATGCCGGCTACGAAGCTGCTCCCGAAATTGTACCAGCTGTACATCGTGGAGAACCAGTGCGCGTTGATGCTCATGAGCCAGAGCCAGGGCGTCACGGAGGCGACCGTCAGCGCGAACCAGACGATGTACAAGGCAGCCCAAATCGTATTCTTGAAGATATATTTCTTCCCTTCTTCGATGGTGAGCGGAGTATTGTCGATGCTGCGCGAGATCTGCCGGAGTTTCCATCCCAGCACGGTCCAAAGCCCAATGGTCAGGATCGTCCAGGTGGTGAAAAAGCCCGCGCTCAGGAAACCGCTCTTCCCTTTGAGAGCGGGGTCTTTGGCGACTACGTCCTTGTCTATCCATTCATAAATATTGGTATGGCCGCCGAAGACCAGGCACATCAGGATGATAAAGGTGATGATCCCGATTGGGATGACACAGGCGCCGATGGCCTCCGTCACCCGGCGAAAGGTGATTTGAAAGCCGGCCAGCGCAAGGGTGGTGGCGGCAAAAAAGAACATGACTGCATTCACCGTCAGGAGGAAAAAAACGCTGTTCTGCAATAGGGTCGCCCAAAAACGGGTGCCCTGGTCATGGGTGCCGTAAAGGATGTATCCGATGATCAGCGAAAGCACGCCCACGCCCATCAGCCCAAGGGACCATTGCTTGTAGCGGCCGGGTATTACGAAATGTTCTTTTATCGATGACATTCTTGCAATGATTTAAAAATTATCTATTTCTTGGCGGCCGTGCTGTCCGTGCCCGCCGGCGGCGTCTTGCTTTCGGCCTGTTTGGATTTTATATACGCGATCACCATCCAACGCTGTTTCGTATTCAGTTGCGAAGCATAGCTCCCCATCTTGTTCTTGCCATAGGTGACGGAATAATACATCTGCCCCTCGGGCATATCCATATACTGAGCCTTACCGATGAACTGTGCGGGTGCCGCCGGGAAGGGGCCGTCTCCGCCACGGTACAGCGGGCCGTTGCCGTCCAGCTTGGGGCCATGACAGATGCCGCAATTGACGAGATATAGCCGCGCGGCTTCCACCGTATCCATCGAGGTCAGCGGGTTCTTCACTTGCCGGGACGCCACATAATTGGTCGAATCCCCGGGTTTATCGATGGTCAGCAGGAAGGGAAACAGCTCCCCCCTCTTGATCGTGCCGGCCACCGGCACATTGCTGAAATGGATACCCTTTTTCAACAACTCCGCCTTTTGCTCCGCGGTCATCGCATACGTCTCGTAAGCCCTGCTGTACCCCATATCGGGCATGTATACCCTCCCCGGGTCGCGCTGGACATCGCTGCAACCTGCGAGAATAGCCGCCGCCGTAACGATCCCGGCCAAGGCGCTGATGATGCTTATTTTTTTCATGCTAGTGCGGTTCCTTTATGTTCGAATGGGGTTTTGTCTTTATCGTAACGTCCGATCCACCAGCCCGTCTCCGCCACCTGGGTATTGATGCCTGTAGCGCCAACCCCGGCCAGGAAGGCCTTGATCTCTTCTTCATTGCTCTTTTCTGTGCACTCGATGACCATCGTGAGCTGATCGTCCGTTGAACGGAGATTGAAATGGTGCTTGCGGACGAAGGGCGCCATCTGGCACAACCACAGGAAAGTCAGGAACATACCTACGGCGGAGAACAGGACCGTCAGCTCGAAGGTTATGGGTATCCATGCGGGAAGGTCGAAATGGGACTTGCCGCCGATATTGACAGGCCAGTCCACGTTGAATACCCAGCCGATGCCGCTGACCGCTGTGGCCGTTCCCGTAATGCCGTAAATAAAGCCGGCCGTATGCAAACTGGTATCCCTCAGCCCCAGCGCCTGATCCATTCCATGGATAGGCATTGGGGTATATACGTCATGGATCTTGTATCCGGCCGAGCGAACCTTTTTGATCGCCGGAAACAGCACGTCCTCGTCCGTAAAAATGCCAACTACAAATTTTTTTACTGCCATACTTATACTTTTAACGCCCTAGTGGGCATGTGCATACTCATGTGCGAATTCGTCAACAGGCTCCTGTTCGATCTTGCCCATATTATCCTTGAATACGGAACCCGATTTCTTCAGGATATGCTTGATCTCGGCGACGGCGATCACCGGGAAGAATTTCGAGAACAGAAAATAGCAGGTGAAGAACAGTCCGAATGTACCCAGGTAGAACCCGACTTCCCAAATGCTCGGCGCATAATAGGTCGCCCAGCTGCTGGGCAGGTAGTCGCGGTAGATCGAGGTCACGATGATCACGAACCGCTCGAACCACATCCCGATATTGACCAGCACGGACATGAAGAAGGTGACGGTGAGGTTCCTCCGCATCTTGCGGAACCAGAAGATCTGCGGGGACAACACGTTACAACCCATCATGATATAATAGGCCCAGCCGTATGGGCTGAAGATATTGGCACGGTTCTGCGCGAAAGCCCAGCTTTCAAATTTGTTCTGGCCATACCAGGATATGAACAACTCGGTCAGGTAGGCGATACCCACGATCGATCCCGTAAGCACGATCACCTTGTTCATGACATCGATGTGTTCGATGGTAATATAGTCTTCCAGCTTCAGCACTTTCCGGCTGACGACAAGCAGGGTCTGTACCATCGCGAATCCGGAGAAGATGGCGCCCGCAACGAAGTAGGGCGGGAAAATGGTCGTATGCCAACCGGGTATCACCGAGGTTGCGAAGTCGAAGGATACGATCGTGTGTACGGAAAGCACCAGGGGAGTGCTCAGTCCGGCCAGCACCAGCGAGAGGGCTTCATGCCGCTGCCAGTGTTTGGTAGAGCCTGTCCAACCGAAAGAAAGCATCCCGTACATGAATTTGCGCCATTTCAGCTTGGCCCGGTCGCGCACCGTGGCAATATCGGGGATAAGACCGGAATACCAGAACAGCACCGATACCGTGAAATAGGTCGAGATCGCGAATACGTCCCATAGAAGCGGCGAGTTAAAATTGGGCCACAGCGGTCCCCGGGTATTGGGATAGGGCATGATGAAGAAACACAGCCAGACACGACCCATATGCCAGATGGGGAATTGACCCGCGCACATCACCGCGAAGATAGTCATGGCTTCCGCAGCCCTGTTCACCCCCGTACGCCAGCCTTGGCGGAAAAGCAGCAGGATCGCAGAGATCAGCGTTCCGGCGTGGCCGATACCGACCCACCAGACGAAGTTGGTGATATCCCAGCCCCAGCCGACGGTACGGTGCAGGTTCCACTGGCCGACCCCGTAAATCACCTGTTCAGTGACGGACCAAATGCCGAAAATCAGGCAGGCGACACTGATCAGGAAGCCGATCCACCAAAGACGGGACGGCGCGGCTTCAACGGGTCGCACAATATCTTCTGTTACCTGGTGATAGTCCACTGCACCATCTTGCAACGGGGGCCTAGTCTGTGATTCGTACCTTAATGATGACATAGTATGTTGAGCTTTTTGCTATTGTTTTTATGGTTCCCGTTTCTAGGAATGCTTTTCTACATTGATCTCCTCCTTGCCTTCCTCTTCAGCCGAACCGAATGCATTGTCCGAATGACGGACTTTCGCCAGGTAGCTGATATTGGGCAGGGTGTGCAGCTCTTCGATCACATAGTACAGCCGTTTGGAATTGTCCGAACGCGTCTTGCTGATCCGGGTCTTCTTATCGTTCACATTTCCGAATACGATGGCTTCCGTCGGGCAGGCCTGCTGACATGCCGTCTGTACATCGGCCATATCTTCGAGGGTGCGGTTCTCTTTCTTGGCTTTCAGCTTGCCGTCCTGCAGACGCTGCACGCAGAAGCTGCATTTTTCCATGACGCCGCGGCTTCTGGTCACCACATCCGGGTTCAGCACCATCCGGGTCAGGTCGTCGTTCATCTGGAAGACCACCGGGTCCAGCTTGCCGACGATCTTCTGGTCCTGATTGTTGGGGAAGCTGTCTGCGCCGGTATAATCGGCCCAGTTGAAACGGCGAACTTTATAAGGACAGTTGTTGGCGCAATAACGCGTACCGATACACCGGTTATAGGCCATCTGATTGAGACCCTCCGTGCTGTGGTTGGTCGCATTGACGGGGCAGACATTCTCGCAGGGCGCGTTATCGCAATGCTGGCAAAGCATCGGCTGGAACACTACCTGCACGTCTTCGGGGTTATCCAGGTTGCGCGTCGGCGTCGAATAATAGCGGTCGATCCTGATCCAGTGCATGTCATGGAACCGCAGCATTTCGCTCTTGCCCACCACCGGTACATTGTTCTCGGCATGACAAGCGACGACGCAGGCGGCGCATCCGATACAGGAGTTCAGGTCGATGGACATGCCCCATTTGATACCGGGCTTGTCATACACGCCGTACAGCGTCCCGTCTCTCTCGTAATTCTCGATCCCGCCAAATGGCTTCAGCTCCTCTTCCCGCTCGCCCTTCACATGGTTTGGATCTTTCTTATAGGTATCCAGCGTGATATCCTTGACTACCTCGGTACGGCCTTCGGTCGTTCCATGGGTCTGCATCTGCGCCAGCTCGAAGGTCTCTTTGGTGGTCTCGAAGTCGGCGCCCGTGGCAAACCAATCTACCGTCGTACCGTTGAAACCCAGCAGCGGGAAGGCATTGAAACCCGCGCCAGCCGCGGCTTTTCCGATATTCTCGGCAGTCAGATCGGGGTTGGCGCTTTTGCGGCCGAAACCCACCGCAATGCCGATGACCTCGTTGTGCGTGCCAGGGATGACGATGGCCGGAATATTCATCTCCTTCCCTCCGACCTTCAGCTTGATGACCTGTTTTTCCATGTAGACCTCATAGTTGTCGGCCTGGCGGCGGTCGGAAAGATCGATATTGAACTTTTCCTTCGCGAGTTTGGGAGAAAGAATGGCGTAGTTGTCCCAGGAGATCTTGGTGATGGGATCGGGCAACTCGAGCAGCCAGGGATTGTTGGCCTGGGCGCCGACTCCCATGGCAATGCTTTGATAAAAGGCTATTTCCAGCGGTCCGGCGCTCTTCACCGAGCCAAGCGCGGCTGCGGCTTCCGCAACCTTCGCATTGGAATAGGCGCCCCCGCCGGAGATAGCGGCTGCGGCAGGTTCGATCACGCCGTCCTGGAGCGCCTTCTCATAGGCTTCCACTCCGCCGAGTTTGCCGAGCCAGTATTGTTTGAAATAAGCCTCGTAGGTGTTGTTGTTGCCGCTCCATTTCAGCAGCGAGTCTTCAAAAGACCTCGTCTTGAACAGCGGGGCGATCGTCGGCTGCAGGAACGAATAATATCCCGGCTTGGCTTCGGTGTCCCCCCAGCTTTCGAGGAAATGAGGGGCCGGCAGGACCAGTTTGCACAATTCGGTCGTTTCATCGAGACGGTCATTAAAGGAGATCGAGGTCTTTACCTTTTTCAAACCGCTCTTGAATTTCTCGGCATCATGATAATCATAGGCGGGATTGACGCCATAGATCAGGAGCGCGCCGACTTTGCCGTCATTGAGGTCCGCGACGAGACTATTCATGTC
>Ga0210397_10002941_pt1 | contig 10587 bp, 9 predicted proteins | sample IncBWH2OmetaG_FD_160126 | JGI IMG/M metagenome (GOLD analysis project Ga0210397, IMG submission 160126) | Forest soil microbial communities from Barre Woods Harvard Forest LTER site, Petersham, Massachusetts, United States - Inc-BW-H-2-O ...
CTTTAATCATAATTTTTATCCCGAAAATACCCTATGACACTTTTTTATTTTTATACTTAAAAAATGGCTAATTTATTGACATCCATGGATATTACAAATACTAAATATAAACAAAGGTTATTGTTAGATAAGGTAATAATCTCTCTTTTCTCTTTAAGGGAATATACTAAAGTATGGAATCTTGTTGAAATATATCCAAAGGAAATAATTGATAAAATATGTTTATTGATCCTTCCTTCTGATGGTTGTTGTTCTGATATAAAATGCATTATAACATGGAATAGACTGGTTATCCATGTTTTTATAAATTATGATGATATATTATTTCATTGCTTTGGTACTAAGAAGAAAGGTGCTTGTCATGCAATCGATTGGATAGAAGATGGATATGAATGTAGTAAATGTGATGATACCTCATGTTTATATTGTAAAAAATGTACAAGACCTCAAGAATGGTGGAATCATACAGAAAGACATTGTTTTGACTGTTGTTTTCTTGAAGATTCTTCAGATGAATTATCGGAATCGTCATCAGAAGAAGAATTGCCTGCAACGAAATTCATAAGATGTTGTTATCCTTCTAAACAACTCTATCTTAAGTCGTTACGATTCAATATTGATACATTTTTTGTCAAATGCTGGAAACAAGATTGGTTATTTAATTATCAAATATTTTCAAAATTCTCTGAAATATTCTATATCCCAAAAGAAATTATTTTTCTTATTAATTTTTGGTATATTGAATGTAGAAAATCAACACTATTCTCAATCAACGATATTCGTTGTCCTTGTATTGAACCTATGTGTATTCAAAAATGGTATACTCACTTATTCGATTTAGATGGTCAAGTTTACTTTTTTGATCACGATTATCGTGGAATAGACTTATTATCTCCTATGGATATATTTCATTGTGATGTTACAAATGAAGATGGTAAAAAATGTCATCATATCAGGGGTATTGAGTGGAATTCTCTTAAATGTAACTATTGTGTAAAATTACGTTGTTATGAATGTACTTTTGTAACTCTTGAAGATGAATGTTTATGTTTGGATTGTTATAGATTATGGAAGAAAGAAGATTCACCAGAATATTTTCTTGTAACCCAGCGTAATTTAGACGACGTTACGAAAACAATTCTTACTAGTGAGTTATAATAAAAAAAATTTTTATTGTATCACATGTTTTTCCCCTCCAATATAATTTTTTAAAGGCATTTTTTAAGGTTAATTATAAAAATACATAATTAAAAAGTATATGTGTATATGTAGCTATCATCCGAATGTTATTCCCTCTCCATATATTAGATTGAAATCTTTTGATTTGTCTTTGAACTACGTGAAAAGAAAAGTGTACTTTCGAGTACTTTGATATTAAACCAGAATGGAGACCTTCAAATATGTAATTATTATATGCGAACGCTACATATACATATATTTTTTTATAAAAAATTAGATATATATATGTAAAAAACCTCGTTTAAAAAAAAAGATTGGATTTAAAAACTTTATTTAATAATCAAATAGCTTCGGGGAAAAAAGAGTCACGTGTGTTCAATAAACTTTTTTTAAATAGATGTTTTTTTACTTAAATATTAGATTAATACTAAAATAATTGCATACATATCTTCATTATAGTATGTGAAACCGCAATTCTCATCATAACTCCAAAATCTCCATTATATGAAAAAGAGAACTAGCTCGAGAAATAGTTGACAGTATGGTGTGTTTTACTGCCAACTAGCACTAGTTTTACAGAAGCTGGAGGGGGGTCTAATTTAGATGGTGTGCATAATTTTTTATGTTATTTAATTAAAAATTAATTTAAAAAAAAAAGAAAAAGAAGTTTATTCAAATACAATTTTATTGACTTGATACCTGTCAACAATGTTCACTCTTACCCTTATCTTACCTATTCCTAATTCCCCTTGCGATGACTCACCCCATCCATAACATTCTGTTTCTGTTTCTATAAAACCACCTGAATTAGAAGAACTAATTGATAAAATATTTGGATTACTAAATACTAGCATTGAATTTTCTTTTGTTATTGTATTAATTTCTCCAGTAAATACTCCATTATCAGCTGTATCAAAAAGATAGAGACCATCTTTTGTAGTAAAATAAATGATATAAGCTTTAGTCATAAAATGTATAATGTTCATATCCACGTTAACACGACTAGGAGAATTCTTATATTTACATAAAAACAACCCGGTTGAAGATAATATTAGTGAAGAATGAGAACCATTATAATAAGATTGTATATCATCTAAATCTATCTTTTTGAGTTTATTAATATATTTTTTTTTATTATGTACTTCAAGAGATAATCCTAATTGCCTAGATTCATTTTCCCCACAACTATAAAGTCCATCTTTTGTTAATACAAAAAGAGTAAGAGCTGAGCATTTGAAATTAATAACATTTGAAATTTTAATCAAACCAAATCCAAAGGATGTAGATCCTTTTCTAGCGAAACATTGATATAATTTATAATGTCCTTCGATTTCATTGATTCCAGTAGAAAATAGACCATCTTTTGTTTGTGCGATAGTAAAATCAGATCCACAAGATACAGATATAACATTATTTATATCGAGTAGTCTAGGTTCTATACAAACGGTATTAAAGTGGGGTGTACCCAGTTGACCACGAGGATTAACACCTAGTCCATATAAATTTCCATCTTTAGTATGAAAAACAGAATGTACTCTACCACAAGCGATATTAATAACAGAAAGATGAGATAATAAGGTGCTTTGAGTAAAAGTGGTTCTTTGATTTCGTGTATCAATTCCCAATTGACGATATTTATTTGATCCTGTACCATAAACAATATCATCTTTAAGACAAAGAGAATTATCATATCGATTACTAAATTTGATTTTACGAAACGTATTATAATACATCCATATAATACAAGAGATCAATTCATTCGGAAAAATTTCGTTTAAGAAAATCAGAGATATAATCCTGTGTAGAATCATAGAGAGATTAATAATTTTATCTTTAATAACCAATAATGACCTATATAATTTTAGTATATCCTCTTATTTAAAATACACATACATATTAAACAAATACTCTTATTTTTTTTAAAGATAAAAAGGACGTATTGAAAAAAAAAAAGTGTCACAGGGAAAAAATTTTGGCACGTGTCAAGTTCGACATCGCTGAGTGATGAGTTTTTCAAACCAAAAAAAAAAAAAATTTTTTTTTCTGGGGGTACCCTAAAAAATGTGTAGAAAAATAGGGAATTTGCATACTTATTTTTTGGTCGTGAATAAAATCATGAATTTTTTACACAGGTCGATCAGAGGTCGACCTACATTTTTTGGGATTTTTTTGAAAAATGCACGGCCTGTAAGGCCGTTTAAATTAATTCATGACATCAATTTATAAAAATAAAAAAGTATGCCATATAAAAATATTTTTATGAATTATTTTTATGAATTATTTTACACGGCCTTACAGGCCGTGCATTTTTCAAAAAAATCCCAAAAAATGTACGCACCTATGGTGCGTCCTGTGTAAAAAAATTCATGATTTTATTCATGTTCAAAAAATAAGTATGCAAATTCCCTGTTTTTCTACACATTTTTTGGGGTACCCCCAGAAAAAAAAAATTTTTTTTTTTTTGGTTTGAAAAACTCATCGCTGAGCGATGTCGAACTTGACACGTGCCAAAAATTGAAAAAAAATTGAACGTGTAATTTTTTTTAATAAAATTAGTATTTACTATCTTTTTTTTAAACAGGTAGTGTAAAATGACTGATTCAATACAAAAAAATGAAAACCATATAACTAAATCATATTTTTGTAAGAATTGTTTCTATGTTGATGATAGACTACAACAATGTACAAAATGTGAAGAGGACTTTGTGGAAGAAATAAACTGTGTAAAGAGATGCAATGAATGTGGATTTATATTAGCATTTAAAATTTCCGTTGGTTTATACTTCGTAATGGTGGTCATTGTAATAACTATTGACTTCCTTATTCAACATCAGATATTAACTACAATAGACTGTTGGAATCTACTTTAAAAAAATAAATTTTATTTGTTTTTACAATCCTTTTGATAATGACCCAATTGGTTACATTTGTAACATTTAAATACTTCACATCTATCTGTATAATGGCCATAAATATCACAGTAATCACAATATTTTTTAAGATCGACATTACATTGATCTTTGGTATGACCAGATCTATTACACCATACGCATCTAATACCGCATACATTTGTATCATGTCCATATACCTTGCATTTATTACAATAAAATTTAAGATTAGCAGTACATTTGTCTGTGGAATGGGTATCTTTGTGACATCTACCACATTTTTTATTATTATTATTATTATTGATATTAATAGTATAGTGATTAAAGTTGAGGTGATTAGGGTCGAAAGGGTCCCCCCTTTCACCTTCTTCCATAGTAAGCCTTCTTGTTTCTGCTGTAACTTTGTTTACTCGCCTATCCTGTCGATAGTCAGTGTGATCATCGATATAGTCATCATATTCCGCGATACAGGTAATTTGGTTATCGACTATAGTCTGGAGCATCTTTGTACTATGATCTGATGGATTTTTCAATAATCTCGAAATTATTTCTTGTTCTTTGAATTGTTTCAAAGTCTTATTTTCTTTGTTGTAAGCAGGAGATTGAGATTTAGTAATAACAGGATTTTCAGATTTAGTAACAGGAGGTTCTTTTGTAGTAATAACAGGATTTTCAGATTTAATAACAGGAGGTTCTTTTGTAGTAATAACAGAAGATTGAGTTTTAGTAACAGGAGGTTCTTGTGTGGTAATAACAAGATTTTCAGATTTGGTAATAACATTGGGTAAATCTTCATGCTAATATTCATAATTATAACAAAATTATAACCATACATAAATTGATTTAACCAATTCACTACATTGTTCATATGTATATTCAGCCCTTTTAAATTGATGAATAATTTCTTTTAATTTTGTAATTGTTTGATATATACTCAAAGGATCCATGATTCAGTTATGAACCTAATTTTTGGTTGGGTTAAAAAAAAAAGTGTCACAGGATAAATATAGGGTATATCCCGTGACACTTTTTTTTTTAAAAGTTATGATATAGGAGGAGATAGAGTACCAATAAAAACTTTATGGAAGAAAAGAAATTAAATCTCACAATCAAAGTCTTAAGAGATGAATTGGAAAGTATTGGATCACATGGTGATATTACTATCCCTCACCTTCATTTAAAAGCTTACATGAGGAAGAATAAACGTTGGTATCGACCAGAGAAGAAATTTTTCTTTACAATAGAAATTGGTTCTATTGATGTAGAAAAAGAATTTCGTGGAAAAGGAAATGCTAAATATTTTCTAAAAGCTGTAGAATATATTGCTCAAATAAATGATTTCGCTGTATATATTGAAGGTGTACATAATAAAGATGTGGTCAATTACTTTGAAACAACTCGATCATGGGACTATATCGAAGAATCTATAGGAGGAATACACAATTATTGGTTGTTTATTAAAAATGAATAAAAATTTTTTATTTAATTTTTCTTTTCTTTCTAGTATGTTCGGTATCATCGTATGACAAATTTAATAAAAGAAGATTGTTTTTTTTCTCAGTTTCCTCTCTTTGTACATGTTCAATAACATCTTTTCTAAAATAGAGCCATTCTTTCTTATCTTGTTTAATACATCTTATTCCATAAACTTTTGCATATTCATGAGCACAAATTTTTGTTTTTGCCATTCTTTTCATTTCACTAGGGGGTACCCATAATGGTTGATTTTTAGGTATATCACACTTGGAGCATACAGTAATAACATCTAGTTGATCACTATTACAATTAAATATTTTTTCTGTGATCCTTCTATCTGAGATATTTTTACAGTATTCACATATACGTAATCCATATTTAGAGATTGCTTTTAATAAACTAAGGTTTGTATAAGAGTCTATTTCACATTTTAAATAATTAGTATCGAATAATTCTGGAGTAGCCTCATCTACAATATGTTTAATTCGATTATGTATCATAATATTTGATTGATAATACAATACATGACCAAATTTGTTTAAATATTTTTCCAAATTATCAAATAATTTATCTTTGCCATTACCATTAAAATATTCTTTAGAGAATACTAGATAGAGATTTTGTATATCATAAGGTGATAGATTATTCAATATTAACGTTAATATATCATTATATTCAGTTATAAGCCAGAAAAACAAAGTATCTGATAAGTTTAATGAGACTTCTCTTTTTCTTTTCATTTTCTTTATACCAATTAAGAGTATTATCGGATACCAGGTAATTAAAAAAGTGTCACATTTTTTTTTTTATAGTTGGTGTTTTTATTTTTATATTATTATAATTGAATAAAATCTTGATTGTTTAGTAGTAAGGGAGGGGTTTAAAAAAAAATGTTATCTCAATCATCCTGTACATTGGATTTAAAGTATAATGTCTTAGGAACCGGTTTAAATAATGGGGATTATGAATTTGAACCAATGATTGTAATATGGAAATCATGGGGTAATAATAATAGAGCTGTAGTTGATAATCTTTTACCTACTGGTGCCATCATAAAAAAGATATTAAAAAAGGGTGAAAAAGTAGAACAAAAGGCAAAAGAAAAACTTAAAAATGCAAAACAGAAAATTAAAAAATCTGTAAAAGACAGAATTAAAAAGGAAAAACAAGGTATTAAAGAATTTAGACAAGAAAGAAAAGAAAGACAATTAAAAGAGAAAGAAGAGAAATTAAAGAAACAAAGGGAAAAATTAGAAAAGAAAAAGAAGACTAAGTCTTCTATCCTAGATTTTGGTTTTGATTCTGATGATGATTATGATTCTGATGATAATCCTGAAACATCAGAATCAATGTCATCAGAATTTTCTTCTATGGAAGATTCTATTGATGAGGATGAAGCTACAAATGAATCAGATGAATCAGATGAGAATGATGAAGATGAAGATTATTATGCTACAGAATCTGAGGATGAATATATAATGTCTTTATTTAATTGTAAACATGGTGATAATTGTTCTAGTTGTGGTATGGAAAGGAAAATAAAGACTTTTAAAGAAGGTAAAATACAAGGACCATTTAGTTGGCCTGGTACAGAAGAGAATTTGAGAGGAGATGAAAATCTTTGGTTAAAACTGTATATTCATACGAGACATTCTGGACAAAATTCTATTGATAAAAAGGAAGCACCATTTATCAAAAGATTACAACAAGCAGGTGTTATGAAAATATCTATGAATCATATATTAATTGAGGTTGCAAAATGGATGAATAATATTGAAATTGATAAATCAATTGAAAAGATTGAAAAAATTGGTAATAACCAATTTAAAGTCTTTTATAAATCTATATTCTTTGCACCAAAATTAGCAAAGGTTGAATATAATAAATTAATTAAACATGGTGTAACAGATCAAAAACATATAGAACAAGTTCTTTTGAATAAATGTACAAAAGCAGAGATTACTACTGAAATTACAATAAATAATCTAACTATACCATTTATGGAGAAATCTTTACAAACAATTACTAATTTACAAAATCAATATAATACTCTTAAATATGATCAATTTGTTACAAAAATGAAACAACAAATTAAATCACCTGGTCCAACGAATATTTCTGCAAATACCGTATCATCAGAAGATTTAACAAAGATTTATATACCATTTGGTAGTCCATTACATGAAAATATACTTGAAAAAGCAATGACACCATTAATTAATAATTATATATCATCATTATTTGTTGAATCTCCATATGGTAATAAGAATCATAAAGCATTATATCAACCAAGTAATAAACAAGTTGAAAATCTTCATCTTGCATATTATTCTACAGAACAAGGAGATCAACCTGTAATGAGTTATCTACTTAGACCAAGAGCTGAATTTGATGCCTCATCTGAAGAATACTTTTTAATTCAATTAAGTGCAGCATTAAAACGTAATGGTTTATCACCAGATTATTTTATACAAATTGTATCAGAACAACATAAAAGAACAGATTCTGTAATTCTACATAATTATCTAAAATGTGTTGAAACTGTTTATAATTTGGCATCATTTGCAGCAACATTAGATTTATACACATCTGATTTTAGATATGGTAATCCTCAATATACAAATAAAGGTAAACAAGTACAAATAGATTCATGGGATTATGATATGTCTCAAGGAATATCAAATTGTGATGATTGTGAAGGAATGGGTTCCCTGGCATTAGAGATACTTGATTGTTTATTAGAAGGTAGGATATTATCTAATAATGTCAAGGGATGGGAATCACCTTTATTACAATCTGCAAGAACAATATTATTATCAAGATCTCATTCAGGTGTTGCTGGAACAGTTAATGATGCATTTGTAGATGCAAGTGGTCAAAAAATTTCTAGTAAAAAAATTAAAGATTTACCAATTATAGGGGAAGAAATTGATACAAATTCAACTGTAGGTGGTCATTTTTATGGATTATCTATTCCTAATGCAGCTCTATCACGATGGTTAAAGAATTCTATTGATATTACAAAGGATAATATTACACCAGAATTAAAACAGTTTATGAATCAGGAATTTAAACCATGGCAATATGAAGAAAATATACTTGTTATTGAAGGTACAGGAAATATTGATCCATTTGTATTACCTTTAGAAACATCATTTAAAAATGATAAAATTGAATTTAATAAAAGAAAATATCAAAAAGAGTTATGTGAATTTATAAAAACATCATCAAGATTAAATGATGATGATGATGATGATGAATCTACTATAAAAACTGAACAGTTATTAATTAAAAAGAATCTAGAATCTCATCAACCAAATGAATTATTTGTATTAAATCATATGTTATCTGTAGAAGGACAACCTTTCTATATTAAAAATACAAAGAATCATAATCGTATATCAAAATTCTATAAGGATTTGGTTCATCTCTTATCAAAAACATTATTTAAATTGGATAATTCATTCTCACAATGTGTATTTTGTTATGCGGATAATAGAAAATTTGGTGTAGATGTGGGTGATATTTTAAGAGATACAGGTAATAAAAAATCTAATATAATGATTATTAGACCACTTATACCAGTAAATAAAGATCATTGGAATGTATTAATAGATCCTTTAATTGATACAATAAAAAGACAACAATCTGTATCTATTTTGGGTAATTTTACTACAGAAGATAGATCCAAATTAATTTCAAAAAGATTATTTCAAGATCAACCATTGATACAACCTTCCAATTTATCTTTGAGTAATTATATGCATCTTAAAGAAGCAGAAAGAACCATTAAAGTAACTGATGAAAAGGGTTATTATATTATTAATGGAGTAATTAAAAATCCTGTATTAGTACTTGAACAAGGAGTTCAATATAATATACAGGTAGATGCAAAAGGTCATCCATTTTGGATTCTTACAGATAAGGATAGAAAACTAAAGAAAAATATTGAAAATAATGGTACAGATAAAGGTACTATTAAAATAATGATACCATGTTTAAATAATGTACCAACTTTTCTAAGATATCAATGTGGAAAACATGATTATATGAATGGAGCTATTGCAATTCAAATGAAAGAAGGGTGTGTTTCAAAAGGATTATCTTCTTCTTCTGGTAATGATGTTAGAAAACCAATTGATTATAAATATGAGAAACCAAAATGGCATTTTGAAGAAGCTGCTCAAAATCCTCATCATACTATAATGAAATTCTTTTTGAGACCATATAACCTAGAAAAACATCCTGGATTCCTAAAGTGTTTAAAAGATGAAATTGCTTATCTCATGAAACATCGTGGTGTAATTGATTATGCATTTTATGAACAAAATTTCTTTCCTCAAGGAGAACCTTTAATAGAATTATTATTATTATGTAATACTAAAATATAAAAAAAATCTCCCTTATATAATGCTTTAGTGTAGTGGTTATTTCGCAAGTAATTAAATTATCGGTTTATCGAGTGTAACGTAGGTTCAATTCCTATCAGGCCGATTAATTGGCCTGTAGTCGAGTGGTTAGACACACAAAAAAAATTTTTTCCCCAACCATACACGCTAACATTATATATTTTTTTTACAAAATTGAATTTAGATAGTCCATACATTCATCAAAACTGCCTCCAACTAAGACAAATTTTAAATTTTTTGTAATGATATAAAAATCTTGTTTTGATATTATATAATGATCATTTTTATATCGAGAGCCTTCTATATATAATGTTTTTATTGTTCTATATTGTCTAACATTATAAAAAATTTGATTGACCTTCTTTACAATATCGGGATCCATACACATGGTTATTATTTTTGAGGAAATGATAATACATAAACGGTAATTAAAGTAGTAGGTTGTATATCTTCCAAGGTCTTTTCTCTATCTAATACCTGTGTAGAATCATCAATAGTTAATATAAATGTATCAGGTATTAGATTAAATACTTTTCCAATCTCTTTCTCTATATCTTTTATTTTTTCTTTCTTACTAAAATAAAAATCTTTCTTATTATCTAGATATTTCACCCTATACATTGACATTTTGAAAA
>Ga0210397_10002944_pt1 | contig 10579 bp, 9 predicted proteins | sample IncBWH2OmetaG_FD_160126 | JGI IMG/M metagenome (GOLD analysis project Ga0210397, IMG submission 160126) | Forest soil microbial communities from Barre Woods Harvard Forest LTER site, Petersham, Massachusetts, United States - Inc-BW-H-2-O ...
TAATGCACGTCCGGTCGGCATCGGTGCTATGAAGCGCGAGGTGGGCGCAGAGCTCGAAGTCGAGATCACCGAGGCGACGACGTTGGAATTCCAGATTGCCGTCGCACCGCACCCGAATACCGAAGTTTCAGAGCGGTTGTCGTTCGTGTTGGACGGTAATCCCGTTGAACGCAAAGAGATCAGCGGTATGCACGGCAACCGCATCCACAAGTTGGAGGTCCCCGCGGGCTACTTGACCGTCGACTACGCCGCGACGGTCGTCGGCCGGACCAATCCGGCGCCGGTGACCGAAGCCGACCTGTCGATGTATCTGCGCCCCAGCCGGTACGCCGAGGCCGACAAGTTCTACGGTTTTGCCGCAACTGAATTCGGCAGCTACGTCGACTCGACGACTCTGCTGGAGAGGGTCTCCCTCTGGGTGGGCACCCGGCTTAACTACGTGCCGGGCTCGAGCGACCCCATCGACGGAGCGGTGGAGACCTTGCTGGCCGGCGCCGGGGTATGCCGTGACTTCGTGCACCTGGTGGTAGCGCTGCTGCGTGCGGTCAAGGTACCCGCCCGCGCGGTTTCGGTATATGCGCCGGGCCTGTATCCGATGGACTTCCATGCAGTCGCCGAGGCATTCGTCGACGGGCAATGGCGGGTAGTCGACGGGACCTTGCTGGCGCCACGGCAGGCGCTGGTGCGCATTGCCACCGGGCGCGACGCCGCCGACATCGCCTTCCTGGACAACCACGGGGGTGCGATCACCCTGAACAAGTTGGCGGTGACGGCGATCGTAGACGGCGATCTGCCCATCGACTCGATCGACCAAACGGTATCGATCGGCTGACGGGCCCATTGTGCCCAGACTCGCAAATCGGCTCCAACTAGCGGATGGTGGAGGTGTGACCTCGCCACCTCGACATTCGGGCAATGCCATCGATGCCCTACGCCCGCTCGGCTAAATGTGGCAATCCACGAAGAGCTCCGCGCGGCCGTCGACGGCCGGCGCGGCCTAGCGGCCGCGGACTCACTTTGCGAGGCCTGCGTGATGTTGTTCAGCATTGACGCTGCGGCCATTTCACTGGTCTTTGCGGGGGGCACCAGCGGAACATTGGGTTCCAGCGGCGTGGCCGCGCGCGTGTATGACGAACTCCAGTTCACCCTCGGCGAGGGCCCGTGCTTGGACTCCGTTGCGTCGCGGGGCCCTGTCCTCATCGCCGACCTGGCCAACGCCAACGACGGTCGATGGCCTGCGTATGGCCCCGCCATGCTCGACCACGAGATCCGGGGCATATTCGCAATTCCGGTCATGGTGGCCGGTGAATACGTCGGCGCCCTGGACCTTTTCCGCGCGCAACCCGGCGAGCTACCCGGTGACTACCTGGCCGGCGCTGTCGTCGCCGCCGAGCTGGCCGGCATGCCCCTGCTTGACCTCATGGACTCCGACCTGCAGGCCGCCGTCAATGACCCGGACAGCAGCGCCTGGGCCGAATTGAACGCACTGAGCCGCACGGAGGTCAGCCAGGCTACCGGCATGCTCGTCGCGCAACTCGGGGTCGAACCCGCCGAGGCGCTGGTGCGCCTCCGCGCCCACGCCTACGCAACCAACCGCAGCGCCACCGACGTCGCCCGCGACATTCTCGACCGGCGACTGAATCTGGAGGCCGACTAATGCAGTCCGAAAAGGAGGCAACGTGACCGATACTCCTCGTGAAACTCGTGTACTGGACGCGGTCGTATCGCTCGTCGACAACCTGCTCGACGACTTCGACGTCTTCGACCTACTCACCGAGCTCACCGAGCGCTGCGCCGACCTGTTGGATATCGCGGCGGCGGGATTTCTGCTCGCCAACCCGATGGGCCAACTCCGCTTGCTGGCCGCGACCTCCGAGCAGACCCACGAACTGGAACTCTTCCAATTACAAGCCGACGAGGGGCCCTGCTTGGAGTGCTATGCCACCGGGCACCCGGTCTCGGTGGCAGATCTGCGCGCCGCAAAATCGCGTTGGCCGCGGTTCGTTCCGGCCGCGCTGGAGGCGGGAGTCGCGTCCGTGCACGCGGTGCCCATGCGCGCCGCCGGCCTTGTTTTGGGCTCCCTAGGCCTGTTCGGTAGCCGGCCCGGCGAACTCACTGAGTCAGATCTGCTGGTCGCGCAGACACTGGCGCATATCGCGTGCGTGGCGATCCTGCAGGAACACCCGCCGACGCCCTCGACGGTGATACCGCAGCTGCGCTCTGCGCTGACCCACCGCATCGTCGTCGAGCAGGCCAAGGGCTTCCTGCGCGCACACCTCGATGTTTCCGTCGACGAGGCGTTTTCGTTGCTGCGCAGGTACGCCCGTACCCACGGCGAGCACCTGACCGAGGTTGCACGGCAGTTGATGGGGGAACCGAGTTCCCGTCCGGCGCTGCTGGAAAGGATGACCGAACTGACTCACGGCTGAGTTCGCCGGGCCTGGGCGCGCCGCACGGCCTCGGCGACTAGTCGCTCCGCGATCACATACAGCTTGGTGTTCTCGGTTTGACTCATCCGGACGAGCCGCCCGAAGGCCCACTCCGCGCTGGCACCAGTCCGACTCCGGATGATGCCGATCGCCTGATCGATCACTGCTCGGCTTTCCAACGCCTGCTGCATTTGTTCCGTGCGCTCGTGAGCTGCGACCAGCAGTTGCGCGTTGTAGATCGACACCGCCGCCGGCCCGGCGAATTGCGAACCCAACTGCACGGCGTGCTGCCCGAAAGCGTCGTGGCTGGTCGCATAGCAGTTGATCGCGCCGATCACATGATCGCCAAGCATCAGCGGTAGCGACAGGGCGGAATGTACGCCCATCCTCGCCACTCGGCCACCGAAGTGCGGCCAACGGCTGTCGCTCCCCAGCGATCCACTGACGGTAGCCCGCCGCGACTCCATAGACGTGATGCATGGCCCCTCATGCAACTTGTCGTACTGGATAGCGTCGATCTCGTGGACGAATTCCGCTGTGGCGGCAGCCTTATGGGGTGTCGGTTTGCCATAACCCCCGTCGATCAACCCGACTCCGGCACCGTCGACCCCGGGAATGGCATGGGCCGCGAACTCGGCGACCTCGCCCAGCAGCTCGGACACGCCCCGGGCGCCGGCCACCATCCCGGCCAGCCCGCGCAGCCCGGCATGCAAGTCAACTTCGTCCGCTTCCCGTTGGGAGGTGGACAGCTCCGCCTGTTCTGGCGGTTCGCGACCGGGCTGAGCATCGTAATCGGTCATGGTGCCAACCCAATGTACCGCTGATCTAGGTGACCAGCGCCAACGCGTGGGCGCGCCGCAGTTTTCCTGACGGCGTCTTCGGGATCATTCCCGGCTCGAGCACGACCACGTTGCGGGGCCGCACATCGACCTCCGCGACGACCTCATGGGCCACCTGGCGCTCGACGCGGCGCACCTCGGCCGGGCTCTCCCAGACGTTGGATTCCACGGCGACCGCGAATGTTTCGCGTGGATGCCCGGCATGCAGGCGCACCGCAACGGCGCAGCCGGGCCGGACCCCGTGCACGCGGGTGGCGGCACGTTCGATGTCCGCCGGATAGATGTTGCGCCCGGCCATGATGATCACGTCTTTCACCCGACCGCACACCACCACGTTGCCGGTTTCGGTGAAATAGCCCAAATCGCCGGTGTCGTACCAACCCTCCCGATCCTGCGCGGCGATGAAACCGGCAGCCGTCGTGTATCCCAGCGTGACCGGTTCGCCGCGCACCTGAATGACGCCGACACCGCGGGTCGGCAGCACGCCGCCGTCCTGGTCGACTATCCGGGCCTCCAGCCCCTTCAGCGGACGACCGAGCGAGGCCAGTCGCCGGGTTTTACCCCTGGATGCCGGGATGGCTCGGTGCAACAAGGCGAGCAGATCGGCATCGATCTCGTCGACCGTCAAGCCTCGGCCACAGTCGGTAAACGACACGGCCACCGTTGTCTCGGCCATGCCGTAGGCGGGCACGATCGCCTCCGGGCGCAGCCCGAACGGCGCGCCGGCCTCGCACAGGTCCTCGACATCGGCCGGCTCGACTTGTTCGGCGCCGGAGAGCGCCCACCGCAGCGTGGATAGGTCGAACTGGCCGGGCTGAGCCTGCCTGCGCAGGCGCTTGGCGAACATCGTGTAGGCGAAGTTGGGCGCCGCTGTCATGGTGCCCCGATATTTGTCGATGAGCTTTGCCCACAGCAGGGCATCCCGCAGGAAGTCCATCGGCGTGACCTTGACCAGCTCGACGCCGAAATACATTGGGACGGTTAAGTAGCCGGTCATGCCCATGTCATGGAAGCACGGCAGCCAGCTCACGATCACGTCGGATTCCCGATCGACGTTTGCGCCGACGAACATCGCCTCGGCATTCGAGACCACGTTGCGATGACTGATCTGGACGGCCTTGGGGGATCCGGTCGAACCGGATGTCAATTGCAGTAGCGCCACGTCGGTGTCGTCGGTGTCGACCGGGTCGATCGAGCGGCTGTCGAGTAACTTGTCGATCGTCAGCACCGGCATTCCCAGTTGGGACAGCAGCGGTGCGGCCGCCATGAACGGGTCGGAAACCACCACCGCCGCAGCGTCGATCATCTTGATGACGGCCGTCGTCTCCTCGGCCCAGCGTTGCAGGTCGGTGCGCGGCGTGGGCTGGTGCAGCATCGTGAGGCTGCTGCCGCGCATCCAGATACCTTGCGCGGTCGGGGCGATCTCGACAGGCTCCCCGGCCAGCACTGCGACCGCATCGCCGTGGCCCACACCGGCGGCGGCCAGACCGCCCGCAACGCGGCGGGCACGCTCGTGCACCTGACGCCAGGTATGTCGGACCGGGGCGTTCGGCTCCCCAGTGATCATGCCCTTGGAACTGCTGTGGGCGTTGTCGTACATGGTCTCGGTGAAACGGCTCACCACAATCCCCCTGGCTCCGGCGCGACGGCACGGCGTGTGTTGGTCGAATTGAGGTTGTATCGGAATCGACGGAGCCGCTGAGGCACGACCGCGAAAGAGCGTGACCCCCTCTTGTACACCCCAGATGGTGTCAGACCCACCGACTGTACAGACTCGACCACCGCCGAGCCGTTAGGCACGCCAATCACCGCTGAACTTGCACCCAAAGGGGGCCTCCGACGTCCGAAAGCACAACCCGAACTGTCGGCTTACGTCGGAGCTAGAGCCCTTTCGGCGGGGAAACGGGATCGCCGCCGTGACGTTTCCGGGAGGCTGGAGTGTCAACCGTGAATTACGGTACCTCCCCGACTGCCGGCTCTGCAGCAATTCACGCGCTGCGTTGTCGTTCGGCGGCCCGCAGGATCGAACCAGCGGTCAAAAATGCGGGTTTGTCGCGGTCGGCGGCGTCGATGTGCAGATTGGCGGCGCAGCGCAGCACCATCAAAGCGAGCCCGCTGTGGGTCGCGTACGGGATGACCAGCAGGTTGGCACAAGCATCCACGCCGTTGACGGTCATCACGTGCTGGGGCTTGGCTTCCCACCCGGGCCAGTTGAAGTCGGGTGGTCGTTGCAGCGGCGGCCAGTTGACGTTGATGGAGGTGATGTCGCCGAGCAGGGGGGTCAGGGTCGCAACCAGGTTGGGCAATTCGGCGGTGATGCGGTCTACCCGTGGCCACCACGCGCCGTCGATCTCACGGCCGAGCTCGCGCGCCACTGATATCCGTACGGGAGTGGCCCGGCGTAGACCGCCAAATGGATACGTCATCGGAGGTGGCGGAGCCGGGGCCGCGGGGCCATGGCTAGGGCGGTGCATCCCACAGGCGGACCCTTCATTCGGCATCAACCCCCCGCGGGTGCGGGGCGTCGGAGGAATCACATTGGCCCCGATAGCGGTGGTCGGCCGCTCACAACGAAACTGCTCACGAGACAGGATACGCCACCAGCGGTTTCTCGGCCCCGGCCAGCCCAGCCTGAGTCAGGCGCTGAGCATTGGCGGTTCCGGAGGGCTTACTGTGGACGCGCCTTTGGCTACATCGCCTATCCGCCGCGCCCCGACGGCGAGCCAACCTTCAACGAGGGTTACGTATTCGACGGCACCACCTCCAGTGGCGGCCTGCTACCCGCACGCGTTGTCGAGGCGCCGTGGCTCACCCGGCTGCAGACGGTCGGCGAAGACGTTTCTCTGGTATTGGAATACCAAGCGGGACAGTGCATATCGCCGGCGAGACGATTCTGTCCACCCACGACATCTATCACGACGACACGATGTTCTCCAGTCAGGCGCTCAAGCAGGAGATGCCGAGCTTTCCCGCCTTGCATCGGGCCGGTGTGCGCTATCGCTGGGACGGCGAGGAGACCTTTGGCATGCTGGAGCGCTCCAACCCGCTGGGCGAGATTTCTTAGATCTAGCAACGAGCGCGCATCGCAACGGCGATACTTCGCGGCATGAACACCCAAACCAATCTGCAGCGATGGGAGCGGCGTGCCGAATGGCCGCTCGCCGTAGCCGCCCTCGTATTCTTGGGCGTGTACTCCGTGCTGGTGCTGGTCCGACCCCACGGGCATGAAGCGCATCTTCTCTGGGTGGTCACCTGGATCATCTGGGGTGTGTTCATCCTGGATTACGTTGCCCGGCTTTGCCTCGCCTCCGACCGGTCGCGGTGGTTCTTCCGGCACCTATTCGACCTTGCGATTGTCGCGCTGCCATTGGTGCGACCACTTCGCTTGCTGCGCCTGGTTGTTCTGGTCGAGGTGCTGCAGAGGGCAGTCGGGGATGCGTTTCGCGGCCGCATCGTCATCTACACCGTCTCCGGTGTCCTCCTTTTGGTCTACACATCATCGCTGGCCGTATTCGATAAGGAGCGATACCAGCCGGGCGCCACCATCAACTCCTTCGGAAAGGCGTTGTGGTGGTCGATTACAACGGTGACCACTGTCGGCTACGGCGACGTCTACCCGGTTACCAACACCGGCCGATTTATCGCCGTGCTGCTGATGGTCGGCGGGATCGGCCTTGTCGGCGTCGTTACAGCGTCCCTCGCGTCGTGGATCATCCAGCGCGTATCCGAAGAGGAAACCGCGACTCAGGCGGCAACCGCCGCCCACGTCGATGAGCTTCGCAGCGAAATCCGAGAACTGACGCAAGAGCTACGGACAAGAGGCTAATGCGCCCGCGATCTAGGATCACACGATGACCATCGCGCCTGAAACGTTCACCATCGACGGCGTCGGCGGCACCCGCATCGTGGCCGACCGCCTCGGCGACCCGGAAGCGCCGGCGGTGGTCTTCTTGCACGGCGGCGGGCAGACCCGCCGCTCGTGGGGCAAGGCGGCCGCGGCGGTGGCCGAGCGTCGGTGGCAAGCCGTCACGGTCGACCTACGCGGCCATGGTGAGTCGGACTGGTCGGAGCGCGGCGATTATCGCCTCACCAGCTTCGCCCTCGACATCCAGGAAGTGCTGCGTCACGTGCCGGCGCAACCGGTGTTGGTGGGCGCATCCCTGGGCGGATTCACGACAATGCTTCTCGCGGGCGAGCTTTCGCCCGGAATTGCCCGCGCCGTCGTCCTGGTGGACATCGTGCCCAACATGGATCCGTCCGGCGCGGACCGGATACACAACTTCATGGCCGACCGGATGAAATCGGGGTTCGAGTCGCTCGACGAGGTCGCCGACGCGATCGCCGAGTACAACCCGCATCGGCCCCGACCAACCGATCTCGACGGGCTGCGCACCAACATGCGCCGACGCGGCGATCGCTGGTATTGGCATTGGGACCCGAAGTTCATCAGCAACATCGCGTCGCTGCCGCCCACCGAGGTGGCCGACGTCGATCGGCTGAACGCGGCGGTTGAAACGATCCTCGCGGGCGGGGTGCCCATGCTGCTGGTGCGAGGCCAAGTGAGCGATCTGGTCAGCCAGGAGCGTGCCGACGAGTTTCTGACACGCTTCCCGCACGTCGAGTTCGTCGATGTCCGCGGTGCGGGGCACATGGTCGCCGGCGATCGCAACGACGTGTTCGCCGATGCGGTCCTGGACTTCCTCACTCGGCACGGGCGGTTTTAACTGCCGCCGCCACGACGTCCTCAGCGCCGAGGTCGATGGCGGCGCTGACAACCGCCCGGTCGATCTGGCGCAATGCATGCACGATGGCAAGCAGGCGTGCTCTGGTGGAGCGCTCGGATTCTTCCTGGTGCGCTCTGGCGAGGGTTTCTGCGGCGTCGAGGAAGTCGGTCGCGGGCATGACCGTGGCGTCGTGGTGGCCGTGCAGCGCGGCGGCTAACACGTCGATGCTGTGTCGGATGTGCGTCGCGGCCGATGTGATGGCGTCGATCAGCCGGGTGGAGGCCTGGTCGAACGGTTCGCTGTTACGGGCCAGGGTGCGGCCATAGCGCTCGCAAGCGGCAAGCATCCGTTGGCCGTGTCTGATGCTGTGCCGGCCGGAGAAGCCGCCGACCCCGGCCCTCAGCGGCTTGGCAGTGGTTCGGAACTGCTGCAAATCTCGGCCGAGTTGTCGCGCTTTGTCGGTCGGGCTCGCGGTGGCCTCGTGACCGAATAGCGTCGACACCGATGTCTCGATCAGCTCGGCCAGTGTCGTCAAGAAAGCGCGGGCGTCGTGGCGCATGGACGTTCTGGCGTTGGTCGGCAACACCAGGATCGCGACCGCGACGCCGATGACCGCGCCGATCGCCGTCTCCTCGATCCGCAAAAGCAGGATGCCGTAACTGAATTCGCCGAGCAGTCCGTAGAGCAACGCCAGCATCGTGGTGATCCAAAACGTCATCAGGCTGTAGGCGACCTTGAAGAAATACAGCGCGCAGAACACGCACACGAAGATCAACACCAACTCCGCGGTGCTGTTGCCGGAGACCACCGTGGCGACCAGCACTCCAGCGGGCACACCAAGCATGGTGCCGATCAATCGCGCCCAGCCTTTGGTGAGCGTTTCGTTCCAGGTGTTGGTGCCGGCGAAGATGACGAACGCGGCAATCACCGCCCAATACCAGCGGGACGGTGATACCGCCTCCCCGACGACGATCGCCAGCGATGCGGCGACGGCGACCTGGATGGCTTGCTTGGTCGTCGGCAGCAGACCGGCTTGGCATTGCTCCTCAGCGGACCCGGCGCCGTCGGAGGTCGCAGCCACCGAAGTTTCGGAGACAGCCTGCTCGACCAGTGCGCGGACCTCGGAAGTCGCTGTCGCCGTGTCGATTATCGCGAGGGCGAGGCGGCGCACGGCGGGGCCGGCGGTGGAGGTTGACGGGCGATCGAGCAGCTCCTGGGCCAGGCGCGCGGCCCGCTCCAACCCCTCCGGTTGCGGTTGGCGAACAGCCCTGGAGAGTTGGGAAAGCGCCCCGACCAGGTCGGCGCGCGTCGACGCGGGTATCTCGGCACTGGCGATCGCGGCTCGCGCCCCGGCAGTGGCGACCCGCTCGACGGTGAGCTCGGCATCGAACAGCCACAGGGCCAGGTCCTCGCCGCCGACTCCGGGCCATAGCGCGGCCGGGGTGGCCTTCTCTTCGATCTGGTTCTGCATCATCAGCGCGGTCTCGTTGAGCGCCACGGTCCGCAACCGGAGCCGGCGTTGGCGTCGTTCATCGATCCAACCGTCCTCGACTGCCTCCGCGGTGGTGTCGATGACGATGGCCATCCGCGCCCGCAATGACCGCAGGGTGGCCCGCAGCACGCCTTCGGGTTTATCGGGCAGCACAAAGGCCGTCATCACAAGGCTGCACACCGTGCCCACCAGCACCGCTCCGATCAGCCAGGGCAGTTCGGTGGTCTTCGCCCGCAGATACAGCGTGAAGAAGTAGGCCATGAAGGCGACCATCCCGAGCGCCCGGCCCCGCGCGCCGAACCGCCGGGCGTAGACCGCCGCGTACACGATCACCACGAATACCACGTCGGCGACTAGGTTGTGCGGCGCGAGGAGCGTAGCGGTGGTAATGGCGAGCGCGGCGGGCAGCGGCAGCAGGACGATCGTGATCTTCTGCTGGTAGGGGTCCGGCTCGTTGACGGCCCGTCCGGCGACCATGGTGATCAGTACGCCGAGCAGCGCGACGGTCAACGGCTGGTGCGTGGCCTTGGTCAGCAGAAACAGGATCAACAGCGAGATCGCCAAGGAGACCGTCGTGCGGACGGCCATCCGCAGCCGCAGCAACCCGGGGTCCGAGCCGATCGCCCAGTTCTGCGCCCGCTCATACAGCGCGGTTGCGCGATCGAACACCCGTGATCAGCCTCTCTTCTGCGGAATGCTTGTCTATCGTGACTTGACTCTGGCATAGCGGCCAAGATGGGACCCAATGAGCATTCCCCAGCCGACGCGGACGAAGCTGGCCGACGGGCGTGAACTGCTGTTCTTTTCGTTGCCCGGCCACACCCCGGCACCGGTCGCCGACCGCCGGCCGCTGCCGCCGCGGAACCCGAACCAAACGCAATTGCGGTTCGACCGGACGACCGGGCAGTGGGTGATCATCGCGGCGCTGCGGCAAGACCGCACGTATAAGCCGCCGGCCGACCAGTGCCCGTTGTGTCCGGGTCCGACCGGGTTGACCAGCGAGGTGCCCGCGGTCGACTACGACGTCGTCGTCTTCGAAAACCGGTTCCCGAGCCTGTCCGGCGAGGGGGAGAAGCCGTCGGTTGATGACGGCTT
>Ga0210397_10002952_pt1 | contig 10559 bp, 8 predicted proteins | sample IncBWH2OmetaG_FD_160126 | JGI IMG/M metagenome (GOLD analysis project Ga0210397, IMG submission 160126) | Forest soil microbial communities from Barre Woods Harvard Forest LTER site, Petersham, Massachusetts, United States - Inc-BW-H-2-O ...
TGGCACTCGTAAACCTGGCGGCGTTGGAGTGTTCTGGCTTTCCTCTTCAGGCCAGAACAAATCGCGCTGACGTAAGAACTGAGACGGCTCTTCTCCATTGAACACGACTCCGTCAGTGTGAAGTTCATAAAGAACTCGCTTGGCGAAATAAGAAGGATGAGCCATTGCGGCCTTTCCCAAATGCACACAAGCTTTCCCATATTGCCTTTGACCGAAAAGGATATTGGCGCGGCGCATCTCCTCGCGACATGCAAGCTTCGCTCGATCAATATTTTGTTCTAGATGGCCGCGAACGCATTCATAAGTCGAAGGTAGCCAGCCATGCAGGTGTGACAGAAGCAAGTACTGAACATAAAGAGTATTCATCGATTGCGGTTCTAAATTTGCAGTTGATACGCTCGCTTCGTTATGCCGGAAGTAGGTAGTAACTTGCGGAAGATAGCGAATCTCATAACTCAAGGCCATGCGCCACCACAGATCTATGTCTTCGATGTGCAGGTCGAACCGGTATCCTCCCAATGAAATTGCCTTGTCTACATTTAGGGTGACGGTGGGATGACATATCGCCAGAAGATAACCTTGGGTTGTGATCTGTCGCAGGTCGTCTGGCGTCCCTCTACTAGAACGGAAAGTGCCGACGCTGCGGCTGTTCTGATAGTAACGGGCCTCGGAGTAAAACATTCCAGCCTCGGGGAAGAGCTCGATCGAACGCCTTACGATTGCCACGCGATCCGGAAGTGCGACGTCGTCAGCGTCGTGGCGCATCAGCCAGGGCGTGTCCGCCTCGTATAGCATTCTATTCAACGTGTGTGTTAGCCCGCGGTTTGGCTGTGTCATGACTCTCAATCGCGAATCCTTCACCGAGCGTAGATACTTAAGCCCCGAGTCAGTCGAGCCATCATCGATGGCCAGAATTGTGAAATCTCCATCTGTTTGCCGAAGTAAACTATCCAGCCCTTCTTCCAGAAAGGGCATCGCGTTGTAGACGGGCAGTCCGATTGTCAGGTTTGACATGTAAGTGGGAATGTCGGGTAAACGAGTTAATGTGTTAGGACGGGCGTAACCATCCACGCCAGGAAGTAGGCACAAACCACATTCCGAGCAGAAGACAAATATCAATCGCTTTCGGCCTGCCTACCTGAAACATTTCGGTCATCAGAGGTAAAAATGCTTTCCACTGCTTTTGCCTTGCAGCCTGTGAAGCGATCTGGGTCGCGATGAATCCCGCGTAAGCACGGGGAGTAACCAGTTCCCGTCGATCCCGAATCCATGTTAAGGAGCCCTGCCAGTCGTGCTTTCGACTCACACTGTCTCGAAATGGTTCCAGGCTCCAGACAGATAAGGGCTCGTCGACGAATTCGATCTTAACTCCCGAAGTTCTGACGACCCGAAGCAGCCAATCCCAATCCTGATGCTTTTTGAGACCGTCCTCGAAGCCAACTTGTAGAAGTAACCGCCTTCTTGCGAGAAGGGTCGAAGTCTGCAGCAGGTTCTCGCCTTGACTCCAGGAATTGCGAGCGAGGAGATACTCTGAAAGTGGCTCGGAGGGCAACTTCCTTGGCCACACAAAGTCTCCACCCGCGGTACGAGCCACCACTTTGCAGGCAACAATCGGCTCCGATGCTTTTGATGACTGTGCCAGCGCCAGTTGTTTTTCCAGTTTTGTGGGAAGCCACAGATCATCATCATCCAAGAAAGCAATCCACTCCCCTCTGGATGCGAGGACGCCTTCATTTCTCGCACTCGAGCCGCCGACTTGCTTCGGCAACTGCAATAATCGCAGCTGCGGGGAAGAGATCGACTCTAGGGCGCCCACTGTTTGGCCATCGTCGCCGTCGATAACTACGAGCACTTCCAGATCGCGAAAAGATTGCTGCAGAACCGAATCTACAGCGCGGACCACCATGTGCGGACGATTCAATGTCGGGATTATTACCGAAACCGAGGGGTGTGTTTTCATTGAATTGCTGTGAGCTGAGAAGATAGAGCTGACTTTCTAGTTTTGCAGGTGAACACGAAGCGAATCTCCAGGTGCAGCTACTGGCTGGCTCATAAGCAGCCGACCGTACATCTGTTCCAGCTCGGCGGTTTGCTCTCGCAGGTCGAAGCATTCGCGCGTCCGTTTTATAGCAGCTTCACTAAATTGTGACCACAAGCAGTCGTCCTTTAGCAGTCGAATGATATTGTCGGCCAGACCCTCCACGTCACGCTCCTTGGTGAGCAGTCCAGTAACCCCGTGTGCAACCGCCTCAGGAATTCCTCCGGTAGCAAAGCTCGCTACAGGAAGTCCCATCGCCTGTGCCTCTGCGAACGCCAACCCGAACCCTTCTGAGGTGCCTGCGGGTGTGGTGAAACTCGGTACGCTGAATACCTTCGCCCGATTCATCCAATGGCGTACCTCGCTTTGAGGTTGCGCGCCTAGAAACTGGCAATTGCGGAGACTTGCCGAAGCCATTTGCTCCAATCGGCTGCGAAGCGGCCCATCACCGATGACGACAAGACCGGCTTCGGGAATACAGCGTTGTACCTGCGTCATCGCCTGAATCAGATAATCGCAACCCTTGCTGTCGACGAGTCTCCCGGCAAAAAGCACTATCGGTATGCGGGGAACCGATAAATCCGGTGCGAACAATTTTGTATTAACACCTATATAGTGCACGGATATCTTTTCAGCCGGAAAGCCCTGTTCTATCAATCTTCCGCGAACGAATTCCGAAACTGCTACAAAAAGCGAACCCTCTCTTTGTATTTTCGGTCTCCAGCGGAGGTATCGACGATAATCATATGAATACTTGCGGGCGAATTCCTCTTTCATGGTCGCGTCGTAGCCATGAAATGTGACAACCAAAGGAATACCTAATCGGCGGGCCAACCATAAACCAGGAACGCTGTCCACCCCGAAGTGTGCATGTACCAGGACTGGTCTCAATTGGCGGAGTTTGTATGCCAGAGGGGGTGCCCAGCCGAACAGCCTGTACATTCTCTTTCGGGTTGGGCCCAAAACACCCGCCTCATCGATAACGTGTGATCTTCCCTCTGGCAACGGCAATCCATCTACTCGACTGCATCCCACAAAATGAGGGGTGAAGTGCACAAAGGCTTCCGGCTGTGACAGTACAAACGTCTCGGAAAGTGGAAGCAGGCTGGAGCGATAAATCAGTATTGAGGGACGCAGGTTGTGGGTAGTATCTATCACCATCACATCCCTATGCTCCCGTTCGCGGAATCTAAAGACGGATATTTTGGTATGAGAGATTTCTCAACACGACTGGCTTGTCCTTGGGGCGATTCCAAAAGTAGATATTTCGCTTCGTTGACTACGAACACAGATGTGGCGACATAGAGCACCCAGAAGATATTGTCCTGCCTCAATATGGAACCCTCGCTCAAGTTGAAGAGGAACATAAAGCTGATGTATGTGAGCGGCCACAGCCCAATTACGGCCTGTTGAGTACGCGCCCAGTAAAGTCCGCACCGCGCACTTAAAATCATTCCTGCAAGAAACAAGCCTAAACCGGCTATTCCAAGTTCTTCAGTCAGATCTAGAAACCCGTTGTGCGAGTGGGGTACATGCCAATGCAAGATTGACCATATGTCCGCGGAAGACTGACCTTCCATGCCCAGCCAAAAACTGCTGTACCCATAACCTAGCCACGGATGCGCTATGATCTTCGGCACCAATGCGCTCCATAATTCCATCCGCCCTGACAACGTTGAATCTCGGCCAACTAATCCAAAAAGATCGCTCATATCGAAGAAGAGCATCACGGCACAGACAATCCCAATGATGGCCAGGGATGCTGTAGCAATTACTCGAAAGAAGGAACGCTGGCGAGCAAGCGCGACCAACCATGTTAGGCATAGCAGAATGGGAACCGCCAGGCTGGAAGTGGCCGAGCGCGCCGCGATGATCATGCATACGCAGAGTGCCGCGGAAATGCTGTATGCCCATCGATAGGTCTTGCTGCCCGCTGCCAGGAATACGAAAACCAACACACCCAACGACATGATTCGTCCGAGAGTATTTTTATGCACAAATATTCCCTTCCAGGCGTGATCGGTTAGTGCCGAATCAATTCCGATATCCGGTAGTAGGAGTACGACAATAACACTACAAACAATAGAGACTATGAAGACCCAGCCCAAGAGGCGCAGCAGTTGACGCGGAGTGTAGCGGCAAGCGAGATACAGACCAAAACAGCTGGTAGCAGCGAGGTTCACACATCGCCGAAGCGCAAAACCCGGTACATCCGACCACAGTACCGATAAGAAGGCTAAGACAACAATCGCCCAAAGCAATGTAGTGCCGCGCAGGTAAAGCATGGCTCGCTGGCGATGAATAATCAACAGCAAGGCGATGAGGGAGTAGGCAACAATCTGGCAGGCGAGCAAAGCCGAATTCGCCTGCGTTGGATCGCTGCTTTCAGAACTTGCCTGCTTCTGTATTGCAGCCATGACAGCATTCTGAGGTTTCTCGTCGGTCGACTGCTCGCTCTGCTGATCTAACAGCGTTGTGAATGCTCCGGCACAGAACAGAAGCACACAAACCGTGATGATTCTTTCTAGATGTTTCCACATAAATATATCTAAGCGAAGTGGACGTTCTATTAACCAGGGTATGAAAGGTTGGTTGTTGTCGTACTGTCGGGGCGAATGGTCTAGCTGGGTCTACCGCGGAACTATACGTACCTCCAATCACCAAATGCCGCTGTGGTTGCCAGTAAGCATGTACGAGAGTCGAGCGGCTGAGGCAAGAGGTGGTAATAGGCTCAGCCGTAGCACACCATGGAGATCGCGATGATTTGCCAGCCGGAACATCTGACGGCCATATAGTTGCGCAGCATACTGCACAGGCACACGCAGCCAAATACCACGTACAAATACCTCGTCCGCGCCAAATTGAGCGGCTGCAAGCACATGACGGTCGAGCTTATAAGCCGCTCCTCGGTAACGTGAGACAAATTCCGTCACGATTCGCAGATAAGTCGCAACACCAGGCCACACGCCACCGAGGTCAGCGGCGTATTGCAGTTCCGCAAAGTCGAGCTTTCCAGATTCAAGTATGGAGTGCGTATTTACGATGTCGCATACGCGGATATAAAGGTGACGGTACATACGCTGAAGAGTCGCTGCGATGATGCGCTCCTCTACCGCCGGCAACATAAATGTATAGTCCCCTCGTTGCTCTGCAACGCGACGAGTGAAGAATCTTTTAGCGATGGCAATGTGCTCGCCCGTCTGCCCCAAGCAACCATGGTGGATCTCGACTGACTTCTTAAAGCCTTTCATCCCGAAATTCCATTTTTGTGCCAGTCGATCACCCCAGGTTCGCCCCTTCGGCCATGCTTCGAAGAATTGCATCATGGCGCGCGTAACCTCGCGTTGGCTACCTGTCGTGTAGAGATCCAAATCATTGCCGATGTCGGGCCAGTGATCAAGGGATTTCATAACTGTGATCTGAATCCCGACGCTCTCCAGTTTTTGACATATATTGGACAGAACCCTCAGAGAATCAGCGATCGTCTCACGTTCCCTGGACAGTGCATCATCACACCAATCCGCCACCTTAGTGTATTCACGGCTTCGCGCAAAATCGCGCAGCGGATCTAACGCGCGTAGAACCACGTGATGGGAATCTGCAAGAGCAAGAAACTTAGCCCTTCCTTCAGGGCCCGTTTTGGTCAAGTCCATGAGCAGGGCATCCGAATGATTACAGGAGCCTAGACTAAGTTTCAGCAGGTTGTTGATCTGAGATTCGTTATTCATGATTCCGATCACAAATGGCTGTGACTACAATCGGCACCGAGGTGATTTATGCGAACAATTAATTGCCTGAGAGATCAACGATAAGAGCGCGTTGACTTGGCAGAAGAGGCTTCCGAGTTCCGGCTCAATCCTGGAGGCTTGCCGCACGGAAACTGCCGCGAGTCGATAGAGTACCGACAATCTTATCCATAATTTCGGAAACAATCTCATCGACCGCCCTGTCGGTGCTGACGACCATTGAATTCAGCATGCGCGAGCTGAAGCTCCTGTATGCCTTTCGCTGACGCTTTAGTTCATGAAGAGGAAGTTCTTGCTTCCTCCGAAGAATTACCTCTTCGTCCGCATCCAGGATGATAAATATAGCTTTTCGTGGCGGAACGAATCGGCTGACGTAACGTGGTAGCCACATCGGACCAGCGTAGCGATATCTCTTAGGATCAATAAGCAGATCGTGAAAGTAGCGGTCAAAGATGAAGGTCTCGGATCTCACCATTGCTGGATACGCTAATGCCACATACCCTATGCTGAAATCCAGTGCAAGCCCGAGAAGAGAGAGCATGGAGGCAATACTTCCTCGCTGTAGCTTCGCATGGGGCATTCGATTAGATGTTTCGGGCGCCACCTTTCGGATGACGCCCGGCCTCCAACGCTGTTTCGTACATGGCCCCAAAAGAGTTTGCAATTCGGACTGCAGACGTTGAATGGTCGTACTCTTTCCTACCCCATCTGGACCCAGAACTATGCAGAACAGGCCGTTAGGATGAAGCCATGCGCGAGCGCGCCTGAGAGCGTTTTTGATTCCCGACTGAGGATCTCGCTTGACCGTCTTACAAGTGGGCGCCGCTATAAATCGAATAGTGGAATACCTGTGCTTCGATCCCTTACCGTTCTCCACAATTGCCTGAACTTCATTTGAAATACCGAGCGTCCTTGTTGCCTTAACCTGCTTCAGGTTGTCGCAAATGTCGTGCAGAGTGCCTACGCCCACAGGATGGATGGCGATACACGGTTCAGTATTGTCTTCCTGGCTATCGCAGACGGCGGAACATCGAATGCCTTGAGACTTGAGTTGTGCCAGGATTGTCTGGAAAGTGGATGTGCTTCCCGCATGGTTGTCAGAGAGAATCGCAGCGGCCTCGCTTGGTTCGTCTAAATCCACATTTCCCGGCGAAGTTAGAGCTTGCCCAGTTACTGTCATTAGTCCCCAATCTGAGCTCCGACCCGTCGGAAGTAGGTTTCTGAGGCACTGCGCTTTGAACACCTGTAACTTGGCTGCAGATATCAGAGTCTGTTGTAAATCGCCTCAGGTATCGGGAAGGTACGCTTGTTCAGTACTGCTCCCATCAGATGCACGTTAGCTGCAGCTGCCTCTTTCGCTACCTTCACGGCTGTCTCACGATTGGTTGAATTTGCCTCGACAACCATGGCGAGTCCTTGAGCTCTGCTTGCCACCTCCAGCGCATTGGAGCTTGTAGCCATTGGAGGCGTATCGAAGAGCAAAAAGTCGAATCGAGCACGAAGCTCCTCCACTCGAAGGCGGAAGGCGGAGGAAGAGAACAGAGTCTCTGCTTTCGGGATTGCAGAGCCGCTGCTAAGGAGGTGAAGTCCTCCGCCAACCCGCTTAAGATATTCCTCGATGGGATGAGAGTGCATGAGGGCATCGGACAACCCAGAGCCATTCCCCACGCGAAAATATCTGTGCTGAATGGGATTGCTGAGATCAGCGTCAACAATACACACCGAACCCGCATCTGCATTCGCAAGTAGCTGCGCGACCCGGGCCAGTATCCAGCTACATCCCACACCCGCTTCTACTCCTGAAAAAGCAACGACTCGCGAACCACCCGAACTCAAGAATAGTCTGTGAGTCAACTTGGTAAGTTCTTGCCGAGTTGCAAGGTCCATCTCCAATGCCGGCGCTACCGTTCGTGGTGCTTCTTCATCTGAGACAGCAACCCCTGAATAGGCGGTTTGCGTCGCCCTGGAGCCTGCGAGGCGTTCGGAGGAGCCGTTCATGACGGGGCTATTAACGTTCGGGTCATTCATGGATCCGTTGTTAGCGATATTTAAGGTTTCAAATATTTTGGTCACAACGCTCCTTTGTCGCTGCCATCGCGGCGATCTATAAATTGGTGGCTTGAGGTGCTGTCGGGCGTCCAGGTTACGACCCCTCGACGCTCACTTTCGGAAGCTGGGGGCAAGAATGTAAAAGGCCCGACTTGGTTAGGAATCGCTATCAGAACTGGAATTCCAAGATAAGCTTCGAGTTGGTGTGGAGTGTGGAAGGTTCGATCTCTGCGCTCGGCCGACCAAATGAGCCCATAGCTTGCCGCCAGCATCGCAATCATCGCAAGCGCGCCGAAGAACAGTGGCGAGTGCGACGGAAGTGCGGGCACAAGTGGTTGCTCGGCCACGGTGACATTCACCATGCGGTGTGCATCCAGTGCGTCGGAAATCCTCGCTTCCTCGCTTTTCTTAAGGTAGAGGAGATAGTTGTCTACTTCTGCTTTCAGGTCACGCTGTAGACTTGCCTCTTGCAGAGCGCTGGTATCGAGTTCGCGCGCTTTAGCGGAATAGCTCGCTATAAGCGCCTGCGTCTCCGCTTCGCGTGCTCTGAGCCCATCCAACTCCGTCTGCTGCCGTGCGAGATCCGTACGAACCATTTGGTGGGTCGGGTCGAGATCCGTTGTCACGTCACTCATTGGAGCACTTAGCTCATGTTCAATGGCCGCACGTGTCTGGGCAATCTGCTCCGTGACTTCCTGAACTGGACGGTAATCGGGCTGGTACTTAGTCAGTAGATCTGACCGCTTAAGTTCTAGAGTAAGCAATGTACCCTTGAGTTGTTGCAGCAGCTGCGGGTTGTCAGCCTTCCGCACTTGTGTAGTGATCCGATCAGAGGTAGAGCCCTCCTGCTGTATCAAGCGCTGAATCTTGTGGCTTGTCTCCGCAACAGATGCCTGAGTCTGAGCCTGAGCATACTTGAGCTCGGAGAGCTTTTGCATGGTTAGCTCTCGGTCAATCCCTGGCGCTACTGAGCCGTTTGTTGCCGGGAAGCTAGCTAAGTTGGCCTGGGCAGCTTCCATCCTCTTCCGGTATTCATTTGTCTGCTGTTCGAAAAATGCATATTGGCCGGCAGGATGGTGAACCTCTGTGTGCTTGGCTAAATATACCTGGACCAGCTTATCCAAGACACGCTGCGCAAGTTGTCGATCCTTCGACTTGTACACTACATCGATGATGTAGCTTCCTTTGGCAGGTTCGATGACAAGGTCACGTGCCAGCTGGTCCACTTTGGAGGCTACTCTTTCTTCGTTGCTGTGGTGGCTGGCTACAAGCCTGCTCCACCATGTCATCGCACTTGGGTCTGCAAGGCCCAGATCTTTTACGACCTCGGTGAGCACCTCGGTGGACTTCATCATCTCAACTTCGGACCGCAGATCTTCATCTGTCACAATCGGCTGGGTTGCCAGTGAGAAGTTGTTCGTCTCTGGAGTGGGCGACAAAAGTGGATCGATTCGTTCGCGATCTACTAATATCTTCGTTTCGCCGTGATATCTGGGAAGGAAAACGGCCGCCAGCACTGCAGCCAGCACAGTTGCCACTATGCAGGCAAGGACCAAACGTTTGCGACGAAATGCGACAGACAGTCCATCTCGGAGCGAAACTTTTTCAAGACTGTAACTTTGACTGATCATGACAAGCGTCCTTGTGACCGTAAACCGAATTAAAAAGCAGCGGGACCTAAATAAGTATTTACGGCTGTAGTTGGAAGATAACGGGCTATTTTTGATATCGTATTTTGCGGAACAAAGATCATGTCTCCTGGTCGTAGGATGAGGTCTTCGTTCAAGTTACCGGCATTCATCATTTTTTTTACATCTACGACCTTCGCCTCAGTCCACTCTGACGAAATCCTGCGAAACAGGAGCACATGCGAATGTTTCGACTTCTCTGTAAATCCCCCGGCCATCGCTACCGCCTCCGCGACGGTCGTCTCACCCTGCAGGGTGTATTTGCCTGGGTGGCCGAGCTGACCGTTAGCGATGAAGTAGGGTTTTTCGAAGTCCTTCAGTACGACAGAAATAGTTGGCCTGTTAAGGATTCTTCCGTAGCTGGTTTCCAACGTCGAGATCAATTGCGGGAGCGTCTCCGAGCTTACGTGTACATCTCCAATCCCGCGTAAATTGATGTAGCCGTCTGGCTGCACAGCCACTGTCTGATTGAATTCTGGGCTGAACTCGAAGACCAGATCCATCGTGTCTCCGGGTAGTAGCTGGTATCGGGGGTAGCGCTCCTGAAACCCGGCGGGAGTTCCGCCATTCGCCGTCTGCCCACTGGCCGTCGCATTGGCCGTGGGGCCTGACGGGTCTTGTGCGGAGCTTTGACCGGACAGCATGGGCGCGCAGGCCTGAATGATGAATGCTGCAGCCAGACTAAGAGTGAGCTTTTTAGACATTTCGCGCCTCCGTTTTAATGCTTTAAGCTTGAAAACTATTTGTGATGGATTAAATCTCATGGCGGATTCCAGGTTGAAGATGTTTCCTTCGCGACTCTTTGAGTTCTCCCAGGAGTGTCGCAGGTTTTGTTTGAAGATCTCAAGCTGCTATGAGGCAGGCTGCGTCGACTTCAACCGCAACAGACCGCATGATCATTTCGACAGAGATGATGATTTTGCATCCCTTCGAATTCCTTTGGATGGTTCCGGTAATACCCGCCATCGGTCCCGACGCGATGCGCACCCGATTCCCCGGAGCAAGGTACGGATGTGGCCCGATGTTGCTTCCTGCCTA
>Ga0210397_10002956_pt1 | contig 10552 bp, 8 predicted proteins | sample IncBWH2OmetaG_FD_160126 | JGI IMG/M metagenome (GOLD analysis project Ga0210397, IMG submission 160126) | Forest soil microbial communities from Barre Woods Harvard Forest LTER site, Petersham, Massachusetts, United States - Inc-BW-H-2-O ...
GACCGCGGACCTGCTGCAACGGTCGATCGACAAGATCGCCCGGCTGAGCGGCGAGCCGCGCGACCTGGCCGGGTACTGGCGCGAGTGCACCGAGGTGGTCGGATCCGTCATCCCGCACTACTGGACACCCTGCTGGTACACCCTCGATCCGGCTTCGCTGCTGGCCACCAGCCATTTCCACGAGGGGATGGTGGAGTTTCCCGCCGAGTGGCTGGCGAACGAGTACTACGGCGACGATGTGAACCAGATGGCTCACGTCGCCAGGTCGCGGACCGGGATTTCTACCCTGCACGAGGCCACCGACGGCGACCCCGCGCGCAGTCGTCGCTGGCGTTTCAACCAGTCCATGGGCAGCGATCAGGAGATGATCGCGCGGCTGCAGGCGCCGTCCGGCGAGGTCTGGGGCATGCTCGGTCTCTACCGCGAGCCCGGGCGGCCCATGTTCGACGCCACCGACAAGCGCTTCCTGAGCGCCGTCTCCGAGCACCTCGCCGAGGGGGCTCGCCGGGCCCTGCTCGTCGGCGAGGCCACCGATCCTGCTGACCCCTATCCCGACGGCCCCGGCCTGATTATCGTCTCCGAGCGATGGGAACTGCAGTCCGCCACCCCTGGCGTGGAGCGCTGGCTCGCCGAACTCCCCGGTGGAGACGCCGCCGGGCAGCTCCCGCCGGCGGTCGTGGCCGTTGCCGCCCGGGCCCGGCGCAACGCCGAGCAACCCGGCCGCCCCTCGGGTCTCACCGTCTCCCGGATCAGGTCCCGGAGCGGTACCTGGGTCGTCCTGCACGGGGCATGCCTCGTCGAGGGCGGGTCCCGGCGCATCGCCGTCATCATCGAGCCGGCCCACCCCGCCCGCCTCTACCCGCTGCTCGAATCCGCCTACCAGCTCACCCCGCGCGAGCGCGATGTCACGCGGCTCGTGCTGCAGGGCGCCTCCACCAGCCAGATCGCCGAGCATCTCGTCGTCTCACCGCACACCGTGCAGCAGCACATGAAGAACATCTTCGACAAGACCGGCGTGCGGAGCCGGCGTGACCTCGTCGGCAAGGTCTTCTTCACGCACTACGAGCCCGGCTTCCGCGACAACGAGCGCCGCGTGCTCGACGGGCAGCCGATGCGCGGCGGGCCCCGCGGCTAGCGGCCTGAGCCGCTTCGCCTAGCCCTGGCCCGGGACGCGGTCCGCCTGGCCCGTACCCGCATGGCGTTCCGGTTCGGCCGCCGTCGCGGCCCGGTCGCGGACGCATCCGCCGACGAAGCGGCCGCGGGCGCATCCGCCGCGGCCGGATCCGGATGCCACTCGCTGTGGTGCCGTTCGCTCTGTTGCCGGTCTCGCCGCGCGTGCAGCGCCTTCAGCGGCGGGGCCAGCAGCGGCGGCTTGGCCTTGGGTGGCTCAGGCAGGTGGGAGGGCTCGAGCTCGGAGCGCAGCCGGTCCACGTGGGAGAGGATCTCGCCGCGCAGCTGCCATCCCTCCGGCTGTCCGGCCGGGTTGGTGGAGAGCAGGTCGGCGAGCTGGTCCTGCTGCCGCTGGGCCTCCTCGAGGTGGTCTTCGAGCGCCTCGGTGATCGGCTCGGCCGCGAACGCGGCATGCTCGGGCGCCACCGGCTCGGCCTCGAGCAGCTGGCCGTAGGCCCGCACCGCGGCGGAAAGCTCCGCGATGACGGCGGCCAGCCGGGCCCGGGTCTCGGCCTCCCTGACCGGGCTGTGCTCGCTGTCGAGCCGCGCGCTGTCGGCCACCGAACGGGCCAGCACCCGTATGTCCGTCGCGGCCCGCTCCAGCGTGTCGACGCCGTCCCGCAGGCCGGCCGCCGGGTTGCCGGCCCTGAGCCGGCGGGGGTTCAGCCGGACGCTCTCCTCGGCCTGGGACAGCGCGTCGTCGACCCGCTCGATCTCGCCGCGCAGCGCCCGGGTCCGGTCCAGCCACTCCGCCGCGCGCCGTGGATCCGGCGTAACGGCCAGGCCCTCGGCCATCTGTCCGAGCAGGTCGGCCATCTGGCGGCTCAGCTCGCCGACCGCCTCCTTGGCCGGCTGCACCCGCACCGGGGCGAGCACGAGGCCAGCGGCCAGCCCCGCGGCCGCGCCGACCAGCGTCTCGGTGATCCGGGTGCTGGCGGCCGCCTGCGAACCAACCGAGAAGATCAGCATGGCGCTGATCGGCACCTCGAGGATCTCCTCGCGCAGCCGCAGCACGATGCCGAGTGCCAGCGTGCCCGCGACGAGCAGGCCGAGCACCCACCAGCTGAACGGGACGTAAGCGGCCACCGCGACCGCGGCGAGCACGCCGACGGTGACCGCCGCGACCCGGCGGATGGCGGTGCCGATGGTATTGAACAAGGTGGCCTGCACCACCAGCAGCGCGGTCAGCGGGGCCAGCACGGAGTGCGGCGAGCCGCCGGGCAGTGCCTGCGCGATCAGGTACGCGAACACCGCGGTCGCGGTGAGCCTGGCGATGTAGACCGCCGTCGGCTGGGCCCGGCGGCGGACTACGGTGAGCTGTTCGGCTTGGCGTCTGGCGACCGCCTTGGCCGCTACGCCGACGTTCTCGACAGGTACGGGACGGACAGGAAAACCCTTCATGAGCTGCACTTAGAGGTTGAGTGGGCGGCGGGATATAGAGATAGCTCTACCCGAGAGCAAAAACCTTCACCTTGGACCAACGCGGCCCGGGCCGAGCTATTCCCGTCTCATTCTTACCTAACGGGCCGGGTTTCCCGCCTCGCCGCCGGTTACTCGCCGCCCGTCAGTGCCGCCACCGCGGCCTGGTACAACTCGATCAGGCCGGACGCCACCTCGGGCGATCGGAAATGCGAACTCCAGACCAGTTCGGCCAGCGAGTCGCTGATCACGAAGGCGGACGCGAGCCGCAGCCCGCGGACCTTGGCCACGGCGAACAGGGCGGCCGCCTCCATCTCCACGCAGAGCACGCCCTCGGCCTGGTAGTGGCGCACCTCGTCGAGGGTCTCCCGGTAGGGGGTGTCGATCGTCCAGGACGTTCCGGTCCGGAACGGGTGGCCCGCCTGGCGCAGGGAGGCGCCCAGCGCGGCGGTCGCCTCCGCCGGAGCGGTGGCCAGCCGGCCCGGCGGCAGGTAGTGGTGCGAGACCCCTTCGTCCCTGATCGCGGCGTCGCACAGGATCAGGTCGCCAGGCTTGAGGTCGCGCTGCAGGCTGCCCGCGGTACCCACGGAGACGACGGCGGAGGTACCCAGGGCGGCCAGTTCCTCCAGCGCCGTGGCCGCGGCAGGCGCCCCGATGCCAAAGCCGCCGAGCAGGCCCACCCGGCCGCCGGTGCTCGGCAGCGCCACCGGGAGGCCCCGCCGTGACCGCTCGATTCCCTCGGTCTGCAGCACGTGCTGGTACAGCGTGCGCTGGTAGCAGAGCACCACCCCGGCCGGTCCCGGCGCGTCGTCTCGCACGCCCGCCCGCCGCAGGTAGGCGAGGAAGTCGGCCGCGGTGAACAGCGCCTCCCCGGCGTGCTTGCCCGCGAAGTTCGGATAGCTGGACTCGGACACGAGCTGTAATTTTACGCCGTCGGGCCGCCCCGGCCCGGGATCAGCAGCACGGCCACCGGCACCAGCACCAAGCCGGCCAGCGCCCAGCTCAGCCCGAACGACTGTGCCACCAGCCCCACCGCCAGCGGCCCCAGCCCTCCGGCCAACCCGGCCGCGCTGCTCAGCGTCACCGCCACCGAACTCCGTCCGGGCAGGCTGCCGTACAGCCGGGCCTGCAGCACCGGGTACCACGGTGCCGTGGCCGCGCTCAGCACGGCCAGCACGGCCAGCTTCGGCACGACGCCAGGGACGAGCAAGAAGGCCGGGTAGAGCAGCGCGGCGGCGGCGGCGCTGACGCGCAGCACGGTCAGGTCGCTGACCCGCTCCAGGATCACGATCAGCGCGGCGTCCCCGGCCAGCGCGGCACCGAGCCTAACCGCGATGGCCAGCGCGGCGACCGCGGGCGTCAGGTGCGCGACGTCCACCAGGTACAGCGCCAGGAAGCCGGTGAACACGTCGACCAGCAGGTCGGCCACCTCGATCAGCAGCAGCCACCGCAGCGTTCCCCAGTCCCGCAGCGCGGCACCGATCTCCGCGACTCGCGCCGTCCATGACCGCTGCTCCGCTTCTTCCGCCTCCGCCGCGGCCGCCCGGCTGTCCGGCCGCGGCCGGCCTCGCAGTAGGGCGCCGAGCCAGATCAGCGCGCTGATCCCGGCCAGCACCAGGTAGCCGGCCCGCCAGCTCCCCCCACTGGCCAGCACCGCGGTGAGCAGCAGCGGCCCGGCCACCGCGCCGGCCGCCCCGGCCAGGTCCCAGCGCGCCATGAGCTGCGCCTGCCGGTCCGGCCAGGCGTCCATGATCTCGGCCTGGGTCAGCGATACGAACGCGCCGGACGCCGGGTAGAACGCGACGAAGGCGGCCAGCAGCACGGCGAACGAGCGAGCCGAAGCTACCGCTAGCAGGGTGAACACGAAGACGATGCCGCCGCCGAGGATGACCAGCCGACGACGCCGGCCCTGCCCGGCCAGCACGCCCATGGGCAGCTCAAGGAAGCCGCCGACCAGCAGCGGGACCGAAGCCAGCAGCCCGACCTGCCCGTAGCTCAGCCCCAGGTCGTGCCGGATGAGCGGAAGCGCCGCCCCCTTGGCCCCGTCAACCAGCTCGTCGGCGAGCGCGATCGCAAGCGCGACGGCGAGAACGGAAAGCGAAGGCCTTCAACGTCAAGTGAAACCCATGGGGCCATGGTAAAGCCCCATGGGTTGGCGCGTCACCGCGGTTTTCGCGCCGCTAGCAGCCGATATTTACCGATTCGCGACTCGCCAGACTAGCCGCAGGCCAGACCAGTTGTCGTCGATGGCGGCCACCTTCACGTCGACCAGCCCGGTGGGCAGCGCCTGGTCCCGGATAAAGTTTTCCGTGATGTCGCTGCGATGCCCGGCCGCCCGACGTGGCCAGGCCACCCACAGCGCCCCGGCCGGATATATCAGGCGGCCGAGTGCGCCGATCTGCGCGGCGATGTCGCTCGCCTCGGTGAAGAACGCCACGATGACGTCGGCCTGCCCGTCCGGGCCGGGCCCCTCCAGCCCATCCGGCGGGTCGGCTAGCGCCCAGCCCTCCGGCGCCTGGTGCAGGCTGACCCGCCGTCCCGGCTTGAGGCCCAGCTTGGCCGCCTGCGGCCGCCCCGAGTACCCCGGCGTCGTCACCGGGTCCCCGGCTGCGCCGATGAGTTGGCGGCCCCCGATGCGTCTATCCCCCTGATGCATCTCATAGACAGGAGCATGGCATGTTCGCGAACACCGAGGCGTTCAGCGGGTTCGCCGTCGACGATCTCGAGGCGGCGAAGAAGTTCTACGGCGAGACACTGGGTATCCGCACGTCCGAGCAGTACGGGCTGCTGACCCTGCACCTGGCCGGCAGCCGGGACACCCTCGCCTACCCCAAGCCCGGCCACGTGCCCGCCACCTACACGATCCTCAACTTCCGGGTAGACGACATCGACGCTGCCGTGGACGAGCTCGTCCACCGCGGCGTCACCCTGGAGCGGTACGACGGCATGGGCCAGGACGCCAAGGGCATCAACCGGGCCGGCGGCCCGTACATCGCCTGGTTCAAGGACCCAGCCGGAAACATCCTGGCCGTCCTGCAGGAGCGCTAGCCCATACCGCCCCGTCATCCTGAGCCCATTTGCCCCAGCGGCCCCAGATCACCCCCATCGGCCGGCGTCCTGGCTTCGTGCCGTGCCCCAGCGTTCTCTTGCCACCCATGCGTATCCAAGCCCAACCACGGCAATGTGACTCCGTAGTGGTTCTGACCACGGCGATGTGGCATTGCCGTGGTTCCCAGGGCGCCCTCGGGCCGAGATGAAGCCTGGAGGCGCGCACGGGGGGCGTCCCTCCAGGCCCCAGCGCTAATCCCGTCACACCAGCCCCGCATCCGTCCAGCGCACCCGGGGCGCCCGGCGGCCGCGCCAGCCGTTCCGTAGAACGCGGCCGCGCAAGCCGCCACCCCCGCGCAAATGGCCCCGCCCAATTCGCTTGCACACCCGGGCATATCGAGTACTATACCGAGTATGCTACTCGATAAGGTGATTGCATGAGCGTCCGGCACGCGCTGCTCGCACTGCTCAGCGAGGGGCCCAAATACGGGCTTCAGCTGCGGGAAGAGTTCGAGGCGCGGACCGGTGAGGTCTGGCCGCTGAACGTCGGCCAGGTCTACACCACGCTGCAGCGGCTGGAGCGGGACGGGCTAGTCGAATCCGACGGCGACGGCCAGGACGGCCCGCAGAAGGGCTTCAGGATCACGGCGGCCGGCGCGCAGGAGCTGACCGGGTGGCTGCGCACGCCGTCGGACATGAGCTCGCCGCCGCGGGACGAGCTGGTGATGAAGGTCCTGGTGGCACTGCGGGTGCCCGGCACAGACCCGCGGGACGTGATCCAGGTGCACCGCAGGTACCTGGTGGAGCTGATGCAGCAGTGGACGCGGATCAAGGAGTCCGAGGCTGAGTCCGACATGAGCCTGGCGCTTGTGGTGGACGCGGAACTGTTCCGGCTCGACGCCGTGGTCCGCTGGCTGGACGCGGCCGACGGCCGCATCAAGCGGGGCGCCGACTTGTCGGCAGACCCGCAGCCAAAGACGACAACGGGGACCATACCGGCCGTACCGAAGGTGCGGCGCAGGATTGGAGCAAGAAGATGAGCGTGCTAGAGATGCGGCGCGTGTCACGCACTTACGGCCTGGGGGCCGCCGAGGTGCATGCGCTGAACGAGATTGACTTGATGGTCGACGCGGGTGCCATGGTGGCCGTGATGGGGCCGAGCGGATCGGGAAAGTCCACGCTGCTGACCATCGCCGGCAGCCTGGAGGATCCCAGCAGCGGCGAGGTCCGCGTCTGCGGGGCGGACCTGACGAGGCTGTCGCGCAACGCCAAGGCGCGGCTGCGGCGCCGCTCGATCGGCTACGTGTTCCAGGATTTCAACCTGCTGCCCGGGCTGACGGCGGCGGAGAACGTCGCGTTGCCGCTCGAACTCGACGGCGTGCCGGCCAGGAAGGCCCAGGCGGCCGGGCTGCAAGCGCTGGAAGAACTCGGCCTCGACGAGCGGGCGGCCAGCTTCCCCGACCAGCTGTCCGGCGGTGAGCGGCAGCGGGTGGCCATCGCCCGGGCCGTGGTGGGCGAGCGTCAGCTGCTGCTGGCCGACGAGCCCTCGGGGGCGCTCGATTCGGTCAACGGCGAGGCGGTCATGCGGCTGATCCACGCCGCCTGCAAGCGCGGCGTGGCCGCGGTGGTTGTCACCCACGACGCGCAGCTCGCCTCGTGGGCCGACCGGGTGGTGTTCCTGCGGGACGGCCGGGTGACCGACCAGACCCTGCCCGTGCCGGGCCCCGAATCGCTGCTCACGCGGGGATCAGGCCAATGAGCACCGCACTGCGCGAACGCCCGGCCTCGGCGGGAACCTCGAACGGGGGCGTTCCCGCCCGCCGGGCCGTGATCCGCTGGTCGTGGCGGATGTTCCGCCGCGAGTGGCGCCAGCAGACGCTGGTCCTGGCGCTCATCGTGGTGGCGCTGGCCGCCACCGTCATCGGGGCGGCGGTGGCCACCAACACGCCACCCCCGGCCGGCGCGGGCTTCGGCACCGCGCAGGACATGGCCACGCTCCCCGGCGGCCCGCACCTGGCCGGCCAGATCGCCCTGCTCCAGCAGGACGTCGGCCGCGTCGACATCATCGAGAACCAGACCGTCGCCATTCCCGGCTCGATCAACACCTACGACCTGCGCGCCCAGGATCCGCACGGCGCATTTGGCCAGCAGATGCTCTCCCTGGTCAGCGGGCACTACCCGGCCGGGCCGGGGCAGGTGGCCGTGACCCAGGGCGTGGCCACCACCTTTAACCTCAGGATCGGCGATACGTGGCACCAGGGCGGACAGGTTCGCCAGGTCACCGGCATCGTGCAGAACCCGCAGAGCCTGCTGGACGAGTTCGCCCTCGTCGCGCCGGGTCAGGTCAGCAAGCCAAGCCAGGTCACCGTGCTGTTCACCGCGCCGTCCGGCAAGAACACCTCAATCGGCTCCCTCAGCCAGTACGTGACGACCCGGCATGATGCGGTGGCCAGCAACCCGCTCAACCCCGAGACGATCGTGCTGGCGCTGGCCACGGTCGGCATGCTGCTCATCGCCCTGGTCGCGGTGGGGGGCTTCACGGTGCTGGCGCAGCGCAGGCTGCGCTCGCTCGGCATGCTCGGCGCCCTGGGCGCCACCGACGCGAACATCCGCCTGGTGGTCCGGGTCAACGGCGTCCTGGTGGGTGTCGTCGGCGCGCTGGCCGGGACGGTCCTGGGCCTGGCCGCCTGGCTGGCCTACCGGCCGCGGCTGGAATCCAGTGCCCACCACCTGATCGGCCCGTTCCAGCTGCCGTGGATCGTGATCGGCCCGGCGATAGCACTGGCCGTGGTGGCCACCTACTTCGCCGCCTCCCGCCCGGCCCGCGCGATCACCAAGATCCCGATCGTCGCCGCCCTGTCCGGCCGGCCCGCGCCGCCGAAGCAGGTGCACCGCTCGGCGCTGCCCGGCGTCGTCCTGTTCGTCATCGCCGCGGCCCTGCTGTCCTACTCCGGCAAGAGCAACGGCAACGGCGGCGGCGGGGCACTTGAACTCATTCTCGGCATCGTCCTGCTCATCGTCGCGATCATCCTGCTGGCGCCCTTCTGCCTGGTGATCCTGGCCAGGGCCGGGCGGCGCGCCCCGATCGCGATACGCCTGGCCCTGCGCGACCTGGCCCGCTTCCGGGCGAGGTCGGGCTCAGCCCTGTCGGCCATCAGCCTCGGCGTCTTCATCGCCGCCCTGGTCTGCGTCCTGACCGCGCAGCGGTACGGAAACGTCCTGGACTACGCCGGGCCGAACATGGCCTCGAACCAGATCATCGTGTACACGCCGGACGGCGGCCCGGGCGGCGGCGGCCCGGGCAACGGACCGGGCGGATCCAGCCCGTCCGGAACCGCCAGCACCCCGCAGGCCCAGGCGGCGGTCGCCCAGAACATCGCCAGGGCCCTCGGCTCGAACACCGTCATCGAACTCGACCAGGCCGGCGCCAATCTCAACCACGCCGCGGCCGGGCGATCCTGGTCCGGTCCGGTATATGTCGCCACCCCGCAGCTCCTGCAAGCCTTCGGGATCAAGGCGTCCGACGTCAACCCCGGCGCTGACGTCCTGACCATGCGGCCCGGGCTGTCCGGCCTTTCCGACATGCAGCTCCTCTACGGCGACAACGGCAACGGGTCTGGCGGCAACGGCAACGGGCCGCCCACCAGCTGGCCGTGCCCGAAGGGCCAGTGCCTGGCCAACCCGGTGATCCAGCAGGTCAATGCGCTCCCGTCCGGCACGTCGGGGCCCAACACGGTGATCACCGAGCACGCCATCCACACGCTCGGCCTGCACACCAGCCCCTCCGGCTGGCTGATCCAGGCCCCGCACCCGCCGACCGCGGCGCAGATCACCAACGCCAGGCTCACCGCCGGCGCGGCCGGCATGACCATCGAAACGAAGTCGAGCACGCCTTCGTCGGCGGAGATCCTCAACTACGCCACCGCGTTCGGCATCGCCCTGGCGCTGGGCATCCTGGCCATGACCATCGGCCTGATCCGCAGCGAGACGGCCCCGGACCTGCGCACCCTGGCCGCCACCGGGGCGAGCAGCTTCACCCGCCGGGAGCTGACCGCCGCGACCGCCTTCGCGCTGGCCCTGGGCGGCGCCGTGCTCGGCACGGTGGCGGCCTACGTCGCGGCCGTCGGCTACGCCTGGGACAACCCGCTCGACGGCCTGTCCGAACTATCCAGCGTGCCCGCCCGGCAACTGCTGTTCATCCTGGTCGGCATGCCGGTGGTCGCCGCGGTCGTCGGCTGGCTGCTGGCCGGGCGCGAGCCGGCCGCCATGTCCAGGCAGCCGCTGGAATAGGGGCGCGCAGCAGTACCCGTTCGGCCCGGTCTACTGACGTAGGCCGGGCCCGGACTGTCCGCCCTTGTCCTTGCGCTCCAGGATCTCCGCCGCGCCGCGGATCACGCACCGCATCGGGTCGTCGACCAGGACCGCGCCGATGCCGGCCGCGGTCTCGATCCGGCTGACCAGGCCGGGCAGCAGCGCGCCGCCGCCGGCCAGCCGGACCTTGCCCCGGACCACGTCCTCGGCCAGGCCGGCCGGGATCTCGGACAGCATCTCGTGCACCGTGGCCGCGATGGCCGACACGATCGGCTCCAGCGCGATCGCGACCAGGCCACCCGGCACGTACTCCGAACGCGGCGTCCGCTGCGCGACGTCCAGGCCGACCGCCTCGGCGAAGCCCTCGGCCCCGCCGGTGACGCCGAGCGTCATCTTCAGCTGCCGGGCCGCGCGCTGGCTGATGATGAGGCCGAGTTCGTTCCGCACCGCCTGCACGACGGCCTCGTCCATGGCGTTGCCAGCCTTGCGCAGCGACTGGGACCTGACCACCCGCCAGCCTGCCACCGCCGCGACCTCGGTGGTGCCGCCGCCGATGTCGACCACGAAGCCGCCCGCCCCGCCGGTCAGGTCGAACCCGGCGCCG
>Ga0210397_10002958_pt1 | contig 10549 bp, 7 predicted proteins | sample IncBWH2OmetaG_FD_160126 | JGI IMG/M metagenome (GOLD analysis project Ga0210397, IMG submission 160126) | Forest soil microbial communities from Barre Woods Harvard Forest LTER site, Petersham, Massachusetts, United States - Inc-BW-H-2-O ...
CGCTGATCCCTACTAAGATCGTCAGGCATTCGGGAGCCTCGCCCTACCACTTCTTACCTGCCACTTACTCCCAAACGACCTAGCGTGCCGCGCGTCAGCGTTCCAGTCACGGGTTCGCCGGCGCTCAGTTGATAGCGCTCGAGCGCGTTTTGAGTGTTCGGCCCGAAATCGCCGTCCACGTCGCCATTATAGTATCCCAATCGGTGCAGCGTCTGTTGGACTTGGCGTACCTGTCCAACGGTGTATCCGTTGACGGCCGTTCGGTCCATGGTTTCGACCGTTGTTCCCAAGGGTACTCTCCTGATCGGCTGAACGGGTTGAACTCGAGGCTGAGGCGCCGGATTAAGCCCCTGGAGACGCTCATTCACCAGCGGATTATTGCCGAGCGGGTTGTAAAGCGAGTTAAACTGTTGCGAATTCGCGAACGATCGCGCCTGCGATAGATGCACCTGCGGAACATGGATCGCAACCGGAGCTGTGATGTGCGGGGCAACTACCACCATCGGGTGTACCTGCGCCTGCGCCCAAGAAGCCGCGCCAGCAAAAATTAAACAGAAAAACAATCTTCCCATAAATGAACCTCCTGAACGGCCGGTCCACCTTCTCTGCGCTATGTCGCGCGAGTATGCACGGTGAGGGAATCGAACCCCCGACCTACTGGGTGTAAACCAGTCGCTCTACCGCTAAGCTAACCGTGCTTGCCCTGGATTTCCAGAGGACCCGTTATCTAAAGCGGTTTCGTTGGGCGGTCAAGGGGGGACGAATGGCCGCGGGTGATGAGGCGTTTTCCCAGGCAGAAGACCGATGAGCGGTCGGCGGATGAGACTTATGGGACTCATAGGTCTTATTTAATTTCACTCCTAAGTAGGACTGGGCGCTGACTCACTAGCCCCATTACAGGACCAGCGGAATTCCCTCGTTCTGAAACCTTTTTTTAAGCTGCGTTCTTTTGACCAACCTGCGGAGAAATTACCACTCCGGTGAATCGAGCACCTCGCTTGGAACCACGTCCTCCCTCGGCGTCGCCTCCGACCTCGATGGCATACGCCGTGCTAACGGTCGGAATACGACTTGGCAAACGCTACGGTTGCCTGGAAAAGAGGAGCATGGTATTTGCGGGCTGCGATACCGTGCCAGCGCCCGATCGCCTGATTAGCAAGAATTACCAGCCTGTAACCTGATAAATCCTAGCAGATACCCTATGCTCGCCGCTTACACCTCCAAAGCACGTCTCGCTGTAACAATCCTCGTGACCTGCTGTTCCTTTTTTGTCGCAGGGGCTTCATTTGCGCAAAACGCGACTCCCACCCCGAGCCCCCAGGCTCAGGCAACCACCCAGAGCTCTCTGGAAGACCGCGTCGCCAGCCTCGAGGCGTACATCAAGAATACTGACGGCTCAAAGACTTTGGCGGATTCACCGGGTCCGGGTCACAACGCCTGGATGATGACCTCCGCGGCACTGGTCTTATTCATGACTTTACCCGGGCTGGCCTTGTTCTACGGCGGACTTGTGCGGAAAAAGAACGTGTTGTCCGTACTCGCTCAATGCCTTGGCATCACGGGCTTGGTGACGCTTTTATGGTGGGCCTTTGGATATAGCTTAGTTTTCGGGAAAGGGTTCAACAATGGCTTCTTTGGCGGAGCCGAGCATTTTTTCCTGAGCGGGGTGACCTCTTCGCCAAACGCCGACTACAGCTTTTGGGTTTCGGAAAACGTCTATGCCATGTATCAGCTCATGTTCGCAATTATCACGCCGGCACTCATTGTCGGCGCGATTGCTGAACGTATGAAATACACAACGCTGATGACGTTCATGTTGTTTTGGATGTTCATCGTCTACTTCCCGATGGCGCACATGGTGTGGGGCATCACCGGCTTTATGAATGGAATTTGGAACCCCGGCGCCGGAATCAAGGCCATCGATTTTGCCGGAGGAACGGTCGTCCACATGACCTCCGGCTGGTCGGCGTTGGTACTCTGTCTCATTCTCGGTCCGAGGTTAGGCTTCAAGCGGGAACCGATACCACCGCATAGCGTCGTGTTAACGATGATCGGAACCGGCATGCTTTGGGTTGGCTGGTATGGATTCAACGCAGGAAGCGCGGTAGCAGCTGACCGGATCGCGGCAAACGCTTTCACGGCGACAACTTTGGCGACCGCAACCGCTGCCTTCGTGTGGGCTCTCTTGGAAAAGATCCTCCGGGGTAAAGCCAGCGTGCTAGGCTATTGCACTGGAGCGGTCGCAGGCCTGGTAGTCATCACTCCAGCTTGCGGCTTTGTAGATTCTACTGGTGCCATCATTATCGGTGTTTTTGCCGCAGTCCTGCCTTACGTAGCGGTATCGGTATTAAAGCCGAGGTTAGGCTACGATGATGCACTCGATACTTTCGGGGTCCACGCCGTCGGCGGAACACTCGGTGCTTTGCTAACCGGCGTCTTAGCAACAAAGCAAGCAAACCCCAATCTTAAAGACGACCTTCTCAGTTCTCTTTTCGTTTCCCAGCTTGCCGCTGTCGGCGTCACCTTGGTATTGTCGGTGGTTGGGACTGCAGTGATTGCTTTTGCGCTCAAGTTTGCGATGGGCTTGCGTCCGACGGCGGAAGTAGAAACTGCTGGTTTAGATATCTCAGAACATGGCGAAGAAGCCTACATTAGCTAAAGGATCTGATTGGCAGCACAGCAATGAAAAAAATTGAAGCGATTATCAAGCCCTTCAAGCTCGAAGAGGTAAAGGAAGCACTGTCAGACCTCGGTATCGAAGGAATGACGGTCTCCGAAGTTAAAGGATTCGGACGCCAAAAAGGCCACACTGAGATCTATCGAGGGAGCGAGTACACAGTCGATTTTCTTCCGAAAATCAAGATCGAGGTGGTTCTGCCCGACGGGATGGTCGAGAGCGCAACCGTCGCAATTGTGAAGGCAGCAAAGACTGGAAAGATCGGAGACGGCAAGGTATTCGTCTATAATATCGACGAAGCAATCCGGATCCGGACCGACGAGACCGGGGAAAGGGCGATCTAAAGCCTGAATTGGACCCGGGCGAGAAGCTTTGCGTCATTTTGGATAGGACCCAGTGGCGATTGCCAACGCCAGTCCGGGCCCAATTCAGGCTACAGTAGAATCGTCCGTCAAATGCCGGAGGATTCTGCTAAAGTGTGATTCCGTCAGGATCAGCGCGCAGCGCAAATAGCCTGAATCGCCCGAAAATCGTTGACGATTTTTGAGCGATTCAGGCTTTGTGCTATTTTCTTGCTCCTCATGAACAGCACGACGGAGCACACGGAGGCAATCAATGCGCGCATTCTAGCTGTCTCCGAGGATAAGATTCAGGGATTTGTCCGCGAACCTTTTGCTCGCATCGCGGAGCTGAGCGGACTCTCTGAAGACCTGGTTCTAGAGCGAATTCGCTCCATGCTCGCGGCGGGAACGATACGGCGCGTTCGGCAGACCTTGTTATCGACCAGCTTGGCTCAAGGAGCCTTAGTCGCATGGAAGATTTCTCCGGAACGTCTTGATGCGGCGTTCGATTTTATGTTCCGCCAGGACCCTTTTTCCGGTCACGTCGTTATCCGGTCCACCGATTCGAATACAGCAGGAAGCGAGTATAGGTTATGGACGACGATTAAAGTGCCTCAGGGCTTCAGTTTGGAACAGCACGCCAGGCTGCTGCAAAACAAAGTCGGCGCGGAGAAAGTTATATTGATGCCGGCTAAAGGCATTTTTGCGTTAGGCGTCGGTCACGTTCGCCGCAAGACATTAGCCTGCGGGGACAAAGCCAATGCTCCCGCGGAAATGTTAAAGACGGAGATTGTTGAACTGAGCAATCTGGAATGGCGAGTCCTCTCGGCCTTGAAACGGGAATTCGCCTTAGGAGAAGTTCGGCCTGCCCCCTGGCTGGAGCGGGCTCGAGAAGCCGACTTGCCATTGGAAGTTTTTTTTGAGGTGGCTGAGGCTTTAAACCAGAAAAAAATCATCGGCCGATTCTCCACCTTTTTGGAACATGTAAAGCCCTCCGCGTCGGGAGTTCGCGTCACTCGTTTCAACGGTTTATTCCATTGGGCGGTTCTTCCTGGATGGGAATACAAAGCTGGGTCTGAAGTTGGCCGCCACGAGATTCTAACCCATTGCTATTGGCGAGACGCCGGGCCTGAATTCGGCAACGTCAATATCATGGCGGTTGCTCACGGGACCGACAAGAACTGGCTGTTGCAGAACAAGGAAGCAATCGACAGACATTTGCAAGCCTGCGGAATTCCGACTACCTACTCCAACGTATTTTGGGGTGGTAGATCGGAGATCAAACCGTCCGAGATTTCGCCCTTGGTGTATCAGGATTGGTTGAAGCGCGTCGGTTAGTGATTTTGCCTCCCGGCTGCTGCCAAATGAGCGGGCCCCCGGTCAACCTGACCTCACTCGCTCCAACGAAAGTGTTTTTTGAATTCCATGCGTATCGCGGCCTTCTTTGTCTTCTGTTGCCTGGTCGGCAGCTTGAAAGCAGAAGAAGAGTACAGTTTTGAGTCGGCTCCGGGAAAACTTCCGAAGACGATCGCGCCCCGTCATTACGTTATCCATCTCGAGCCCGACGAGAACCAGATGACGGTCGATGGAGCTGAGGCCGTCGAAATCGAAGTGCTGAAGCCGACTCGTCAAATCGTGATGAATGCGGGCGATATGAAGATCTGGAACGCCACGCTGAGCCACAGCGGCACTCGCGAGAAGCTGATTCCACAACAGGATCTCAATGAACAGCAGGTGAAATTCGAGACCGCACAGGATCTTCGCCCAGGCCCTTATACACTTTCCTTTTGTTTCAGGTCGCCGATCAATACCGAGTCACGTGGGCTTTTCCTTCAGCATTATCAGTCCAACGGAAAGGCGGAAACGATTCTGGCAACGCAAATGCGGCCGGACAAGGCTCGGCAAGTGTTCCCATGTTGGGATGAACCCGCCTTTCGGGCCACATTTCAACTCTCGGTAAAAGTCGACAAGAAGACCTCCGCGGTTTCGAACATGCCGGACGTGGCTGAAGAGCTCGTCGGCACCGACAAAAAGATCGTCATCTTTGGACGGTCGCCACCGATGTCCACTTATCTGGTTTCTTTAATCTGTGGACGCTTGGATAGCATTGAGGATCAGGTCGACGGCGTAAAACTCCGGGTCTTCACGATTCCTGGGAAGGCCAAACTCGGAGCGTTTGCTCTGGAGAATGAACGCAAGCTGCTAACCTATTATCGCGACTACTTTGGGAGCCCTTATCCGTTGCCGAAGCTGGATCAGATCGCACTTCCCCAGAACTTCGGAGGATCGGTAGAAAGCTGGGGAGCAATTGCTTACGACGAGAATCTTTTGTTATACGATTCTCTAAACAGTGCCTCTCAAGCGCAGGAAAAGATTTTCGCCACGATGTCGCGCGCGATTGCCCAGCAATGGTTTGGCGACCTCGTGACGGTGGCCTGGTGGAACAATCGTTGGCTAAGCGAAAGCTTGTCGTCGTGGATAGCACATAAAGCAGAAGATAAACTCCATCCGGAATGGCGAAGCTGGTTGCGAGCGACCGCTGACCGCGAACTGGCCATGGCGCAAGATGAGCGGCCCGATACCCGCCCCATACAACCGCCGATTAATCGAGATCAGCAAGTAGACGACGGATCTGATAATATCGTTTCCTGGAAGGGCCAATACGTGATCCGCATGCTGGAAGGCTTTCTTGGCGATGAAGGTTTCCAGAACGGGATTCGTCTGTATCTAAAGCAGAATCAGTTTTCGAACACGACCGCCGCCAACCTTTGGGCAGCGTTAGATAAGACCAGCGGCCGATCTGTCTCCCAGATCGTATCTCCGTGGCTTACCCAACCTGGCTTCCCAATGATCCGAGTAACGGCGGAGTGCGTTAAATCGAAAGAAGTCGTTACGCTGGAGCAATCCCGATTTACTCTAGAGCCGGCCTCAGGCAACGAGCAGCAGTGGATCATTCCAGTTGGCATCCTTTCCACATTCAATCCGCACCGGCCGAGTTACGCTTTGCTTGATAAAATCACACAAACTTTCGATTTCCCGGATTGCTGGGGCGCGCTCAATGTGAACGCTAACGATCTCGGTTTCTATCGGGTTTGGTACGATCCTGATTTGTTCGCAAAGCTGCTCCGGGAATGGGATCGATTGAGCGAAGAGGAACGGGTAGATGTCGTCTCAGACTCCTGGGCGATGGTGGTCTCGAATCGTTCCCCGATCGCAACGTATCTATCCCTTCTGGAAAGCCTCGAGGGTGAAACCAGTTACAGTGTTTGGCACAGCATCCTGCAAGCGCTCATCACAATTGATCGCTTGGAACAAGGCCAACCCGGACGAGCAGCCTATCAAGCGTATGTTTGCTCCCTGCTCAACCCTCTGCTGGAGCGGCTCGGTTGGTATCCGAATAACGATGAGGAACTCGCCACCAAGTTGTTCCGTAATGAATTGATCGAAGCCCTCAGCGTTTTTGGTGATCGTTCCGTCATTAACCAAGCTTTTGAGCGCTTCGAGCAAATGCGTAAAGATCCGAACAGCCTCACCCCAGATTTGCGCGGAGCCGTGGTGGGGGTAGTTGGTCGATACAGCTCGGAGACAGTATACGCTGAGCTTCATCAACTCGCCCTTGATGCCACCTTGCTGGAAGCGAAAGATGATTACTACCACGCGATGGAGTGCGCTCTCGATCCGAAACTGGCGGAGAAAACATTAGAAGTCGCCATCAGCGAAGAGTTGTCGCCCGCGGAATCTGCCAGCGCATTCGCCAGAGTCGCTTCTGAAGGGGAACACGCTGATCTCGCCTGGAACTTCGTCAGGGGCCGGTTAGACCAATTGGAAAAGGATCAATCTCAGACGTTATGGACGGTTCTGGTGCCCGCTATCGTAGGAGGCATGTATGATCGGGAAACCGCTGAAGAAATCCGCAACTTAAGTAAGAACCGGTCTAAGGATAACGGTCTCGTTAGGACGCAGATGGCGGTTGATCTACTGCAAGCTCGCGCAAAACTCCGTGAACGTTTGCTGCCGGATATCGATGATTGGGTTAAAAAAAGGGCCGGTACCAGGGTAGAAACAGCTCCAAAGTCCTCAGCGGTTACGAGCACTTTTATTACTGCGGCCCCGTCTTTGAGCCCCGTCTCAACTCCAGGAGTTAACAACTCGACACCTACTCCAACTCCTGAATCAGCTGCGCTCAAGATCGTCATATCGCCGGAATCCAAGGCAACGGCGGTACCGGGCACAACGCCCCCTGCCGCTTTAGTAAACTCGACGCCTACTTCAACCCCTGAGTCAGCTGCGGTCAAGATCGTCGTACCACCCGAACCCAAGGCAACGGCGGTACCGGCTACATCGCCCCCTGCCGCTTTAGTAAACTCGACGCCTACTCCAACTCCCGAGCCAGCTGCGGCCAAGATCGTCGTTTCTGCTGAGTCCAAGGGAATGCCGGAACCCGAGAAAACGCCGGAGCCGAGTGCATCGCCCTCGGTAGCCTTGGTAAAATCGACGCCACACCTACCGATGGTACCAGTCCCGACACCGACGCCACTTCCACAGCCGTTAAGCATGACTCAGAGCACACCTCCGCCCGTGCAAACCGTGGTTCCGGAGCCTAGGCCGACTCTTGAATCGATGCCTAAGCCGAACACAACTCCAGTTGCCTTCCCAAGTCCGGCTGGATCAGCGGCTCCCACGGAACCTCCGAAGGCGGAAGAGAATTCATCAAACCCACCTCCAGCACCGACGGCATCACCTGAGCCGTCTCCTACCGTGGAGAAGCGGGCAATCGCGAAACATTCTGCAACGCCAAAACCGAAGCCGACCCCAACGCCAACGCCTAAGCCGAAAACGCTTATCGGCAAAATCTTTGATAGCTTGCGCAAGGCGAATGAAGTGACCAGCACGCCCACGCCAACTCCATTCGTTCGTATTTGGGCGTCACCAACACCGAAGCCGAAAGGTGGTAAGGCATCACCATCACCAACGCCGCGGTGGATGGGTAAGACCTGGGGCCAAGACCAAGAATGAAAGGAGCTATGAGGGCGAGCGAGCTTGGTGGTGCCCCAAATCTGCCCCAAAGGGTGATAAAGGCGATTGTCCTTATCGAAATCTGCAGCGACTAGCGTCGCCCATTCGCTCTCTCACTGGCCGCTCAACAACTTTTCCAGCGTCTCTCCGACAAGATTCGGATTCGCTTTCCCTTTCGAGGCCTTCATCACTTGGCCTTTTAGGAAGTTGATCGCCGCGCCTTTACCAGCCCGGTAGTTCTCGACCGACTTCGGGTTCGCATCGATCGCTTGCTGGCAAAGCAGTTTGATTGCGTCAATATCGCTCTCCTGTTTAAGACCCTTCGCTTCAACGATCTTTTCTGGCGCTTCACCAGACGCAAACATCTCAGCGAATACTTCTTTTCCTTGTTTGCTGTTGATCTTCCCGTCTTCGATCAATCCAGTTAGTTCTGCGAGGTGCTTGGGTTCGATGGGACACTCTTCCACTGGCTTCTCAGCCGCCGCCAAGGCGCTTAGTAAATCGTTCAGCACATAGTTGGCGACCGCTTTCGGCCTCTTGGCTCCTTTGGCGGCCGCTTCAAAATAGTGGGAGAGCTCTAGATCACCCGCCAGCACCCCCGCGTCGTAACTGCTAATCCCATATTCCCGGACGAAACGTTCGCGCTTAGCCCAAGGCAATTCGGGTAACCGTGCGCGCACCGCCGGCATAAAAACCTCGGTTTTCACGGGTAACAAATCCGGATCCGGAAAATACCGGTAGTCGTGGGCTGACTCCTTAGTACGCATCAGAAAAGTCTCGCCCCTGTCGTCGTCCCAGCGGCGGGTCTCTTGTAGGAGCTTTTCTCCGCGTTCTAATGCGGAAGTCTGGCGATCGATTTCAAACGCCAAAGCGCGGCGAACCCCGCTAATGGAATTCAGATTTTTCAATTCGATCTTAGCGCCGTACTCGGTCTGATGACTCGGCCGGACCGAGACGTTACAATCGCATCGCAACTGGCCTTTCTCCATGTCGGCATCGCTGACATCCCCATACATTAAGGCTTGCTTCAGCGACGTCAGATAAGCGAACGCTTCCTCTGGTGACTCAATATCCGGTTGAGAAACGACTTCCATGAGCGGTGTCCCCGCTCGGTTAAAATCGATGCCGCTGGTTGTCTCGAAATGGAAGCTCTTAGCAACATCTTCCTCCAAATGAATCCGGATCAGCCGAACTCGTTTATCCGGATTTTTGATGCTCTTCTGCGCATCTTTCGGGTAACCGAGATCGTACAAGGGAACTTCACCATTCTGGCAGATTGGCAAATCATACTGCGAGATTTGGTAATTCTTCGGCATGTCCGGATAGTAGTAGTTCTTACGATCGAACTTGCAGATCGGAGCGATATCGCACTGAAAGATCAGTCCGCTTAGAGCTGTCATTCTGAGCGCTTCCAGATTCATCACGGGTAAGGAGCCCGGCAATCCAAGACAGGTAGGGCAGACATGCGTGTTTGGCTCAGCCCCGTACTCGACCGCGCAACCGCAAAACATTTTGCTCTTGGTCTTCAGCTGGACATGCACCTCAAGTCCAATCGTGGCGATATAATCACTCTTCATATTCGGATAAGTCCCCGCCTAGATTTTAGCCTAAAAGGCTGAACTCTATCTAACGCCTCGCCCCTTTCCACTGTTTACCCACCAACTCCCGCCTGACATCACCGTTAGTAAAAAACTGGACCAGCTTTGGGTTGGTCACCACGCCAAGCAGATCGCCCTTCTCAATCGAACCCAAGAGCTCAGGGTCATTGGCCAGAGCTTGAAAGGTTGGATCGTTGCTCAATGGCTTAAATACTGGATCCGCCAGCAGTTGATTAACCGCATCCGGGCGCGACAGAAATGAGCTCCAACGGTCGATGGCATCGTAAAGCGAACCAGGGACTGGATCGAGTAAACGGCTTACCTCTCCTAACCATCCCGAGTCAAGGGATGCCTTGGCTTTGGCTAACGTTGAGATCACCGGGACGGGAGATAAGCCGCGACTCGTTTGCAGCGTCACTTCATCTTCGGCGACGCGTCCGATCACATGGATGAGAATCATGAAGAACCAAACTGAAACGAGGCCGTAGATGAATCCGAGGACGGCTCCGCCAACACTAGAAATCAAGCGGGAGACTATCAAATCATAGTCCCGAGTCCTGCGGAACAGGAACCCGCCCGCCAGCATTATTAAATAAAAGCAAAGGATACCCAGGAGCACGCGCGCCAGCATGAGGCCGCCTGCAGAGATCGTGGTAGAACTCATCCCGACCACATGGAAGACCGGGTCGGCCAAGAAATAGACGATTAACGCGGAGACGGCGACCGCTAGCGGAGTCAGAAGTTGAAGCAGGAGGCCGCGGAAACTACCCCGGATCGTTGAGTAGACTACGCAGACAGCAAAAACAATCAGCAATCCTCCTTGCCATTGGTGGGAAGCCTCAACTGAACCGCCGGTCATGACCCATCAAAGCGAATTCTGAGCCCGATGTCGCAGCCAGTGATCACAGACGACCAGT
>Ga0210397_10002959_pt1 | contig 10547 bp, 5 predicted proteins | sample IncBWH2OmetaG_FD_160126 | JGI IMG/M metagenome (GOLD analysis project Ga0210397, IMG submission 160126) | Forest soil microbial communities from Barre Woods Harvard Forest LTER site, Petersham, Massachusetts, United States - Inc-BW-H-2-O ...
ACTGCCTGCGTTGCCAGTCCGCCAAAAGCTTGCGGCGCGCGTGCGTGTCCGTGCCGGGCGGTACATACAACAGCAGCCGCTCGCCGTCCAGCTCGACATGTGAGGGTCCGGGCCGCTCGAGCACCCTGAGCCTGTGGCGTACGCCCCAGATGTAATGGGACTCGCCGCTCACCATCTCGCGAGCGGACTGCCGACCCGCGTCCCGCAGTTGCTTGCGCTGGCGCTCGATCCAAGCCAGACGCTGGCTGACCGCGAGCCGGATGTGCTGCTCGTCGAGCCGCCTTGGAGCGGCGACACGCACCCTTCCCGCCGGCGGATACACGCCAATGTGAAGATTCTTAATGTCCTTGTACACGACATCCACGTCGATGCCGCGGACTGTCAAATATCCGCTAACGGTACTCATCGCGCGCCTTCACAAGCACCATCAGCTCCTCGATGCGATCGTAGTCGGGCGGGAGGGCATTGACAAGCGCTCCGCGGACCTTGCGTTCCTTGATCTCGTTGCCTATCCAGTGGTCTGGCTTGGTGTGCCGGACCGCCATGTCGACCCCGAGCACAAGATTTTCCCCGCGGAAACCAAAGTCGTACAGTGCGCGCTTGGCGCCGTCGTCCACCCAATCCGGATAGACCGTGTCGGAATCCCTCAGACCGAGCTGGCGCGCCTGGATCATCAGCCGCTCCAGGTACTCCCTGTAATTGATCGCTCCTCTGCGCTGCTGCTCGATCAGCGCGTCGAGCAGCAGCGACATACGCGCGTAGTACTTCGGATTCCTTGCGTGCTCGTCGACTATCACCCTGCGCATGTTGTTGGCGACCGTCACAGCCACAGCCTCGGGGTCCCTCCTGATGCCGGGCGGCAGCCTGTCGATCGCCCCGGCCCCGATTCGCGCGATCAACTCGATCAACCCGGCATCCCCGAAGTCGGCGACCCGCTGCGACGGGTCGGCCTGGATGTAGGTGTCCAGCAGGAAGCGCATCCCGGCCTCATACGGCTTGAAGTCGATGTCCTCGCCGGCGCCGATCTTGACCTCGTCGCGAACGTCGCTGTAGTGGGCGATCTCGTCTCTGATTTCGGTCGCCTCGATCTCGCTGTAGCCGGCAGCGGCCATTTCGTTGGCGAGGTTGCCGTAGGCGCGCACGGCAGCCGCGATCGCCTTGTACAGCGCGACTCGCCTCAGCTCGTTGGCCTTCAGCTGCTCGGCGTTTCCCTGCTCCTCGGCGCAGAAGTACTGCTGGTATTGGAGCGTGTCCTTTGGTGGGGAGACCGCCTCGCAGATGGCCCTCACCCGCTCCAGCGCCGCGTCGAGATCTCGACGCCCCTTCGCCACCCGGTCGGCGAGCAGGCCTTCGACGTCGGGCTTGTCATAGCCGTCCAGCGCACCCGAGGTGTAGTCGCCGATCACGCTCTGCAGCGAGTTGAACAGATCCTGGTAGTCGACGATGTAGCCATAGTCCTTGTCCTCGCCGTCGAGCCGGTTGACTCGGCAGATCGCCTGGAAGAGACCGTGGTCTCGCATCTGCTTGTCGATGTAGAGGTAGGTCGCGGGGGGCGCGTCGAAGCCGGTCAGCAGCTTGTCGACCACGATCAGCAGCCGCATCCGGCCCGGCTCCTTGACGAAGCGCTCCTTGACGTCCTGCTCGAACTGCTCGACCTTGCCCATCGCCACGTCGGCCAGCTCGCCGAAGTGCTCAGCCAGCATCTGGCGATAGATCTCGTACTGGCGCAGCTTCTCGGTTGCGCCGTGACCCGAGTTCTCCTTGGAGATGTCCGATGCGCGGGGCTCATAACTTGTGACGATCGCGCACCTGCCTCTGAGACCGGCGTTGCAGAAGAGCTCATAGAACTTGCATGCCTGGTAGATGCTCGACCCGACGAGGATCGCGTTGCCGCGGCCATCCTTCAGGCGCGGCCTGCGCTCCATGTCGAGCATGATGTCCTGGACGATCTGCTTGGCTCGCGGCTCGGCGCTCACCAGCTTTTGCACCGTGCCCCAGCGCTTCTTGAGCTCGGCGCGCGAGAGGTCGGTCATGCCCCTTGTCTTCGCGTCGAACCATTCGTCGACATGTTGCTGGGAGGTCAGGCGCTGGTCGATGTTGCGCGCCTCGTAGCGCAGGTCCACGACGACACCGTCCCTCACGGCCTCGTCGAACTTGTAAGTGTGAATGAAGCTGCCAAACGTCTTGAAACTCGTGGTCTTCTCGGCCTTCAGCAGCGGCGTCCCGGTGAAGCCGACGAACATCGCCCCCGGCAACAGCTTTTTCATCGCTTTGTGCATCTTGCCCGACTGCGTGCGATGGGCCTCGTCGATGAAGACGAACAGGTCTCCCTTCACCGAGAAGTTCTTGGGGATCTTGGTGAGCAGCTCCTCGATGAAGTCTCCCGCGGCGTCATTGCCAGCGCGCTCGTCTTTCGAGCCGCGAAACTTGTGGATCAGCGAGCAGACCAATTCCTCGGTGGACCCGTTGAGGACCGCGAGCATATCGGCGGCGCCACTCGTGCGATATATCTTCTCGCCGACTCCGAGAAAGATTTTTTCGATCTGTTCGTCGAGCTCGGTGCGATCGGTGACGATCAGCACGCGCGCATCCTGCCGATGCTCGCGCAGCCACTTGGCCAACCAAACCATCGTCAGCGACTTGCCCGAGCCCTGGGTGTGCCAGAGGATGCCGCCCTCGCGCTTGGCGACCCGCGCCTGGGCGGCCTTGACGCCGAAGTACTGGTTGTGACGGCACACCTTCTTTACGCCCGAGTCGAAGACGACGAAGTCGTGGATCAGCTCGGTTAGCCGCTCCTTGGAGCACAGCTGGGTGAGCGCACGGTCGAGCGGCTCCTCTATCTCCGAGGGCTCGCGCCAGCTGAGCCAGTACTTCTCTTCGGTGTCGATTGTCGCGTAGCGAAGACCCTCGACGTCGTTGCCTGCCATCACCAGCTGCACAGTCGTGAAGAACGGCCTGATGAATTCGCGTTGCTGGTTGCCAAACGACTGGCGGATCCCCTCCGACACCGAGACCTTCGAGCGCTTCAACTCAATCGTCGCCACGGCGATGCCATTGATATAGAGGACGATGTCGGGGCGCTTGTCATGCTTCCCCGTCAGCGTCACCTCCTCGGCAAGCGCGAAGTGGTTGGCCTCGGGTTTCCTCCAGTCGATCAGCCACACGTTCTCCGTCTGCTCGCCTGCGTCAGGCCTTACCTTGGCGGCGTAGCGCAGCAGTTCGTAGACCTCGCGGTTTGCTTCGTACAGGTCGCGGCCACCGCCGAGCGAGGCGTCGCTGCGGAGCATTTCGACGGCCTTGCGGATCTGCGCCGCGCCGTAGCCACGGGTTTCGAGGTTCCGCTCGAGCAGCTGGACCTCCACGTTGGAGTTGTCTTTGCGGTTTGCCCAATTGCCGAGATAGTCGAAGCCGAGACGGTCGCGGAACAGTTCGATCACGCGATCCTGGGTCTTGCGCTCGGACTGGCCCACGTTACTCATGCCGCGATCCCCCCCGCGACCAAAAGTCTCATGCCGCGATCTCCCCCGCGACCAAAAGTCTTCTCCGGCCCGCGAGGAGCTCTTGCATCATGCCTTGCTTGATGGCCTTGGCCTTTTCAAGACGGCGCTTGAGCGCTGCGACCTCGGCCTCCGCATCGCGCAAGACGCGCGAGATTGCCTGCTGCTCTGTCGGCTCGGGTGCCCAGACGACGATTTGGGAGAATTGTCTCCAGCGGAGGCTTCCGCGACGGTCGACGGAGGCGTTGGTGGCGCGCGCGAATTCCTGCCGGAAGGAGTCGAGCTTCAGCTGACGCTGCAGGAAATATGAATCGACTCCCTCCCTTGGCTGCATAACCACATAGATAGGACTCACAAGCCCGCGGTCGACGATCTCCTGAACCCCGATGGACCCCTCTTCGATGTGATTCGCCGGATATCCGATGTCACCGCGGTGGATGACTCGATAGCCAGACAGATCCCGGCTGAATACCTGATTGCGGAAGTAGTCAAGCGATCGCACGAAGCCAAGGTGCTTGCTGCAACTCAGAACCTCGAGCGGCTCAGCCAGGGCGTTGCGTTCACTCCGCGGCATGAGCAGGTCCGCGATTCTCATTTGTGCCCAGGGTCGATCGAACCCTGGAAGACGAGTCCCACCCGTCAGCAGCTGCTGCGCCAATCCGCTCCTGATGTTCGCCTGCTTCGCAACCGCTGCTTCCAGCGCAACGATGTAACTGTCCGCGTCGGCGAGGGCACTGACGATCTCGCGCTGTGAGTGCCTGTCGGGCACCGGGATCGCGATGTTCAAGAACTTCCTCTTCGCGATGTTGTAGCGGGTCGACCCTTGGGCGAGGGTGACGATCAGCTCTCGACCCGCGGGCGAGCGGAAGAAATAGGAGACATAGGCCGGCTCGACGCGCGGGTCGCTAAGTCGGTAGCCGAAGCAAAAGCTGTTGAGGTAGGTGCTCGGAGACGGGTTGAAATCTACGACAGCTGACAGCGCCAACTCGTCCGGCATCTCAGACGAGCCGTTGAAGAGGATGTCGCCGCGCGCGATCGCATTCTGGCGCTCACCTGGCCTCACGTTGACATGTTCGAGGACCGGCTCGCGCAGGTGAGCGCTCTTGATCACCTCGCGGAACGTCACGAAGGTTGCCGAGCCCTGCCCGAAGTCGGCCTTCGACTTGCCAGTCAAGCCCCCGTAGGTGCTTCCCAGATCGCGCAGGCAGACGCTCTCCATGTTTATTGGATTCCGATCTCCACAAGGTGGCCTGCCACGCGATCGCCGAGTTCGCGAGACTCGGCTTCCAAATTGCCCACCGTCTCTCCATAGCGCCCTCCGAGCTCATTGATGCGAACCACGAGGTCGAGCGCGAGCGAGGCCAGCACATTCTCGACGCAGCCCGAAACGGTGGCCTTCCACTTGTCGTCGAGCACCAGCGCCCGCACGTCGACGGCGCTCAGGTTGCCGTACTTCTCAAGCGTGGCAATGTCGAGAGCGACCTGCGCTTCCTTGGCGGCCCTCTTGGCGTCCGATTCGGCATCGAACAGGACGATTGCCTGCTCCAGCGCAGCGATTTCGCGAGAGTCGACGTCTTCGCGCTTCGCCTCCATCCACCGTATGCTCGCAAGCGCCCTCGTGAGCTTTCCCTCGTCGAGGGCCCCCCAAAGCAGGCCCTCCTCGACCGCGTGCTCCTCGATGTATTCCTCGACGGCCCGGGCTGCCTCCTCGGCGGCGAGGTCGAGCTCGTCGAGCTCTGCCCGCTCGTCGGGAAAATACCGCGCCACGATCAAGGCCGGCGGGATCAGGTCGGTCTTGATCTTCCTCGCTTTGCGGCCGCTGCCGATGACCAGATCGGGCGTCTCGGAGAGTTTGCGACCCTTGTCCTGGATCGCCGCGCGCGGCATCGCGGCCTGAACCCAGCCCTCGTTCATGACCAGATACACGTCGTCGTGCATCGTCTCGTTCCAGTAGCCGAGCAACTGCTCGTAGACGTCGTACTCGTCCAGCAGCGGCCAGTCTCTGAAGCGCCCCAGCAGGTCGTCTCCAAGCGTGACGATCAAACCGTTCAGGCCGGTGTCCCCGGAAATCGATTCGAGCGCCCTGCGATGAGCGGCGAACCACTCCTCCACCCGCTCCGCCACCTCAGCTGAGAACCGCTTGAACTCGACCGAGTCGAGCACGGCCTGCTGCACCTCGGACATGTCGATCGCAAGGTCGCTGTAGCCGGGACGGTTGGGCTTGAACAGAGTCGCGTGCAGCGATGGAAACGCTTCCCAATACTCCCCGAGCGCATCGACGTCGCTGTCGGGGATGCCGCCGTGCAGGTGTGCCCGCAGATCCTGGATGTCCTCGGGCTCGGAGGAATCGATGTAGCGCGGGATATTGAGGTTGTAGTCGTTGGCCTCGCTTGCGATCTCGGCCAACGGGACCATGCGCGAGTAGCGCTCGACCTCCGTCAGCTTGTTGAAGACATCGACGATCTTGTGGATGTCCTGGCTGCGCAGGCGATTCTTGGGGCCGTCCTTGACGAATCCCCTGGATGCGTCGACCATGAAGACGCCCGTGCGGGCTTGGGCGTTCTCCTTGTCGAGCACCACGATGCTAGCCGGGATGCCCGTGCCGTAGAAGAGGTTGGGGGGAAGGCCGATGATCCCCTTGATAAAGCCGCGGTCGAGCAGCTGGCGGCGGATCTCGGCCTCGGAGTTACCTCGAAACAGCACGCCGTGCGGAAGGATCACCGCCGCCTTGCCCTTGCTTTTCAGCGACTTGAGGATGTGCAGCAGGAAGGCATAGTCGCCGTTCTTCTCCGGCGGACGACCATACTCGAAACGTCCGAATTCGTTTTTTTCGAGCCCGTTGCTCCACGACTTGACCGAAAAGGGCGGATTGGCGACGGCGAAGTCGAATGTGCGCAACTCGGCTCCATTGTTGGCGAGATGTCGCGGGTTGGCGATCGTGTCGCCCTTGAGGATTTCCGCGTCCGCGTATTCGTGCAGGATCATGTTCATCAGCGAGAGCGCCCAGGTCGCGTTGTCCTTCTCCTGGCCGTAGATGGTGATGCCGCGCGGCGCCTCGTCCGCGGCCTTGAGCAGCAGCGATCCAGAGCCGCAGGTGGGGTCGTAGACCGTTTCGTCCTGGCTGGTGCCAGGCCCGATCCCGACGATCTTGGCCATCACCCGCGAGACCTCGGCCGGCGTGTAGAACTGGCCCTTGGACTTGCCCGACTCCGTCGCGAAGTGGCGCATCAGGTACTCGTAGGCGTCGCCGAGCAGATCGTCGCCCTCGGCGCGGCTGCCGCGGAAATCGAGATCGGCGAAGATCGCCACCAGCTTGCTGAGCCGATCCTGCATCTCCCTGCCGCGGCCGAGCTTCTCCTCGTCGTTGAAGTCGGCGAGGTCGATCACCTTCTGCAGGTCGTTGGCCTTGGCCAGCACGCCGATGATCTTGTTCATCCCCTCGCCGATCTCCGCCGCCCCCTTGAGCGCGATCATGTCGTCGAACGAGCCACCCGGAGGAACGTCGATCAGGCTCCTCAGATCGGACTTGGCCTTGTCCGTCACGTACTTCATGAACAGGAGCGTGAGAATGTAGTCCTTGTACTGCGAAGCGTCCATGCCGCCGCGCAGCTCGTCGCAGCTCTGCCACAGCGAACGGTAGATGTCCGACTTCTTCAGCGCCACGCGCGCAAATCCCGATCGATCACGCGCCCACAGTAACGCCAGCAGACGACGCACTACCCGCGTCCGGAGCGGACGCCCTCGCGCGTCTCGCGAGGCAGGCGAAGCGATAGCACGCAAGCGCTCCGCGTGAGCGCGATCGGAGCCCGAGCAGGCGCACATGTGCCGGCAGGCGACGCGAACGCATCAGCGCTGGCTCGGCAGGGGCGCCACGGCCGCCGTCGGATCTCCAAGGATCACGAGGCTCTCCCGGTCGGTGGCCGTCAAGCGGTAGTAGGTCGCTGCGTCGCGCGCACCCGCGACGAGCTTGTCGATGTCATCGCGAGCGTCTCTCAGCTTTCCGTACAGCACTCCCACTCCGCGGTGGTACTCGTCGAATGCCATGCCGACCGGCCACCGTCTGAAGAGATTGGACCGTCTGAAGAGATTGGGGTATACCGCCTCGACCAGCGAACCGGTGAGCTGCTGGCCGGTGTATACGTCACTGAGCGTCCAGTCGAATGTCGGCTCGACGTGTCCCACAAACGCGCGCAGCGGCCTTGGCGCGCCGAGCAGACGCGCCGGCAGCGGTGCCGTGCTCGCACCCAGGTCTCCGACCGCGCGCAGGACCTCAAGCGCCCGCGAGCCATCGCCGAGCAGCCCCTCGTAGGAGGTGCCGTCGTCGCTGCCGGCCGAGCAGCACGCCTGCGCATACCAGACGGCCCCGGAGGGCTCCCATGCCTCGAGCAGCGCGTCCAGGTCCAAGACCTGGCGGTTGACGTCCACCGGGAGGCCGAGCGTCGCAGCCATCGCCGAGGCATCCTCCAGCGGGCCGGTCATCCCGTGGCTGCTCGTGAGGACGAGCGCCGGCCTGGTCTTCGCCAGCGCATCCACGAGCGACGGGGCGGTCGCCTGCGCGGAGCAGATCCAGGCGCTCGCGAGCTCGTTGTCCCGTGCGAGCGCATCGTTGACCTGCGAGACGATCGTGACCTCCATCGTGCGTGTCATCGGGTCGTTGCCGACGCTCCACAGCAGGGGCTTGGTGGGATCGGAATCCATTCCCGCCCAGCCGCTCAGCAGCGCGGATACGTAGTTCGCAAGCCCGGCTTCGGGGAGGTCCAGACGGCCGACGTGGTGGCGGCGGTTGAGCGAGTACTGCAGCCGCCAAGGGATCTCGGCGGGCGTGCCGACGATCAGCAGGTAGAGCGGGAGACGCCCCTTGGCGGTGCCGAATTTGCTCAAGCCGATCTCCGGGTCCTGGCGGGTTCCGTCGAGGAAGTAGCGCGCCAGCTTGGCTGTCCCGAGATCGCGTCGGTAGCGGAAGACCGGCGCACCTGCCCGGGCGTCCAGCAATCGGCGGATCGGCTCGGGCGCGTCGAGCGCCCTGGCCTTCTCTGGCGCCGAGAGATCGTCGCGGTCGGCGAGCACCACCCCCCAGCCGACGTCCGGACAGCTCCAGTCCGCGAGATCGGCTGGAGCCGCCGGCGCCAGCGGCTGCTGCCGCTCGAGCGAAGCGCCTTGGCTGCCCCAGCGATCCGCGCGGTCCGCGAGCGTTCCCGACACATCGGCATTCCCGCCGGCGAACGCGTTGAGCGTGAGCTTGCTTGGAAGCGTCACGGCGAGGGCGGCGTCAGCTCCCGGAGATCTTCCAGCAAGCCCGGCGGCGCGGAATCCGCCAGCACGTCGACGATGCCTCCCAAGGTCTCAGACTCGGCGACCGAGTGAGTGACCGCGGCGGCGTCGACAGCGTCGGCTACCGTCAGCTGGAAAGCGCCCTCGCGCGTATAGAGCACCGGCAGGGTCCATGCGTCGTGATGGGCCGGATTAGGACCATGGTTGTCGCGCAGCACACGACGCGCGCGAACGAGCGTTCCGGCCCACTCCAGCGTCGTGCTCTGTCCGGCCGGCACGGCGACCGCTTCCGCGATGGCCTTAAGCGCCTCCGCATAGAAAGCGGCGGAGAACGCGCGCGCGTCCGCGGCGTCGACCAGGCGTCTCATCCCCACGGCGACCGGAACGCCCGCGTTGACGATCGCCTCCGCGTGCGTCAAGGTGCCCTCGCCCGCCGCCGCGCCCTCGCACGCGTTCAGGACGATTGCCCAAGTGCCGGCGTCCGCCATCTCCTGTCCCAGCTCATCCACCCGCAGCCCGACCGAGCTCCTGCCGTCGTCGCGATCGAAGTCTGTGACTGTGCCGATGCTCAGCAGGCCCAACTCGCTCTCGATCGAGCCATGGCAGTAGAGGTGAAGTAGGTGCGGCTCGAGCGAGCGAAGCCGGTCGAGGAGCTCTTGCGCCGTGCCCGGCACGGGCATCGCCGTGGCCTGATCCGCCGGCAATGCGCGGACAGCCTCGATGATCTCCTCCTCGCCGGCGAATACGGTCACGTCGACCGCCAGTCCCCTCATACGCGCCTGCTCCACCGCGCGGCAGAGCCCTTCCCACTCCTTTACCGCCGAAGTTTGCACCGCGGAGAGGACCGCCACGAACCTCAAGCTCCCAGAGAACGACTGCTGGATCTGCCGCGGCTCCTGCATCCCGCCGCGGGCGATCCTCGCGATCGGCCAGCGCTGGTCGAGGGCGAAGAAGGCGTTGTTCCCGACGAGCGCCTCCCACGAGAGCGCGTGGGCCATGGAGTCTCCGATGCGGAAGCAGATCGGAAGGCTGCCAGCCTGGGCTGGTATCGCCAGGGCGTGGTCCAAAACTAAGCCGACATTGACATTCGCGCGGATCCTTTCCGCGAGCCGTTCTCCCAAGTCGCGGATCGCTTCTGGTCCGTTGATGGCATCGAGGTCGCCCAGTTCCACCGGTTCGAGCAGATGCGGGTTGGCGAGCACTATGGGCGCCCTGATGACGCCGCACACGGTGCCCGCCCCACATGGATCGACGCTGACGACGAGCTGCGTCACCGCGCCTCCGCGTGCCTGTCGATCACGTCGCGGATCTTGCCGAGCGCCGATTCGACCCCGGTGAAGTATGCGGCCTGCGCATTGGTCGGCTGCCGCCCAGCCTGTCGCTGTTGAAACCGTATGAGTGCAGCCTCGTTGTCGCTGATGTAGCGCTCCGCGGCCGCCAACCACACCGGGGTGTCCTCGCTTGCGAGCTGCTCCCTTGCGGCAAGCGACGGTGCCAGCGACCTCTGTGCATATCCGCGTGTGGCGGCAAGCTCGGGCGGGAAGACACCGAAGCTCGTGCTTCCAACCTGACGCGGCTGGACGAACATCACCAGCGACGAGGGAGCAGGGGGCGTTACCGGCACCGGCGAGGCCAGTAGAGCGTAAGCCTCGCTGAGCGCGCCCAGCGAGGGGTCGGCCCTGGGATCGTGCAACAGCACCGGTCCCGCCCTGGTGGCGCCCAGGTCGTCGACGGTCCTGCGCAGGCCATAGTCCGAGCAGTTCTCAGCAGGCGTCGTGA
>Ga0210397_10002962_pt1 | contig 10542 bp, 11 predicted proteins | sample IncBWH2OmetaG_FD_160126 | JGI IMG/M metagenome (GOLD analysis project Ga0210397, IMG submission 160126) | Forest soil microbial communities from Barre Woods Harvard Forest LTER site, Petersham, Massachusetts, United States - Inc-BW-H-2-O ...
GCAGGTGAAGGATTCGCGGCCGACAGAGGATTCATCCGTCATCCGCCGTCGCCGGGTCTGTCTCGCCTGCAATTTCCGTTTCACGACGTTCGAGCGGGTGCAACTGCGCGAGCTCGTCGTTATCAAGCGCAACGGCCGCCGCGTGCCGTTCGACCGTGACAAGCTGTTGCGCTCGGTGCAGATCGCTTGCCGCAAGCGGCCGGTCGAGCCCGAGCGCATCGACCACATGGTGTCGAAGATCGTGCGCGAACTGGAAAGCCTCGGCGAAAGCGAAGTGTCTTCAGAGAGCATCGGCGAAACGGTGATGGCGCATCTGCGCGATCTCGACGACGTCGCCTATGTGCGCTTCGCCTCGGTCTATCGCAATTTCCGCGAAGCCAAGGATTTCGAGGCCGCGCTCGCGGAATTGTCGGGAGACGAGGCGGCGGAGTGAGCGGGCAGGCCAACGCCGCCGCGGCAAACGATATCCGCTTCATGGATTTGGCGCTTGCGCTGGGTCGCCGCGGGCGCGGGCGGACCTGGCCCAATCCCGCCGTCGGCGCGGTGATCGTCAAGGACGGCGTCATTGTCGGCCGCGGCTGGACGCAGCCCGGCGGCCGTCCGCATGCCGAGGTCGAGGCGCTGCGCCGGGCAGGGGAAGCGGCGCGCGGTGCAACGCTCTATGTCACCCTCGAACCGTGCTCGCATTTCGGCAAGTCGCCGCCCTGCGCTGACGCCGTGATCACCGCCGGCATTTCGCGAGTCGTCTCGGCGATCGAAGACCCCAATCCCGAAGTCGCGGGCAAGGGCCATGCCCGCCTGCGCGCCGCCGGCATCGCGGTCGAGATCGGCGTCGGCGCGGACGAAGCGCGCCGCGATCACGCCGGGCATATCAGCCGCATGACCCAAGGCCGTCCGCATGTGATGCTCAAGCTTGCGCTCTCCGCCGACGGCAAGGCCGCCGCCGCCGGTCGCAAGCCGGTCGCGATCACCGGCGAAGTGGTGCGCGAGCGCGTGCATCTGCTGCGTGCGGAGTCCGACGCCATCATGATCGGCATCGGCACCGCGCTCGCCGACGATCCGATGCTGACCTGCCGCTTGCCTGGAATGGCGAAGTATTCGCCGGTGCGGGTCGTCGCTGACAGCCTATTGCGGCTGCCGCTCAATTCGCGGCTGGTGAAGAGTGCTTACGAAACGCCGGTGTGGGCGATCGCCGGCATGTCGGCGCCGCAAGAGGCTGAATTCCGGCTGCTGCCGCTCGGCGTTGAGGTGCTGCGCTCGCCCGACAGCACCGACCGGCTCGATCTGAAAGACGCTCTGGGTTTTCTGTCGGCGAAGGGAATCACCCGGCTGATGGTCGAAGGCGGCCCGACGCTTGCCGCGGCAATGGTCAAAGCCGACCTCGTCGACGAGGCTGTCCTGTTTCATTCCGATAAAGTCATTGGCCCGGACGGCATCGAGGCGCTTGATGCCGGGGCCTCCGCGATGCTGAAACAGCGACTCAAGCTTGCTGCGACCGAGCCTCTAGGACCGGACCGGCAAGAGATCTTTGTACGCAGGTGATGGATGTTTACTGGCATTGTCAGCGACTTAGGCGAAGTCATTGAAGTTCAGGAAAAGGCTGAGAACCTGCGCCGGCTGACTATTGGCTGCTCCTACCATCCCGATTCCATTGACATCGGCGCCTCTATCGCCTGTTCCGGAGCCTGCCTCACAGTCGTAGAGCGCGGCATCCGGGGCAATCGGAGCTTCTTTGCGGTGGACGCTGCGGCGGAAACTTTGCGGCTGACAACGGCCGGGACGTGGCGCGCAGGCACCAAGCTCAACCTCGAGCGCGCGCTGCGGCTCGGCGACGAGCTCGGCGGTCACATGGTGTCCGGCCATGTCGACGGCATCGCCGAACTGATCGCGTGCGACGAGTTCGTCGATAGCTCGGGCCTGACGTTTCGTGTGCCGAAAGACCTTGCCCGGTTCATCGCGCCGAAAGGCTCGGTTGCGCTCGACGGCATTTCGCTCACGGTTAATGAGGTGAAAGGCGACACCTTTTCGGTGCTGCTCATTCCCCATACGCTCAAAGTCACCACCTTCGGTGCGCTGCAGGTCGGCGCGCGGGTTAATCTCGAAGTCGACCAGATGGCGCGTTATGCCGCGCGCCTTCTCGACACCGCAAAACAGCATTGATGACCGGTGCTTAGGCCAGCTTGTTCGCCCGCACCGCGCTTGCTAGGACCGCGCGCAACAGCAACGGGTAGCGAAAGCATGGCCGGACCGCGACAAGCCAAACGCGACAGCAAGAGCAGCGCCAAAGGCGCGCGCATTCTCATTGTCGAGGCGCGCTACTACGACGACATCGCCGATGCACTGCTTGCCGGCGCGACCAAGGCGCTGAAGGAAGCCGGCGCCGTGTTCGACTGCATCAGCGTGCCGGGCTCGCTCGAAATTCCGCCCGCGATCGCGATCGCGCTCGATGCGGTGCAGAAGAAGCGGCGGCCTTATGACGGCGTCGTCGCGCTTGGCTGCGTCATTCGCGGCGAAACCATTCATTTCGAGATCGTGTCGCAGCAATCCGCGCGGGGGCTTCTTGAGCTTTCTGTCGCCCGTACGATTCCAATCGGCAACGGTATCATCACCGTTGAAAACGAGGCGCAGGCGAAGGCGCGCGCCGACATCAACGACCAGGACAAAGGCGGCGGCGCCGCGCGTGCCACGCTCGCTCTGATCGGCCTCAAGCAGCGTCTGGGGACGCGCTGACATGGCGGGCGATCAGCACAATGGGCGCAAGGCCAATAAGCGCGGCGCGGCGCGGCTTGCCGCGGTGCAGGCGCTTTACCAGATGGATCTGGCCGGCACCGGCGTGAATGAAATCATGGCTGAGTTCGAGAGCCATTGGCTTGGCGGCGAAGTCGAGGGCGCGAAATATCTGCCGGCGGAAGCGGCCTATTTCCGCGATATCGTGTCGGGCGTGGTGCGCGAGCAAAGTCTTCTCGATCCGAAGATCGACGCGGCGCTGTCGAGTGGCTGGCCGCTCAAACGGATTGAGGCCCTCATGCGTGCGGTGCTGCGCGCCGGCGCCTACGAGCTTGCCTTCCGCAACGACGTTCCCGCCCGCGTCGTGATGTCCGAATATGTCGATGTCGCTTCAGCTTTCGTCGACAAGGAGGAGACCGGCATGGTCAATGCCGTGCTCGATCACCTCGCGCGTGATCTCCGCGCTGCCGAAGCAACCAATGGCCGATGAACCATCAGCGGAAGACCGTCTGATCGCGCGCTACTTCGCTCCGCTCGCGACCCATCCCGGCGCCTTCGGCCTGGTCGACGACGCGGCCGCGATCGCGCCGCCGCCGGGCTGCGATCTCGTGCTCAAGACCGACGGCGTCATCGCCGGCGTGCATTTCTTCCCCGACGATCCGCCCGACACGATCGGCCGCAAGGCGCTGCGGATGAATCTGTCGGATCTTGCGGCCAAGGGCGCGAAGCCGCTCGGCTTCATTATGTCGATCGCTTTGCCGGCGCAGATCGACGAGGCCTGGCTCGCAGGTTTCGCCGCCGGGCTCGGCGAAGATGCGAAGCATTACGATTGCCCGCTGCTCGGTGGCGATACCGATCGCACGCCGGGGCCGATTTCGGTTTCGGTCAGCGCCTTTGGAGCAGTGCCACATGGCACCATGGTGCGGCGCGCGACCGCCAAAGCTGGCGATTGTCTCGTGGTTACCGGCACGATCGGCGATTCCGCGCTCGGCGTGCGGCTGCGCAAGGATCAAGGCCTAGCGCAGCGCTGGCGGTTGAACGATGCCATGCAGGCCCATCTCAAGCAGCGCTACCTGCTGCCGCAACCGCGCAACGTGCTGGCTGAGGCGGTTCTGCATCACGCTTCGGCGGCGATGGACATTTCAGACGGCTTGGTTGGCGATCTCGCCAAGCTGTGCCGCGCCTCAGGCATCGCAGCCGACGTCGATGTCGCGCGCGTGCCGTTGTCCGAAGCCGTGCGGGCGGCGGTTGCGGCCGATCCTGAGGCGCTCGAGGCCGCGCTGACCGGCGGCGACGACTATGAGATCCTGCTGACGCTTGCGCCCGGCAAGCTCGGAGCCTTTAGCGCGGACGCAAAAGAGGCCGGCGTCGCGGTGGCCGAGATCGGCCGCATCGCGGCCGGGAAGGGCACCCGTTTCCTCCGCGACGGCAAGCCGCTGACCTTCGCACGCGCGTCTTACAGCCATTTCTAGTCCGGCTGACCCGTGGCTATAATGGCCGTGGGAGAAATGCTCATGCATGACAGGACGGCAATCGCCGCGCGGCAAGATCAAACACAAGCTCAGCCGCAAAGCCCGCCCACGGTCGGGAAAAACGCGAACCCGCGCTATGCCGCGCTCTATCGCCATTATCCGACCATCGACTATCTCCGCCGCGCCGCGCGCAAGCGGCTGCCGCATTTCGCTTTCGAATATGGCGACGGCGGCTCGGGCAAAGACGATGCCGGCATCAAACGCAATTGGGCGGCGCTCGATGCGGTCGAGCTTGTGCCGCGCTACGGCATCGTGCCGTCGCTGCCGCCCTGCGAGGTCGAATTGTTCGGCCGCCGGTACGCCGCGCCGATCGGCATCGCGCCGATGGGCGGCCCCGCCATCGTCTGGCCGGGCGCCGACAAACATCTCGCTCGCGCCGCGCAGCGCGCTCGTGTGCCTTATGTGCTCGGCATGGCGGGCGGCGCAACGATCGAGGAGATCGCCGAGATTGCGCCGGACGTCGGCTGGTTCCAGCTTTATCGCGCCGCCAACAACGATCACGCCATCGGCTTCGATCTGTTGCAGCGTGCGGCGGCGACCGCCTGCAATGCGCTGATCCTGACGCTTGACGTGCCGGTGCGCACGACGCGTGCCCGTGAAGTCGTCGTCGGCCTCGGCGGCGCATTCCGTCCCGATCTGAAAATGCTGGCGCAAATGGCGCTGTCGCCCAGCTGGACGGCGGCGCTCGTGAAGAACGGCATTCCGCGTTTCGCCAGCCTGCGCAGCTATGCCGGCGCCAATCCGTCGATCAACGACGTGATCGAATTCGCCCGCCGTGAAATGGGCGGCGCATTCACTTGGGAGGAGGTCGCCAAATATCGCGACCGCTGGAAGAAGCCGCTGATCGTCAAGGGCATCCTGCATCCGCAGGACGCCGAGAAAGCGGTATCGCTCGGCGTCGATGGGCTCATCGTCTCAAACCACGGCGGCCGCCAGATCGAGGCTTTGCCGGCGGCGATCGACGCGCTGCCCGCGATCGTGCGCCAAGTCGGCACGCGCGCGACGGTGATGATGGATTCCGGCATCAGGAGCGGCGCCGACGTCGTGCGCGCCTATGCGCTCGGCGCGTCAGCTGCTTTCCCCGGCAAAGCCTTCCTGTGGGGGCTTGGCGCGCTCGGCGAGGAGGGGCCCGGTCACGTCATTGATATATTGATCGAAGAAACCAAGGCCGCGCTCGGGCAGTTGGGCGCCAAGCAGCCCCAAGACGTGCGCTCGGTCGTGATCCGCCACGGCGGCGCTTTGCAGTTCTAGGGAGGACGCAAATGGCACGAGCAAAGAGAAAAACGAAAAGCTACGCTGCACGAGCGAGCGCAAGATCGCGCGCGAAGCCGTCGTCGCGCCGCCGTGTGACCGCACGCAGTAAGCGTGCGCCCAAGCCCGCCGCCAAGAAGCCGCCCGGCAAGCAGGCCTTCGTCGCCAGCCACCATTCGCCGAATGCGTTCGAGACCGGCTTGCGCCGCTATGCGCAGTATCGCGATCTAGGCATTGCGGCGGCGACCAACGGTCTGGCGCGCGCCCATGTCATCAAGATGGTTCCGCCCTGCGATCCGGCGGAAGTCTCAAAGCGGCACTATCACGACGTCGAATTTCAGATGATCTATGTGCTCAAGGGCTGGATCAAGGGCGACTTCGACGGCGCCGGCGCCGTCACCATGCGCGAAGGCTCGTGCTGGCTGCAGCCGCCCAAGATCAAACACGCCGTGCTCGACTATTCCGACGATTGCGAGCTTCTCGAAATCATCCTGCCGGCGGATTTCGAGACGGTCGAATTGGAATAAATCGAGCTGCTACATACACAGCAGCCACGTCAGTCTGCGCGGCGCCAGACCTCGTAGCCGATCTCGCGTGAGATCAGGCCGTCGCGGATGTGGAAGTTGTGAATGAGACGCATCTGCACGCGCGTGCCGATTGGGTACGGACAATTCTCGAACGCGTCGCCGGTAATCCGAAAGCTGGCGAAGGAATCGTCAAAGACGCGATCCGGCGTCGCCCAACGCTCGACGGGAGTGAACTCGAAATCCTCCACGCCGTTGAACACCCGCAGATACATCTTCTTGATGGTCTCGCGGCCCTTATAGGTCACACGCCTGGCCGGCGCTTCCCATTCGGCGTCGTCGGTGTAGAGACGGATGCACTCGTCGATCCGCTCGGGGTTCTCCTCCTGCAGGTGCATTTCGATGAGGTCGAGCGCGTGGCGAACCCGTTCCTCGTAGCTCCGCGGCGCATGGCGCCGGGCGATGAGGCCATCCACCGTCAGCTGCGATTTTTCCAGAAGAGCTGTCATTGCAATATCCTCCGCTGTCTATGGTTCTTTGAGAGACACGTCAGTGTGATGTTACTTCGCGTTTTGCGGCTCCCGTGTATCGTCGGTCGCTATGGGTGCCGTTTGAGGTGGACGCGAGCCTCCGCCGGTGATGCGTGCGAATAGCTCAGAGGGGTAGGCGGGCAGCAAATCGCCCCGCCAGGCCACGTGCTGGTCTGGCCGGATGATCGCAAAGCGCGCGCCGTAGCGGCCGCGCAGACGGCCGTCCTGCGGGGCCAGCATTTTGAGCGGAATGTTCAGGTGGCTCGCAGCGGCGACGAATCTTTCGGTAGCGGCGGGATCGCCTTCTGTGACCAGGAGCGTGAACCCGTCGCCGAAATGATCGTAAAGTGAAGAGCCATCCGCCAACCAAAGATGCGGTGCCAGGCAGCCAGGATGGGCCGATGGAACATAGAGCATGAAATGATCGGCCGGAGGCTCGCTGCCGTCCGGAACAACGATCGGCGAATCCTCATAACGCATACCAAGGACGATCCCGAGCGTCTTGAATTCGCGCACCTTCGTGGCCTCGATCACGTCGGCGACTTCCCGTCTTGTCGCCTCGCCAATGATGCCCGGCTCTTCTAGTCCGGGCCGGACGAGTTGGTTCGACGAGAGGCTATAGTTGAACACGGCTTCGGCGATGGTTCGCTCGTGAACCTTGCGCCGCTCCAGTTCATAACTGGCGAGCAGGTGGTCGCCGCCCCAGCCAGAAAGATGCGCGGCCATCTTCCAGCCCAGGTCGACGGCGTCCCCGATCCCCATATTCATGCCGAAGCCGCCGAACGGGGGATGCAGGTGACAGGCATCGCCAGCCAGAAACACGCGGCCGCGCGAGTAGCGATCCGCAACCAGACGATGGGCGAGCCACAGGTCCGTTCCGACAATGTCGATGCCGAGATCGTGGAGGCCGGTGGCGCGGCGAATGAGAGCAGCGCCATCAGCGGCGGTCGGATCGAGATCGCCATCAAGCTTGGTGGCCATGAAGAACCACAAGCCGTCCTCGTCCATCGGTCCGAGCAGGGAGGGCACGTCTTTGTTGATCATCCAATACATGATCGCGGGCCCGTGAATTTGGCGGGCGTCGAGATCTGGGGCCTTGAAGATGATGCTGTAATTGCGCGAGTAAGCCTGGTCGCCGACCATGGCTGCACCGATGCCGTCGCGCACGGCGCTCCGCGCGCCGTCCGCTCCGATCAGATAGGTGCTGCTGACCTCGATATCGCGAGCGCCCCGGATATCCCGCATCCGGGAAACGACCCGGTCGTCCGTCTGCTCGAACGATTCGAATACGGTTTCGAAATGCACGGTGACGCCGGAAAGCGATTGTGCGCAGCGCCGCAATACGTCTTCGAGCACGTATTGCGGCACCCATTGGGCCTCTTCGGAATAGAGATTGCTGCGCTCCCGGCTGCCATTGAGGGCGTTTTCAATGCGTGTCAGTGGGGGCCCGTTCATGCGTGTCGCGAACACGACGGTCGTCGGCCGGTCCGGCGAGATCGGCGAGGCTTGCCGCAGCGCATCGGCAATTCCCCAGCGCCGCAAATGCTCGCGGGTGCGGACATTGGTCGTCTTGGCCCGAGGGCTGTAGCCGACACGATCGTTGCGCTCGATCACGGTGCAGCGAACGCCGCGGCGACCGAGCTCGATGGCGGCCGCAAGTCCGACCGGGCCCGCGCCGACGATCAGCACATCCGTTTCGCGGGCGTTTGCCATCGTCGTCATCCTCTGCGGCGAGCGCTTACGGGGTCGGCAGGCCGATCGATGGAATGGGGTCTGGCAAATAAGCGCCGCCGCGGATGGCTTGTTGCAGCGCCTTGAAGTCCGAGCCGGCCTTGAATTTTTCGAAGACGCGCGCCGGATCGAAGAACGTGCCGATCGGATTGGCCGCGAAGTCCGGCGAATGACGCATGAACTCCGCCGATTTCGCCCAATCGCCGAAATTGTCGCTTTGCAATTCGACGAAATTTCCCTCCGGATCCCTGTAGTAGAGCGAGATCGTCAGCCCGTGATCGAGGCAGAAGGCCGGCGCGATGCCGCGAGCGCGCAGGCGATCGAACGAGTTCATCAAATCAGCAAAGCTGTCGTACTCGAACGCACAGTGATGCATGCCGTTATGGCGGGTCTTCTCGCCGTCGTCGCTGAGCCCCGGTACGGCAAGAAACGCAATGCGATGATTGGCGGTGTCGTTGGTGGTCCATGCGGCAACGCCGTCGCGGAAATTCACCTCGGCGCCTATAACCTCGCCATACCAAACGATCATCTCATCGAGCCGGCTCGTCTTGATGGTGACGTGATGAAGCTTTGGCTTGAGCATCCTGCGTTTCCTCGATTCCGCCGCTGGGCCGGCCTGTTGATTTCCTCCTAGTCCAGCGGGTGATAATCGGTAAGATGGCGCGATGAAGCGCGCGATAGCTGGGTGCTATTGCCGAGATAGCGAGGAAACACGGCCCGTTCGGCGGCATGTCCGATCCGGCAAACCGATGCTCGGTGATCGTCAATGAAACTCCATCAATTGCGAGATCTGGTCGCCATCGCCGACCATGGCAGCCTCCGGGCCGCAGCCCGCCATCTCGGGATGGCGCAGCCGACCTTGACGCGCAGCCTTTCCGAATTGGAGCGCGAACTCGGCGCGCCGCTATTCGAACGCCGGTCAAAGGGCATGACGGCGACGGCACTCGGTCAGGCGTTTATCAGGAGATCAACCGCGATCCTCAACGACGTACGGCACGCCAAGGAGGAATTCGAACAATTGCGCGGCAATGCGATCGGATCGGTGACGATCGGACTATCCATCGTCGCGCATCTGCGGCTGTTCACCAAGGCGCTGCGGCCGTTCCGCCACAAATATCCGCGCGTGCGGCTCCATGTCATTGAAGGCTTCTATCCGTCACTCGAGTTTGGGCTTCAGGACGGCAGCGTCGACTTTTATATCGGTCCCGATCCGGATCTGACTCCGCCGCCGGGCCTGAACAAGGAAATCTTGCTGCCCGGCCGTCGATCGGTGCTTGCGCGCGTGGGGCACCCGCTGGTCGGCGCGACGTCGCTGAAAGATCTTGTGGATGCCGAATGGATCACCACTTCGATCACCTCGAAGGCGGAGAACGAACTCGGCGATCTTTTCAAACGCTACGGTCTGCCGCCCCCGACCCTGGCGCTACAGTGCCAGTCGGCGCTGACGCTGCTGACCAGTCTCGCGAATTCCGATCTGCTCGCGATGGCACCGTCGCAATGGATAGAGTCGGCTTTCGCCAGCCACATCCTGACCACGATCCCGGTCAGGGAGGAAATATCAGCGCCCTCAATTGTTCTCGTGAAACGCTCCGACGTCCCGTTGTCGCCGGCCGCTGGCCATCTGCTCGATCTGATGAAACGCGCAGTCGGCAACGTTGAAGTGCCGCGGCCGAGGCGACCAGCCGTCGCACGGCGCCGCGCCAGCAACAGTCGCTAGCGAGAAGCACCGATCAAAGAGGCGCCGAGCAGTCGATAGCAATTGGCTATCGCGCGGGCTGTCGCGCCATCTTTCAGCGATTCCATGCAACGATAAAGTCCCGCCAAGAATAATCACCAGGAGGGGACACGTGGTTGCAGTCTTTGGTGGCCGACTGCGTTGCGCGGTGCTCGGCGCGTCGCTGGCAATACTCAATATCCACGCGGCTTGTGCTCAGGATATTGTCAAAGTCGGCCTTGTCATTCCGATGACCGGACCATTCGCCGCCATCGGGCGCGAGGTCGCGGCCGCCGCCAAGCTCTTTGTTGATCAGCACGGCGATACTGTCGCCGGCAAGAAAATCGAACTGATCATTCGCGATGACAGCAGCGTCCCGGACAACGGCAAACGGCTGGCGCAGGAGCTCATCGTTGGCGACAAGGTCAATTTTCTCGGCGCCGGGATAACGCCGTCGGCGATGGCCATGGCGCCGGTCGTCACCGAGGGCAAGGTGCCGACGGTCGTCATGGTGTCGGGCACGTCGATCGTAA
>Ga0210397_10002963_pt1 | contig 10539 bp, 13 predicted proteins | sample IncBWH2OmetaG_FD_160126 | JGI IMG/M metagenome (GOLD analysis project Ga0210397, IMG submission 160126) | Forest soil microbial communities from Barre Woods Harvard Forest LTER site, Petersham, Massachusetts, United States - Inc-BW-H-2-O ...
AAAAATCACCAGCTTGAATAGCCCCAGCAACACCACTACCACCGGTAGATGGAAATAAATTAGACGAAGCATCATATCCACCTCTAATATCTAATCCCGCAGCTAATGCACTGATTTGCATTTGAATATTAGCCGTAGTACCAGAAAGGTTATTAAAATCTGTATTGTTAGTTAATCCGGCAGCTATGTCAAGTGCATTAATTCCTGGCGTGAGAGTAAAAACCCCGAGATCACTCATACTTACTGCACCAGTAGGTGACACCGCCGTAGCAATATTAGAAGCATTACCCACCAATAGATTAGCCATTGTCAACATATTAGGTAATTTAGAATTTAATTGCCCTTGTGCCTTTCCAAATCCACTTAAAATACTGTCTGTAGCAGTAATTGCAGAATTAGTGATGGACAATCCAGTTAATAATTGATTTATTATCATTATTGAATTTTGTATACCGTTCGTTCCAATATTAGATAATGCTGTGCCCGATGCTGGCGAATCATTTCCTATTATTGTCGTACTTGTTACATTTCCTCCTGGAAAAGTTGCCCTATTCATATTTCCAGTAACGCCACCAATATACAAAGATATTTGATTGGGATATGTTCCCATAACGAGAGTATCACCATTTGATGTTAAGTCCAATCCGACAAAACTGGGAGCATAACTCAATTTACTAAATGCTTCTAAAATGGTATCAGTTGCGACAATTCTGCCAATACCACTTGTCAATCCGGTTAGGAGAGTACCTAGGACATCACCACCCCCAGAATTTGTAATCCAGTCGCTCCATATTTCTCCATCATATTCGCGTGTATAGACAATATTTGCGCTATCCATGATAATAATCTGTTGTAATTTATTTGCCTGGAATGCTGGTATTGCTGTAAAAGTAAATACTCCAGACATTGTTGTTGGAGCATTTAAAAATGTATATTGAGATGAATCAATACACACGGTTATTGCCTTTAGATTGTATAAGTTAAAATCAAATACTGGCATTTTAAATTTTTTCTTTCATAATTTTATTTTATAAAAATTCAAATTTCCAAAGATCATTTAAAAGTCCTGACGGGGGTCCTGCAAATGTTTGTCCTCCAAATAATGAGAAATTGCCAGATGCGTCAGTCCAAGATACGCCACTATCTCTACCCCCCGGAATATTACTAGTAGAGGGCACTCCTTTAGTTCCATAAACTCCGGGTTGATTACCAATGTCCGAGCCACCTATCCAAGTCCAATATCCAGTTGCAGGATTAAACATCCAGATATCATTTAAATCACTTAGAAGACCATTTATATCATATCCTTGTCCACCAAATAACCAGAAATTGCCAGACGCATCAATCCAGGATATAGAATTAGATCTAGCGCCCGGAATATTACCAGTAGAAGGTATTCCTTTGATTCCATAAACTCCGGGTTGATTACCAATGTCAGCGCCTGAAACCCATGTCCAATTAGAATTTGTGGGATTAAATTTCCAAAGATCATTTAAATAGCCATTTGCACTTACTGAATCATATCCTTGTCCACCAAATAACCAGAAATTGCCAGACGCATCAATCCAAGTAACACCAGAGTTTCTAGCACTTGGTACATTATTGATAGATGGTATACCTTTGGTTCCAAAATGTCCAGGGTCAGCAATTAAATTTGATCCAGCTACCCAAGTCCATTGTAATGATGGAAACGTATTAAGATCAAGTTTCCAGAGATCATTCATAGAATCTTCTCCAAGAGCTGAATCATACCCAAATCCACCAAATATCCACACTAGGTTAGTAGTTGCATCAAAAACTAATTGGGGATTTTGTCTACCTCCCGGAATATTACTAGTAGAGGGCACCCCTTTAGTTCCATAAACTCCAGGTTGATCACCAACCGAGGAACCACCTTGCCATGCCCACACATTAGTAACTGCATTAAATGTCCAAAGATCATTTAAAAAATGATCAATGCTTACTGAATCATATCCGACACCGCCAAATAGCCAGAAAATTCCACCTGTTCTGTCTGTCCAGGATGCGCCACTTGCTCGACTCCCCGGAATATTATCAGGGGCTCCAACATGTATAGTTCCATAAATTCCAATTCCGCCAGCAGTATCAACACCCCCAACCCATGTCCAGATATTACTTGATTGATCATATGACCATATATCCTGAAGCCCTACATATGTGTCGGTAGAATCAATGCCAGCGCCTGCGAATAACCATACAATTTCATTCATATCTACCCATGAATAAGAACCAAATCTAGCGCCCGGAATATTATTAGTAGAGGGCACTCCTTTAGTTCCATAATTTCCAGCCTGACCAAGAGTATTAGCACCTGAAACCCATGTCCATGGATTGGCCGGAGCTGCACCAATGGTATTAATCCAACTTGTGTAAGTTTGAGTTTCTCCATCATATTCGCGTGTATAGACAATATTTGCGCTATCCATGATAATAATCTGTTGTAATTTATTTGCCTGGAATGCTGGTATTGCTGTAAAAGTAAATACTCCAGACATTGTTGTTGGAGCATTTAAAAATGTATATTGAGATGAATCAATACACACGGTTATTGCCTTTAGATTGTATAAGTTAAAATCAAATACTGGTGTCATTATAAAGCTCCAAATATATTATTATTGTTCCATGCAGACCGTTAATGGGGCAGGAGATCCACCACTATTTATTACCTTAAATCTTACCCAAAGTCCGTTTAAGGTGGGAATATCGGTAACGGTATCCGCAGTATAAGTTGTTTTGTCTATCCAATCTGTATCTAAGATTGTAACTTGTTGGTCTACGGGAGTGAGTACAGCAGCGGTCTGTAAGGTGACCTGCAAGGTAGCCGTCGCGCCTTTGATGAATAAACATTGTGTCGGAATACCCGTTAGAGGAGCGGCGGTATTATTGCCGCCGATGAATTTTTTCCAACTGTATTGTGTTCCAACAGGAATTTCCGTGTTGTAATAAGGAAATATCATTGCTGAACCTTTTATATTAAGTTTACCTTAGGTTGTCTAATTCTCTTTTTAAACTCTTCACGTGTCAGCATATCAGAGATAAATCTTGGAGCTTCCGCAGCAATCATTTGGGCCTCTGTATCACTTTTAGCGGTGAAAATTTGTTTATTTTTCAATAAAGTATTTCCTTCACCATTCTCCGCTACAATTTTATCCCAAAGATCTTTATCGACCTCAGTCTTTGCTAACTCATTAAGTAGTGTTACTTTTTTGCCTTGACTCAGCAAATATTGTGTAATACCTTGAATTATCACTTTATGTACTGCAACTGAACTAGTAATTTTCATACCATTTGGGTCCTTAGCAGACTTGGTTTTATACAATCTCATCTCTTGACTTGTGCGCATTTTTGAATATACTGTTACTGTTGGCATATTAAACTCCGTATGCAAATGAAACAAACATTGGCCATTTTAAGATAACCCCACCCAAACCAAATGACATTTTTTCGGTAACTGAAGTAGGCATGTAAAACGGTCTATGAGACTGCCACTTAGTTACGAACAATTCGCTATAAGGCATTTCACCTGTTTTATTATTCGCGAATAAAACCATCACTACTGTTTGATCTGTTTGTTGACCGGTTGTTACAAAAGATGCCTCAAAATTAGGTACAACTACAAACTCAATTTTAGGGAACATTTTTATTAATTGTTCTTTAACTGTTTTACCAAATGTAGTAGAGGTCATTAATGCAGCATCAGCGCTAGGAGGAATCGCCAGGATAAATCTGCTGCTAGTCGTAGCATTTCCTAATGCTTGAAATAACACTTGCTCTACCAATAATTGCACATCGCGTAAAATTTGAGAGTAGTCTTTACCGGACCATGCAGTTGTAGGTATTAAAGTTCCTGGTACTTGCCCATCGTTAGGCAACATAATCGCCGGATTTAAGTTAGGTTCATTAAGGATACCCCAAAGCATTGGCTGATCAGTATTAGGAATACCAGTATAACCCTGGAAGCCTAGATCATTTTGAAATTGTGAAACAATTATTGCCATACCTTCACGTTGTTGGCTTACATAATCAATTTTAGCCATTCCATATTGAGCTTGTTGCATTTCGCCCCAGCCCAATGTATCTTCAAAATACGCTATTTGACGAGTTACCCAGTTGGTATTTATTGAGTTATTTCCTGCAGCAGAAAAATCATCATAAATATCTGGACTACCATCGTAACCAACAGTAGGGATTTTAATTTCCATAACACCAGGGGCTCCTTGTTGCCATGGAGCTGTTAATTGTGATAAAGTAGGAACCTTGAAAATTTCCTGAATCATTCTGGTAGTCCAGATTGTTAGTAATGGTAAAGGAACTCCATTACTCGGAATATTAAAGTTATACGTATCAACATCCATTGCGCGACTTGTAGGTGCTAGAACGTCTGATAAAGCAGAGGCTTCTTCCCAATCGGTTGCAAACAATGGTAATCTATCAGTGGCTACGCAAACACCACCGCCTTTACCAGTTAGAGAATTACTTGGGTTTTGTTTCGCTAAGCTATTAACTTGCTTAATCCGTTCCTTGATGCCATCCTCAGCCAATCCGATTTTACTGTAGGCATTTTTAAAAACATTTAATTGATAGTCTTTAAATTCTTTTTTTTCTTGTTGAGTCATCATAATTTATTGTCCTGCTAATTGCCCGGCAAATGAACCGAGCGTTTGAAATGCGCCAATTGTTACGGTGGAATTGACATAATTTACTTTGTTTACAAGCCAGCCGGGAGCTATAACGTATCCTGTGACTGTAGTAACACTTGCCGGAGCTGAAGCAAAAGCTCCCGTAGTGGTGCTTACCCAAATTTGATCACCAAGAACGGGAACATGGTCCGGGGTACCACTCGTATCAACACCAGTAATTATTGCAGCAAATTTTCCATTCACACCTAAAGTTACCTGCGCTCCTTGATCAACTACAAAAGTAAAACCAACCTGAGATTCTGCCCAACCCATGGGAGCCAAGCCTTGATTACGTAGAACAATACCACCGACTACCGAAGTACCCGCATCTGTTATATTACTAGCTGCTTGATTGCCATTTGCGGTCAGGAACGCAGCATAACCAACAGTTAAAGTATCTAATGCAAATTTACCATTCGCACCTAATGTTACAGCAGTTCTACCGCCAATTACGTCACCCGGCAATACCTGATTTGGTACACCCGTGGCGCTCCTCTGAAAGCCTGGAAAATCACTCATTTAAAACTCCTAAAATTAAATTTCAATTGCTTTGAACCCGTCATTGGCACTATCTGCGACAAATAAAGGTACGTGTTTAGCGGTCACGACCGCAGCTTTTGTATCGGCATACTGTTTTAATAATGCATATTTAGTATCAATCGCGTAGCCAGTGTGGTCTATTTTTAATGCCTTCAATGTTTCATCATACATAGATTCTGGCGTAGCATCAGCGGCAAACGATGTTTTACCGATAGCACGCTCGCAGATATCGCGGGCTTTGTTAATATTGGTTAATTGTTCAGCCAATTGTTTTTTAACAATTTCCTGAACATCCGCATCGCTCAGGGTTTTAACTTCGGGTAAGCTATCTTTTCCGGCACAATCAGCGTCGGTTTTTTTATCTGTACTATGAGCGCCACCTTTGGTGCTTTCCTTGTAAGAATCCTTACCTTTGCCTTTTTTCTTTTTAACTTTATCTTTTATTTTTTTTACGTTAGTTCCAGCCATTTCTGCCTCTTTTTCCATTTCAGCGGAAGTATCAGCGATAAGCTTCGGGTTAGTTTGTGTTAATCTTTCGATTAATTTGACTGCATCCATTTGATTGCCCTTTGTTAAAATATTTACTAAACTATCAGCTAATTTTGATACCCCTACGCGAGGTTTAGCCACTAATGCTACATGATTACATTCGATGTCACTCATTTTAAAATCGTAATGTTTACCATTCCATTGACCACTTTCATCAAGCAGCTTAAATCCATAACCACCGGATAAGCCGTCGCGGGGTTTTTCCATTGTCAAACTATTACGTACGTTTTCCTCGAAATCCATTTGCGAAATATCGTCTTTAAGTTTTAACTGTTTTATTACTTCGTTTTTATCCCAAATGGCTAAATCATTGACAATTTTTCCGTCTACAAATCTTGCTTTGTTGCCTATTCCCCCCAGCCACTCTTTTTTATTTGTAGTCCTACTATCTACAAAATGATGGTTGTCAGTGAGAGGAATTAAATTGTAACTATCAATAGCTTTTTTTAAAACACTAGCTGGTCTATAAACCTGATAGATTCTGTCGTCTTCAAGTCGAGCTATAACATTTGTTGGTAAGTCACTACTTTTTAATTCTCTACCTAGATATCCATCTACGGACTCAGCCGTTAGAATGCAATTATCAATTCTTAATTGACCAAAACCTGTGAGTCTCCGATTGGTGTCTTCAATTATGCTACGGCTATCTTTTGCCTTAAATATTTCCTTCATGGAACCGTTAATAGCTTTATAATTGACTCCATACTCTTTTTCTAATTTATGCCAAACTTTTTCAACTTTGGACTTTTTAACGCCCGCTTGTTTAGCATATTTTTTAATTAATGCATTTGGCATAATCAATGGCTCTTTTTAATATTTTTCTGTACTTGCGCGCTGTTATAATTGTCAGTGCTAACGATATCATACAATTGGTAAACATCATTTAACGAATAAACCGTATCTAATTCCCGAAGTGTAGCCATTTTGCTACTTATTAAAACCCCAAATAATGGCTCAATATCTCTATAATTAATTAAGCCGTCGCAACACTTATCTTTGTCTTTGTGCGTTGGTCTTGGGACTTTTTTAGACGGTCAATGGCCCCGCTAAAATTCAAAACAAAAACCTCACGAATCAAGTCAATAACAACTGTAAAATCTTTAATCATGTTATAATTTAATGCGTCTAATGCAGAATATTCCACTTCGCCATTATGGTATATAACGCCAGATTTAGAAACCTGATCATATGCTAACGATTTATCAATCAATCTATCTTGAGCTTCATCCGTCAAGCCGCTTATCACACTTTTAATTAAATGAGTGATAATTGTTTGTGTGTCCATTTGCATCATTTGGCGCAACATTTGCTGGCGCTGTAATTCTTCTTCTGCTTTTGCTGGGTCATTCTCTGCTACATCTTCCCCAGTATGAAGCATATTATTAATAAATTGATGTGCAACCACGGCACTAATTAATTCCGTATCTTTACAAAGAGCTATTACTTCGCGCACCAATTTAATTGCTGCACGCGCTGGTAATGCAGTGATCGTAAAAGTTTTATCTATGCCACGATCATTCAAATTTATTTTTTTAATTTCAAGCATTTCTATCCTTGTCTTGATGTTTGTGGGGCATTCATTGGTTGATCTACATTTGGCCCCGTATTAGTTGTACTATATGAGGTCGCTGTCGTTGTCTGCACCTGCATGAATGACATAGTAACCTCTGGAATACTTAAATCAGTATTAGTTAGTTCATTTATTCCTATAAATTTTAAAGGAGCATATTCCCCGAAACTAAATCTATTCGCTAATATAAACAGGTTTGTACCATTTACATAATTGCGCCATAACTGAATTTGCTCGGCAATAAAATCGGATAAATCTCTAAAATTATCAGCCAATAATAAATTCGAGGGATAAATCACACCTCTTATAGTTATTACATAAGGTTTGATCTGTACACTATCGCTAGTAAAATTTGACTGCTCTAGTGGTTTTATTGCCACAGCATTTTGCTGTGCCGTATTTCTATCCAAGACCCCATAAATATTTATTGCAACGCGTTCAGTCGTGTAATCTAATAACGTAAAATCATTCGCCCCCGCTAAATCGCTAAAGGTGTCTGTCATGTCAGATATTATGCTCATTACACTATATTAACTAACCCTAATGTACTTAATCCAGACAAAGAAGTCTGATCTGGGATATCACAATCAAAGTCATATGCGTAATCTTCTATTTCTTTATTAGCGTCATGCCCTTTAAATGGGGAAGTAATAAATACGTTAGGGTATGTATATGATATTCCTGCTGTAGGAAAAGTAACCTCTATCGTACCTGGCACTACAGACTTATTAGCTGCCGATAATGCTGAAATTCCAGGAGAAGCTGGATGCAAATGTATTTTTCCACTCACAATAACCGCTGTCAACGCATAACTTGTATCGCCCGTGGCGGTCTTTTCAACCAAAACATTTTTTGGTACAGTACAATCAATAATTCCATTAATTGCATTCCCAATATTCAATTGTACCGGTTGTTTTAGGGTAGAATTATTATAGGTAATTTCTACATCTAAGGAGGTTTTACTTAATGGCAATGGATTTTTAAAACTCATCTTTATTTATCCTAAGATACAAATTCTTGATTAATAATTACTTGGTTAATTGCGCCACCATTTGAATACAGGACATTTATAACAAACGGCAACCTATTAATTCGTTGAATAGCAGTTATTGGTGGGAAGTATACAAAGTATCCATTTGCCGTTAATAACGGGGTTACATCAGTACCAACTATATCAATAACCTGCGCCACTTGGGTAGGGTCAAAAGTGTTACCCTTTTCAATCACACCATTTTTTTGTGCTGTAGATATCACATTCGATAACACACCTGTTATTAAGGCTATTCCGGTTTGATTGTATGGGACTCTATTTATATTAGCTAATAACGTGGCAACCGAATTTTGTAATTGATCAGCTAACCATACGGAATCATAAACGTTATCAACCCATAAGTACGCACCACCAATTGAACCATTTTCGGTAAGTTGATAAGCGCTTGCACGGCTAGCGAATGAGCCATAAACATTATAGCCATTTAGTAACAATGCATCATAGGTAACAGTGTCGCTGACATTAACGGCTAACCCGAGCTGTTGTTTACCCGCAAAGTTAATTTTGCCATTAACTGCGGTATAATCAATTGAAGCACCCATACCTGCATAAAATGCACTATATGACCCGACTTCATCGGTTGTAATAGGATTGTCTGTGCCAATACCGTTATAATCAAGTTGAAATGGTGTATTAAATGTTACCTGGCCACTTGGGGCTTTATTTCCATAGCCGGCAGCAACAAGTACTGCGCTTAATGAAGTGGTAGAAGCTGTATTATATGGCTCTGTTCCACCCTCCCACCAAAAACCTAAATAATTGGCAGATTGAGAAGCAATCCAAGCTGACAGATCAATAGTAATTGGATAACCAGCGCCTAAGGTATCACCAGTCAAACGAGTTACATAACTTAATGCGATCCAGTTAGGATTATCATTAAGAATAATTCCCATATTGAATGCTGCATTACCACCAGTGGTACCCTGTGACAAAGTTGGAGCATTGTCTAAATTTAAGTTCATTAATTCGCCAATATTACCAGTGCAGTAACCAATAGTCCTAGTAGCTGGAGAAGACGTAGGAGCTTCGATCGTAAATTGATTATTACCAATTACAGTACATGTGCATCCAGCTAGCTGTACATCTAAAGCCGTTTGAATAACAGTGGCTATATCGGTTAGACCAGTCGCGGAGGCAAAATCAGATTGTGTTAATACTAATGTTTGAGTAACACCATCGATAAATGTTGTCATAGTTGGACTAACAACCGCCTTAATAGCTGTAACCGTTGCAGATGGATTGGCAATAGTTGAACTAAACATATATGCGGTGGTAGGAGACTCTACATATCTACTAAATAGTATTGATTGCGGAGCTTGCGTTTTGTTTGAAAATGAATTGAAATAATTTTGCGCAACTAAGTATTCGTCACTAGTTGTACCAAAATAAGCACCAACAGCTGCGACATTTGCAAAAGGTAGTACCCTATTAGTATCTGCTGGGAGTAATATATTTTCAGTGAGGAAGTTACCGATCAGGGCGGCTGGAGTAAAGCCCGCACTTATAACGGATTTATTGACTTGCACAATGCGATTTAAGGTAATTGCCATGCTTGCATCCAGAATAAATTAATTTATGCGGTAGTGTAGCATGGGATTATTTATAATTAAAGTTGACTGACACATTTGTACATAGATTGGCGCATTTGTGTATTATATGATAATATATGGACCTCAACTATTGAAAGGTGAATCATGAAAAAAGATAAAGTGAAACTTGAACCAAAAAAAGCTAAAGACCAATCAGAAAAAAAATCCTGTGATAGAAACGCCTCTCCCACCAAAGATGAACTGCAACGAGACGTAGATTACCTTAGAGCATGCCTACAAAAAAGAAATGATTTCATTGATAAGCAATTCTATATGATCAATCATTTAACAGAAATGGTAAGACAAATAGCGATGCCTCGAGTATGATAATGCAACAAGAAGCCGACAAACTCATCAGTCGTAAAGAAGCAATGCATTTACTCCACATTGCTTCTCACACGACATTTGCGCGCTTAGTTGCTCAGCGTAAAATATTAGCTATGCGCCCTACAGGCTCAAAAGGCAAGATGCTGTTTTGGAAGTCGGAGATATTGAGGTATTTGGAAGAGTGTAGGGACGATTAAAGCTCATTAACCCATT
>Ga0210397_10002969_pt1 | contig 10522 bp, 8 predicted proteins | sample IncBWH2OmetaG_FD_160126 | JGI IMG/M metagenome (GOLD analysis project Ga0210397, IMG submission 160126) | Forest soil microbial communities from Barre Woods Harvard Forest LTER site, Petersham, Massachusetts, United States - Inc-BW-H-2-O ...
AGCGGCGCGGCGCCGGCTACACCACGAGCCACCTGCATTGTCCGTTCCCGGACCTGCCGCCGATGGTCGGTTTCGCCAAGACCGCAACGATCCGCGCCCGCGACGCGGTGAGCGGCCCGGGCTACATGCAGAAGCGGATGGACTATCTCGACTATGTCGCTGCGGCGCCGCATCCGAGCGTCGTGGTGATCGAGGACAAGGACGAGCCCGCCGGCTACGGTGCGTTCTGGGGCGAGGTGCAGACCAACGTGCACAAGGCGCTCGGCTGCCTTGGCGTCGTGACCAACGGATCGATCCGCGACATCCCGGCGGTCGCCGAGGGCTTCCAGATGCTCGCCGGCTCGATCTCGCCGTCGCATGCCTACGTGCACGTCCTCGATTTGGGCGTTTCCGTCACCATCCACAGCATGGAGGTCAAAAGCGGCGACCTCATTCACGCCGATCGCCACGGCGCCGTCGTCGTGCCGGTCGAGAAGATCGACGCGATGGCGGCGGCACTTGATGGCCTGATGAAGCACGAGGCGAGGATCATCGCCGCCGCTCGCGCGCCCGGCGCGACGGTCGAGAGCATCAAAGCGGCGATGAAAGGTTAGCTGGCGCCCGCAGCGCAGCGAATGCGTCTAGCGGCTGTCGAGGTTTGACGACTGCTTCACCTCGCGCCGCACCGGCGCAACGAAACCGCCAGCCGCGGCGTCGGCAAGCGCGTCGCGGTCGAGCGCCTCGTCGTGCTTGTAGACGTCGTCGCGGAACATGATGATGCCGTCGCGCGTCACCCAACCGGTGAGATAGACCCAGGCGACCGGCATTTTGTGCGGCAGGTTGATGGCCCGCCGCTCGCCGGCGGCGATGCCGGCATCGATCGCGGCGCGGTTCCAGCCCGGCACGTCTTCGAGTATCCAGGCGGCGAGATCGCGCACGTTGTCGACGCGCGTGCAGCCGTGCGAGTCGAAGCGGTAGTCGTTGGCAAACAGATTGCGCGAAGTGGTGTCGTGCATGTACACGGAATACGGATTGGGCATGTCGACCTTGACGTTGCCCAGTGCGTTCCAGGCGCCGGAATCCTGGCGGATGGTGAAGTTTGGCGAACGGTCGGATGACCAGTCGACTGATCGCGGATCGATACTCTCGTCGCGGGCGCCAAGCACGCGCATGTGCATGCGGCTGAGATAATTCGGGTCGCGGCGCATACGCCCGCGGATCTCGTTCTTGGTGATCGAGAGCGGCACGGTCCAGGTCGGGTTGAGATCGACCGCCGTGATGTAGGCGGTCAGCGTCGGCGACGGCTTGTCGGTCTTGCCGACGACCACGCGATAGCGCCGCTCGACCTTGTCATGGGCGATCGCCTCGGCGAAAGCAGCGGGAATGTTCACCACGACGTAGCGCTCGGCGAACACGAAATCCATGCCGAGCAAGCGTTCGAGCGAGGCTTCGAGCTGCTTCATGCGCGCGCCGACGGGGACGTTGAGGGCGCGGAGCGTCTGGGCGCTGACGCTGCCGGTCGCCTCGAGGCCGTGGCGCACCTGAAAGCGCCTCACGCCTTCGGCCACTGCTTCGTCATAGTCTTCGCCGGCTTCGTGCCCGGCGGGCATGTCTTCGGTGATGACAAGACGCCGGCGCAGCAGGGCGACGTTGGGCCCGCTTGCGCCCGGCGCGAGCTTGGCATCGGCGGGCAAGCTCGGCCAGCCGCCGCGTACCTGGACTGCCGCGTAGCTGAGCAGCGCCTCCTTGATGCGCTGGTAGGTGCCCTCGTCGAACACGGGGTCGGCAGACAGCGCCAATGCCGCGGCCGAGCGCGACTCCGGCGTCGAAGGGGGCTTTGCGGGCGCCGGCTGGGCTTTAGTCGTTGCGGCTTGCGGCCTGGCGGGAGCGGCCTGGGGCGCGGCAGGGGTGGCGGGCGTTGCGCGCGGCTTGGCGGGAGCGAACTGGGGATTGGCGACTGCCGGGCGCGGATCGAGCAGATTCGGCTGCCCGCTGACCTGCGCGAGTGCCTGCGCCCCTGTCAGAGCGAGAGCCGTTGCAACAATCGAGATGGTCCGCACGAATAGCCCCTCAGCCGCCGCATGAAAAAATATGCCGCTGCTGTGGCGGCATTTGGACCAGCCCGGCGTGCAGCCGCTCATGCCTGCGGCTGCGGCTCCATCGGGCCGGGCTCGGGGCGTGGGCGGTTGCGGCCGGCGCCGGCGGTCGGCACCGTCGAGGTGCGCGGCGCCGTCGGCTCGATCACCGATTCACGGCTCGGACGCTTACCCATGAGCAGGTCCTTGATCTCGTCGCCGCTCAAGGTCTCGAACTCGAGCAGGCCCTTGGCGAGCGTTTCCAGATCGGCGCGTTTGTCCGTGAGAATCTGCTGCGCTTCCTGATAACCGGCCTCGACCAGCCGCCTGATCTCAGCGTCGATCTTCTGCACGGTCGCCTCGGAAATGTTCTGCTGGCGCGCCACCGAATAGCCGAGGAACACTTCCTCCTGGTTCTCGCCATAAGCGACGGTGCCGAGGGCGTCGGAGAGGCCCCAGCGCGTCACCATCATGCGCGCAAGTTTGGTCGCCTGTTCGATGTCGGAGGCGGCGCCGGAGGTCACCTTCTCGTGACCGAACACAAGTTCCTCCGCCACGCGGCCGCCCATCATGATCGCAAGCCGGGCGGTCATCTGCTCGAGACTCATCGACAACTTGTCACGCTCCGGCAGCTGCATGACCATGCCGAGCGCGCGGCCGCGCGGGATGATAGTCGCCTTGTGCACCGGATCGGTCGCCTTGACGTTGATCGCGACGATGGCGTGGCCGCCCTCGTGATAGGCGGTGAGGAGCTTCTCCTCCTCGGTCATCACCAGCGACTTGCGTTCGGCGCCCATCATCACCTTGTCCTTGGCGTCCTCGAACTCGACCTGGGTGACCATGCGCTTGTTGCGCCGCGCCGCCATCAGCGCCGCCTCGTTGACGAGGTTCATGAGATCGGCGCCGGAGAAGCCGGGCGTGCCGCGGGCGATGGTTTTCAGATTGACGTCCGGCGCCAGCGGCACCTTGCGCACGTGCACCTTCAAAATCTGCTCGCGGCCGACGACGTCCGGATTGGGCACGACCACCTGCCGGTCGAAACGGCCGGGACGCAGGAGCGCCGGGTCGAGCACGTCCGGACGGTTGGTGGCGGCGATCAGGATGATGCCTTCGTTGGCCTCAAAGCCGTCCATCTCGACGAGCAGCTGGTTCAGCGTCTGCTCGCGCTCGTCATTGCCGCCGCCGAGGCCGGCGCCGCGGTGGCGGCCGACCGCGTCGATCTCGTCGATGAAGATGATGCAGGGCGCGTTCTTCTTCGCCTGCTCGAACATGTCGCGCACGCGGCTCGCGCCGACGCCGACGAACATCTCGACGAAGTCGGAGCCGGAAATGGTGAAGAACGGCACGTTCGCCTCGCCGGCGATGGCGCGGGCAAGCAAGGTCTTGCCGGTGCCGGGCGGGCCGACCAGCAGCACGCCGCGCGGGATGCGGCCGCCGAGCCGCTGGAATTTCCCGGGATCGCGCAGGAATTCGACGATTTCCTGCAGGTCGAGCTTGGCCTCGTCGACGCCGGCCACGTCCTCAAAGGTGACGCGCCCGTGCGCCTCGGTCAAAAGCTTCGCCCGCGACTTGCCGAAGCCGAGCGCCTTGCCGCCGGCACCCTGCATCTGCCGCGAGAGAAAGATCCAGACACCGATCAGCGCCACGAACGGCAACCACGAGATCAGCAGCGAGACGAACCACGGCACGTTCTCGGTCTGCGGCCGTGCGGTGATCGAAACGCCCTTGTTGTAGAGGCGCTGCACCAGGCTCGGATCGCTCGGCGCATAGGTCTGGAAGCTGCGGCCGTCGGTGAAAGTGCCGTGGATCTCCGGGCCCTGGATGACGACGTCGCGCACGCGGCCCTGATCGACCTCGTTAAGCAGCTGTGAGAAAGATACGTCCTGCGAAGTCGTGTGCTGGCCGGGATTCTGGAACAGAGTGAACAGCGCCAGGAGCAGCAGGACAATGATGACCCACAGGGCGAAATTGCGCAGATTGGCATTCATCGCGTGTCCTTGCCCGGCGATCCGCCGGACCCCCGACGGCTTGCATTGGTGGCCGCGAATCGTGGCGGCTTCACGTCCCAGTCTACAGGAATGTAGGCGCCACACGGTGGCCTGCCAAGAGAAGGGCCCGGCGGACCAGCGGTGGTAGGCTACGTATTCTCGCTATCAATACCGCTATTTCGTAAAGCGGCTGTTGCCGGCGCCGTGCGGCGCGCCGGAGCGCGTTCGACCACCAGCCGGCCGCCGGCGAGCGTGATCGACGCGCCGGCCAAGGTGCGGCGCAGACGCGAGCGCGACTGCCGCAGCGCCTGGTAAAGCAGTTCGAGCTTGCCGAGTTCGACCGGCCCTTCGTCACCGGTGTGCGCGATCGCGCGACCGAGCAGGCGCATCCCGACCTCCGCAGGCAGGTCGCTGAACCGCTCCGCTTCGAAAACGATCGGGCCGCGCTCGCGCCACGTGTCCGGCGCCAACGCGGCGCGCGCGGCGACGACGGCGAATTCGATCGTGGCCTCGGCGCGCCGCATGCGGGCAGCGAGCCGCGCCAGGCAGCGCGCGTCGAGTCCTTCGCGCGCCAGCGCCGGCATGACCGTGCGCAACCGCGCCCGGGCAAAGCGCGGATCGCGGTTACTCGGATCCTCGCTGTGAGTGACACGCGCGGCCTTGAGTGTCGCGACGAGCCGGCTCTTGGCGACATGCAAGAGCGGTCGAACAACAAAGATCGTGTCTTGCCGGCCGGCGGGAAGCGGCGATGCATACGCCATCCCAGCGAGCCCGGTGACGCCGCTGCCGCGAGCGAGGCGGAACAGGACCGTTTCCGCCTGATCGTCGAGCGTATGGGCGGTCAGAACGTGCTCATAACCCTCGCGCAGTGCCGCTTGCGCCAGCAAAGCGTAACGCGCGAGGCGCGCGGTTTCCTGCAATCCGGTCTTTGGTTTGCTGCCGCGCCAGGCGAGCGTGCGATGGGGCACGCCAAGCCGGCGCGCAAGACGCTTCACCGTGGCCGCTTCGCGCGCCGACTCTGGCCGCAGCCCATGATCGATGGTGACGGCGAGAAGCTTTGGGCGGCGTTTTTTCAGCTGCTTCGCCCAGCGCGCGGCCATGACCAGAAGCGCCGTCGAATCGGAGCCGCCGGAAACCGCGAGCACAAGCCCGGGCAGATTTTCAAGACCGTGGAACAGCGCATTCGCTTCCGCGTCGCGAAGCGCCGGTTCAGCAGTGGTCACGCCTTTGTTCCCGCTCCACGCTTTGCTTTACGTTCTGCGAGGCGCGCGGATATTTGCGCAGGACTTCGCCGAGCGAGGCGCAAGCCGCTTCTTTTTCACCCAGAGCCGCGAGCGACTGGCCGAGCCGGAACAGCGCTTCGGGCGCGCGCGCGGTCGTCTCGTATTTGGTCGAAACGGCGAGGAATGATTCGGCGGCGTCGCGATATTGCTGCTGCTGGAAAAGACTCTCGCCCAGCCAGTATTGCGCCTCCGGCGCCAGCCGGTCGCTCGGATATTGGCGCAGGAAGGTGCGGAACGTGTCCGCGGCGAGCGCGTAGTCCTTGTGCATCACATAGCCATAGGCGAGGTCGTACTCGTCCTTCGCCGTGGCGCCCGGCGGCAGGGTCGCCTGCAGGGCGCCTGTGGCGCCCGTGGCGCTCGAATTGCGCGGCGGCGGGGGCGGCAACTCGCCTGCTCCCGGCACCGCTCCGCCCGGTTGCGTCGTGGCGAGCGTCGAGAGATTGAGCGGCGCACCGGCCGTGCGCGGTGGCGGGCTGCCGCCGGCATCCGCGCCAGGAGGCCGCTCGTGGAGCGACGGCGGCTCATTCGCGGGGGTGTTTGAGCCGAGGGTGTGCGGCGCGCCTGGCGCATTGGGATTGAGCGTCGGGTCAAAGACATCGGCGCGGCGTCCCGACTGCGAAGGCGCCGGGTCTGCTGATGCTGCCGGTCCGACTGCTGGGGCCGCCGTTACGGGTGGCGGCCGTTGCGCCACGGACGGCGGCCGCGGCGCGTCGGAACGGCCCTCGCCCACTTCTTGCATGCGCCGCACCTGCTGCTCGAGCTGCTGGTTGCGGTATTGCAGCTGCTCCATCGCGCCGGTGAGCTGGCGGATCGCTGCCTCGAGCCGATCGAGGCGCGTCAACATCTCGGAAGCCGAATCCTGCGCGCAGGCGACGCCGGAACCGAGCGTCCAGGCAAAGGCGAGTGCGAGCAGGGATGCAGAACGGATCATCACGGGCGACATTTTTCGCTGGGTGGGCGATCCTTAACATAGCCCGTCCTACGTCCAAATTGTGACTAGCGGGCCGCAATTGGGCCATGTGGTCAGCCCGCAGCGCGTCACGGCAAACGCCGGGTGCAAGGCGCGCAGGACCCAAGCATCAGCAATCCGGCGGAGCTTTGGCCTCTACCTGTTCCGCCCCGCCAATGGCACAGGCTATGAGCTCTGGTTGAGGACCGTCACGACGCGGCGGTTCTGCGACCAGCAGGAAATGTCGTTGCACAGCGCGACCGGCCGTTCCTTGCCATACGAGATGGTACGCATGCGCTGGGCCGACACCCCGCGGGAGACGAGATATTCGCGCACGGTCTGCGCGCGGCGCGCGCCGAGGGCGATGTTGTATTCACGCGTGCCGCGTTCGTCGGCATGGCCTTCGACAGTGAACGCATATTGGCCGTAGTTGCTGAGCCACTGGGCCTGCTTGTCAAGCGTCGTCCGCGCCTGCGGCGTGAGCTCGGTGGAATCGGTTTCGAAGAATACCCGGTCGCCGACGTTGACGACGAAGTCCTGCTGGCTCCCCGGCGCGGCGCTGCCCGCCATCGCGGTCTGATCGATCTGCTGCTTGGCGCACCCGGCAATCGCCAGTGCTGCCAGCACGACGGTTGCGAATTTAACGCCGCGGACGATACGCATTACCTTCATTTCCGGTGCCTCCATTGTTCCGTCGTGACCGGACATGGCTGGTCCCCGGGGACGGGTCTAGCAGCGCCTTCGTTAAGCGAAGGTTCCGTCAACCTTGATGGGGCCTTGCAAAAAAGCCTTCGACCCACAGATCCCCTTGAAAGCTTTGGCAATGGTTAATAGGCCCTGAATGCGGCAATGATGTGGGTTTCGGGCCGCCAATGGCGCCCTGGCGCGCCTGACGGGCCCTCACGACAGCAGCGGCGACCAGGCCGGGTCGGAGGCGAAGCTCGGCGTCGGAACCCGCTGTTCGTTACGGCCGGAGATATCGACGGTTAAGAGCGACGGCCCGGCATTCCCGCCAGGGTCACGGAAGAACATGATGACCCGCCCATTGGGCGCGAAGGTCGGCCCTTCGTTGTGGAAGCCTTCGGTGAGGACTCTCTCCCCGGAACCGTCCGGCTTCATCACGCCGATCGCGAACTTACCCCCCGACTGCCGGGTGAAGGCGATGTAGTCGCCGCGCGGGGACCACACCGGCGTCGAGTAGGAGCCGTCGCCGAAGCTGATGCGCTGCGCCGCCCCGCCGGACGCACCCATGATATAGATCTGGGGTTTGCCGCCGCGGTCCGACTCGAAGCAGATCTGCGTGGCGTTGGGCGAGTAGGAAGGCGCAGTATCGATCGCCGGGGTGTCCGTCAGCCGGGTCATGGCCTTCGAGCGCAGGTCCATGACGAAGATGTTGGAATTGCCGCCCTCCTGCAGGCTCATGATGACGCGCTGGCCGTCCGGAGAGAACCGCGGCGAGAAGCTCATGCCGGGGAAGTTGCCGACAATCTCGCGCTGATTGGTCTCGATGTTGAGGAGATAGACGCGCGGATCGCCCTGGCCGTAAGCCATGTAGGTGATCTCCTGCGTCGAGGGCGAGAAGCGCGGCGTCAGCACGAGGTCGTCGCCGCGCGTAAGGTAACGGACGTTGGCGCCATCCTGATCCATGATGGCGAGGCGCTTGATGCGGCGCTCTGCCGGCCCAGTCTCGTCGACGAACACGACGCGGCTGTCGAAATAACCCTTCTCGCCGGTGAGCCGCTCGTAGATGGCGTCGGAAATGATGTGGGCGATGCGGCGCCAGTTGTCCGGCGTCGTGAAATATTGTTGCCCGGCGAGCTGCTGGCCGGCGACCACGTCCCAGAGCCGAAACTCGGCTTTGAGCCGGCCGTCGTTCTGCCGGGTCATGCGGCCGGTAACGAGCGCCTGCGCGTTGATGGCGCGCCAGTCGGGAAAGCGCGGCACGGCATCGACGCTCGCGATCTTCTCGATGTAGGCGGCAGGATCGATCGGCGCGAACAGGCCGCAGCGCCGGAGATTCGCGGTGATGATCTGGGTGACCCCACGTGCGGTATCGCCGTCGCCGGCGGTGCCGCCGATGAAATCGGGCAGCCCGATCGGCATCGGCTGGAAGTTGCCCTGGCTGACGTCGAGCTGCACAACTGCAGCCGCAAAGCGCGGAGACAGCGTCAATCCGCCGGCAAGCGCGCCGAGCGCGAGTGCGCGGCGGCGCGTGACCCGGCGATCAAGTGGACGCGAAAGGAGCATCTCCTCTGCGTTGGTCCGGTCAGCCACCGAGCAGCTCGTTGTTGAATTTGATCTCAATGTCTTTCCACAGGTCATAGTGCTCGGGCCGGAGCATGGTGAACGGCTGGCACAGCATCAGCGCCCGCTTGGCGCTCTCCGACAGCGCCGGACCGAGCGAGGACGCCGAATCCTCGACGACGCCCGGTTCATGCGCCAGCGAACCGTCGGGTTTGAACACGACGCGCAGCACGACGTAAAGCTTCGAGTCCACGGAGACGCCCGGAGGCGGGCTCCAGCACTGGATGAGGCGCGCACGCAACGCATCAAGCTCGCTCTGCGACAATTGCGCGGCGTGGGCGTTGGGCGCGCCGAGGGAGACCGCGCCGTTGAGTGTTTCGGCGGTCGCGAGGCGCCGCTGCGGATCGCGCTTGTCCAGCAGCGTCGCGACCTGATGCGCGTCGAACCTGGTCGACGGCTTCTTGCTTTCGTCCCTCTTGAGCTGCTCGGCGATCTGATCAGGCTTGAATTGCGGCTCCTTCTTCGGCGGTTTCGGCGGCGGCTTCTTCGCCTCCTCCTTCTTCAGCTCTTCCACGATCGCATCGGGCTTGGGCTCCGGCTGCTTGGGCTTCTCGGCCTTTTCCGCCGGCTTCGGCTCCGGCTTTGCTTCGGGCTTCTCCGCCGGCTTGGGTTCGAGCTTCGGCTCCGCCTTCGCCTGCGACTTGGGTTCCGGCTTGGGCTCAGGCGGAGGCGCGCTGTCGGTGATGACGTCCGGCTTGTCCGCGACTTTGGCGGCAAGCTGCTTGGCGGGATTGGGCTCACCTACTTTGTCGGCGAGCGGCTTCGGCTGCTCCAGCGGCTTCGGCGCGTTCTTGACGCCGGCCGTGAGCTGCGAGAACTCGGTCGCGGAAACGAACTCGACCGGGAGCGGTTCGACCGCCGGCGCGTCATTCGGCTTCGCCACGAAGGCGACGAGCCCCCATAGCAGCGCCACGGCATGGCCTAGGCACGATATGGTCAGCCCGGGCTTCATCCCCCGCCCTGCTCGATCTCCGTCACCAGCGCCACCCGATGGAAGCCGGCCGCGGACAGCCGCCCCATCACGCGCATCATCGTACCGTAATCGACCTTCTTGTCGCCACGTAGATAGATGCGGGCTTCGGTCCCGCCGCGAGCATCGGCCACGGCCTTGAGCTTCGCCACCAGCTCGTCGACCTTGATCTCGCTGTTCTGCAGGAACACCTGCCCCTGAATGTTCACCGAGATGGTGAGCGGCTCGCGATCCTGATCGAGCGCTTTGGCCGGGCTCTGCGGCAGGTCGAGCGGCACGCCGACCGTGAGCAGCGGCGCCGAAACCATGAACACGATGAGCAAAACCAGCATGACGTCGACGAACGGCGTCACGTTGATCTCGCTCATCACTGCATGCCGGCGGCGCTTGTGCCTGCCGGTGGACGCAGCACTGACCACGGGCGCTGCCATGTTTCTACCCCTTGCCCGTCCTAGCCTTGCACGCGTTCGTCGATCTGCCGCGACAGGATCGCCGTGAATTCGTCGGCGAAGCCTTCGAGGCGTTGCGCCTGGCGGTTCACGTCGGTCTGGAACTTATTATAGAAAATCGTCGCCGGGATGGCGGCGATGAGACCGATCGCGGTCGCGAACAGCGCCTCGGCGATGCCGGGCGCGACCACTGCGAGCGAAGTGTTCTTGGAGGCCGCAATCGACTGGAAGCTCGTCATGATGCCCCAGATCGTGCCGAACAGGCCAATGAAGGGACCTGCCGAGCCGACCGTCGCCAGCACCAGAAGCCGCCGCTCCATGTGTTCGATTTCGCGGGCGATGGCGACATCCATGACCTTCTCGATGCGCATCTGCAGCCCGGCAAGCGAGCGGGCATGGCCCTCGAAGCTCCTTTTCCATTCGCGCATGGCGGCGACAAACAGCGCCGCGGTCGAATGACCCGGCTTGGTTGCGAGGGACTTGTAGAGATCCTCCAGGGACTGCCCAGACCAGAATGCCTGCTCG
>Ga0210397_10002971_pt1 | contig 10520 bp, 9 predicted proteins | sample IncBWH2OmetaG_FD_160126 | JGI IMG/M metagenome (GOLD analysis project Ga0210397, IMG submission 160126) | Forest soil microbial communities from Barre Woods Harvard Forest LTER site, Petersham, Massachusetts, United States - Inc-BW-H-2-O ...
GTTCTCCTCGGTGGCGGCGGCGACGTCCTCGACCCGCACCGCGTACCCGTCCATGCCCGAGTTGTCGAACGACGGCAGCGAACTGGCCGCGGACACGTCCTCGGCCAGCACCAGGCCGCCCGCGTCGCCCAGGCCGAGTTCGGTCGGCGGCAGCGGCGTGATCGTGCCGAGGATCTCCGCCAGGTGGTCTTCGACCGATGTCAGCGGCTCGCCCCCGTGCCCGTGACCGTGGGTCACGGGAGGCTGTCCAGGTACTTACGCAGCCAGGGCACGATCTCCTCGGCCAGGTCGGAGCGCTCGCAGGCGAACTGGACCAGGGTGCGCAGGTAGTCCAGCTTGTTGCCGGTGTCGTAGCGGCGGCCGTGGAACAGCACGCCGTGCACGCCGCCGCCCTCGCCCGGGCTCATCTTGGCCAGGGTCAGCAGTGCGTCGGTGAGCTGGATCTCGCCGCCCCGCCCCGGCGGGGTGTCGCGCAGCACGCCGAACACGGCCGGGTCGCACACGTACCGCCCGATCAGGATCCAGTTGCTCGGCGCCGAGCCCGGTACCGGCTTCTCCACCAGGTCGGTGACGGCGACCACGTCGTCCTCGGCGGTCGGCGTGATCGCCGCGCTGCCGTACTGGGACACCTGCTCGGGGTCGACCTCCATCAGCGCGACGACGCTGCCGCCGTAACGCTCGCGCACCTCGATCATCCTGGTCAGCAAAGGGTCGCGGCTGTCGATGAGGTCGTCGCCGAGCAGCACGGCGAACGGCTGGTCGCCCACGTGCTGGGCGCCGCAGAGCACGGCGTGGCCGAGCCCTTTCGGATCACCCTGACGCACGTAGTGCATGGTGGCCAGGTCGCTGGACTCGCGCACCTGGGCCAGCCGTTCGGTGTCATCCTTGGCGGCCAGTGCCTCCTCGAGCTCGTAGGCCCGGTCGAAGTGGTCCTCGATGGAGTGCTTCCTACGCCCGATGATGACCAGAACATCGTCAAGGCCAGCTCCGACGGCTTCCTCCACGACGTACTCGATCGCGGGCTTGTCGACGACCGGCAGCATTTCCTTGGGCGTCGCCTTGGTCGCGGGCAGGAATCTCGTGCCCAGGCCGGCCGCGGGGATGACGGCCTTGGTCACGTTCTTGATGGTGGCGGCGGTACTAGCCATGCCTGAACACTAGCGAACTCCCCGGGGTGTTCTTAGCCGCAGGTACGGTGAGTGACGTGCCGGATGTCCAGCTGCGCAAGGCCGAACTGCGCGCCCAGATCCTCGCCCGCCGGTCCGCGCTGCCCTCGGATCAGCGCGCCGCGGCGGGCAAGCTCATCCGCGACGCGGTGCTGGATGCGCCCCAGGTGCAGATGGCCGGCACGGTCGCGGCCTATTACTCCGTCGGCACCGAACCCGATACCCGCGGCCTGGTCTACGCACTGTGGAAGCGCGGCAGCTATGTGCTGTTGCCGGTGCTGCGGCCGGACGGGGACCTGGACTGGGCCTCCTACGAGGGGCCGGACTCGCTGGTACCGGGTCCGCGCGGGCTGCTCCAGCCCGGCGAGCCGCCGCGTGGCGTCGACGCGGTGGCCAGGGCCGACGCGGTACTGGTCCCTGCCCTGGCGGTCGATTCGGCCGGGTGCAGGCTCGGCCGAGGCGGCGGCAGCTACGACCGCGCGCTGGCCCGGGTCGGCCCGCTGATCCCGCTGCTCGCGCTGGTCTACGACGGCGAGCTCATCGAGCACGTCCCCACCGCCCCGCACGACATACCGGTCCGCGCCGCCGTCACTCCCCGGACCGGAATCACGCTCCTAACCCCGCCCTGACTCGCCCATCGCCCCGCCCTGACTCGCCCATCACCCCGGCCCCGACTCGCCTACCGTCCCGCCCTGACTCGCCTACCGCCCCGGCCTGACTCGCCCGCGGAATCCCGGGCCCCCCGCCGCGGTTAGGTATGATTAGCAGTCGGATGTCCCGAGTGCTAACCTGAGGCCCGCGTCGAGGAGGGTCCGTGCCCACATACCAGTACACCTGTACCGAGTGCGGCGAGCCGCTCGAGGCGGTGCAGAAGTTCACCGATGCGCCGCTGACCGTGTGCCCGGCCTGCGGCGGCCGGCTCAGGAAGGTGTTCTCCGCGGTGGGGATCGTCTTCAAGGGCTCGGGGTTCTACCGCACGGACAGCCGGAACGGCTCCAGCGCCACCGCCCCGGCGGGCTCCTCCACCTCCGACTCCGGCAGCAGCAACGGCTCGGCGGACAAGGCAGCCGACAAGAAGACTGACAAGACCGACAAGAAGGCCGAGCCGGCCAAGGCCTCGTCCGCGAGCGAGAAGGTCGCCTAAGCTAAGCGCTCATGGCAGACCTGGCGGAGATCGCCGTCGTTGGCGGCTCCGGTTTTTATGAGTTCCTGGAAGACGCCGAAGAGGTCAGGATCGACACGCCGTTCGGCGCGCCGAGCGACCCGATCACCGTCGGCGAGGTGGCCGGGCGCCGGGTGGCCTTCCTGCCCCGGCACGGCCGCGACCACCGGTTCCCGGCACACAAGATCCCCTACCGGGCCAACATGTGGGCGCTGCGATCGGTCGGCGTCCGGCGGGTGCTCGCCCCCACCGCGGTCGGCTCCCTGACCCCCTCCCACGGCCCGGGCACCCTGGTCTTCCCCGACCAACTGGTGGACCGGACCCGCACGCGCGTCCAGACCTACTACGACGAGGGCGCCTGCCACGTCCCGTTCGCCGATCCGTACTGCCCGTCGCTGCGTCCGGTCGCGATCATGTCCGCCGCACAGCGGGGCTGGGCGCCGGTTGGCGCCGGCACCCTGGTCGTCATCGAGGGCCCGCGCTTCTCCAGTCGCGCCGAGTCGCAGTGGTTCGCCGCCCAGGGCTGGACCCTGGTCGGCATGACCGGCCACCCGGAGGCAGTCCTGGCCCGTGAGCTGGCCCTCTGCTACGCCCCGCTGGCCCTGGTCACCGACCTGGACGCCGGCCTCGAAGAAGGCGAGGGCGTCACCCAGGCCGAAGTCTTCGAGGTCTTCGCCGCCAACATCAAGCGCCTGCGCGACCTGGTCGCCACGATCATCGCCGCCCTCCCCGCGGACCGTAAAGACGACCTCTGCGCCCACGCCCTAGACGGCCTCACCCTCCCCTTCCCCCTCCCATAGCCCGCCCAGCCTTCCCTCCCCTCCCTCCCCTCCTTCCGCCTCTCCCTCCGCCTCCGCCTCTCTCTCCCTCTCCCTCTCTCTCTCCCCCTGTCCGGCGCCCCCTACGCCCTCCCTGTCCGGCGCCCCCTACGCCCTCCCTGTCCGGCGCGCCCCCAGCCCCATTTTCATCTTTCGCCCCACCAGCCCCGATCCACATCCGCCGAATGCACGCCCGCTCCCGCTCCGTTCATCCATCAGCCAGAGCTGCTCGTTGGGGCGCGGCGCCCCCGGACCTTGCCCGGTGGTGTTCCTGCGCTCCCAGCGCACTCCCGTGACCGGTGATCCGAGCCCACCGCCGGGTTTTAAAGCGTGAACGCGGCATTCACGTCGCTGGAACGACATGAACGCGGCATCCACGTCGTAGGAAGCCTGCTACCGGCCGCGCCGGAAGCGCGCTCCTGCGCCCCGCACCCACCCGCTTCCTCGCAGGTCGCCTCAATTAGCGCGCGGCCCGACAGTCGGCCCGCGTACCGCCGGTCCCTCACGAATCCCTGGTAAGCCACGGTGTCCCGCTGGTCAGGTTGATCACGTGTCGGTAGGGTCGGCTCTGTGGCTGATGTGAATATTGCTCCGGGCGGGTCCGCGTCAGTGTTCGTGCTGCATGACGGGTACGCCGGCCGGGACGGGGACGACGAGCGGGTGGCCGGGACGGTCACCCTGATCCTGGACGGCGACGCGGTGATCGTCGTCGACCCCGGCATGGTCGCCTCCCGCGAGGCCCTGCTGACCGCGCTGGCCGCGCATGGTCCGCAGCCCGGCGACGTGACCGACGTGGTGTTCAGCCACCACCATCCGGATCACACTGTGAACGCCGCGCTGTTCCCGGCGGCGCGGATTCACGACCACTGGGCCACCTACGTGGGGGATCGGTGGATCGACCGCGACGCCGACGGTGCCGAACTCGCGCCCTCCGTCCGGCTGCTGCGCACCCCGGGGCACACCGCCGAGGACATCTCGACGGTAGCGTCCACGCCCGGCGACGTGTTCGTGTGCACCCACGCCTGGTGGGCCGCGAACGGGCCGGCCGAAGATCCGCTCGGCTCCGACGCAGACGCCCTGCACGCTAGCCGCGAGCTGCTGCTGTCCTTCGCCACGACGATCGTGCCCGGTCACGGCGCGGCGTTCCGCCCGGACCAGAGCACGCCGCGCTAGCACCGGCCCGCGGGCAACCTCGCCGCCGTCCTGACCCGTATTGAGGGTAAGGAGGTGTGCATGCCACGATCATCGCGCGACGAGGAGTTCTCCGCGTTCGTCCAGACCAGGCGGACCGAGCTGGTGCGTTCGGCTTGCCGGCTGACGGCCGGGGACAGGCAAGTTCGACGTGCAGGGCAACACCGAGGTCCCAACCTTCCAGATCGCCGGCGGACAGTGGGTTGTCGTCCAGGCTCCGGTCTCGCTCGGCTGGGACAGCGCTGAGCTGGCCAAGTTCGCCAGCGACGTGCAGGTACTGGTCACCGCGCAGCAGGGGCGCGGCCGAGCCTGCCTGCCTAGCATGACGGCTGCCGTCATGAGCTCCACAGCGGCAGCCGTGCGCATGTCCAGGTAGGCTATGGCGTTGGCAGGCCCCGATAGCTCAGCGGATAGAGCGACTGCCTCCTAAGCAGTAGGCCGTAGGTTCGAGTCCTACTCGGGGCGCAGGTTATGGATATATTCCGATTTTATATTCACTTGCGGTGAGCCATTTGGGGAGCCTAGCGGCTGAACGTCACACCGTAGAGCCCTGCTAAAGTGCGTTCAGAAAGTGAGCCAGTGTAAGCATCGGGCAACTGGCATGCCGTACCTCAGAGTTGCGCACGAGTGGTAGCCGCTGAACACTCCGGCCAGTCTGTTACGTAGCGTGACCATCGCTCGGGTCTAAATTGTCGAGCGATTCACAGATCGCCGACTCGGCGCGCCCCCGGATTTGAGCTTGTCGTAGACGGCGGAGCACAGGCCAGCCTGTCCGGTGGTGCCTTCAGCACCACCGGAACCCACTCTTTGCCCGAGCTCGCGTTCATCGCCGAACGCGCACAATAAGTCTCGGGTCAGGGCGCTTGTGTCCCTGCTTGCAGCGCCGGTGTCCGGTGCCGGCGGTCGTGGTGTGACTCCCTCCGGCTGGCCTGTCTGCATCCCCGTGTGCGCCACCGCGGCAGGGGCGGCAGCCTCGGTCGCATGTAGCGCGTGTCCGGCTTCTGGCGCCGCGCCGTGGTCATAACTTAGGGTCGGCAGGACGCCTTGCCGCCACATGAGGCTGACCTGGCTGGCGATCGTGCGTTCCTGCTTGATGTCTGCTGGGAGAGTGAGGTGCAACTGGGTGAGCAAGTCGAACCGGTGCAAGTCGAAGGCGACCGTCACTGCCTCCCCGTAGGAGATCGCGCTGTGCACGGCCCCGACGTAGGCGAGCCGGGCGATCGCGGCCGGGATCGCGGCGACCAGCACCCACCAGCCAGACCCGGACAGGAGGGCTATAGTCAGGAAGGCCGTCGCGGCCGAGGTCATGGCGAGCCTGGCGAGGGCGTCCAGCCGGTCGCGCTGTCCGTCGACGACAGCCCGGACACCTGGCGACAGCAGCGGGTACAGCCGGGGCCACGCCACGACCGCGTCCCAGCCGTACTGCTGGCCTGCGCGCGTCTCCATCGCGGTGAGCGCGTTCCCGAGCGCGGTTGGCCGGATATCGTCCGGGTCATCGGGAAAACGCCGCTGCAGGCGGGCCGCCCGGGCTCCCGCCTCCTGGATGGCCCGTGGCGACAAGTCGTCGCCGATCTTGGCGGCCTGCGCCGCACGTTCGCGGCGCTTATCCTGACGCTCGCGCGACCGCTTGGCCACGCCCGCCAGGCGGGCCGGCCAGTATCCTTCGAGCAGCCGGACGAGCCGCAGCTGGAGCGGGTCCAGCAGCAGCGCGACGATGACCAGAGCGAGGGTAAGGAGAAGCACCTGACCTGCGCTCAGCCCGCGGAGAACCTGCCAGGCCCGGTGGAGGCTGGGTTCGGTACCGGGGGCGCCTGCCGCCAGGATCACCGTGATGAACAGCCCGGCCGCCACGACGGGCAACAGGGAGACGACCCGGCCCCGTGTGCTCAGGGCCCCCAGCAGGTCTACGCCCGTCATGCCTTCAGCTCGAGCGGTCCGTGCCCTCGCGGACAGCTGGGCGGTCCGTCCGTGCCGACCACGACGCGCAGTTCGCGGATTCCGCATCCCTGTGTCAGGCACCGGTACTCGAGAAGCTGGTACCGGGTGGAGACGCCCGGCAGCTGGGCACCGTCTCCATCCTCGGCAGAGCGGCGGGGCCCGAGCAGAAGCTGGAGCCGACGGCGGCGCACCGTGCCGACTGCTGTTTGCCCCTGCCTGAGCCAGACAGCGGACAGGTCCGGATCGGCTTCGAATGCCGTCGCGAGTATGCGCGAAATCGCGTCCGCGTCCAGGTCGGCGCCTGCCGGGATCTGTAGCGTCGTCGTGGTCTCGGCCGGCACCCGGTCGACCAGGAAGTCGAGCGGATTGGTCATCTGCCCCCTCCCACGTGCACGTACGGCGCCCAGGCACCGCACAGGTCCGGCGCCTCCGACCGCAGGTCGCGCACGGCCAGGTGCAGCGCTTCCGCGGCGAGGCCCGGCTGGAGCTCGTCGTCGCGCCGCAGGTACCGGTACAGGCGCTCCATGATCTCGGCGGTGGAACTGTCTGGTACGGTCCACAACGTTCCTACCACGTCGCGGCAGCCGGCCATATGCAGCGCGGCCCCCAGGTGCAGCCCTTCGTCCATCAGCGTCGTCCCGCCCAGGGCGGTCTGGCAGGCGGACAGGACAGCCATCCGCGCTCGGCGCAGGCTGGACCAGCGCAGGTCCTGTACCGACAGCGCCCTGTCATAGAGATACAGCTCAGAGGACAACGGATTGCGCGGGAACTGGCGACCGTGGCAGGCGAAGTGCAGCACGTCATGCTCCGGCAGGGCCGCCTCGACCGCTGCGCGGGTGGCCAGCTCGTCGCGCAGCACCGTCTGGCGTTCCGGGGCAGAGGCGGCGGTGACCGCGGCAAGCTCCCGGCTTACCTCTGGGAGCCGCGAGTTCTTCAGCTGCGGCGTCTCAGAGAGCCCGACCGCGAGCAACCGCGGCGGGCCGGCGGACGCGCGCGCGTCCGCGGTGGAGTTGAGGCTGGAAAGCAGCCGCAACGACGGTGCATACGACGATTGCACCCGGTCCATTACCCCGTCTTCGGGGGTGCGCCCGGCCGCGTGGAGAGGGAACAGCGAGAAGAGGCCGCCTGGACTCCACCACACGCGCGGCCACGGCCCGTTGGCCACGACACCCAGCAGGCCGAGGGCATCCAGGACCGGCTGCAGCGTGCTGTCCCAGAGCCAGGCCAGCACCTGCCACAGCTCGTTCTCCGCAGCCTGACGGCCGGCCAGGGTCTGGGCAGGCCTATTGAGCTCGTTAATGGCATCGCCGTACCGGTTGACCCGGGCCCGCACCTCGTCGTATGTCGCAGGCAACGGAACCACGTCCACCCCGCTGATCCGTACGATCAGCGCGTCACACCGGTCCGGGCTGGCGTTGAGCACCACCACGGGCCCCGTTTGCGCAGCATTTCGCAGTACGGCAAACCGTGCCGGGGTCAAGAAGCCCTCGAAACCGGGCACGGCCCGCACCTGCGCGACGGCGTCCTGCCAGTTGCGGGCGGCCGCATCCCGGCGCTGTCGCTGGTCATGCCAGTCCTCGCTCACGACGGTGACGCCAGCAGGCATGAACATCACCTCGTCGCGCCCGGCGGCCGCGGTCAGCTCAGCCTGGGCGGCGTCCAAGATCTCGGCCAGGTCCGGGCGCTGCTGCCGTAGCGCCTCGACATCGTCGGCGGCGACGCTGACGGCCGGGGCCGTCATCATCCGCCCCCGCTCTAGCAGTTCCACGGCGCGCTCGAGCTGGCCGGTGGCCACGGCACACCCGACGGCCAGCGCCGGCCGCCCATCCTCTTGAGCGAGCTGCCGGAGCCGGTCGGCGTCATCGAGCCCTATCGGCGCCATCTCAGCCATCAGCGTGAGCATGCTCTCGTAGCCGCCGAGTGCCTCCTCAAGGTATCCGCCATCGTGCGCGGCCCGGGCCCAGGCGAAGGACGCGCTTACTTGAGCCGCCAGGCCCGCCGATCCGGTATGCGCAACTCGCCGGTAGATCTCTATGGCCGCCCGGCGGTCCTCGTCGTTCGACGGATCGAGGATGAGCCGCATGGCCAGCGACTCGGCCAGGCCGAGTTGAGCAGTGAGCTCCTCGTGCGTGCCTGCCCCCGCGCTCGCGATCGCTTTCTTCGACAGCCCTATGGCCTCGGTGAGATCCGCTTCGTCCCGGAGCGCCATGAAACGCTGGCGCAGCGCGCGGGCGAGCTCGTGCAGTGCCTGGCTGGGGTCGTCGCCGCCGAGCCCAACGACCTCCCGGAGGGCATCGACCGCCTCGTCGAGCATGTCGGGCCGGTCGTCGGTGCCGGCGCCGACGCGGTATGCGTCCGCGAGGTTCCGGAGGAACCGGGCTCGCTGCTTGCCGTCGGCTGACGCCTGATCCACACACCATTTGAGCAGGTCAATCGCCCGCTGCAGGTCGCTGAACACGGCCCTTCCGAACCCGTGGGCCGCGCTCTCCCGCACCGTCTGCTTGTGCCGCATGACCAGTGCATCAGCCAGCCGCGCCCGCGCGGTGACGCACCGGGCATCGTCCTCCGGCAGTGTCTCTGCGGCTTTCTCGAGCAGTTCCAGGGCGTTCGCCAGATCGGTCGAATCCCCGGTTCGGGCGTAACGGCGCAGCTGGAAGTACCCGACGTTGGTGCGCACACCGGGTACCTCGTAGTCCTCCTCGGGGAGGAACTCGAGCGCTACCGAGCCGGCTGCGATTACAGCGGATAGGTCGTCCGTCGGCTGCTCGCCAGCGAAAAAAGCGTCTGATTGAATTCTGAACAGCCGGGTGAGCGCGCGGCCGCGGTCCTCGCCGGTCGTCTCGTCCGCCGCAGCGCGGCACTGCCGTACGGCCTCCCGCAGGTCGGCCGGGTCGCCGCGCCGCGCAAAGCGATCCGCAAGCGACGATGCGAGCCGCATCCGCCAGTGACTGCGGTCCGCGCCGACGGCATCTGCCAGCCTGGCCGCACGCTCGGTCACGACCTGGTCCAGGTGTTCCGCGCGCCTGGTCATCTCATAACGTCGCGTCAACAGCTTGTCCAGGTCGCCCTGGTAGCCGTACTCCGCCTCGACACTGGACTGACCCGTGGCCCTCACCGCCAGGCACTGTGCGATGGCCTTGTCGAGATCGGCCGGATCTCCGGCCCAGTCATACCGGTCGCTCCAGGCCCGGCTGAGGGTAACGTAGAAATGTATAGTCATGTCATCGGGCAGATCCCGCAAGGGCAGCGCCTGCAAGAGCTCGATGGCCATATCCAGTTCACCGACATCCTTCGCCTGCTTGGCCGCGTCGAGGTGTTTCCGCAGCCTGACGCTCACGACCATGATCTTGACCCTGGCTCGCTCCTGCGGATCGTCGGAAAGGAGGTCGCACACGCCCTCGGGGACATGCTCAGGGTCGACAGTCACCATGGGAGTGAAATACCGCCGGATCGGCTCGATCTCTGCCGACCGCTCCCCGGGCGGGAGCGCTTGATACCGGCACCAGTGGAACAGCCCGAGCAGGTACGCGTCGACGACCGAAAGCGTCGGCCTCCCCTCCGCCGCCGTTTCCCCGGCCTGGTTCAGCAGATCCCGTGCCGCGCTCTCCGCCGCAGGCCCGAAGACCGCCGCCCGGTCGCCGTCCGCGAAGCGCAGCAGGCGATCACTGAGGATCTCCCTCAGCGCGTCTTCCCCGTCCACGCCCATCACACCCATCTGCTGGACCAGAAAACGGATCACCGATAAAGAGGAATCCAACAGAGATCCTGATACACGGATGTCGGGAGGCGAACACCCGGCACTCGCCGGGCTAGAGTTCTACCTCGGCCAGCGAATGCTTGAGGTCTCCGGGCACGCGGCCGGCCCGCCCGGGCGCTCGGTGATGATCTGGATCCAGGTCCGCGATGTCCGCGCCGAGCATGCCAGGCTGGCCGCGGCCAGAGTCCCGATCGTGCGGGAGCCAGCAGCGCAGCCCTGGGGCCTGGTCGAGATGTGGATCCAGGACCCCGACGGCATCCGGATCGTCCTGGTCGAGGTCCCTACCGATCACCCTCTCCGCCGCGACCCGCGCCCCGCGTTACCGTCGGGACGACGAACCTTATGCCGCATCACAGCGCGCTCCAGCGAAACGCGGCATCCCAGCGCCCGCCCGGTATGCGGCTACTTAGAGACTTGGGTTCAGGATCGCGTCCGGCCAGACTCGGTCCAGGTGCCCGGCGGGATGCTCCCGCATTGCGGCTGCCCGT
>Ga0210397_10002982_pt1 | contig 10501 bp, 5 predicted proteins | sample IncBWH2OmetaG_FD_160126 | JGI IMG/M metagenome (GOLD analysis project Ga0210397, IMG submission 160126) | Forest soil microbial communities from Barre Woods Harvard Forest LTER site, Petersham, Massachusetts, United States - Inc-BW-H-2-O ...
GTTCGGCGCCAGGGCTACATACGCGGAGATGTCGATCTTGGTCGTGCTGCTGACGCTGCCAAACACCAGATCGTTGACGAAATTAATGCGCGACATGGAGGTGGTGCTGTTGAAGATCTGGAATTCCGGTCCCAGCAGGCTCGTCCCGGGAATGACGCTCATGGGGGAGTAGAAGTTGAAAACCGTGGGCGACTCGAACGGCTCTTCCTTCATGTTGGAGGCGTAGTTGTTCAGGTTCGCGCCGTCGGAGGTCGCATTGGTTGCGCGCAGCAGATTCATCATGAACAGTACCGGCTCTTTCAGGTGCCCGTCGCCGGCTTGCACCTGCGTGGGATCATCTCCCGCTCGTGCCTCGGTATCCATCAGGATGGCGTTCACCACGGCTTTCAAGTCGCCGCGCACGCCGCTGCCGTTGTCGTTGAATACGGCCGTAATACGCGCAACGTAAGCCGGGCTCGGATTGCTGGTCACCAGGTGCTGAATGAGTTGCTTGGAAATGAACGGCCCAACATTCGGATGGTTGAAGATGTTCTGCAGTGCCGCCGTTAAATCAGCCTGGGTTGTTCCGCCCGCAGGCAGAGTCACGCCATTGAGCAGCAGCTTCGCGCCGGTGTCGTGGTGGTTGTCGAACGGAATCATCGGACCGCCGTAGTATTCGCCGTTGTAGAAACTGGCGGTCTGGCCGGCCTTGGTTGGAAACGCCCAGCCGGTGAAGACATGCGCAAAGCCAATGATCGTGTCCTGGGTGTAAGTCGGAATCGGCATGTTATTGGCATCCACCTGCTGGCTGCCGTCGGGATTCAATTGCGCGAGCCCGATCGAGAACAGTTGCAAGACTTCGCGGGCATAGTTTTCGTTTGGCTCGGTGCCGGAATTGGGGTCGGGCTTGTCGTTGCCCACCATGTCGAGATAGCGGCCCATGGTCGGGCTAAGGGTGACGTCATTCAATAGGGTTGAGAAATTGCCGAAGGCGTCCTTCTGCAGCATGTTCATCCACAGCGTGAAGGCGCTGGGATCGCCGATCTTCTGGTTCGACACGACGAAAATCTGCGCCAAGGCCCAGGCCACGCGCTGCCGCAACTGATCCTTCCCGGTGAGCGCATTGGTGAAGAAGCGTGATTTCACCACGCTGATGTCGTCGTTCGCGCCGGGTGTCGGATAGGTTGAGGCGGTCGCGTTGAACTGCTCGGTGAGGAATGGCTGCAAGCCCACTTGCTGCACGTGCTGGATCGAGGTAGTGGTGGGTCCAAACGTCGATTGCTCGAGGAAGCGAGCCGCTGCCGGCGCAGTCACACCGCTGTTGCCCGATCCGACTTGCACCTGCAAGGTGTTTGAAGTGGGCGAACCCACGCCCGGATTGATGACCTGCAAGGCGATTGTGCCCGACGAGTTCGAGGTTCCGTTAGCGCTGAGGCTGGTGGACGAGATGAACGTCGTCGGCAACATCACCCCACCGAAAATCACCTGGGCTCCGTTGAGGAAATTGCTGCCGCTTACCGACACGGTGAAGTTGCCGACGGGAATTGGGGTGGGGAGGGCTGCGGTCACGACGGGGAGAGCGCTGAGCAGGGTCACATTAGACGGCGTGTTGCTGGACTGGGGATCCTGGACACTGGGTGCGGTGATCGTCAGGGTGGTCGCACCCGGCGTCAAAACCGCAGGCGCGGTGTACAGGCCGCTGGCGCTGATGGTGCCCACCACGGTGCTGCCACCGGAAGCCCCGTTGACCTTCCACACGACGTTTTGATTCGACGTGCCACTCACGGTCGCCTTGAACTGCACGGTTTCTCCCGGATGCAACTGAGCGCTGGAGGGCGTGATGTGGACCACGATGCCCGAGGCTCCCACCTTCACTGTCATGTTGGCCGAAGCGATCGCTCCCGGGTCGGGATTTTCCACGTTCAAGGACACAGACATCCCGTTCTGCGCCGAGGTGGTGGTACCGGTGGCCGTAAGCTCGGTGGCTGAGACGAACTTTGTCATCAGCGCCTGGCCGCCAAACATTACTTTGGCCCCGCTCACGAATTTCGTTCCCGTGATGGTGATGGAAAAATTACCGACCGGGACGAAGGCGGGGGAAACCGCCGTCACGGTCGGCACCGGATTCTCCAGCGTGATCATGTTTTTGCCGGAGAGGGTCTTATCGGACGAGGAAATCGCTTCTACGGTGATCGTGTTCGGAGAGGGGAGGGTTGCGGGCGCCTTGTACAGGCCGCTGGCGCTAATTGTGCCGACCATGGAATTGCCGCCAGCCACTCCGTTAATCGACCAGGCGACTGTCTGGTCCATCGCGCTTGTAACTTTCGCGGAGAACTGCAGGGTATCGCCGGTGCGCACGCTGCTCGAGGGGGCGGTGACGACCACGCCGTTCGAGCTCGATTGACCGCTCGAACTACCTGCGCCCATGCCCGCGCAACCCGACAACGCCGCGATCGTGAGCAAGAGAGTAAGCGTGGCGACGACGCGAGCCGCATGATTTCTGGCCGTGTTCGGCATCTCTGATTCCCCTTCCGAGCGTCCCGAGTTCAGAGCTGTGGCACTCGCAGCAGCCTAGTCGAGACTGTTTGTTCGGCACAGGTCTCTTGAGGCCAAAGCCGAAACGCGGCTTCCGGCGCGGTGTTTGCGGGCAATCTACTTTGGTCGGTGCGCTATCCGGCCATTGTGAGAAGTACATGTTTTCGACAGAGGTACATGTCCGGCGGTAATCCAACTCTCATTGCGGGAGAGTGGGTCGTGGCCGTCCTCGGCCTGCGAGAAGGTTCCTTTGCGAAGCAGTTGGACACGGCAGCCCACCCTGCCGCACAATATTTGGTTCCGATTCCATCTCTGGAGATCACTGAGTGAGCCAACCTGCGCGCGTCAAGATCAGCGCCCTCGGCACCTATGTCCCGCCCCGCGTGCTGAGCAATGCCGACTTGGAAAAAATGGTGGAGACCTCGAATGAATGGATCCTGGAGCGCACCGGCATCCGCGAGCGTCACCTGGTCGACAAAGGCGTGGCCACAAGCGACCTCGCGGTCGAAGCCGCCAAGAAGGCGCTAGCCCAGCGCGGGATGCCGGCAACCGACCTTGAGGCCATCCTGGTTGCTACGGTCACGCCCGACATGTTCTTTCCCTCGACTGCCTGCCTGGTGCAACACAAACTCGGCGCAAACGGTACCTGGGGATTCGATCTGTCGGCGGCGTGTTCGGCGTTTCTCTACGCGCTGCAAACCGGCGCGCAATACGTCGCCACGGGGATGCACAAGAAGGTCATGGTGATCGGATCGGATGTGATGTCGTCGATCATCGACTACACCGACCGCGCTACTTGCGTGATCTTCGGCGACGGCGCGGGCGCAGTGATTCTTGAGCCGGCTGACGAGGATGGCGTGGGCCTGATTGACTACTTGCATGAAGTCGACGGATCGGGCGGCGGTTTTCTGTACATGCCGGGCGGTGGCAGCCTGAACCCCTCATCGCGCGAGACGATCGAAAAGAAGATGCACTACGTCCACCAGGATGGGCAGGCGGTTTTCAAGTTTGCCGTGCGCAAGCAGACTGAGCTGTGCGAGAAGCTGCTCAAGCGGAATGGCCTGAAAGGCTGCGACATCGACGCGTTCATCCCGCACCAGGCGAATCGGCGAATCATCATGGCCACAGCCGACCGGCTGGGCCTGCGCCCGGAAAGCGTGATCGTGAATATCGACCGCTATGGAAATACGACAGCGGGCACGATTCCTCTCGCCATGCAGACTGCCGTGGACGAGGGCAAGTTGAAGAAGGGAAGCCTGGTGATGTTGGCGTCGGTGGGGGCGGGGTTTACGGTGGGGGCCACGCTGCTGCGGTGGGCATACTGAAAGCAGTTTCGAGATTCGGGTTTCAGGTTTCGAGCCACCTTACCACGCAACTTTCTCGCGTCCTCGATCGGGTCCAAATGAGAATTCGTTGTGACGGTTTTTCGGCGTGACTTGTGCGATCAATTCCTCAAGCGTTGGAATCCTTTTCAGAGGCCGCAACACCAGTACCTTGTTCGAAACCTCAATCTCGATGGAGTCACCCTCCTTAATGCGAGCAGCATGAGCGATTTTCCTCGGAAGTCGAACTGCGAGGCCATTTCCCGATCTCACGACCTGCGCTTGAGGCATGCTTTTTATCTCCGTCTGCCATGCTACACGAGTGTGTCAACGGTGTAGTTCCTTCTAGGGGAGACAGTGACGAGCTGGTGCACATGGTTCGTGAGTCTAGATTAGCTCGGTGCCTCAAATGTGTTTTGGTGTCGGGTGTTTAAGGACTCACTTGCACAGTGCTCGTGCTAGCATTAAGAGTCGAGGGCGACTGATATGGCTCAACTTCGAGCCAAGATGTTCTTGCTCGCGTTCGCAGCGTGCTGTTCCAGTCTCAGTTATTCCCAACAGGAAAATCTACCCCAACCCCCTGAACTACCAACCTTAAGTCCACCCATTCCGCCCAGATGGGTAGTGTTTCCGGAACCGCCTCCGATACCGTCCTCGGCGGACGATCCCGTTCCGGACCTTGGTAGTGTCCCTGGTCCACCGGACAGGTCACGGTCGATCCTGAAACGCGCAGTTGATCGCGTGAAGCCAAACTGCCTCGATGCTGCCATTCACACCTGCTGGTCGTCCCCTCCCGGCGATGCAACGACAGGGATGTCGAAGGAAGATCGGGAATTTGTGCAAGACATGGAGATGGGGACGTACTACTTCAGAAAGAAGAATTACCGGGGTGCAATGTTCCGCTTTCGCCACGCCCTTGATTCGAAGCCTGGTGAACCCGAGGCGACATTCAAATTGGCAGAGGCTCTGAATAAACTCGGTGAATGCGATGAGGCAAGAGAGGGCTACCAGGCGTACCTGGAAAACCAGCCGAGTGGCCCATACGCCGAACAGGCAAGGGCCGCGCTGCAACACCTAAAGTCCTCCACTTCAAAATAAGAGCGCTCACTGGAAGCCCGCAACTGCTCTACGGCTTCGTCATCCTCTCTGGCTTCACCCACTCGTCGAACTCCTCGGCGGTCAGATATCCCAATTTCAGCGCGGCCGCTTTCAGGCTGGAGTGGTCCACGTGCGCGGTGTGCGCAATCTTGGCGGCCTTGTCGTAGCCGATTTTTGGAGTCAGCGCTGTCACCAGCATCAGGGAGTGTTCGACGTGATGCTTCATCTTCTCGTGATTCACCTCGATCCCCTTCAGCATGTACTCGACATAGCCGTGGCAGGCATCGGTGATCAGCGTTACGGAGTGCAGGAAGTTGTAGATGATGACCGGCTTGTAGACGTTCAGCTCGAAGTTTCCCTGGGAGCCGGCAAATCCCACGGCGGCCGTGGCTCCGTGCACCTGCACACAAACCATGGTCATCGCCTCGCACTGCGTGGGGTTCACTTTACCGGGCATGATCGACGAGCCCGGCTCGTTCTCGGGAATGATCAACTCACCCAGCCCAGAGCGCGGACCCGAAGCCAGCCAGCGAATGTCGTTGGAGATCTTCATCAAAGATGCTGCGAGTGTCTCGAGGGCGCCCTGGGCGAACACGATCTCGTCGTGCGCTGACAACGCCGCGAATTTGTTGGGGTGCGATTTGAAAGGCAGTCCCGTGAGTTCGGCGATTTTCTTCGCGGCACGCTCGGCAAATTCGGGATGCGCGTTCAGCCCCGTGCCCACAGCCGTGCCGCCAATCGCCAGATCGTAAAGCCCCACGAGGACCTGCTCGAGACGTTTGATGTCACGCTCGAGCAGGCTGGCCCAGCCGCTGAACTCCTGGCCGACGGTCATCGGGACGGCGTCTTGCAGGTGGGTGCGGCCGATCTTCACGATCGAATCAAATTCCTTCGACTTCGCTGCGATGGCATCGTGCACGGTCTGGATGGCCGGAATCAGCGCCCGCTTCACACGGTCGGCCGCAGCGATATGCATCGCGGCGGGAAACGTGTCGTTCGACGACTGCGACATGTTCACGTCGTCATTGGGGTGGATGGGCTTCTTCGATCCCATCACCCCGCCCGCCAACTCGATGGCGCGGTTCGAGATGACCTCGTTGACGTTCATGTTGGTTTGCGTGCCGCTGCCCGTCTGCCAGATACGCAGCGGGAACTGGTCGTTCAGCTTGCCCGCAATCACTTCGTCGGCTGCCTGCACGATCAGCTTCGCTTTCTCAGGAGAAAGCTCGCCCAGGTCGAGGTTCACCAGCGCGCAAGCTTTCTTCAGGATGCCGAAGGCCTTGATCAACTCCGGCGGCATAGTGTCGCGGCCGATGTTGAAATGCAGCAGCGAACGCTGGGTCTGCGCGCCCCAGTACACGTTCGCCGGGACTTCGATCTTGCCCATGCTGTCGGATTCCGTGCGGGTCGCGGTCATGGGTTCAGTGTAGGTGGCCATAGGTCTTCCTGTCAGATGCCTGCGGAGTGAGCAACCTCAAAGTATAACGCCTTGAACATACAGGTTGTGCGGCGCCGCACATGCGGGTGTGACGCCTGGAAGAGCCGCTGCCGCGCCGCATGCTAGAATCCTTGCTCGAGAAATCGCGCCGCGCGCACTTGGCGTGCCCGTCAGGACCTATATTGGCCACCACGGATTCGATCCCCGTCACACTGCCCCGCCAACAGGCTCATGCCCGCCCCGAGAGTTGGGCGGACGTGCTGGTCATTGGCGCCGGGCCGACCGGTCTCGCGTGCGCCATTGAAGCGCAGAAAATCGGATGCAAGGCGCTGGTGATCGACAAAGGTTGCCTGGTGAATTCGCTCTACAACTATCCCACCAACATGACATTTTTCACCACGCCCGAACTGCTCGAAATCGGCGACATTCCCTTCGCCTGCGCCGGGCAGAAGCCGACGCGCCAGGAGGCGCTGCAATACTACCGGCTGGTCACCGAGCACTATCACTTGCACGTCCATCAGTATCAGTGGGTGAAAACGGTCACCGGGCAAGATGGCAACTTCCGCATCACGGCGACCGATCGCCCGGGCAGAATTCACGACTACAGCGCGCGCAAAATCATTGTCTCGACTGGCTACTACGATCTGCCCAACCAACTCGGGGTTCCCGGAGAAGATCTGCCCAAGGTGTTCCACTACTACAAGGAACCGTATCCGTACTACGACAGCGATGTCGTGGTGGTTGGCGGAAAGAATTCCGCGGCCGAAGCCGCGCTTGATCTGTGGCGCCACGGCGCCCGCGTGACCCTGGTGCACCGCAATGAACAGATTTCTCCCGGGGTGAAGTACTGGGTGCGGCCCGATCTGGAGAACCGGATCAAGAACGGAGAGATCAACGCTTTCCTGCGGAGTAGCGTGGAGGAGATCACGACGGATGAGGTTGTGCTGCACACGCCCAAGGGAACGAAGCGGCTGCCCAACGCTTTCGTGTTTGCCCTGATCGGATACCACCCCGACTACGATTTTCTGCGGAGCATGGGGCTGGAGCTTTCCGACGGCCAGCACCGTCCGGTGTGCGATCCGGAGACGCTCGAGAGCAATGTGCCGGGAATTTACGTGGCGGGCGTGATCGTGGCGGGATCGCGCACCAGCGAAATCTTCATCGAGAACGGGCGCTTCCACGGCAAGCAAATCGCCGCCGATCTTCGGAATAAGATGGAGCCTGGCCGGCAGGTGGCGGCACTGTAGCAGCGCGCAAACGGTGTTCTTCGCGCCGCTGCTTCACCACAGAGGACACAGGCTTCACCACAGAGGACACAGGCTTCACCATAGAGGACACAGGCTTCACCACAGAGGACACAGGCTTCACCACAGAGGACACAGGCTTTACCGCAGAGGACACAGGCTTCACCACAGAGGACACGGGCTTTACCACAGAGGACACAAGCTTCACCACAGAGGACACAGGCTTCACCACAGAGGACACGGGCTTCACCACAGAGGACACAGAGGGCACGGAGGGATTAACCCCAAAAATTGTCATCCTGAGCTAAGCGAAGGACCTGCTTTTCGGCGGGGAACAGCAGGTCCTTCGGCTACGCTCGCTGCGCTCCCTCGCTTCGCCTCAGGATGACAATTCATAATTTGATTACACCAGGAGCGTTGTCTTTGATTTTTCGAAAAACCGCGGAAGGCAAGACAGAATCGCCCATTCGAAGCCGCAATCGGTTACAAGCAAAAGTCTTAATAGCCTGTACGGCAGCAACGCTGCTCCTGTGTAGTTCTCGGCATGGCGGCGTGGTTAGAAGCGCAGTGCTTTTAAAATCTTAAACCGCAAAGGGCGCAAAGGCGCCGCAAAGAGCGCGAAGATATGCAAGAGCGTCAAGCCTTGGCGGTTTTGCGCCCGCTTCTTGGACTCTGCGGTTACTCCAATTCGACGGCTTCTTCACCGAGTTGCTGATTAATCAACCGTCCCACCAGCGGTTTCAGCTTCTCGCCCGTCTTGGAGAGAACGAAATCTTTCTCTTCCTCGGACCAGTCGAGCTTGAAACTCGTGGTCAGCGCGGAAATCCAGATCTGGCGGACCGGCGCATTAGGAGAGATCACAAACCGCGCCCCGTCTTCGAAACTGATATGCAGCGCCCCGGATTGATCTTCGGCTTCGATGGCGGCGTCGTCTTCCGCGGCAATTAATGACTTCTTCAGAGAAGCGAACGCCTCGTCGGCGCGCTTGCGAAACTCCAGTTCGTCGAGCATGGGAAGATTATAGAGACGGTCGAGGCTGGTCGCTCTACTTCAATAGATATTCCTTGATGAACATCACCGTCGCGAAGAGCTGGAAATCGCGGTTCTTTTTCTTGTGGAATCCATGACCCTCGTCCTTGGCCATCAGGAACCATACCGGAGTTTTGTTCTTGCGCACCGCCTCGGCCATCTGCTGGCTCTCACTGGCGGGAACCCGCGGGTCATTCTGGCCTGCGATCACGAACAGGGGCTTGGTGATGTTCTGCGCCTTGTTGGCGGGCGCGATGCTCTCCAGGTAAGCGCGCATCTTGGGGTCGCGCTCGTCGCCGTATTCCACCCGCCGCAGGTCCTTGCGATAACCAGACGTGTGCTCGAGAAAGGTCACCAGGTTCGAGGGGCCGACGATATCGACCGAGCAGCAGATTCGGTCGTTGTAGTTGGTCGCGACGGCAAGGGTCATGAAACCGCCATAGCTCCCGCCCATGACTAGTAAACGTTTTGCGTCGAGTGCCGGCTGCTGACCAATCCAGTCGAACAGGGAATCGATGTCTTTGTACGATCCTTCCCGCAGCATTCCGTTATCGAGCGCGAGAAATGTCTTGCCATATCCGGTGGAGCCGCGCACGTTGGGATAAATCAGGGACATGCCTAGCTCGTTCAGAAAGTAGTTGTCGGTTCCGCCAAAATCCGGGCGAAACTGTCCTTCAGGGCCACCGTGGATCAGGATCATGACCGGGCGAGGTCCAGAGAACTTCGCCGGAGGCCGGTAGAGGAAGCCGCTGATCATCCGGCCATCCCAACTCTTCCAGTGAATCAACTCGGGTTCTGAGAACTGGTTGGGGTTCAACCCACCCGTCTCGCTGAAGGTCCAGCGCTCCAGTTTGCCGGTCTCGGTGTCGAGCGAGTAAACGTCTGAGGGCGAGCGTGCAGACATCAGATTGAAGCCGAGTTCGTGGCTGTGCGGGCGCCAGTGAACCCGTTCCACGATTCCTTTTGGCAAGTTCGGGACGGGCTTGTCGGCCTTGGCGGCAACGTCGTAAATGTGCAGCACTCCGAAGCCATCCTCGTTGCTCACGAATGCGATGCGCTCACCGTCGTCGGAAAGGTCAAATTCGTCCACATCCCAGGGAATCGCAGTGGTCAGGTAGGAATGTTCGCCGTTGTCGAGTTGGATGTAGGTGAGCCGGTGGAATTCCGCATTTTTATCGCAGGTGGTATAGACGCCGTGTCCGTCTTTCGCGAAATGACCATCTGAATACGAGACTTTCTCCCCACCCTTGGGGGTAAGCAATTTCTTTTCACCCGTAGCTGCATCCATCACCCACAGGTAGCTTTCGTTCGCCGAGATGCCTTCCATCACCAGAATCTTCTTGCCATCCGGCGACCAGTCGAGCGCTTCCCATCCGCCCCCTTCGAGTTGTGCGACCATGTGCTCGCTCTTCGGTTCCGCCGGATCGATCGCCCAGAGATCCATATCCTTGCCCGTGCGCCGCGTCGATCCGTAAGCCAGCTTCCCGCCTTGCTTCCACCACACAGCGTTCGTGTTGCGCGATTTGCCATCTGTCAGCAGGGTCACGTCGCCGGAGTCGAGATCGTAGCGATAGAGTTGGTAGAACTCGCCACCGCCCACGTCCTTGCTGAACACAAAATAGTGGCCATCTTTGGGTTCGTACTGGGCATTGGTCACGGCATCGGGATAGAACGTCAGCTGGGAGCGCGTTCCGGCTGGCATTTTGACCAGGTGAATTTCGGAGACGTCCGCGAAGCGCGTCGCAATCAGCATCTCGCGCTGCATGGGATGCCAACTGGTCAAATTCGCCGAGCGGAAGTTGCTGTAGCGCTCGACGGTCTCGGCCAGGGAAACAGGGATCTTCGGCACACCGTCG
>Ga0210397_10002984_pt1 | contig 10499 bp, 5 predicted proteins | sample IncBWH2OmetaG_FD_160126 | JGI IMG/M metagenome (GOLD analysis project Ga0210397, IMG submission 160126) | Forest soil microbial communities from Barre Woods Harvard Forest LTER site, Petersham, Massachusetts, United States - Inc-BW-H-2-O ...
GGCCTCGAAGTCAAATACACGATCGCAGGTTTGGTGGTTGCCATCTGGATTGCCATCCTGCTTACTCCGCGCTGCGTTCGGAGCTGCGGACGCGGTATCCTTGGATCGCCGCCGGCATCGCCCTGCTGATCTGCGCGCCGAACCTTGCATGGCAGGTTGCGAAAGGCTTTCCCTCGCTTATCTATATAGTCAACCATCAGGGCTCCGGCGGCGGTTTTGTCTCCAACCTGGATCTGATCGTGGTCTATCTGTTCTTTCTCATTCCGCTCTGGATGACGGGATTGGTGTCGCTGCTTCGCAGTGCCACCTTGCGGCCCATCGGGATCGCGTGCCTTCTTCCTCTCATCGTTTTCATGTTCGTGGGCAAGTCGTACTACGCAGTGGGCACCGTGCCGATAGCCCTTGCTCAAGGGCTCATGGCGATCGCTCGCGTCAAGCGGCCAAGGCTGCGCACCGGTTTCGAGATCGCAGTCGCGGTTGCCTGCGCGCTCCAACTGCTCACGTTTGCCCAACTGACGCTACCCATCACGCCGCCGGACCGAATTCATTCGCTCGGCCTCGACGTCAAGAACGAGCTCTTCAAGGACAGCGTGGGATGGGAGGACGTCGCCCACCAGGTCGAATCGATATACGGCCACCTCCCCGGCCCGGAGCGAAATGGAACGATCATCATCTCGGCGTATTACGGTGTTCCAGGGGCGCTGCATATCTACGGCGAGAGGAGATCGGTCCCCGCGGTCGTCAGCCCTCAGTTGAGCGACTGGTATTGGCTTCCCAACGATCTGGTGGCGACGAACGCGCTGATGATCGACTATGAGCCGTCGGACGTCACCTGGATGTGCTCATCCGCGACTCTCGTGGGGCACCTGACGGTCCCGTACGGTGTGCAAGGCCTGGAGCAGGGCGCACCGATCACGTTCTGCGTGCTCAACGCTCCGATCCAGCAGGATTGGCGCCGGCTGCGCAACTTTTCCTGAGGGTGGTTGCGTGCGGCGGTAATGCGCTTATCGAGCTTGCCTACGATAACAAAGTCGGTGTACCGAGCGAGTTGTGGCCGATGCGTACATGACCCCGAGGTCATGTATGAGTGGGCGGTGATACTCCCGCTTGGACCCCTCAGGCCTGTCATCCCTGAGTGAAGGGAAGGACCGAATCGTGTTTATGGTCTTCATTGGCTATCCGGCGGAAAAGAATACCTCCCTGCCAGAGAGCCGTCTAAATGACAAGCAGTCCCGTATCCAGTGGGCTGCTTGCTCCCCGCGTAGCCGACCGCAGGACGCCAGTTGGAGACTTGGAGATGCGAAACACTGTCCGGATCGTTTGTCTCTCTTCGGTGTTGGTCTTTATCGCTGATGCGCAACAGGGACCTCCTCTAATGAAGGAAGAGCCGGTCCTTCTGCCTCCTGAAGAGCGCCAAGTGCGAAGAATCACGATCATTGCGAACGATCTTCCTTCATCTGCCACGAAGAAAATCGGCAATGCGATCCAGGCGAAAACATGCTTTCCCGAGGTGATACAGGAGCGGGTTCGGCGAGGGCTTCGAGACTTAGGCTACGAGGAGCCGCGCGTCGATGAGCCGCAGTTTGCGTTGATAAAGGGGCCTCTGGCGTTCACTGTTTGCGATGTTTCTGTCCACGCTTCTCCGGGTGTGCAATACCGCCTCGGCACGATCCAGTTTGAGGGAAACACCGCGATCGCGGGAGAACTCCTTAGGCATGCATTTGCCATCGAAACAGGCGGTCTTTTCAATGCGACTGCCATAAACGGAGGCCTTGACGGTATCAAGAAGCTGTACCTGTCCAGGGGCTACATCAATATGGGCGCGATCCCGAGATTGGAGTTTGACAGATTCCGGCACACAATCGCGATGATCGTGGATATCGATGAGGGGAAGGCGTGGGATTTTGGGCGCCTGCTTCTCGAAGGACCAGAGCCCTACGCCGGATTAGGAAACGCTCTGATTGCGTCCTGGTCGCTCGAAGGAAAACGTTACAACCCAGAGCTGCTTTCTAACTGGATAAACGTGAATGCTCCATTTGTCCGCGAACGAGATGGCGAACTTTGGCAATGTACGAAAACACGATTCGATTTCGTGACTCAGCGCGTTGACATCGTGTTGGAGTTGCCATGGCCGGACCCGCCAAGGAATTAAGGTTCACCACCACTTCTATTCGCAACGCATTAGTGGTCCGGCTGGATTCCGAGTGAATTGTCGCTAACATCGGAAGCGCCTCGCGCACGATACTTGACCGAGGCCGAGTCGCTCGCGCGAGGCGCTTTCGATTTGAACACAAGAAGGAAGCCGCAGGCGTTTGCCGCGGATGCGGTTAGTCTATGGAGATTGAATCAGAGCCCATTGATAAATCATGAGTTAGAGCTTTTTGTTGCAAAGGCCGATATTTGGAAGATTTGGAAGCTTCCCGGCGCATGTGGCTCGAGTATGGCACAAAAGCAGCGTCCGTGGCGCCTGCGGCGTCGTTCTTGTGGCCGACTCGGACCTAATCCTTTTCTTCGCCTGCCCCGGAAAGCGAGCATCCTGTTCCGGTCGCCCATCGCGAGCGCCCGCTTTCGGAAATTGGGCCCGGAATTTTTGGAAGCGGAAGAAATCAATGCCCGTCCCTGCCCTCAGGAAGCGCGTGGCAGGGCTGGTGCCGGGGCGCAGTCCACCTTCTCTGGCCGTTTCTTGGACGCAGGAATGACAGTAAGGAACACTCCAGTCGGCGGAATGCGTATGGGTTCGTGTTCGCGATCCAGCCATGGAGCCAGCCGGTTGGTATGTTCGGCGCTGGCGCAGCAGAAGCAGGTCGAGTCGTTCAAGATCACGCGGCAGGACTCGCAGTACCACGCCTCATCGAGCGGGATCGCGAAAAGTTCACCGGGCCGAGGGGTGATCTGAAGCCGATCAGAGTATCCAGTACGCCGCATAGCAGTATAATCCTACGCGCCTGCCGCCCACCAAACTACTAGCTGAAATCCTAGGTGCTTCCCGAAAAGGCGCGGACTGCTGACGCGGGCGCGGGCGCTACCTGTAAGGTAAATACTCCATCCACTGAGTGGACTGCTGACCAATTTCTCGGTCCACTCTAGGTAGAGTGAAATAAAATTTCTGCGCTTTTTAAACTATTTTGTAAACATTCCCGGCGTCCTGTTCCGCGCTCCGTCTCGCCTCCGGGATCGGCAAGGCTGGTCCTGGTGGCATCGAGATTCTCGTTGGAAACGAAGATCTGGCAGCTGGAGCAAACGTAACGCCTTTTACGGTCAGCCGCGCGCCGGCAGCCTGGCGCGCAAAGGCGTCCTGACCAAAGGTCGCGGCAAGATTCTCCGGCAGAAACCTGAACTCCTGGTCCCCAGGTGAAAATCGCTGCTCGCGTGTTGCGCATCGCCCCCCTGCCCTTTGCACGCTCTAGTCTGGGATACCCTGCCGTCCTGGTGTTGTAGCGTACCTAAGTGGGCCTCTCCGCACTCCGATTTCCTAAGGCACGCGCCAGCGGCATTAGAATAAGGAGTCCTACAGCCGCAACGACGACGACCATGACCAGGACTTTCGGGTCGTCGAAGTTCTTTCCGCCAACCACAAACGCTGCGGAAATGTTCCGTTGCGAAGTAGCTAACGCCAACACGCCTTTTGCCCCGGGGCTCGGACCTCCCAAGAGCCACCCGATGGCGGCACCTCCGAGAAGAAAAAGGATGCTCGCCAGAATGCCGCGTGTACCAAACAACGCGACTACATTCTTGATGTTCGTGACCAGGAGTAGCACGATCGAAAGAGATAGGCTGAGAGTGGAAAGTCGGTTAAGGGGTGCGCGCGTTCTTTCCGCAATGCTTCCGAATCGAGCGTTCACCGTGAGTCCGGCACCCAGGGGGAGCAACATGAGAAGAAGCAGTGAGCGTGCAATGTTCATCGGGTCGACCGAGACGCCTTCAAGAAGGAACGGCAGAACGAGCGGCATATAGGCGACGGTCAAGACCATGAGGAGTACCATCAATCCCACAGCGAAGGCAAGGTCGCCTTTGGCGATCCCTGTGAGCTTAGGAAGGAACGGAGACCCAGCAGCTGTGCCTAATAAAAGCAGAGCTATGCCGAGCGGTTGGTCTAGCTTGAGAACTCTGGCGATCGCTGAAGCACTCGCCGGCATCAGCACAAAATTTGCGAGCAGTGCCAGCAAAACAAGTTTGCCATTGCGCAGAGGACCCACAATCTGGCCAATCGTGAGACTCAAACCCACGGCAAGCATGCTTGAAACAACAAAGGCGAATATCGTGAGCGGGACAGCCTTACTCAGCAGTTCCATTAGAAGGAAGCATACGCCGGGAGGGTTCCGGCTGGATTGTGGGCTACTCTTACCCAACCGTGACCTGGATCAACGTTAAGTCAGATTCGGTGGGTTCGACTGTGACCTCTTAGGACACTTCTATTGAAGCGCAGACTGAACCTTGGATGGGAAAGGTACGGTAACCTTGGCTGGCAGGCCGGTTACCGCGATCAGCTTTTCTGCCCTAGCGAGCCGTTCCGACGATAACGGGTGAGAACGGAAATAGCCGGCCAGGCTTTCGACGGCCAACCGGCCCAGCGCGTCGACCGGCGTCTGCAAGGGTGCTAGGTACTCCCGGTTCAAGCGGAGAAAGGTGTTCATCAGATCCAACGCGCCTTGTGGTGAGTAGCCACCGGCGGCGGCGAGCAGAAGGCCCTCGCTGTCGGCTTCAAACTCCTGATCCTTCGTGTATCCGGCCTGCCACAGCCCGAGCGGGATGCCGGCCAGGTCGGCAAGAACCTCCAGATCCAGCTTGTGCAGTTGCGCCTCTATCTGAACGCGCTCCACGGCGTGATAGTGGTCAACGTGCTCGATCTCGTGACCGAGGACGAAAGCCAGTTCGTCTTCGCTGTGCATCTGCCGGAGAAGGCCCAGGCCAACCACTACGTTTCCGCCTGGCAGCGCCAAAGCGTTGATCAGGTTCGGGTTCGCATCGAGAAAAAACACGAAGGGAATCTTGCGGTGCGCATGGGTCGCTACCCGCGCGCCGACCTTGTCCACATAGTCCTGAATTGTCGACGTGCGTGCGTCCTTCTCGCCGGCGCCAATCCCATATGCCTCCACCAGGTTGCGCCCGATGCGGATCTCATCGGCGTCGGATAGCCGCGTGAGGTGCATCGGCGCGCGAGACAGATCGTGTTGCCAATCCGCTGCCACGTCCACCAGGGCATTGGGGCTGACGCGGTCTTCGGCTTTCCGGTGCTGGGCAAAATAGAGCGCAGCCCCGGCTGCAACCAGAACCAGCGCAAGCAGCAGAGCTCGTTTCATAGCAGCCGCCTGACGGCTTCGCGATAGCGGCCGTAGAGAAGCGAAACCAGCGTCAGCGCTGCGCCCAGCACGATAAACGTGGTGTAACGATCGCGCTCGCCCAATAGCCACGCATCGCGAACCACGATCTTGGCCACGCACAGCAGCAGCAACAGGAGCCCGGTCAGTCGATAGCTTCGCACTGAAACGAGCAGGCCCAGAAGAATGACCAGCACGCCTTCGATGGCCCACGACAGTGTGACCATTCCCGGATTCATCTTGACCGCGATGGTGACTGTCACCAGGGCAACGGGGGCAAAGAAGAACACCTGCTCCGGAGAGCGGACGGCGAGCCAGGTATCGAGCTTCGATAACGGCGCACCCTGGTAGGGCGTGCGCAGGCGGAAAGCGATCGGCAAGGCCGCCAACAGCGCCGCCGCGGTGATGGATAGAATGGAAAATCGGCCGTGCCATTCGCCGGCCACAAAGTAGCTTCCGCCAAAAATGTTGTGGGCCACGCTACGCACCACGACGCCGGCCGCCAGCACATGGGCCTGCTGGAGGAAGACGCGCCTGCCGAGCAACAAGGCCGCCGCAATCAAGACCAGGGCCAGCACGGCCCAGGCCACGATGATCCACGCGGGGGCAATCTCGAAATAGAGAAGCGCGGCCACGCAGCCTGTGCCGAAGTGGGCGATGAGATCGGCCGGATTCCAGCGCTCCTCATCCGGCGCCTTTGCCGGCCGCAACCGGCTCCAGACGTAGAAATAAATGAGCGCCAGCGGAACAATCGTATAAAGTCGCGGACTGATGCGCTCGCCGGCCGCTGCTTCCGCCGTGAGGTTCACGAAGAACATGCGCGCGAAGGCTCCCGCCAGGGCAAGGAACGCCTGCCAGCGGAGTTGGATCTGGTTTTTCCATTGCGCGATCTCGAAAAGGATCAAGCCAAACACCGCCCACGCGACTGCCAGCGCCACTGGCTGCAACTCGGTCCACATCAGCCAAGCCACCAGACATGAAGCGACCCACGTATAGACATGGCGCCCTTCATTGTCACTAAGCCATTGCGGCAGACGGATCCACCGCGCCACGGAGTAGAGGCACGCAATGACGATGGCGACGGTGATGAGGCGGAGATGGATTCCGCGCCACGCGTCGGTTTCGTACAGGTTCACGGTGACAACGCGGGCGACGGCGAGAAAGGCCAGGGCGTTTGCCTGCCACGGAAGCTCTTCAACGGAGAAGATGCGATCGATGAGTGCGAGCGTGAGCGCAAAACCGGCCCAGACGGCGGCCAGCCACGGCTGCGGAGACTCATGCCACGCGAGCGCAGCCACCAGCGCGGTGGCCACCCAGGTGTGCGCCCATCCCGCAAAACGCCGGTAGGGTGCGTCCTTGAGCGTGGAGAAACGCGAGATGGTGCAGAACGCCGCCGCGCAGCCGAGGAACGGCAGGTAGCGGTCAATAGACGGCGTGGCATTCAGATTGAACGCGGCAAGTTGCGCGACCGCCGCAACCGCGAGCACATGCGCGTGGTAAGTGAACTCGGCCACCCGGATGCGGCGAGCAACCATCACGAGTGGGACGGCAAAGGCAACCCAGACCAGCGCCACCCACGGCTGGCTCACTTCGGTCCAGATGAGCACGGACAACAGCACGGATCCCGCCCAGAGAGCCAGAAAGCGCAGAGGCTTCCGCGCATCCGCGACGCCGGAGAGAACCCATGCTCCGAAGTAGAAGCCAAACGCCAGAACTGGGAGCGTGATGAGCCGTGCCGCAAGATGATGCGGATACACCACGTCGAAGTGGCAATTCACGACTGCGCAGCGGTAGAGAACGATGCCCGCAAACGCCCATGCCTGCACCACCAGATGATTGTCGTTGAAGCGGCTCTTGCCCGCACAGGCAGCAAGGAACAGCGCGGCCCAGCCGAGCGCGGTCCAGTCGGAAGCGCACAGAGCCCACACAGCGAAGAAGGCCGTGGCCGCGCCCAGGTATCCCTGAATTCCGGCCAGCACACAGTCCACGCGCTGGAAGAGTTGCGCCCATTTGCGGCGGACAAAGTGCGCATTGATGCAGAGGAGGAGGGCGGTCGTGAGAAGGAGAATGCCGTCCTTGACCAGCGCCGACTCCGAACCCTTTCGGAATTCAACGATGTTGTGGGCTTCAAAAACGATGAGGCAGCCGGTGAGGGTTCCGGCGATAGCGCCCAGCCGCTGAAACACGATTTCCGGCTGCAGAACTCCGGCGGCGATCAGCAACTCGGCGGCGATCATCCAGAAGAGTGCGATGTTGTTTCCGCTGAATTTGAACGGCACAGCCGCAAAGATGAGGATAGTGCCCATCACGGTGAGCAGCTTGAAAGCGATGCGTCGCCGCCGGCTGGGCGAAATTTGCCCGAACACGAATTCCGCCGCACCCAGCGCCAGCAGAGCGTAGAAGGCGAGTTCCGGGCGCGTGGACTGAAATCTCATCACGCCGAGCAGTGCAATGGTGTTGAGCAATGCCGCGCTCGTGGAGACCGATTCCTGCCGCTGTGACGAGATCCCGCGCGCCACGTACGACACGCGGAAGACCAACCAGTATAGAAGCAGAATGATGACGCTCGCCCAGAACTGCGGAAAAGACCGGCCGGCGAAGCCGTCGGGATAGAGCTTGTAGAGCCAGTAGAAGTGATTGGCGTAAGTGGCCAGGATGCCGAACAGCTCCAATTCATACCACTGCATGCGCAGCCCGATGGCCACGATCCCCAGGGCCAGAATGACGCCCGCACTCAGGGCGTAGACGCTGTCCTGGCTGAGGGCAACGGTGGAGAAGGCGAGCAGGAACGCGAGGCCGGTGACGACTTGCGATTTGTACCGGAGCGTGTGAGCGACCATGCTGATGGCCACCGCCAGCATCAGGACGCAGTCGACTGTGTCTGAGTCCAGCACCGCCATCGCGGAGACGTGGTGCAGGGCATAAGTTGTGAAGAACAGCAACGCCCAGCCGCCGCCGATGCCCGCGCGTCCGAGGAGCCAATAGCGCTCCTTTGTCTCCAGCCAGATTCCGCCGCCGAGCATCGCGGCCGAGACGGCATAGATGAGAGCCACTCGCTGTCCGGGTTCCATGGCAATCAGCGCCATCCGGCCAAGGAGCGCAAAGCCCAGCACCAGCAGAATGATGCCGATTTTGGCGAAGACATTCATGCCCAGGATCTCTTCCAGCGGTAAAGTGGCCCCCAGCCGTTCGCGCAGGCTTTTGCGTGGCGGAGCCACAGCGGCGAAGGTGGGAGCAGCAGGTGCGGGCGGCGGAGTGTGCGGAGGCGCGGCCGTCTGCGGATCGGAAGTGGCGGACGGCGTGACTGCTTTCGGGATGCTTGCTTCTTTTCGCGTCACCATTGGAGAGATTGGGCTGGCGTGCGAGGCCGCAAATGCTGGGACGCGAGGAGCTGGCTCAACCTTCGGTGCGAGGGGCGCAGGCTCCTCGGCCTTCGCAACCTGGGGCACCTGCGTAGGCACCGGAGCGGGTGCGGGAATCATGTGTGGCGGCCGCACCACAGGCTTGGGCGCCGGCGGCGGCTCGACAGCCGCCGGCTTCACTCCCGCAATATCCGCGGCTCTCACTGGCTCGGAAGCGGCACCCGGCTTGGGCTCGCGTTCCGCCATGTGGTTGAGGTCGCGCTGGAGCCGCTCCACCTGCTTACGCAGAAACTCGAGCTCGCGGCGATGCTCCGTGTTCGACGCATCGAGAAGATCTCGCAGCTTTCCGGTCCTTACCAGGGCAACAATCGCCATGACCGGAATACTGAGCACCAATCCGGAAATGAGAACGACAAAGAGCTCCATTTACTTGGCCTCGAATCACTGAAAACAGGGTTCTGGTCATTGAACGGCCACGTGCAGCGCTCTTGCGCGAATTCTTCATCCGCGCAGTGGCCCTGAACGCCAAATATCTGGACGATTGAAACGATGGTTGCAAGCATACTCCAGAGTAAGCGCTTGTCTCGTTCACCCGGAGCGAAGGCTAAACCACCTCAACCGCCTGCGCCATCGCGACGGTTTTGATGACCCGCAGATCGAGCTTGCCGGTTCCAAGCACCGGAAATGCATTCATATGCACGAACTGACCCTCCTTCGGTTTCCACAGCCCGGGCAGATCGCATGCGGCGAGCTTTTGAAGAACGGCGTCCAGCTTTGGGCCGGCAAGCGTGGTCACCACCATGATGCGCTCGCCCTTCTTCTCGTCCGGCACCGCAGTCACAGCGAACACCTGTTCGGTGCTTCCATCCAGTTCCTGCAGTTTCTCCTCGATGCGCAGGTGCGGAACCATCTCGCCGCCGATTTTGCTGAAGCGCGAAAGGCGGTCGGTGATGGTCAGGAATCCGTCTTCTTCCATTACCGCGACATCACCCGTGGTGTACCAGCCATCGTGCAGCACTTCGGCCGTTTTCTCCGGCTTGCCCAGATAACCGCGCATCACGTTTGGCCCTTTCACCAGCAGCATTCCTGCGGTCCCCGGAGGAACGGAGGCGCCGGAGTCGATGTCCACCACCTTGACTGAGACTCCGGGCAGCGGATGCCCGATCCTGCCGCGGCGGGCTGCGATTTGCCGGAACCCTGGGGCGCGATAATCGCGTCCGTTCACAGCAACCACCGGCGAGCATTCGGTGCAGCCATAACCTTCGAGCGGGCGAATGCCAAACAAATCCTCGAATGCGATTGCGACGCGCTCCTGCAGCTTCTCGGCACCGACCAGGACGTATTCGAGAGAGCCGAATGTCTCCGGCGAGCAGCGGCGCATATACGTTTGCAAAAACGTGGGAGTGGCCACCATGAATGTGACCTTGTATTTGGCGACAAGCGCACCAATGGCCTGCGCGTCGAGCGGATTGGGATGGTACACAACCCCGATGCCGTTTACTGCCGGCAGCCACAGCCCGGCCATGAAACCAAAGGAGTGGAAGAAGGGCAGGATGCCGAGGATCTTGTCGCGGCCGCCCAGCATGAACACCTGGCTTACCTGGCTGATGTTCGATTCGATGTTGAAGTGGCTCAGCATCACGCCCTTGGGATCGCCCGTGCTGCCGCTCGAAAAGATTACGGTGGCGATCTGATCCATGGGCATTTCCGCGGCGGTCAAGTCGGAGAGCGACGATCCGCCCAGGGAACGTCGCAAAATCGCTGCAGGAACGAGCCACGACAGCGCCAGCGCGCACAACTTCTCGCTGGTTTTGGGCTC
>Ga0210397_10002985_pt1 | contig 10499 bp, 12 predicted proteins | sample IncBWH2OmetaG_FD_160126 | JGI IMG/M metagenome (GOLD analysis project Ga0210397, IMG submission 160126) | Forest soil microbial communities from Barre Woods Harvard Forest LTER site, Petersham, Massachusetts, United States - Inc-BW-H-2-O ...
ATGTATGGTGGAGGCATCGTGGTTTGTTCTCAGGGAACAACTCAGCAATCACCGCGTCGGCAGAGAATCAGACGTTGACGAAGACCCTTCGCTCTGAGATGCGTCAGCTTATGCGTTACGGCGCAGGGCCGACGAAGGCGTTGTGCGGGTCGAAGTTTATCGACGCGCTTGAGTTGGAAGTGCAGGACAAAGGGGTATACACACAGGAAGGGTTTGTCAATAGTGGCAAAACAGACGCTGGTATCGCGAAGATTTCAATGTCTTCCGACTACGGTGCATCCACTATCGACCGTCGACGGGGGAAGAAAAAGTTGGAGTTTGAGTATGACCCCACCTTGGACGACCTCGGTTTAGCGAAGCGTGCATACTTCATTGATACTGACCATATCAAGTTGCGTCCAATGGAGGGGGAGGATAATAAGTTGCTAACCCCTGAACGTCCTTACAACTACTTCGTGTTCTTCAAGAGCATGACCTTCACCGGTGCGTTGGTGGCTGACCAGTTGAATACGTCGGCTATCTACGAAGTGAACTAAGAAAGGAATAAATACATGAAAAGACTCTTTTCACTTGTTCTGGCATTAGGTCTCTCCTACACGGGTGTCTTTGCCCAAGGTGCTGGGGGAGCGAAACATATGGCGTTGCAGCTTCTATCAGGAAGTGGGAATTTATTTCTCACTAACGGTGGAACTTACACCGCATTTAACACGAATACGATTTTCCTAAACTCCATAGGAACGTCGAATATTCAATCCTTCACCCCTTACTACACTAACACTATCGTGCAGCCTTCGGGGACGACTGTGTCGAACGTCCTTTTCTATGGTGCAGCGTCTCATGACGTTGATATCTGGGCGGACGCCAACGCGGATGTGGCACCTTTAACGGTGTCGGTTATGTTGAACAATCCGGGTTATTTACCGGGGGATAATCAAAACGCAAATCCGGGAACGAACTTTCCAGGGTTGTATGCTGCGACGGTTACGTCGAATGCACAGGTAATTACGTTCACCCTTGAAAAGGTTTTGTGGGGGACGAACGCGGATACCACGACGACAAATCAGTTCACGTTTAACGTTACCGTTAGTGGGACGAATATAATCATGGCCTCGACGAACCTTCCCACTGCATTCGTGCAAGGTGCGAAGGGGATAAGGTTTGCTTCGGCAGCTAGCACTACGAACGCAAACACCACGGGTAATACTATCAATAGGGTAACAGTCACGGGCTATGCTCCGTAAAGGATAAGAAAATGGAAACAGCGAACATAGTAATGAAAATCAACAAGATGGATACAATACCGAAGTCGGGAGTAACCCCGGCGGAGGTTGTTATCTTGTCACATAAAGACCACGGTCATTTCAATAATGTTGGGGGGTTTCCCCTAACGGCGTTGGATGTAAAGGGTGAGGCTCTTGCCCTTTCATGGTCGTCGGAGGAAGGACTCTTCACAGAGGTGAAGGGGAAGAAACGTTCCGACTCAGAAGAGATTCAGCGTTTGTCCCGCACGTATGGGAAGAAGAAGGTTGAAGCCTGCTTCCCCGGTGCCTCACCGAAGTTGCCTCAAACCTTCGCGGAGGTCGCGGAGATTGCAGGGCCGACGTGTGTGAAGGAAGAAAAGAAAGAGGAGGTGAAGAAGTAATCGTGGGTGACCAGCCGCCCTTTATTCAACGCCCCGGAAGTTACTAACGGGGCCAATTTCCAATGCCAAGAGGAACACAATTAGGAACGCTTCGAGCGATGTTACAGGCCGAGCTTGGGGATGACACGACCGGAGGTCAAGCAGCCGCCGACGCGTCGAGGCTTGACCAGCTTCTTTACAACAAGCAGGTCGAATTGGCCTCCGCGTATGATTGGCCCTTTTTGAGAGACCGGCAGGATGTTGTGACGGTAGGTGGTCAGCGGTTTTATTTACTTCCTTTGTTGAATTATGACCGTCCCCACTCGGTCAAAAACAACTGGAATCTCATATGGACAGACATGGATTATGGTATTACGGAGGATGACTATAACATGTTCAACTCGTTGATAGGTCAAACATCCGACCCGACGATGAAGTGGTTGATTGTGGGGCAGGAAGACGTTCCTGCTCCTTCCGTTGCTCCGGCTGCTAATATTGCAGCCGGTGTTCTTACCGGGGCTTATTCTTGGGTATATACTTTTGTTACAGAGTATGGAGAAACATTAGCAAGTCCTCCCGTTAGTCTAACTTTATCCAATCAAGGTGCGTTGATTAACGGATTTGGTCCTGCCCCAGTTGTAGTGGTGCAAGGAACGAATGTTACTATTCCTTGCACTACAGTTAACATTTATAGAACAAAAGTAGGAGGGAGTGCTTTTTTCTTTGCTGCACAAAGACCGATAAGTGGTGCTTTTGGAGATAGTCTTAGTGATTCATTCTTAACCGTTCCGTTAGCCTCTTCAAGCCTCCCTGCGTCTATTTTTGAACTCTGGCCCATCCCTCAAACCCCACAAACCATCCGTTTTCGCGGTGAACGCTCCCTAAATCCACTCGCCGCGGACATAGACCAAGCAGACTTGGACGACATCCTTCTAATCAAAGGTGTCGCGGCACAGGAGTTGGCCCGTCGCGAATCCTCCGACGCCTCGATGGTCGCACAACAATTCTCGCAGAGGTTGGCCCTTTTACGTCTTGCAGGCCCATCAGCCCCATCGGTGTGGGTTAATGGGGAAACGTCAGAAACAAAGACGCGTTCTACGCGTCGTGTCCTTTTAGGTTAAAAATATGATAAGAACAGCACGCACGGCCCCAACGGCCAAAAGTTTAATAGTGTCAACCGTTCCTGCCTTGTTCTACCGGGCGAATGGTTTTTATGAAACGGCAGGAAGCACGGATGCATATATTATGTTATTCGACTCCGCGACCGTTCCGGCGAATGGAGCTACCCCGATGAAGTCATGGGTCGCGCAGGCGAACTTTGAATTCAATGAACATGTGTCGGATGGGTTGCCTTGTTTTACAGGGTTGACTTTGGTCTTGTCCACGACAAAGGATACCTTGACGATAATCACAGGGGGAGATACTGGAGATATTCAATGTGAATATGAGGAATCAAGGACGCTTGCGAAGATTCCTGTGACCGCGGCCGCTTCCACAGGTGGAGCGAATTACCTCCAAATATGGGCGGATGCAGGAACGCCGGGTAAGTTGGTTGATTGCTCGTTTCAAAACGGGGAAGCGGGGGCTTGTTGGTTAATGGCCTTTGCCTCGGGCACACCCCCAACCAATGGGTCGGTTCCAGATTGGCAGTCGCCTACGTCGACAGCGAGTAATGGCACTTCCCCTACTTATCAGTTTGGGAAACAAGGACGGGATGTTTTTCAGAAGGATTCGTCGCAGGTGTATCATAACGGGTGTATTCTTGTTGTGTCGTCCACTCCTAATACCCTAACGATAGGAACTTCCGGTAGCAACTTAATCTTCGCGGATTATATTACAGCACCATGAAAAAACTAATTCTTCTCCTAAGTGCGGTTATATTTTATAACAGCACTACGCAAGGGCAGCCGGTTGTTCCGTCGACGACACCGTATACACGGACGCTTTTGCCTTTACCAACGCAAGCGGCATGGCAAGCCGCTTTAGGAATAACTGGTGGGGGCGGTGGTGGGTTAGGGGCTATATCTACTAACTCCGTTCTTGTGCCGTTGGTTAATTTTAATACAAACGGATTAACTACTAGTTCAACTAATACCCTTTTCACCGCTCCGTCTAATGGAACGTATGTTGTAAGTGGTCAAATTGATATACCACAAAACTCTACCGGGACTATCGCTGCCACTTTACAATACACTACAATTCAACCACTGTCAAAAAACTTTACGATTTTGTCTTCGGTCACCCCGAGTGGAATTAATGCCTTTCCTCTGACTGTAGTAGGAATAGAAGCGAAAGGGGGGACTAGTGTTAATTTAATTGTTACCCTTTCTGGAGATGGAGGTAATGATATTTATAATATTTACACTAGTGTGTATCAACAAGGGCTTGTTACTAATGGAGGAATAGCTGCAACTAATGTTACTCTTCCAGTTACAATCGCGCAGGGCGGCACCGGCCAGACGACGGCGAGTGCGGCAAGAACTGCATTAGGAACGGCAGGGCTAACTGACAATAATGCAATGTCAGGCTCTAATAACTTCTCCGGTTCGGTCAGGCTGGCCAACACATATTTCGCCAATGGCGTGTTTCCCGGCCCCAATTTCGTGTTCGATGCAAGCAGTGTTTCCGGTGGTGACGAATCCATCTCCATCAGCGGATATACCAATTCTTCGGGTGCCGGGTTTGTTTTCGACATACTGAGCGCGGTGCCCGATTCGACTTTGAATCAAACACCTAATGGTTATCCGATTGCCGATGTTCCTCAGATTGTCGGCGTTCCAACCGGGGCACCTTACGTTGATTTTCCGGGGGCACTATTGTTTGTTTCTCCTTTTGCCGAGATGGATTTTGGACACAATAATCAACCGATGCTGGTCATCGCCGGTGCCGGGGCCGACCTTGGAAGCATAGGCATCCCCGACCTTTCTGGAACCAACATATTTCCATTTGCAAACACTCTTAAAAATGGAACGAACATCTACGCTCGAAATGCTGACACCGCATTGTTATTCAGGATGAATACCGGGAGTCGTTCTGGTTACATCAACGCCCTTGGCGCGTCTGGGTTTACATTCGCCAATGGAACTGTAGTGGGTGGAACAAATGGGACAATTATCAAATCCAACGGAAAGTTAGAGTATCTGAGACTTGATTCAGCAGAGGTAGGACAGGTGCCATTGAATGCTGCGAGCGTATTGGCCGGTCAATTCGTCACGTCTGCAACAGGTTCTACCAATGGATTCTTCGATGTGCAACAAAGCGGGTGGAACACGGACGGCTCCGGGGGGATGCTGTTTCAATCCAGCGGGACAGGTGAGTTCTTCGTGGATAACACCGGAATGTATCCTCGTTTTGCAACTGATAACTCCCTTTTTCTTGGAGTTATAGGAACTCCTACATCCGCCAGTTCCCAAACTTATTCAACGAATAATGAGGCATGGAGCAAGGTGGCGAGCTATCGTTTCAAGAGTCCTTATTCCTTGGTTGCACCCGGAACCACAGGAAATAAGACAATTAATTTTCCGTCTGGAAGCATCCGAATCGCTGCTGCCGGGAGTAGTGTTGTTTTGACTGACAGTTTTATAACGACCAATTCTATTGTTTATCCGGTTATTGCAACTCACGATTCAACCGCGACGGCGGTTCAGGCGGTTCCCGCAACGGGAAGCTGTTCCTTTTTTCTGAATGCCGCTGCGACGAGCGAAGTCGAAATACGGTTTTTAGTTTGGAATTCAGGAGAATAACTTATGCCTTTACCATCCTCAGGCCTAGCGAAGAATCCATTCTAACATGCAACTCAAAAAAGAAATCTCTGTTGGGAACATTCTTTCGGTTTGTTCTTCCCTTGTAATGATTATCTACATGTATGCGTCTTTGCATTTTCAGGTGAATAATCATGAGGATAGGTTGAAGACGCTTGAGGCGTCGAACCTTGAAATGACGAGAAGTATTACCGTTCTCGCCACGACATTAAATTTGGAAAAGAACCAACCTAATCAAACAATTAATGTGAAATGAAGTGGGGAATTTTAGCACTTTTGCTTTTGCCCTGCGTAGGACTTGGTCAACCTTACCCTTCTCCGGGTAATGTTGGCTCACAACCAAGTGATTTTTCTCGTCACCTTTTAACCCTTCCGAATGAACAACAATGGCAAGGGGTGTTAGGGATTAACCCGAACGGGAAGTTGGTTGCGGGGTCTAATGTTAACTTACAGGCTGGAAGTGGGTTTACAATAATCAATGCCGTAGCGGGAACGAACACAAATGCCCTTGCCTTATTTATTTCGACTAATGGTAACTTAGCTCACAACGCAACTATAATCCAACAAGCGCATGGTTTTACTAACACTCCTTCAATAGTAGAGGGAGTGCTTGTTTGTATTACAAACGATAATAATTTTGTGGTTGGGCAAGAATTTAACTGTGCTTATGCCTTGGGGTATAACTCAGGTGGTGCTTTGCTTGGGCCTGCTTTTAACACTATTGCAGATGGGACAAATGTTTATTTAATCCAGTCAGGGGCGTTTCAGGTAGAAATGGTTACGCCTTCCTCATTTGCTTTCTCACCTATTACCTTAACAAACTGGCAAGCAAAGGTTTATGCCCGGCCTTAACTCTTAAAACAATATGAAATGGAAACAATGGAAAATGGGATTGTTGATTGCGATGTTTTCTGGAGTCATGCAAGCCATGATTCAAGTAACTATCGGGTTGACGTGGAAACAAGTGGGGGTATTGACTTGCTTTAATGTAGGTCAGGCAGCGATGCTTTATTTGAAAACCCATCCAGAGGATTCTATTCAATTTGACACGACAGTGACTACGAAAACATCTGTAGTCCAGTCAACGGTCAAAACACCATCCGTTACTACTTCGGATGGAACTCAACCAACAGAAAACAAATGAAAAAACTCCTTGTTCTTGGTAGTCTAATCCTCGCGGGTGTAAGCACGCAAGCGCAAACAAACTCAATCCCTTCGTTCTTCACAACGGCGCAGGGCTACTTCACGTCATTCAATACAAACCTCATGACCTTTCAGGACGGTTATGACCACGTGGCGATTACCACCGGGACGGAGAATTGGAACAACGCGCAGCTTTTAGCTGTCTTCCATGTGGACGCTCACCTTTTCTCCGTCGCCACGAATCAATCCCTTCATGGTGTGGTTACATTTTATAACGACACTACGCTTGGGTCGTTGTCAAAACTAGACGGGGGAGCGGCCTATGCTTATGCGTTGTATGATACGAAAACCACCCTTTCATTGAATGGTGGTTATGATTATGACGCCAAAGCAGGGTATGTTCGTCCTGATTTGAAGTTTGAAAAATCCATGACCCAACACACCTTCGCAGGGATTAACTTGGGTCTTCCGGTGTATTTTAAGGGGCAGGGAAGATTAACTCCTAATTATGGTTTTTCCATCGGGTTCAACTTTTAATGAAACGTTACTGGCTTATTCCGTTTCTCATGCTTGTGGTGGCGATACTATCGTGTAGGAGTGTTGCGACGCGTAAGCCAGTAACCCTTTCTTTGCCTCCCTTACCTTCGGTGAGGGTAACAAAAGCCGAGGTTGTGGTTAGTCCTAATTGGACCACAAACATAGAAGGGACGAATGTTGTTGTTTGTGGGGTGAATAAGTTTGGAAAGAGTGTGTGTTTCACGAATCTTCCCACGTTTAATTACTCCCCTTTAATCTCTTACGGTTGGGATTACAAAGGCGTGACGAATAATGTGGTTTTCATAGTCCTTGCCTCGACGAATTTTGTAAATTGGACAAGGTTAGGGGTGGTTACAAACCAATGGTTTACCGTGGCGAAGCTAGGGGCACAGACCTTTTATAAAGTCTTAGCGTCTAATACGGTAAGTGGTTTTACAAGTGGGCAATTTTGATATGCCTGATTTTGTTTTAGAGAATTTTAAGTATGGATTAGATTCTCGCAAAAGTGAGTTGACGTCCGTCGTCGGCACTTTGGAAGCCGCGAATAATTGTCATGTAAATCAGGGGGGTGAGATTGAGAAAAGGAAGGCGTTTGTTCGCACCGCGTTGCCTACGAATTCTTTTGGGGGTTTAGGCACCCTTGCGGGCCTTACAATCTTTGGGTCAGTGGCGCAAGGCTCTTTGAATCTAGCTTTGCCTGCCGGGGTTACGTATCAAAGGCTACAACATCCCGATGGTTCCACCACTATGACAGCGGTTATTTGCCAAACCGTCTTCGGTGGGAACGCTTTTGTGGTGGCGAAGTTTGCCGATAATAATGTGTATGCGTTTTACAACGGCACCTTGGTTGAAGATTTCATCGCCGGGGATGTGCTTGCTTCACAGAATACCACGGAGAAAATCAACACCGCCCTTGCTGCGTTGATTAATGGGACGGTGCCTTACACGTCCACGGACAATGGGAATTCTACGCAAGACGTGGTCAGTAAGCCCGGCACGCAGTATGTTACAAATATCACAAAGGTCTCGGCTTCGGGGACTTTGACGTCCTTAGTGGAGAACACTGGCATCCCTCCATCCACGGCCGTTGCCTCTGTGGGTCAATTTGCAATACAAGCAGGGTCTTCTAATCCGGGGACGAATAAGATTACCTCAGTGAAGGTGGCGTCCACACAGTTGCTAACCGCCTCGATTGATTGGACGACGTCGAATACAAATACAGCCGCTCTGGTCGCGACGAACATTAATGCTAATTCGGGGACGAGTCACTATTCAGCCGTCGCGAATGGGAATACGGTGATAATCTCAGGGACGACCGCGAACGGGGCAACACCTAATGGGAGTGCTGTTCAGGTCACGGCCGCGGGGAATGTGATTATCGGAGTGATATCTTTTACCCTTGGATTGGTTCAGGGGTCGACACAATTCACCACAGGGACGACGGTTCTTGTCAACGGGGTGTCTATCCAATCAGGGGCGGTGAATTGGAATACGTCTGTTTCACAAACATGCGCGGATATCGTTACCAATATAAATGCGTTTTCCGGCACGTCTGGGTATAATGCATTTTCCTCCGGGCAGGTTATTTATATTTCCAAGTTAATAACAACGTCCACCGACGCCCCGGTGAATGTAATCGTTAATGTCGGAACGGGTGGGGAGGTTATCTTCGGCACGGCACAATCCTTAGGGATTAGCGTCACGCCCACAACAGTGGCCGTGGTGAATAATGTCACATTCTCCGGTGGGAATAGGCATGTTTCTTTCGGCACGAGTCAGCTTGTAACGGTGACCATCACGGGAGGAATTGGTCCTTATTCGTTCCTATGGGCAGAGGTTCCTCCGGGGACGGGTGGGAATATTTATGCCAACACGCCGAACGCTTCCTCAACGACCTTCCAGTCGAAGGCGGGTTTGTTTAATAATAACACGATAACTACCAACTTCGTCTGCACCGTAACCGACGCAATGGGGTCACAGATTGTTTCCACCCCAGTGGCGGTGATTGCTTCCGTAACCCAATCATAAAATGGCCACCCTTTTACCATCATGTGTAACAATGCAAGGGGGAGTTACAGCCGGCGCGGGGTCGGGTGAGGATACGCTTTTGACCTTCGGCGGTTCTTGGACAACGGGAGACCTTTATAATGTGGTCTTTACAGATAGTCAAACAGGGGTAGAGACGACGGTAGGCTCAGGGGAGGTTACAGGGATTCAACCCTCTTACGTTACGACCTTTGGGAACCGTATACATTTTGTTGCTGGAACCACATGGTATTTTTCGGCTATCAACGTCCCGACGGTGTTTAATGACCCAAATGGGTTTGGGAATGGGTTCATTAACCTTACGGATTTCTACGCTTCCCCACAGCAAACCCAAGCGTTCGCTGCGTATCAGGGCAGGTTGGCTGTCTTCGCTCGTGACAATATACAAATATGGCTCACCGACCCAGACCCGACACAGTTCACCCTTGTTCAGACGCTTGAGAATATCGGGACGAACGCACCGTTTTCTGTGCAATCTATTGGGGATTTGGACGTTTTCTTCCTTTATGACACGGGGATAAGGTCTTTGCGAGTCCGGGATTCGTCTTTGAATGGTTTTATTGTGGATATAGGTTCCCCTATTGACGCTATAATCCAACAAGCTCTTTTGGGTCTAACCCCCGCACAAATTGCTTCCTCCCCCTCCACCGTCGACCCCTCGGCAAATCGTTACTGGCTTTTCTTAACCAACACTATCTATGTCCTTTCATACTTCCCAGGGTCTAAAATTATTGCATGGTCAACGTATTCTCCCACGTATGCGAACGGGGGGGTTCAAACGACCTTCACACCTCAGTTCTTTTTCACGTTTCAAGGACAGGTCTATTGCCGCACCAGCGACGCTTTCTATCTCTACGGTGGAGCTAGTAATAACACCTTCGACAACTGCGTCGCCTCTTGGCAGACGAGCTATTTACCCCTTAAAACGCCGGGGAACATGAAGCAGTTTAGGTCGGTGGGAATGGCGATGACCGGGAGTTGGCAATTTTCCGTTTCTACCGACCCGATGCAGGGAACCTCTACCCTTATATTTGATTCAACGGGGTTGGCGAATCCGAATACGTATGATTCTTCGAGGAAGTCTTTTTCCAAAAGGGGGTCGCATGTTTCGTTTTCGGCGGTCACTACAGATTCGTCGGCGGCTGTGTTTTCGGGGTTTAATTGTTCCTACGATGTCCAAGAAAGGCGATAATGTTAAAAGATTACATGCAGCGAGACGAAGAGGTTAGAAAGCAACCGGATGCTTACAAAACCTTCGAGAAGGTGGCTAACGGCAACCTACCGGTCTATATATTTCTTGTGTCATTTTGGAACTTCGAGCACGTCTTTGACGATTTAATGGACAACTCCGACTGGGATGAGGAAAGGAAGGAACAGGCGTGGAAGGCGTT
>Ga0210397_10002987_pt1 | contig 10491 bp, 11 predicted proteins | sample IncBWH2OmetaG_FD_160126 | JGI IMG/M metagenome (GOLD analysis project Ga0210397, IMG submission 160126) | Forest soil microbial communities from Barre Woods Harvard Forest LTER site, Petersham, Massachusetts, United States - Inc-BW-H-2-O ...
TTGCCCTACGTCTCCCTCAGCACCCCGGTCAAAGGGACGGCAACGATCAACCATGCACGAACCACTTACACTGACTGCACCTATCTCGCCTGCCTCATTGGCACCTGAGATCAGAGTTTTCGCGCCCGCGCTGGAGCGGCTGGCCCGGCTGTGGCCGACGGTCGAGCCGATCCTCAAGCGGGCGACCGACGTGTCGCGCGCCTATGAGCCCATCGACATCCTGTCGCTGGTGATGGTCGGGCGCATGGGGTTGATCTTGGTGACAGAAGACGACCGCATCGTCGGCGTCGCGGTCACCGAGGTGCGGCAGTTCCCGCGCTGCCGGGTGCTCGAGGTGCCGTTTGTCGCCGGCACCGGTCTCAAGCACTGGCACTTGCAGCTTCTCGACTTCATCGACGCCGCCGCCGTGGGTGCCGAGTGCTCGGACATCATGGGGTTCTTCCGCAAGGGCTGGGTGAAATTCGGCTTTGAGTTGGACGGCGTCATCGTGCGCCGCCGGGTAGGAGGGGAGCCATGAGCAAGGGCCCGTCCGGTAACACCGTCAGCACCGTCCAGAACGAAAACCCGGCCGCCAACGCACAACTGCCATTCCTGCAGAGCCTGTGGGGGAACGCGAGCGCCCTGTCCGAGGCGCCGAGCCCCTTCATCAGCTCGATGCAAAATTACTTCGGCAACCAGGGCAACACGACTGCCTCCGCTGCCGGGCCGATCATGCCGGCCGCGCTGCAGGCCTTCATGCAGCAGATGGGCTACGGCATCCCATCGAGCAGCCAAGCCGCCGCGCTCACCGGCAACGCCACCGGTGCCGTCAACAACGGTCAGTCGGTCGGCGGCAACCTCCTCGCCGCCGGGCCGGGCTACGCGAACCTGCTGCAGAGCACCGGCGCTTCAGCGCTCAGCGGGCTCAGTGGCATCAGCAACATGCAGACTGGGCTCGCCCCGGGCGCGCTCGCCCAGATGCAGGCGCTGTCGGGGCAGGCGCAGGGTGCCGCCAACCCGGCGATCAGCGGGCTCTATGGCACCGCCGGGTCGGCGATTGGTGGCAACCCGGCCTACAGCAGCGGGCTGATGGGGCTCGCCTCGGGGCAGTACATCAACCCGCAGAGCAACCCGGCGCTGGCCGGCACGATCAGCGCGGCGACGACCCCGTTGGTCAACCAATTCATGACCTCGACCGCGCCGCTGATCAGCTCGGGGATGGAGAACGCGGGGCGCTACGGCTCGGGCGCCATGGCGAACGCGACCCAGCAGGCCGGGTACGGGCTCGGGCAGGCGCTGTCGAACGCGACGTCGAGCATCGTCAACAACGCCTACAACACCGGGCTCTCGACGACGCTCAACGCCGGCAGCGCGCTCGGCCAGCTCTACAATAGCGGCATCTCGAACCAGACCGGGGCGCTGACCAATGCCGGCAACCTCGCGCAGAGCGGGGTCAACAACGCGGCGAACATCCTCAACGCCGGCTACGGCACCACCGGCAACCTGCTCGCCGGTGGCGGCGCCTCGCTGCAGAACGCCTACAACACGGCGGGCGGCCTCTACGGCAATGCCGCGAACACCTATCTCGGCTACCAGACCGGTGGCGGGAACATGATCAATCAAGGGTACAGCACCGCCGACACCGCGCTCGGCGCGGGCGGCACGCTGATGAACACCGGCGATCTCGCGCTGTCGAACGTCCTGGGGAACGCCTCAGGCTTTGCCAACTACCCAGGCTCGGCCTTCACCAGCGCCTACCAAGCGCCCTGGCTGCCGTACAGCGACCTGTCATCGATCCTCGGCGGCGCCATCGGCGGCACCGGCACCCAGACCACGACGACGCCCTACTACTCGAACACCGGCGCAAATATCCTCAGCGGTCTCAGCGGTGCCGCCGGCATTGGCAGCTCGCTGTTTGGCACCGGCGGTATCTGGGCCGGCGCGCTCGCCGGAATTTGATCAGCCAAACCTGCCCCGAGCCGTTTTGCGATGTTCTGGCGCAAACCCGAGCGCTGCTCGATCCAAGGCACCCAAAGCGGGCGATGTGGCTCTCTGTGCCGACACCTATTCCGCCGATCAGGCCGACCCTGGTGCTGCCGACCGGATGCTTCTATGGCAGCGCCGCCGATTGCCGGCGCCTCGAAGCCGACCCGAGCGACGAGCAGCTCGCGGCGATCCTTGGATACGTCGAGCCGAAATCAGCGCTCCGGGGCTGTCCGCTGGCGGTCCAGGCGCTCGACCCCGCCGGGTTCGTGATCAGCGAGATGCTCTCCTCGCCATCGCGGTTGACCGACGCTGTCGCGGCGCTCGCCGGGCACGGTTCGATTGCAGTGATCACCATGGAAGCAGTGCTGGCCCGGCGACTGGCGCTGGCAGTAAAGGAGCGAGGCAATGGGCAGTCCGTTTGGCGATCCTAGCCTGGGCCCCGGCTGGGGGCAGGGCGCGACGACCGATTTTGCGCAGCAGCTCTGGCAGGCCCAGAACCCCGGCACCCCGGCAGCGAACAATCCCTATGCGGGCGGGGCTGGGTCGTCGCCGCAGCCCAGCGCCGCCCCGCCAGGGCTTCTCAGCCGGATGTTTGGCGGCCCGGCTGGCACCTACTCGCCCGATCAACTCAGTCAGTATTACGCCGCGCAACAGGCGATGATGCCGGGACAACAAATCTCCAATCCCACAAACCCCTACATGAACATGAACACACCGCAGGCGCAGCAGGCCGCTGCCGCCGCGAACGCTAGTCTCGCGGCCGGCGGCACCGGCGCGGCGCCGAACATGTGGGACCAGTTGTCGAAAGCGCTCGGGGCTGGGGGCGGCCTGCAGAGCGGGGCAGGCAATCTGGCAAAAGCCTTCCAGCCGCCGACCCCGATGGGGCCGCCGACGACCCAGGCACCGCTGCCGCAGGGGCAGATGCCGACGCCGCCCGGGTTGGGCACGTTCTTTGCCAATCAGGCGAGGCCAGGAGGCACGCCCGGCATCTCGCCGCAAGTCCTGGCGCTGCGGCAATTGATGCAGGGGAGCTGACATGGCAGTCGATCCCAGCACCGACGGCGGCGTAAGCGGCCTGCTCGGCCCCGGCTTCGATCCGGCCGCGCTCTACACCGGCGACCTGAGCAGCCCCGCCACCAAAGCGCAATTCGCCCAGCGCGGGCTGCTGGCGATGGCGGGCTCGTTCGCCGACAGCGCCATGCCGACCCGCGTGCCGACCCCGTTTGGAGCGGTGCTGGGTCATGCGGCGGCGGCGCTGGGCACCAGTGAAGACGCAGTGATGGATGCTCGGCTCAAGGCCGCGCAGGCCGGGCTCTATGGCGCGCAGGGGCAGGCCGCGACCGCGCTGGCGACCGCCCGCAAGGCGTTTACCGGCGCCATAGGTGGGCTCGGCGGCCTGCTAACGCCGGATAATGCGGGGGGCACCACCACCCCAGCAGACGCTGCCGCCTCAGCTCCCGTGGACCCCTCCGTCGCTACTATCGACGCGACGACCCCAAAGACATCGGCCGCCGCTCCCGGGACGACCCCCGCTGCCGCCGGTCCCCAGGCGCTCAAGATCGATCCGCTGCCGACCAACACGCCGACGATCCCCTTTGATAAGTCGAAAGCCGGCCCCGGCTACGGGACGACCTACCTGTCACAAGTCCTCCCGGCGGCGGCCCAGGCCGCGCTGCCGGCCGGCTATACCATGCAGATCACCAGCGGGCAGGGTGCGAGGCCGGACACCCCCAACAGCATGCACCCAAGCGGCGGTGCGGTTGACATCAAGATCCTCGACCCAGACGGCAAGGTGATCCCGCGTGATCTCGGCGTGCTCGACAGCACCGGCTTGTACGGCCGGCTGGCGCTCACCGCGCGCCAGATGATGGACCCGGAGATCGCGCCGTGGTTCGCCTGGGGCGGTAATTTTGGTACGCGGGACAACATGCACTACGACCTCGGTGGCGACCGAGGCCAACGCGGCACCCTGGCGACAATGGCGGATGCCGCCAAGCATGTGGTCCAAGTTGCCCAAACGGCAAACGGTGCCGCCGCTGCTGGGCCCACGCCCGCAGGCGCCGAGCCACTCCCGCCAGCACCGACCAACAGCGCCGCCGGTCTGCAGGGCCCGCAGGCGCCGCCGAACGCCCCGGCGCAGGCGATGCCGCCCGGACCGGCTGCCGCCGCAGCGTCCCCAGCTCCCGGGCCTGTGGCTCAGGCCGCGTCTGCGGCGCCACCAGGGCTCCTTGCGCGTCTGGGCATCATTCCATCGGCCCAGGCCGCCGAGGCGCCTCCAGCAGCGCCGGGTGGTCCTATGGTCCCGGGCAATGCCATCGCCGCTGCGGCTGGACAGAACGGGCCACAGGCGTTGCCCCGTCCCAATATCCCGCCGCCATCCCTGGTGCAGACGCCGCCTCCGGGTCCGCCGGTACCCCCCGTGGCACAAGCACCCGGTGCCGCACCGCCTGCAGCAGCACCCGCGCAAGGTCGGCCGGTCGCAGCGGCACCCGCAGTCCCCGCTCCACCGTTGTCCTCTGGGACGCTGAGCGCGAACCAGATCGCGCATCTGCAGCAACTGGAGCTACTCGGCAAGGTCGCCGGTATCGACATCTCCGATATCATCAACAATTCGCCGAGTTACAAAGCGGCGGTCGCCGATGCCGAGGCTCGCATCAAGCTGCGGTATGCCGAGCCCACGGCGGCGGCCGAGGCACGGGGGAAGCTGTCCGCCACGCCTGAGCGAGTATCTCCAGGCGCTGGCGTTAGCATCGGCGGGCAACCGCCGGCATGGTACGCGCCGAGCGCTCCGATTAAGGCGTTCAACCCGCAGACCCAGCGCCTCGAATGGGCAACGTCGACCCCACAAGCCAGCGGCGGATCGACAATCCAATTCAGTGGCGTACCCGCCGAGCCAAGCGAGGCTGAGAAGGCCGCCGGTGCCGCTGCGGGTCGCCAAATCCCTATCACGCCCACCACGGCGCCAATCATCAATCAGCCTATCCCAACGCCGCGCGGGACGATGATCCCGCCGACCAGCATGGCCGCGCCGATCTCCGGTACCGAGACCGAGTTGAACGACCGTTCTAAGGACTTCGCTGATACGGTCGACAAATGGGGAAACAGTACCAGCGCCAATTATCAAGCCGAGCAGCGCATGGAGGCGATGGCATCCGTTTTACGGACCTTCCAATCAGGGGTGGGCGCGACCCAAATGGCCGAGGCCAAGGCCTCGCTGAACAAGGTCGGGCTACATTTCCTCGATGGATTTGCCGGCAATCTTGCGCAGGCCCAGGAGCTACTCAAAAACAACCTGGGCGTCGCTATCTCCACGCTCGATCAATCGGGGCTCAGCCGACAGACGCAGGGTGAGCTAATGGCGGTCAAGGAGAACTTTGCCAATCCCAATGTCCAGCCCGAGGCCAATCAGGCAATCCTCTCGCAAGCGCTCGGCTACCTCCGATGGGAGCGCGCGATGCAGCAGGATTGGGCCGACGCGAAGAAGGCCGGCTGGCGCGATCCGCAGGACTATCAACGTGCTTGGGCACAGATGCCCACCAACTCGCTCACTAGCTTTGTTGAGCGGTCGCGCCAGCAGCTTGGACCATTCGCTGGACAGCAGCCCGCCCCGGGAGCGCCCGCACCGCCGGGGAGCGCGGCCCCGACGTACAAGTTTAATCCTCAGACGAAGCGGCTTGAGCCGTTTGTGCCGCAATGACCGTCATCGCGCTTCCTGACGGCACTACCGCCGACTTCCCTGACGGCATGTCGCAAGACGACATTGCCAGCGCGATTGGCTCGCACCTCAACCAAATGCAAGGTCCACTACGTGACCCGGCGATGTTCGCCAGCAATGTCGCACAAGGCGCGCTCGCCGGTGCCGGTGCCGTTGGCGATCTCGAAGACTGGATCGGTAACAAGCTCAAGACCAACGTCTATGACCCTTACATCCATCCGGCCGTCAAGAGCGCATTGACCGCAGCCTTTGGAGCACCTTCGACCAATCAAGCCTATACCCCGCCGGACAATCCGCTCAGCTCGACCAGCCTCGTTAGCGGCGGTCGGGCGCTCGGGATCGCAGACCGGCCAGATCTCGTTCCGCAAACCCCTGGCGAGCAGTACGTCGCATCCATCGGACAGGGGGTTGGTGGCGCGATCCCGTACCTACCACTCGGTGGGGGTAGCCTGATCCCCAAGGTTGGCGGCGCGGTCGGCAAAGTCGCCACCAATCTCGGCATTGGTGCCGCGAGCGGTGGAGCAGGCGAGGCTGCGGCGCAAAACACCGACTACCCTGACGCTGCCCGAGCCGTCGCATCGCTGGCGACCGGGGGCGCTCTCGGGCTGCTCAACGCACCAACCAAAGTTACGCCGCTGATGCAGGCCTACCAGCGCCTAGGGATGACGCCCGAGCTGGCTGGCGACCTTGGCGGCGGGAAAATCACTCAGCTTGTTCAAAAGACAGCCGCTGAATTGCCGGGCGGCGGCGGCATTCGCGATGCCCAGCGGCGTGCGGTCGGCGGGTTCGAGGACGCCCTCAATCAGACCGCCGATGGCCTCGGCGCCTCGGTGACGCCGCAAGAGGCTGGCGCGGCGCTGCAGACCCACGGCCAGAATTGGCTCGACGACTTCAAGCAGCAGAGCAACCAAAAGTACAGCGTTGTCGATCAGCACATTCCACCGACCACACCCACTCCGTTGACCAACTATTCGCAAAAGCTCAGCGATCTGACGATGCAGGCCCCGGCTCTGCCAAACACGATGGGCCAGCTCCAGTCGGGTCTGCCATCTAATCTCCTCGATAGCTTAGCCAAGGACGCTCAGATCGGGACGCCTGATTGGCAAAGCGTGCGCGCGATCCGCACAAAGGTCGGCGAAATGCTGACCGACAAGAACCTGATTGGCACCACCGGCTACGGCGATCTCAAGCAGCTCTACGGATCGCTCAGCAGCGATCTCGATCAGGCCGCGCAGATGCAGGGGAGAGCGGCTCAAAATGCCTACAACGACGCGACGAGCTTTACGCGGAACGGGCATGATTTCATCGACAACACGCTGTCTAAATTCGTCGGCAACCAAAACCGTCCGGTCACTCCCGAGGCTGCTTACAATGCAGCGCTCACCGGGTCCGCGCGCGGCGGTACGATGTTGCAATCGATCCGTGACGAGCTGCCCGACGCGGCTGACGAACTAGGTGCCGCGCATCTTCGCCAGATGTCCGCAGCGACGCCGGGCGCGAGGCCGGTTGCCGGGCAAGGCCCCCAGGTATCACCAACCACCTTCGTCACCCAATCGAACAAGTTGTCGCCAGAGGCGACCGATGCGCTCTATGGCGGCCTCGGACAGCGCTACCAAGATCTACAAGATGTCGCCGGGTCGATGCGTGAGACCGAGCGGGCCGGTGCCAATACCAGTGGCACGGGTCGATTTGGGACGACGCTCGGGCTACTTGCCGTGCCCGCCTCAATCGCTGAAGGAGCGCGCCGGGGATACGAGCTGGGATCGACCCTGGGTCCGGTCGGAGCCGGCATAGGAGGTGTCGCCGGTGGTGTCGCTGGCGCCGCATCGCCATTCGTTCCGGGGCTCGTTGGGCGCATGATTGCACTACGCCACCCAGGCAATTATGCGGGATACCCAGTCGGAACCGTTGCCCGCGATTACCCCCAGCTAAGGGGGCTACTGGGCCTGCAATAGCGCACGGTCCCTGCGGGTCTCGTGGGCGCTCCAAGACCAAAGCCCGATGCCGGCAGCGAGAGGTAAGACTACGAGGAACAGCCCCAAGGGGAGGGCGCTATGAAGCAGCCACGTAGCAACGAGGCAAGCTGTGAACAGCGTCATTAGGAACCCGACGGGAGCAGACCAGCACCACCAGATCGCCAAGCCTAGAGCAAACCACCAGCCCATCACCACCATCCGCCTCTAGCGACCGCGCTCGTACCACGCACACAGGAACATGACGAGGAGCGCCAAAAGAATGCCAACCAAGAACGCTATGAACGGTGTCACCACCATCCCGTCAGTTTGCCGAATATCGGGTAGCTCCAGAGGATCGAGAGCACTAGCCACAACACCGACAGCATCGCCCACAGCCAGCCCACCCTGACCAGCGCCTTGGCGAGCTGCGCCTGCCCATGCGCCAAGCTCGTCATCATCGCAAAGAGATCGAGCGCTGGGGTCGTCGGCACCCAGCCGCTGAGCACGTTGTCGGCGTCAGGGAACGCATCGACCGGCTTGGCGCGGAGCAGCCGCCACACGGTCACCTTCATCAAAATCGTCCTTGTTGCGTTGCCCAACATAGGTGCGCCATGGCTGATGATCAACCACCAAGATCCCTGAGCTGCACCACCTTGGCGCTCGACATGTTCAGCGAGCCGGCGAGCTTTGTGCCGAGCCCATGAAGAGTGCTGTCCGGCATCCGGTGCAGCCGCAGCAGGGCGTCGATGTCAAGCGGCTTGGCAGCCAGGGCATCCATGCCGAGCTGGAGCAGGCTCATCAGCGTCGCCGCCTCGTCGGGCTCGAGGTCGAGGTGCAGCGGCTCGAACCCCTGGCGGGTCAGCGCGTCGCGTAGGTCTGACATTTACACCCTCCCGTTATGCCCCCATAGCGGCGGCGGCGCCCGTTTGTGTAAAAGTTGTGCTACCCGATTGATTTTGCAGGTGTTCACGAATTTTCGAAGAACACCGAAAATGAAATAAATCAATCAGGTAGCACGCCGTTTACAGGTTTACAAACTCACGCGAGTTGGCGTGTTCTTGCTTCGGCCTCAAGCGCCCGCGCTGCGGCCTTCTTCTGGTCGGCGAGCCTGACGTAGTGGATCGCCATGCTCGGGTCGTCCCACCCACCGAATGCCATCAGATCGGTGACGCTGGCGCCCATCTCGGCGCGCTCGGTCAGGTAGAACTTGCGCAGCCCGTGGGCGCCGTAGCCCTTGGGCAGACCGGCCTTGCGGCAGGCCCGCACAAACCACGCGCTGAACTCGTCATTGTCGACCGTTGCCCACGGCGCGTTGCGCGGCTGACGGCGCAGGAACGGACCCTTCCAGTTGGCGCCGTAGGCCGCCTCGAGGTAGGCCTTCAGCTCGGGCCAGTAGGGGTTGGTCGCCTGGACGAGGGTCTTCTCGCGCTTGTAGATCAGGTTGACATTGCCGTTGGCGTCGGTCTCGAAATTCTTCCAGCCGAACTGCATCACATCGATGCACGCGCCGCCGCTCCAGCGGATCAGCTCCAGCGCCGTGCGCTCCTCGCAGCGCTCGGCCCAGCACTCGCGGAACATCGCGACGTGCTCTGCCGGCCAAGCCTTGAGCCCCTCCTTCTGGGCCGCCTTTTGCCGCTTGGTTTTCTCGGGCAGCTTGAACCCCAGCGTGGGGTCATCCTCCTCCTTGAACAGCTTCAGCTCCTCGACGCAGTGCTTCATCAGGCCGCGCAGGCAGGCGATGAAGATTTTGCTGCTGCGCGCCGGCACGACCTTGCCGATCATTCGCTTGACGTGTTCGCGGGTGAGACTGACGACCGGCGCGGTGCCCAGGCGACCCTCGCCCGCATCGTACCGGCAGATCGCGCGGAACATGCGCGCGTAGTTGAGCTGGGTGCCCGCCGATACGCGATCTTGAAAGGCCGTGTCGGCGAGGAAGCCCCGCACCGCCGCGTCAATGGTCAGCGGATCGCCCGGGTGGGACTTTTTTTTGATGGGCGCCCGGGTCGCGTGGTTGGCGTCGGCGCGCGCGGCTGCGGCCACCGCCTGGGTGATCAGGCGGTCGTAGTTAGCGCGGCTCTCGCGGCTGTCGAACGCCCCCTCGATCTTGACGCGCGGGGTGTTCTTGTAGCGGAGGTAGCAGTTGCCGTTCCTCGCACGCTGAACGTACTGAGGGTATTCCGGAATGGTTATCATCATCACAAAGCATCCAATGGGTTGTTGCGCCTCGACGGCTTCCTGCCGGCGACGATGTTGGTATCCGCAACATCTATGACGATGCTACCATCCTTTTCGATTTTTACCCGTGTGACATTTTCTCCTGCTTTTTTAATGGCGTTTACAGCCGCCTTGAGATCGCGCTCCTTAAAGGTCAGGGGTCCGCGTGCCATTATCATTACCCTCTGGGTCCAAACGTTTACGTAGGCGCTCGCGTCTTTCGGCAATGTTCGTCACCACCCGCACGCGCAGATTTTCCGCGTCCTGCACCTCCTTCAGGGTGCGGTGCCCGCGGAACGGCAGGCCCCCGGTCGCCGCTCGCGCGGGCGGTCCTTCCCAGTAGCGCATCACGCCGTCTCCGCTACGAGCTGGTCGAGGATGCGCGAGCCGGTGATCGTCGGCACGCTCTCGCTCGGCCCCGAGATGATGAATTTCTCCTGGCCGGTGACCGAGGGCGGGAAGATGGCGAACCCGTCGACCTGATTGCGCCGGATCAGCGCCGGCTGACCGCTGGCGTCGATAAAAGCAAGGAGCGCGGGGTCGTGCCACGCCTCGGGGAAGCCGGGGTCGACCCAGACCTGCAGACACGCCAGCTCCTGGCTCTCGCCAGTGTCCTTGTTGTTCACCCGGATCATGTCGGGC
>Ga0210397_10002988_pt1 | contig 10488 bp, 12 predicted proteins | sample IncBWH2OmetaG_FD_160126 | JGI IMG/M metagenome (GOLD analysis project Ga0210397, IMG submission 160126) | Forest soil microbial communities from Barre Woods Harvard Forest LTER site, Petersham, Massachusetts, United States - Inc-BW-H-2-O ...
GGTCAGCGCCGACGCGAACAACTTCGCTCACCTTGGCAGCGACAGCTTCATATACGTTCCACCTGCATTGCCGCTCACAGGTGGTGCACTCAGTGGAGGACTCAGCTTCGGTAGCGCGGTTGCTGCTAATGCAAACGACGTGACGCGGCACATCGCGTTGTATGCAACGACATTCGGGATCGGCATTACTGGCTCGCGGATCAATTACAATGTGCCCGCCACAAACTCGCACTTTTTCCGCAGCGGCAACGCGGATCGCGTTCAGATCACCGACGCCGGGATAAACATGCAGGCAGGGACGGCGATCACTCTTGCTGCTGATCCCACGGCCGCGCTGCACGCAGCAACGAAACAATACGCGGACGTGCATCCATTCGCCGATGCCGCGAACAACGCTTTCACTTACGCTCGCCATCAAAATGCGTGGGCGGCCGTGCCCTCGATTGTGCGCATCGGCACCAGTCAATCATGGGACCCCGGAAGCATCGACGCGACGAATTCGGGGCTGATCGGAATCTGGACGGTCGTCAATCAGGGCGGCACTGGCGTCAACTGGCCAGCGGGAAACGTCGATCAGACCGCGCTGATCCTGCACGGTTACAACTCAAATGCTGGCTGGCAGAATCAGCTTATGATGGGCGGCCGTGAGCGCGGCGGCGGCGCGGCGATCTGGTATCGCAGCACAACGGATGGAGGATTTACGCCGTGGCGCCGCTTGCTCAGTGATGCCGGAGGCGCCCTCGTTGCCGGTGCAACCCTAACGCTCGACGCTGATCCGACGACCGCACTGCAAGCCGCGACCAAGCAATACGTGGACAACACGGTCACCGCGTCCGGCGTGTCGTCGTTCAACACGCGGACCGGCGCCGTCACTTTGACGTCCGGCGACGTGACGACGGCACTTACGTTTACTCCGTATAACGCCACCAATCCGGCCGGTTACCAGACCGCCGCACAGGTCGCGACTTCGCTTGGTTCCTATCTTCCGCTTAGCGGTGGCACGATCACCAGCAACCTGACGGTCAATGGCGGACTGACCGCCAACACGATCTGGGGCAATCCAACGTTTACCGGCTCCATTTACGTGAACGGCACCGGCACCTTTTATGGCGACGGTAATTTGATGTGTTGGAGCAATAGCGGCGGTGTCGTTCGCATGAGGTTCTATAGCGCTGGTGTTCGTGATTGGCGCTGTGGCGTTGATGGTAGTGGCAGCTTCGCTATCTCCGACGAAACTGCCGGCGCTTACCGGCTCTATGTCGATACCAGCGGCATCGTTCGCGCTCCGAATAGCGTCGTCGCGGGAAGCAACTTCCAGGCTTGTAACGGCGACGCGAACTGGGGCTATGGCGGCAGCGGGCGCATCCTGCAAATGGCCGCCAGTTGCTACTTCGATTTCGATAACACCGGGCAATTGACGTGGTACCGCTTCGGCAATGCTGTGACGATCCTGCGAAACGATAACTACTTCGGCAACTACGCCGGGCCGGTATTCGGCAACGGTGCCTACGCCAACACGTCCGATCGCAGGCTGAAGGAGGAGATCGAGGACGCTCCGGAAGGGCTGGCGGCGGTCCGCAAGCTGAGTCCTCGCAAGTTCGTTCGCAAGGGTTCGCACTACAAACGCCGGGAAGTCGGCTTCATCGCCGACGAGGTGCGCGACGTCATACCGGAAGCGGTTGTCGAGCTGACCGAGTTCCATCCGACGAAAGAGACGATGCTGGGCGTTCACGAGACCATGCTGATCCCGCTGCTGGTCAACGCAATCAAGGAACTGGCAGCGCGCGTCGAAACCTTAGAAAAGGGGCGTCCCTGATGGCCACGACGATCATCACGAACACTGGTCCCTACACATTCGGACAACTGACGAACCAGAATATCTCGCGACTTATCAGCCTAAATACGAACATCGGGCGGCTCTTTGAGGCGATCGCCACCGCGAGTTCCGGTTACGACGGGGTTCCCGGCACCGAGTTCGAGATCGGCAACCCGACCAACACGGCGATTCAGAACCTGTTCGGTATTCAGGCGTCCACCACACCGGGCGAACAAGGCAGCGCATACTCCTACGCGGTCGGGCAACTGCATACCGCGTGGGAAACCTTCTGGACTGCGGCGGCGCCCTATATCGAACAACTCGACAACGGCACCGGGTATTGAAGCGCGACGGAGGGGGTGAGTCGTGACCGCCTGGATCGAAGCCGGCGGGCTGCCGGTCGTGCAACCGGACGGACCGATCCCGCCCGCGACCTGTGCGGGCGACATCCTGATCCTGTGGGACAACGTCATCACGATTGGCGACTGGGTCATGGCGGAGGGCGATCTTCAGTCCGGCCAGGACCTCGAAACCGACTGCCTCGTCTCGCTGTTTACCGACAAGCTAGCGACGCCCGACTTCCGCCCGACTGACGGAACCTCCGACCGGCGCGGCTGGTGGGCCGATCCGTACAACGAGCGTCCACTCGGCTCGAACCTCTGGCAACTCGAACGCGCCAAGAAGACACGCGACACGCTCGGGCTGGCGCGCCGCTACGCACAAGACGCGTTGCAATGGCTGATCGACGACGGCATCGCCTCGACCGTCGTCGTCGACACCCGCTGGATCGGCCCCGCCGTGGGATCGACCATGCTGGGGATCGCGATCGCGATCACGCAGCCGGACGGATCGTTATCGCGATTCGTCTATGGCTGGGCATGGGACGACCTCGCCGTCCTCCGGATCGCCGCACAGGGTCCGCCGATCGCCTCGACACAAAGGATCGCAGCCTGACATGCCATTCGCCCGACCGACGCTCACGGGACTTCGCAATCAAGCGATCGAGGACATCACCACGTCGGGCGTTCCCGGCCTCGACGGACTGCTCCGCAACGCGGTGCTGCGGGTCCTGGCTTGGGTCATGTCGGGCCTCGCCTATAGCGTGTATGGCTACGCCGACTGGATCGCCCGCATGGGCGTTCCGTTCACCGCACAGGACGAGTTCCTCTACGCCTGGGCCGCCCTCGTCGGTATCTTTCCGAAGGACGCGACCGGCGCCTCCGGAACCGCGCAATTCAACGGCACACCCGGTCAGGTAATCCAGCAGGGCACGACACTGACCCGCGTCGACGCGACGCCGTACGAGACGACAGCGGACGGCACAGTCGGCTCGAACGGCATCGTCGAGGTGCCGTTTACCGCCCTGGTGTTGGGTGCTGCGACGAACTGCATCGCCGGGACGCCGATCTCGATCGCGACGCCGATCACCAGCATCAACGCGTCCGGTGTCACGATCGGTCCGACGACGGGAGGCGCGGATCAAGAGACTGACGACGAGCTTCGGACCCGGATGCTGCTACGCTACCGCGACCCGCCGCAGGGCGGTGCAGCGTTCGATTACATCGAATGGGCGATCGAAGTGCCAGGATGCACGCGTGCCTGGGTCCTGGGGAACGGGGCGGGCGTCGGGACCGTCGTCGTCTATCCGATGTTCGACGACGCGAACGCCGAAGATGGCGGGTTTCCGCAAGGCACTGACGGCGTCGCGACTGACGAGACACGCTGGCCGGTGATCGCGACCGGCGATCAATTGACGATCGCGAATTACATCTACACGCGCCAGCCGGTGACCGCGCTCGTCTATGTCGTCGCGCCGCTGCCGTTCCCGATCGACGTCGCGCTCTATACGCTCGACCCTAACACGCAAGAGATGCGCGACCTGATTACTGCCGCGTTGGGCGATATGTTCACCGGCAAGGCGGAGGTCGGCGGCACAGTCTATCCGTCGGACATCTATGAGGCGATCCTCGCAACGCCTGGGATCAATCACTTCACCGTCTCGTCGCCGTCCGCACCGATTCAAGCGCCGGTCGGATCGCTTCCTGTCATGGGCGCCCTGTCAGTGACACTCGTCAATTGAATGCCACAGCTTCCCGTCTACTCCTCGACGGACTTCCTCTGGCAGTTCCAACGCCTGTTGCCTCGTGGGCGCGTCTGGCATCGCGGCTGGGGCACGCTACAGGCCCAAGCCCTGTTGACCCTCATGCCGACCTGGGCGCGGCTGCACCTCCGCTTGAACGACCTGATCAGTCAGATATTCCCATGCTCGACAACCGAACTCCTGACGGAGTGGGAGCAGACACTCGGCCTGCCCGATCCGTGCACCGGACCGCTGGATACAATCCAGCAGCGCCAGGGCGCGGTGTGCTCCAAGTTTTGCTCGCGCGGAGGACAAAGCAAACAATACTTCATCGACCTTGCTGCGGCTGCCGGCTTCGCGATCTCGATCAAGGAGTTCGCGCCATTCCGCGCCTCGATCAACCGTGCCGGCGACCCGGTGCGCGGTCAGGACTGGGCTTTCGCCTGGGAGATCACCACACAAGCGACGACCATCGTCTATTTCCGCGCCAGTCTCTCGACCGCCGGGGAGCCGCTCGCGACCTGGGGGAACAAGACGCTGGAATGCCTGATCGAGCGATATGCGCCCGCGCATACCGTGATCATCTGGCGCTACGTACAGGAAGGCGGCGGGTCGGTCTGGGATCGCGGAGAGTCGATCTATGACCAGGGCGCGTCCCTTTGGGATGGGCTGAATGGATGAGCGTCTCGCGCATCGCGTCCTGACGGGAGGACGTCCCGCCCCGCGCCGCGCGATCCCGCGCGCGCCCGCGCCAGCGATTCCAGCGAGCGCGACAGTGCCCGCCCCGCCGCGCCTTCCTCGCGTGCTGGCCGCACCGCCGCAACAGCGCCGACCACCGCTCGCGCCACAGCCAACGCAGAAGCTTCGGCGCCGCCTGATCGCGACGACCCACCTCGCACCGGTCCCGTCCCTGCCCACGCCTTACGCTTCGCAGATCAACCCCGCCTATCCGATCTATGGCACGCCGACGACGCAAAGCGTTCGCGACAATTTCGGTCACGCCCGAGACGAGATCAACGCATTGCAAATGGGCAAGCTCGATCTCGCTGGCGGCACTATGACCGGACGCTTAACCCTCTGGGGTCCACCGACACTGCCGTCCGACGCAGCGACGCGGCAATACGTCGACGATAGCACCGCTGGAGGCGACTTCCTGCCGATCACCGGCGGTGCGCTCCTCGGCCCCCTAAGCATGAGCAATAACAAGATCACGCAGCTAGCAGACGCCACCTCTGCGCAGGACGCTCTCAACACGCGCGTCGGTGACGCCCGCTATTACGCGGCGTCAAACCCGGCCGGGTATCAGACCGCCGCACAGGTCAGTGCGGTGGTCGGAAACTACCTTCCTTTGGCTGGTGGAACTTTGTCCGGCAGTCTCGGAGTGAACGGCAATCTAGATTGCCTCAATCAGATCACCGGAGGCAACGTCATCTCGACCGGCTCGATTATGAATTACTCGGGCGCCTTCTATGTCGCGAACAATTACGCCTATTATCTCGCCCGCAACCCTAACAATGGAGAGTGGACCTTCGTTGACGCAAACAACGCCCTCGCTGCCGTTCGATCAGATGGATCATTTTGGGCTAGTAGCTACATCTCCACGCCCAGCTACATACAAGCAAACAACTACATTTATGGCGTCGGCGGCCTCTACGCCTGCAACACAGAGATGTATTTTGGTTATGGCGGCAGTGGCAGAACCATGCAGATGGCGCCTAGCTGCTACTGGGACTTCCTCAGTGATGCTTCCCTGGTCTGGAACCGCTTCGGAGCGCAGATCATCGCCGCTCGCTCCGATGGCATCCTCGGGAATTATCAATGGTATGTCGCCGGGAACGGGGACTATTCCAACTGGTCGGACGCGCGACTGAAGGATCAGATCGAGGACGCCGAATACGGCCTCGCGCACGTCCGCCAACTCCGCGTGCGTCGCTTCGTCCGCAAGGCGACGCGAGGACTGCCGACCCCCCCGATCGAGATCGGCTTCGTCGCACAGGAAGTGATGGATGTCGTGCCGGAAGCCGTGACCGCCCTCACAGTCCCCGCTGGCGCGCTTCCGATCGACAGTGACACCGCCCTTGCCGTTCAGGGCGGAATGATCACCGCCATCCTGGTCAACGGGATGCAGGAACTAGCCGAGATCGCCGACACGATCACGGACCGAATGGCAACCCTCGAAGCACGGATCGGGGTATGACCGCGACCGAGCCTTACATCGAACAACTCGACAACGGACAAGCGAGCTACTGACATGTATCGCATCGACAATTCATCCGCCGCGACGACGCTCGCCGCCCCAACCACACCGGGCGCGATCCCGAATGGATTCTTTCAGGAAGGCAACCCGTCACTCGGGATCGACGCGACGATCCTCGAGGCCGAATGGCTCAACATGGTACAGGAGGAAGTATCCAACGTCATCACCGCGAACGGACTCGGCGCGGCCGGGGGAGCCGCTGACCTCAACAAAGACGCGCGCAATCAACTCCTAACCGCGATCCGCCGCGAGGTCGCCAACGGGGTCTCTGGACAAATCCCCGACGTCTCGAACTTCGTGCATAAGACTGGTGACGTGATGAGCGGGAACCTGACGGTTCCCGGCCTGATTGCCACGACCTTGCATGTCTCCGGCACCGGCATCCAGTACACCGATACGCACACCTATCGCTTCACCTGGGATGGCAGCCTCATGGCATTTTATGTCGATGGGACATCCCAAGGACACGTAGCAGCAAGGGAATGGACGAGCGCGAACTTTGCCACGATCGCATACTGCCAGGGAACCTTCCTTCCGTTCAGCGGTGGAACTATCTCGGGCAATCTAAGCGTCTCGAACCATCTCGACGTCGGTGGCGGCGGCATCAACACTCCTGGCGGGGTGACAGCGACGACCGGCCTCTTTGCAGGCTCCGACCAACTGCTCTCCCTGTATACCTCTGCGGATGGCACGCGTTTCGCGCAGTTCATCAACGGGTTTAGCCTTCAACTACTGACACCGGCCGTCTCCGGTTTTGATTGGACCTTTGACATTCAGCGCTATGGCGCGACGTGGACACAATGGCGCGGCAGCGACATGACGTTTTTCAACGCGCTGGCAGCGGTAGGTGGGGCTGGTGCTTACTTCCAGGTTTCGGACGCCCGCACGAAAGAAGACATCGCGCCGGAGACACGGGGCCTTGACGTCGTTTGCGCGCTTGAACCCCGCAGCTTCCGCCGCATAGCGCGAGCCGATCGCGCGCTGTTCGACCGCGAGGTCGGCTTCATCGCGCAAGAGGTTCGCGACGTGCTGCCGGAAGCGGTCGCCGAACGGTCGCTCGCAGACACGGAGGACGACGCGCCGCTACTGGTGACGACCCTCGATCCGATCGTCGCCGCCCTGGTGAACGCAACCAAGGAGATCGCCGGGCGTCTCGTCGCGCTGGAGGCTAAGTCTTGATCCCGAGGGCCAGAGCGATCGCCGCGTTGGTCTCCTCGTCGAAGCCCTGAAAGCGACCCCGCACGCGCCGCAACGCGGACTCCATGTCGACCGCCCGCTTGATCGTCATCGACATGATCGACGACGCCGCGCTCAACATGAGTTGCTGCAGACTGTCGATTGAGACGCCGGTCAATTCGACTCGGAACGTGCCGTCACTCATGAGCGTACAAACCGGGACCGGCTGGATCATCTCGGGCCGGGGCGTGACTTCGATCTTCTTCTCGGGGATCGCGGTGTCGTCGAGCATGGCTTCCCTCCGCCCCGCCTTATGCCCCCCACAGCGGGCAAACGAAAGGGGAGGACCCTTCGGACCCTCCCCCGCTCCGCCGCCGTCCTGGGGCTTCCTGGGCCAACGACAAGCCCTGGTGGACCTGACAACTTGGCCTGACACTTTGACAGGCGAACGGAAGCGGAACCAAAGGGGTCCGGCCCTCCGGGACGCGGTCTCTCGTCGCCTTAGCGCCGGATCGCCCGGACAATCACCCGCTAGCGTGGCTTCTTGCGCGGCTTGTCCAGGCCGATCCGACGATGATCAGGAAAAAGCGGCGGGGGACGAGGAAGCGGTGGCGGACGAGCCTCGATCGGCCTCCGCGCGTCGCGCTGGGCGGTAGCTAGAAGCCCCCTCTCGATCAGAAGGCGCGCCATCGAAGTTATATGCCGCCCCTCCACTTTCGCTAGATGCTCGACGGCGCCCCAAAGGTCGCGCGTGATTCGGAGTTCGAGCCGTTCGGTGGGTTCGTCGCTCATTTCCCGATCCCGAACAGGTCTTGCCAGACGCCCCAATCCCACATGATCAGCCCGAGCTTGATCACGAGAAACCCCATAACGAGCGCAAGCGCGAGCTTGATGAGGTTCAGGGCGATCATGCCGCCGACCTCCGGACGAGCTGCACCACGTTCGACGCCGGAGCCTCGTCCGCCAGCCCGATCAGCGCGAGCGCAGTCGGCGCTCCGTCGAGGAGCATATCCGCCCACTGACACGCGATCCGGTGCCGCGCGCTCCGATACTCCGCGTGATTGTAGTGTCCCTCGACCGACGACTTCCGCGCGTCCCTCGTCTCGACGCTGTCGCGGAACGCGGAGTGCGCCAGCATGACGTCGACAACCCGGAAGCTCGCGCCCTCGTCGATCTCGTTCATGATCGTAGAGAACGTGCCGCGCCAGCCGTGACAGACGAGAACGCGCCCGAGCTTCGCCTTTTCGAGCGCCTCCCGGATGCAGCGGGTCATCGTCGCCCGATCCATGCACGGCGAGTTCTGCCGCTGCGACGGGAAAACGAACTCGTTCTTGCGGAGCCGACGCGCCGCGCGGACGACGTCGATTGCCTGCGGGGCGAGCGCGATCACATGAGTGCGCTTCCCCTTCATCCGTTCGGCTGGGATCGTCCATGTCGCCGCGTCGAGATCGAACTCCGACCAGCGCGCGCCTAACGCCTCGCCGCCCCGAACTGCGGTGAGTGCGATCAGCCGATGCGCGAGCATGGTCCAGGGCGAGCTGACCTTTGCCCGCGCCTCGACCGCCGCGAGGACCGCCCGCGCGTCCTCGATCGTCGCGACATGGGCGTGATTCTTTTCGTCCCCGCGCTTCCGCGCCGGAAGGTCCTCCGCGATCTTCGCGACGAGGTTCGTCGCGCACCAATCGCGCCGCGCCGCATACGCGAACATCCCGGACAGGTGTTGGCGGAGCGCGACCGCCGTCCGGGGGTATTTCCGGAACACGCCCTTGATCAGTCCCTCGACGTCGTCCGCCTCGATCGCGGAGATCGCCACGTCGCCCAGCTTCGGCAGGACATACGTCTCGATCCGCCGTCCGATCGCCTCCCGCACCAGCGGCGTCCAGTTCGCCTTGTCGCCGCGTGCCTCCATCCACCGCGCCGCGACGAACCGGAGAGTCCGCTCCGCCGCCTCGACCGCGTGGACCCGCTCGGTCCGCTTCGCCTGGGCGGGATCCGGCGCGATCTTCATCGCCGCGCGCTTCGCCTTCGCTTCCTTGATCGAGACATCGGGGAACGCGCCCAGGTTCAGCGTCGTCCGCTTCCCGTCGCGCTGCACCTTGCAGCGCCACATCTTCTGCCGGGGCGTCACCCACAGATCGAGTCCGTCGCCGAAGCGGAGGATATTCGCGGAGCCGTCGGGGTTGGGGACCGCGCGTTGCGCGTCGAGGAAACCGGGGGTATGGTTGATTGACATAGAGAACTCCTTTCCCGGCGCCCCGCCCCTGACAGAGCGAGGCGCCGTTCTTTTGAGTCGATCAGCTAAATCTCGGACACCGTGATCGTGTCTCCCGGATATAGCCACGTCGTCGCCAGGATCAGCGACGCCGCTGCCTGCGCCGTTTCGAGCGCGAGCGTCTCGTCGGTGTCGTCACGATGGACCGAGACGATCCGCTCGTCGAGGGGACCCGCTCCGTTCGCCAGGACGACCCGGACCCGCCGACGCTTCGAGCGATTCGGATGATTGATCATGTGCAGACCTTCACGAACACCGTTCCGACGAAGTCGGACGGAGCGAGCGAGCGGACGTGCGCCTTGATCCACACTTTCGCCTGACCGTAGTTCGAGCGTGGCGCCCAGATCGGACCCGCGAGGCCCGGAACCTCGAACGCCCAAGAGCCGAAGCCCTTGGGTGCGCGACCGTGAGTCCACTGGTAATCACGGGTATCGAAATTGAAGTCGATCATCGTTCAGCCCTCCCGCTTCGCGAGATCGTCCGCGACGTCCTTCGACGCCGCGAGGTCCGCCGCGACTTCCGCGTGAACCGCCGCGTCGTCCGGAGTGACCCGCGACTTCGCGTTCAGCGCCATGACCGCCGTGTCGATCGAGGACTGACGAGCGCCGCAAGTGATGATCTTCAGATCGGAAGCGCGAACGCCGTGATCGCGATAATCCTGACGCTCGAAGTCGATCTCGGAGCGATCATAGGAACCGCCGACGATCTCCCAACGAGACTCCGCGTCGTAACGCGAGAGAAGGACGAAGTATTTACGTGAAGCCATAGTCTGAACTCCTGCCCCAGAACCCGAGGCGCGGTGTCCCGGAGAAGCCCGGAACTTGAACCCACTTTCCGCCGAATTTGAACCCGTTTGTTCGTCCAGCGGCGAAGCTGCTATACACCCG
>Ga0210397_10002989_pt1 | contig 10486 bp, 10 predicted proteins | sample IncBWH2OmetaG_FD_160126 | JGI IMG/M metagenome (GOLD analysis project Ga0210397, IMG submission 160126) | Forest soil microbial communities from Barre Woods Harvard Forest LTER site, Petersham, Massachusetts, United States - Inc-BW-H-2-O ...
CGTCGGATGACGCTCAGTAACTCCATGTCGATCACTCCGTCGTCCCCCGCCTAGGCCAAGGGGGAAGGGTTCGAACATGGGTCAGTTCTCGGTGGAAAAACCCGTGGCGCCCGGGTCAGTTCTCAGCGGAAATCAACATGGGGGTAGGCGACGCACAACACGACATTGACCGCGATGGCGGCGTCAACTGCGCCCGCCGCGTTGCAACGCATTCAATCCGGCGCTGCTCGCGAGGAAGTGCGGGTCGCAACGACACCGCGAGGCGCACACGCCGAAGGACGGCCGGCGGGTGTCGACTTGGTCGTACTCATGCTCCCTCCTCGCGGCGTGGCCAGAAGGAGCGGGCCGGCATCAATGAGCTGTCCGCAGATGAATCTGTGTGAGAAAAAAGCTGCGGCGGCGGCCGAAAGAAAGTCCTTCGGCCGTTCTTCCAGCCCGCGATCGCAGGAGCGATGGTTGCCACCCCGTCCGCGCCCGAGCTTGCGTCGAAGATAACGATGTCCGCCGGTGCCCCAACTTTCACGCCGACGTGTTCCTTGCCCATTAGCTTCAGCGCCATATCCGTGATCATGCCGAAGACTCTTCCAAGTTCAGCGGGGGAGCCGATTTGCGCGACATTGGCGTAAAGGTTGGCCATTCGCATCAACGACGCGTCCCCGAACGGCGTGAACGGGTTCATCACGTTGTTGGTCGCGATGGTCGCAACCACGCCTTGCGCGGCCAGACGGTGGATAGGCGCGACGCCGCGCGGGATGAGGTGGCCATATTCACGACCGTTCAGGTAGAGGTCGGTCGCCGGGAGTGCAGTGACCGCAACGCCAGCCTCACTCAAAGCGACAGTCAACGCGTCGAGCTCTTCCGGAGGCGTTGCCGAGAGCTTGGTCACATGCCCGACGGATACCCGGCCCTGATATCTGCGCCTCACCGTCTCCGCGATGACCGCGGGCAGGTGAGACTCGCTCGGCTCGAGATCGAAGTCCAGATGAAAATCGACCCGTGCGTCGAAGCGAGCCGCAAGGTCAAAGATGCGGCGGATGTGCTCACCGGGCTCCGGGTCCGTATAGGGGCATCCTCCAACGAGGTCCGCCCCCGACCTAAGCGCCAATTCCAGCATGACCTCCGTCTCAGGCTCATTAGTCAATCCCTCCTGGACAAACGCGCAAATCTCGATGTTGATCGCCCATGCGAAATTCGCCTTGACCCTCTTAATCGACTCGAAGGAGCGAAAGCCGGCGCGCGGGTCGATCTCGACGAAGGTCCGCATCCGATTGGCGCCGTGCAGAATGGCTTTTTCCACCACGGCCGATGCGCGTATATAGACATCTTCTTCCGTGAAGGCCGCCTTCGCCTTTGCGGTTTCGCTAACGGCCTCAGAAAGCGTCCCCGCGCAGATGGCGCAACGGCCGACGATCCCCGCCTTGTCGAGATGAATGTGCGTTTCGACAAGTCCACTGCAAGCGAGCCTGCCGCCAGCGTCGAACTCTGGTGCGTCACAGACGATGCGGGGCGCTATGGCGGCGATCCGACCGATCTCGATGCCAATGTCCGTGGCGATGCCGTCGTTGGGCAGGCGCGCGTTTCTTATAACGAGGTCCATCGCCAACCTGATGCTCCCCCAGCCATGGTCAAGAGCGCCGCGCCACACCCCTCGCAATGCGGAGAGCGCGCTCGACGTCCTCGGATCGCGGCGACCCTCCTACGTCACAAATGCGCCGCCGGTGACGTTGACCCCTTGACCGGTCATGAAACGCGCCCTGTCCAAGCATAAAAAGACGACGACGTCGGCGATCTCCTCGGGCGTCTCGAGCCTACCTAGCGGGATCTGCGCCACGTACTCCGCCACGACGCGTTCGGACGACACGCCGCGACCTCCCAGTCGATATCACGCGTCTGCATGCTCGTCTTGACGAATCCGGGACACACGGCGGATGTTCATCATCGGCACTGGCAAAGTGCGCGCATACGGACCGCCAAGGTAGCGGTACAGCGGCAGATCATGCGCCGCGGCTGCCGCCTTGGCCACCGCGAGCGACACCGCCAGGATCGCGTTGGCACCGAGCCGCCCCTTGTTAGGCGTGCCGTCGAGATGAGTAGCATGCGGTTGATCTTCGCCTGCTCGCCGGGATCCTGGCCGATAAGCGCGTCGCGAATTTCGCCCTTCATATTCGCAATCGCCTGTCGTACGGCCTTACCGTCAAAGCGCACTTTGTCGTTGTCGCGCAGTTCCACGGCTTCATGCCCACCCGTCGAAGTTCCGGACGGGACAGCCGCGCGGCCTTTCGGCTCCCGTATCCAACACCACGTCCACCTCGACCGTAGGATTGCCGCGGCTATCGAGAATCTCTCGCGCAAGGAGGTTAGCGATGACGCCATGATTCGGTCTCCTATCTTGTGATAGCGAGCAGGCGACGTTCACTAAGCTCCAAGCAGTTCCGCCAAAGTCAGGGCGACAACCTCGGTTGCCTTGTACAGATCGGAAAGCGGCAGGCGCTCGTCAGCACGATGGGCGTTGGCCTCTTCGATACTGTGCGGACCAGCGCCATAGAGCACGACCGGGATACCGACGGCCGCATAATGCGGGGCGTCCGTGTACAGCGGCACACCCTTTGTCCCGACCTTCTCGCCCATAATGCGAGTGGCGTTCTGGCAGAGCAGATCAGTCAGCCGCTGCCCGGCCGGGATCGGAGTCAAAGGCTCCACGACAAGGATACGCTGCACGGTAACCCGCGCTTCCGGATAGGCTCTGGCAGCACCCGTAATGACCGCCACCAATTCGGCTTCAACCTCGGCGGGCCGCTCCTCGGGAATCATGCGTCGATCGAGACGGAAGGTCACCCGATCAGGAACGACGTTCGTGTTGATACCGCCTTTGATCAACCCGACTGTGAACTGTGGGCTGCCGATCCCGGTCACCGCTGACACCCGTCGCACCAGCGTCTTGCGCCACGCATAGAGGGTTGACAGCACATGAGCCGCCGCTTCGAGCGCGTCGATACCAGTGTACGGTGCGGCCGCATGGGCGGACTTCCCATCCACCTGGACCTCAAGATGTAGACAACCGTTATGTGCGTTCACTACGCCATATGAGAATCCGGCGCTGATGACCAAATCGGGCTTACTGATCCCTTCGCGCATAAGAAGGCCTGGACCGATATTGCCGCCGGCTTCCTCATCGTAGGTGAAATGTAGCTCGATCATGCCGTTCAGCGGAACGCCGGCCTGCTTGAGCGCAAGAAGGCTCCAGGCATAGGTCACGAAGTCGCACTTCGAAACCGCAACTCCGCGGCCGTACATCCAACCGTCGGTCACCTCGGCAGCAAAGGGCTGCTTGGTCCAGCCTTCACCCGGCGGCACCACGTCGCCATGCGCGTTAAGCGCGATGACAGGACCCTCGCCGAACTTATGGCGCACGACGAGGTTGGTCGCGCTGATCATACCGTTGGCGTGCACCGCTGCCTGCGGCACCGGATGTCGTTCCACGGTAAGCCCAAGCCCCTCCAGCAGCTCCGCAGTCCGTTCGGCATGACGCTGGCAGTCGCCGGGCGGGTTATCCGACGGGACTTTGACCAGTTCGGCGAGAAATTGGGTCTGCGCCTGATGCTGGGTCTTGAGAAAAGAGGTGATCGACCGTGTGACTTCTTCGTTCATAAGGGAGGTGCTCCTCGGACGGTTTCAGCGAGCCGCCACGGCCGGCGAGACGAAATGGCGCAGAAAATCAACCAAAACACGCACGGCAATGTCTGCGTCCTCGGTGGTCATGGATTCGGCCGGATTGTGGCTGATCCCTTCCTTGCAACGGACGAACAGCATGGAAACCGGACAAAGCGCAACCATGGCCAGCCCGTCATGACCGGCGCCACTTGGTAGATGGCGTGGCGAGACGCCTGTCCGTTCCACAGCCGCGGAAAGCTGCTCGATAAGTTCGGGATGACAGGTGGCAGCTGCTTCCTCGTAGGACTTTTGAATGCGCATGGAGACATTGCGCTCTTTCGCCATCTGCTCGAACGCCTTAGTGAGGCGCGCGACACCCGCGAGGCGCACCGCGTCGCTCGGGCTGCGAACGTCGAGCGTGAAGCGCGTGCCGGAGGGGATGACGTTGACAGCGCCCGGAAGCACGTCCACGCGGCCGACCGTCGCGACGAGATATTCAGTTTGCTTCGCAGTACGCTCGGCCTCCAGCACCATCTCCGCCGCGGCACAGAGTGCATCCCGCCGCATATTCATCGGCACGGTACCCGCATGGCCCGCAACGCCGTCGACTTCGATCGTGAAGCGGCTCGCTCCGTTAATCGCGGTGACGATGCCGACTGGCAGACCTTCAGCCTCCAGCACAGGGCCTTGCTCGATATGTAGCTCGCAATAGGCCAGTACTTGGTCCCGGCGGCGCGGGATTTCGGGAATCTCCAGAGGGTTGCAGCCGAACTGCTGCAACGCCTTTCGCACGGTGATCCCATCGGAATCCTTCGCGTCAAGCGCACTTGGATCGAAAAGGCCAGCGACTGCGCGCGACCCTGTCAACGCGACCGGAAAACGAACGCCTTCCTCGTCCCCAAACGCAACGACCTCTATCGCGAAAGGCAGGCGCTCATTCGCTTCATGAAGCGTGGCGACGGCCTGGATCGCCGCGATAACCCCGAAGCAGCCATCGTATTTGCCTGCATTGCGCACGGTGTCGATATGCGAACCGAGTATCACCGCCGGCAGGCCGAGCCCCCGCCCGTCGTAGCGCCCCACGACATTGCCGACCGCATCGATATGGGCGACCATGCCAGCCGCCTGCATCCATGCCTGGGTCTGCAAGGCTGCGGCCTTGAGTTCTACCGTCAGATACAGCCGCGTCAGCGCATTATGCTCAGCGGAGAATTGCGCGAGTTCATCGAGCCGATGCATCACGATATGACCGGCAGTCTCGTGGCGCCTAACCGAATCGGCGGACCCAAAGCTAGACATCCTAGTGTTCCTCCCTTTCGCCGTCGGCCAAAGGCGGCATCGCCCAGAGTGCGCAAATCCTCATAGAGTGCGATACGGCTAGCATTGGCCGTCACATCGACAATGTCGTGGGGCTCGTGGGTGATGATCGAGCGCACACCCATACCAACGGCATGCTGCGCGCGAGCAGTTCGACACTCGGCTTCAGCGACTGAAAAATCTCCCGATGCGGCATGCCAACGCGATTTTGGTTTCCTGGCTTGTCATCCAGGTCGAGACCGAACAACGCACCTGCCGCCAGCTTGATCGGTCCATCGGCGAACGTGCCGATCCGGAGCTTCGGACCCCGCAGATCGGCAAGGACCGCGATCGGCCGTCCTGTTTCCCGCTCGACCCTACGAACAATATCGTAGCGCGCCTGATGGTCCTGATGCGCGCCATGGCTGAAGTTAGAGCGAAATACATCCGCCCTTTCGAACAGCGCCCGGATTTCGTCCTCGTCGCCGCTGGCAGGTCCCAACGTTGCGACGATCTTACCCTTTCGATGACGGCGCATGAACACCTCGGCCGATTAGGCAGCCCCCCTTGGCTCCAGAATCAAAATCGCGCGGAAATCGTTGACATTGGTCAGCGTCGGACCGGTTATGACTTGGTCACCCAAAGCCTCGAAGAAGCCGTGACCGTCATTGTCGGCCAGGCGCTCCTTCGCATTGACCCCCATAGCCGCCGCACGAGAGATCGTGTCTGGTGTAATGATTGCACCCGCGACCTCCTCTGCGCCATCGATTCCGTCCGTATCGGCAGCAAGCGCGAAGACGCCCGGCTGTTCGTTCAGATCGACTGCAAGCGACAACAGGAACTCGACGTTGCGACCGCCCCTGCCGTTGCCGCTCACTGTAACGGTAGTTTCGCCGCCAGAAAGCAGGACCAAGGGTTTTGCAGCCGGCTGGTCGTACAGGCTCGCCTGCCGGGCTATACCTGCCATGACCCTGCCAACTTCGCGCGCCTCGCCCTCGATCGCGTTGCCGAGAATAAGCGGTTTTATGCCGGCGTCGCGCGCTGCCACGGCGGCCGCCTCCAGCGACGTTTGCGGAGTCGCAATCATGATTGTGCTGGCGCGAGCCAGAGCCGGATCGCCCGGTTTGGGCGTCTCAGTCTCGGCGTGCTCCAGATGCCTCAGAGCCGCTTGCGGTTCGGTGATGCCATATTTGGCAAGCACCGCACGCGCCTCTGCGAAAGTCGACGCATCGGCGATGGTCGGCCCCGACGCGATGATCGCCGGATCGTCGGCCGGTACATCAGAGATAACCAGTGTAACCACTTGCGCCGGCGCAGCAGCCGCCGCGAGCCGGCCACCCTTAATTGCGGAGAGATGCTTGCGCACAGTATTCATCTCGCCGATATGCGCGCCCGAACGCAGCAAAGCGCGGTTCACCGCCTGCTTGTCTTCAAGGGTCAATCCCGGAGCCGGCAGACTGAGCAGCGAAGACCCGCCGCCTGAGATCAGCGCGATCACCAGGTCGTCTTCCGTCAGCCCCTGCACCATCTGAAGGATACGGGCCGCGGCGTCACGCCCCTTCACGTCGGGCACGGGATGCGCCGCCTCGACGATCTCGATTCGTTGGCACGGAACGGCATGGCCATAGCGCGTGACCACAAGACCCGTGAGGGGTCCCGCCCAATGATCCTCCAGCGCCCGCGCCATAGCGGCCGACGCTTTACCGGCGCCAATAACGACAGTACGACCCTTCGGCGGCGGCGGTAGGTGCAGCGGCACCGACTTCTCTGGCAGCGCGGCCGCCACCGCCGCATCGAACATGGCCCTGAGCAGGGCTCGCGGTCCGCTCGTCATGTCGTCCGCCTTGTTTCGTACACCATTGGTCAAATCGCCGCCTTAGGCTCGGAAACGGGATCCATCTCAACCGTCTTCGCGAGCAGCTCCTCGGTCGATACGTGGCCCTCCAAAACTTGCTTGGCGCGGTCGCGGTCGATGTCGCCTTCCCATACTGCAATCACGACCGTAGCCACACAGTTACCGATCAGGTTGGATACCGCGCGAGCGATGCCCATGAACCAGTCCACCGACAGAACGAGCACGAGACCGATCGCTGGTATCACCGGAATCGCTGAGAGCGTGGCAGCCAGCACCACGATCGCAGAGCCTGGTACGCCACTGGCGCCTTTCGAGGTGAGTAGCGCCGCTCCCAGCACCATCAGGAGGTCGCCAGTCGAGAGGTGCGTATTGGTGGCTTGCGCGACAAAGACCGCCGCCAAGCTGAGATAGATCGAGAACCCGTCAAGGTTGAACGAATACCCCAACGGGATCACCAGCCCGACCGTGGAGTCCTTGATGCCCATGGCCTCAAGCTTCCGCATGACCTGAGGTAGCACGGCGTCGGACGACGCGGTCCCGAACACGATCAGCAGCTCCTCGCGCAGATACCGAAGGAACTTGAATAGGCTGAACCCGGCCAGCCACATGACCCCGCCGAGCACGATGAGCACAAAAAGGGCGGCAGCGACGTAATAAAGAGCGACGAGCATGCCAAGCTGCTCGAGCGACGCGACGCCATACTTGCCGACCGTGAACGCGACCGCGCCGAGCACGCCGAGCGGCGCCAACTTCACGATCAATCCGATCACCTTGAACAGGACATTGACCGACTCTTCGATGCAATGTGTGACGGTCTGGCCGTGTTGCCCCAGCATCGCCAACCCGACGCCGAACAGGATCGCAAAAAGCAACACTTGCAAGATGTCGCCCTGCGCGAAGGCGTCGACGACAGTAGTGGGGATGATCCGCATCAGGACGTCGACTTCATTCGTCACTTGGGCAATGTGCGACGTGTAGGCGGACAAGGCCGAGGCATCGAGCGTCTTCACGTCGATGTTCATCCCGACGCCGGGCCGAACGACATAGGCGAGCACTACGCCGGTCACGAGTGCGATCGTGGTAAGGACCTCGAAGTAGATAATCGCCTTCAGCCCGACGCGTCCAGCCTTGCGAAGGTCGCCGGCGCCGACGATGCCATGCACAACCACGCCGAATACGAGCGGCGCGATCAGCATCTTGATCAGCTTGATAAAGCCGTCGCCCAGCGGCTTCAACGCTACCGCAACGCCAGGATACTGCCACCCAAGCAGGATGCCGACGATGAGAGCAATGACGACCTGCCCGAACAATGAGCGAACGAAACCGCGCATAGCCCACCATCACCTGCCGATCCGAGCGTCGGCGTGATCGTCATTTTTTGCGGCTCATTCGGCCGCTGGCAGACGGCGTGCCGGACCCCGGTCCCGCCGATGGACTCAGCCCGACGGAGTGCCGCCGATCTCGAAGTTGGCGAGCATTTCCAAGGCCCGCACCATCCCGGAATGGTCCCAAGCCGCGCCCCCATTCGCAGCGCAGGCATTGAACAGTTCCTGGCACGTCGCGGTATTCGGCAGGCTGATCTGAAGTTGCTTCGCACCCTGTAGCGCCAGGTTAAGGTCCTTCTGATGCAATTCGATACGGAAACCGGGATCGAAATTGCGCTTCACCATGCGCTCGCCATGCACATCCAGGATGCGCGAATTGGCAAAACCACCCATAAGCGCCGCACGCACTTTCGCAGGATCGGCGCCCGCTTTGGACGCGAACAGCAGCGCCTCGCCAACCGCCTCGATCGTCAGGGCGACGATAATCTGGTTGGCAACCTTGGTTGTCTGGCCGTCACCGTTGCCCCCGACAAGGGTGATGTTCTTGCCCATGAGCTCGAACAGCGGCTTGACCTTGTCGAAGGCAGCCTGCGCCCCCCCCACCATGATCGTGAGCGACGCAGCCTTAGCGCCTACGTCACCGCCGGAAACAGGCGCATCCAGATACTCGGAACCAAGTTCCGTGATGCGGCGCGCGAAATCCTTGGTGGCGATCGGAGAGATGGAGCTCATGTCCACCACGATCTTCCCGGGCGAAAGCCCCTCGGCCACACCACCTTTGCCAAACAGCGCCGCTTCCACATGCGGTGTGTCGGGCACCATGGTGATCACGACATCCGAATTGGCGGCGACTTCCTTGCTGGACGCGCAAACCTTCGCACCGCCGGCGGTTAGTTCCTCAGGCACCTTGCCGAGATCGAAGACGGACAGCGAGTGACCGCCCTTCAGCAGATGCCCGGCCATAGGTCGGCCCATGATGCCCAGCCCAATAAATCCAACGTTCATGTCCGTACCTCCGCAAGTCCGTCGGTGTCATTTGCGGCCAAGATAGGCGGCGGCCCAGCCAAGCCCGGCGCTTGTGCCGGCTGCCGGCCTGTATTCACACCCGATCCAGCCTGCATATCCTTCACGGTCGAGCATATCGAAGATGAAGCGATAGTTGATTTCGCCTGTCCCCGGCTCGTTGCGGCCGGGATTATCAGCGACCTGGACGTGAGCGATGCGATCTCGCAAGCGGCGGAAGGTCGCCGTCAGCTCGCCGTCCATCCGGGCCTGGTGATAGATGTCATATTGCAGGAAAAGATTGTCGGACCCCACCTCCTCGATGACCGACACGGCCTGATCCGCGCGCGTCAGCCAAAAGCCCGGGATGTCCTTGTCGTTGACCGGTTCGATCAACAGCTTGACATCCACTTTCTTCAGCACGGCTGCCGCATAGCGCAGATTCTCCACGACCGTATGGCGCACGACGTCGGAGGAATCATCCGCACGCGGAATGCCAACCAGGCAGTTCACGTTGTGGCAGGCGAGAGCGGTGGCATACTCCACCGCACGCGCAACCCCTTCCCGGAACTCGTCCTTGCGGTCCGGCTGAACGGCAATACCTCGGTCGCCGCCATCCCAGTCGCCCGCAGGCAGGTTATGCAGCACCTGCGTAAGCCGGTGGGCTTTGAGGGCGCCCACTAACTGCTCTTTGGGGAACTGATACGGAAACATGTACTCGACAGCGGCGAACCCATCGCGCGCTGCGGCGCCGAAGCGATCAAGGAACTGATGCTCGCCGTAGAGCATCGTCAGATTGGCACAGAATTTCGGCATCACCCCTCTCTGCGATCTGATCAGTCGAGAAGCGCGATCGCCGTTGGCGCATCCTCGTGCCTTTCGGCAAGGTCCTCGAACTCGGTAATGTTGTCGATTTCTGTGCCCATCGCGATATTCGTAATGCGCTCAAGAATGATTTCCACCACGACCGGCACCTGGTGCTGTTTCATCAGTTGCTTGGCCCGCTCAAGTGCCTCCCGGATTTCGCCGGCGCGGGTGACACGGATTGCCCTGCACCCAAGCGCTTCGGCCAGTTTGACGTGGTCGACGCCATAACCCTGCGCTTCGGGCGAGTTAATGTTCTCGAACGCCAATTGCACGCAGTAATCCATATCGAAGCCGCGCTGCGATTGGCGGATTAGGCCGAGATAGGAGTTGTTCACCACCACGTGCAGATACGGCAGCTTGAATTGCGCGCCGACCGCCAGCTCCTCGATCATGAACTGGAAGTCGTAGTCGCCAGAAAGCGCCACGATATCGCGATCTGGATCAGCTACGCGCACACCCAGCGCTGCCGGAATGGTCCAGCCCAGCGGAC
>Ga0210397_10002990_pt1 | contig 10485 bp, 9 predicted proteins | sample IncBWH2OmetaG_FD_160126 | JGI IMG/M metagenome (GOLD analysis project Ga0210397, IMG submission 160126) | Forest soil microbial communities from Barre Woods Harvard Forest LTER site, Petersham, Massachusetts, United States - Inc-BW-H-2-O ...
GTTCACACAGATTCCGGCAGGGACGGAGGGGACAGTCGTCGCGTATCTCGCCGGTGACGATTCGGCCGTCGAAGCGATCATCACTGAGAAAAACAGTCGCGAGACATGGAACGCCCTGCGCGAGAAACTGCGTGGCGAGCAGAAGCTGGTCATCATCTTTGGATCGGAGATCCGCGGCGACGATGTGGCTGTACTGGTGAAGTTCGGTTCTGGAGTTCCCGGTGCGAAGTTTGTGTGCCTGGCTGATTACGCGAATTCGCGCGGCGCCGCCGACATGGGGCTCTATCCCGATCTGCTGCCCGGGTACCATCGAGTGGCCGATACGGGCAAGTTCCACGACGAGTGGACCAGCATCCCGGCTGCCACAGGCCTCACACTGCCGGAGATGGTGGACGCCGCCAAAGCCGGCAAGCTCAAAGCTCTATACGTCGTGGGCGCAAATCCGATTGGCCGGCTTGGGCTGGATCCTTTCCTGTTCTCGAAGACGTTCGTCGTCGTGCAGGAGATGTTCCTCACAGAGACCGCCTTCATGGCCGATGTCGTTCTGCCGGCTGCCAACGCTTACGAAAAATCGGGCACGTTCACGAACACCTGCGGTGATCTGCAAATTCTCAAGAAGGCCGGCGAGGTGACAGGCACGAAGAGTGACTTCGAAATGATCGTGCGTATCGCGGACGCAATGGGTTTCGATGTTCACAAACTAGTGCCGTTCGGCGCAGGCGAGCGTACCGACATGGGACAGTCGCGCGGCGCGCAGTCGGGCGAAGCCGACCGGCACGCGGTGTGGCTGGAGGCGCGCGGACTGGAGCCCAAGATGAGTCCACTCGAGCCGACTGCGATTCTCGACGAGATCCAGCGGCTGGTGCCCGGCTATGATGTTTCGCGGATCAACCTGCTGGCTGGCAATGATCAGCATACGACGCTCGCGAATAGCGGTCCGGGAGCGATTCAAAAACCGGAATTGATTGTTCCGGCAAACGACAATCTGTTCAGCAGCGGAACTCTTGGCCGCTATTCCAAGGCCCTGAATAGCGTCATGGAAAGCCGTACGCAACAAACTTCGGAAGTCGCGGCCGACTGAGCCGCCTCGAAGCAGTCCCGGTATCGGTTTCACCTAAGGTTCACGAACAAGTCAGGAAACGAACTTGCTGAGTCTTCCCATCTTCTTGGTCGCGTCGGTCGTGAAGATCGTGCTGGTGATCTTCATCCTGCTCACGGCGGTCGCTTACACGGTCTGGTTGGAGCGCAAAGTTGTAGGTCACATGCAGAATCGCTGGGGTCCTTCGCGGGTGGGACCTTTCGGATTGCTGCAACCTCTGGCCGATGGCATCAAGTTTCTTCTCAAGGAAGATTTGACGCCTCCCCACGTGTACCGGCCGCTGTTTATCGCGGCTCCGATGATCGCTGTCATTTGCGCGCTCACGTCGATTTCGGTGATCCCCTTCGGTACTGCGATTCCGGTTGCGGGTCACATTATTCCGCTGCAGATTACCGACCTGAACATTGGATTGCTTTTGATTCTGGGAGTCACGTCGATCGGGGTATACGGGGTGGCGCTGGCCGGATGGTCGTCGAACAACAAGTATTCCCTGCTCGGCGGATTGCGGGCCAGCGCGCAGATGGTGAGCTACGAGATCTGTCTCGGGCTATCGCTGGTGGGCGTCCTCATCGTGTCGGGAAGCTTCAGCCTGCAGCAGATTGTCGAATCGCAAAGAGGTTACTTCTGGGGATTCATTCCCAAGTGGAATATCTTTTACGGATGTCAGTTCGTTGCATTCTTCATTTATCTAATGGCAGCGTATGCCGAGACCAACCGGATTCCCTTTGACCTTCCAGAAGCAGAGACCGAACTGGTTGCGGGTTACCATACCGAGTACAGCGCGATGAAATTCGCGATGTTCTTCATGGCGGAGTACGCCAACATGATCACGGTCGCCTGCCTGGCAACCATTTTGTTCCTCGGTGGCGGGAATGGCCCGCTGTTTGGACCGCCAGTTTTGCGGCTTATCCTGCCGACCTTCTACTTCGTCGCGAAAGTATTTGTCTTCCTTTTCACGTATATCTGGGTGCGTGGCACTCTGCCGCGCTTCCGTTATGACCAACTGATGGCTTTCGGCTGGAAGTTCCTGTTCCCGCTGGCAATCGCGAATCTTGTGGTGACGGCCCTGGTAGTTGCGTACCGTTCTTGATCATGTCGCCGCGGTACTGAAGCGGCGGGCGGACATATAAGAAGATGCTACATCTCGTGCTGTTTCTGGTTTTCGGAGCGATCTGCGTGGCGGGGGCAATCAACCTGCTGGTGCAGAGCCATCCTATCAGCAGCGCACTGTCGCTGGTGGTGGTGATGGCGTCACTGGCCGTGGAGTACCTGCTGCTGGGTGCGGAATTCGTTGCGGCCGTGCAGGTGATCGTCTATGCGGGCGCGGTGATGGTGCTGTTCGTCTTCGTCATCATGTTGTTGAATGCGGGTGTGGAAGAACGCACCAAGGGCAGCCAGGTGGCGCTCATCCTCGGCATACCGGGAGTTCTGGCCGGCGGCCTGCTCGTGGCATGGGTTCTCATCGAGCGCACGGGCACGGCAACGGTCGGCCTGGGAGCCCTGCCTGGTTTCCCTAAGACAATAGGCAATCTGTTGTTTCACGATTTTCTGCTGCCCTTCGAAATCACGTCGGTGCTTGTGCTGATCGCGATTATGGGTGCGGTCGTTCTGGCGAGCCGCCCCGAACCCAAGAACCCGGAAAAGGAGAGTTGATGGTCCCCGTCTCCTATTACCTGATTTTGAGCGGCATTTTGTTTTCGTGCGGCGTGATTGGCTTCCTGATCAAGCGCAACATCATCACCATTTTCATCTGCATTGAGCTGATGCTGAATGGCGTGAACCTTTCGTTCGTGGCATTCGCGGCGCAATGGCAGCACTTGAGCGGACAGGTATTCGTCTTCTTCGTGATGGTGGTGGCCGCGGCCGAGGCGACGGTCGGCTTGGCGATCATCATCGCGGTTTTCCGCACCCGCGAGACCTTGAACGTAGACCACGTGAACCTGCTGAAACTATGACGCCTTCTCTTCATCTGTGGCTGATTCCGATTCTGCCGCTGATCGGCGCGGCCATCAACGGCTTCTTCGGACGCCGGCTTTCGCGGCAGACGGTTTCTGCAGTTGCGCTGACCTTCTGCGGCGCGGCGTTCCTGATGGGCTTGTATGTCGCCGCCCGCTTCTCGTCCCTCGAACTGCCGCACGCCGAGTACCTCGGTCATTGGATCCGGTCGGGCAACTTCATGGTGAACTTCGAGTTCTATCTCGACCAGTTGACACTCGTGATGTTGCTGGTCGTGACCGGAGTCGGATTCCTGATCCACATTTATTCCGTCGGGTACATGTGGGAAGAAGGCGGCTTCTATCGCTTCTTCTCCTATCTCAACCTGTTCATGTTTTTCATGCTCACGCTGGTACTGGCGGGCAACTACCTGCAGATGTTTATCGGGTGGGAGGGCGTGGGCCTCGCGTCTTATCTGCTGATTGGATTTTGGTTCACGAAAGATTCGGCGGCCTCTGCCGGGAAGAAAGCTTTCATCGTGAACCGGATTGGCGACTTCGGCTTCCTAATTGCGCTCTTCCTGCTGATCAAGCACTTCGGCTCGCTGAATTTCAGCCAGGTGTTCTCGTCGATTGCACAGCAGCCGGCGGAGACCGCCGGGATTGGCCTGCTGACTTCGATCGGGCTGCTGCTGATGGTGGGCGCTGCCGGCAAGTCCGCGCAGATTCCCCTCTATGTCTGGCTGCCGGATGCGATGGAGGGCCCTACCCCGGTTTCTGCCTTGATCCACGCAGCGACGATGGTTACGGCGGGCGTCTACATGGTGGCGCGCTCGCATGTGATCTTCGAGCACGCGCCGAATGCCCTCACCGTGGTCGCAATCATTGGCACGCTGACGGCGCTGTTCGCCGCGACCATCGGCATCGCGCAAACCGATATCAAGAAGGTCCTGGCTTACTCGACCGTCTCGCAGCTGGGTTACATGTTCATGGCATGCGGCGTTGCGGCGTACTCGGCCGGAATCTTTCACCTGATGACGCACGCATTCTTCAAGGGGCTCTTGTTTCTCGCGGCGGGCTCGGTGATTCATGCCGTCGGCGGCGAGCAGGACATGCGCAAGATGGGTGGGCTGAGGCAGTACATCCCATGGACTTTCATGACCATGACGGCCGCGACTTTCGCGATCGCAGGCTTTCCACCCTTCGCAGGATTCTTCAGCAAGGATGAAATTCTGGCACGTGCTTACGAGGCAAATCCGGCGTACTGGTTTATCGGAGTGACGACCGCCTTCATCACTTCGTTCTATATGTTCCGGCTCTGGTTCATGACTTTCTTTGGCGATTATCGCGGCCGCGAAGCGGCGCAACACGGCCATCCGGCTCATGGTCATGGACACGGCGGGCACGGCGATCCTCACGAGAGTCCCACGATCATGTTGGTTCCGCTGATGATTCTCGCCGTCCTCTCCGTGATCGGCGGGTGGGTGGGAATCGGCGGCCGGTTTGAGCATTTTCTCTCGCCCGTGTTCGGCGAAGGTGCCACGGCGGTCGCGACCGAAGCTTTGAGTCGCAGCACCGAGATCACGTTAATGGTCATCTCGGTCGCGGCGGCAGTTTTAGGTTTTTACCTTGCCTACGTTCTCTATTTAAAGCGTCCGGAACTGCCTCAGAAGATTGCGGACTCGCTCGGCGGCCTGTACCAAGCGGTTGTGAACAAGTACTACGTCGATGAGATCTATGCGGACCTGTTTGTGAAACCGCTAGTAGATGGTTCTACACGCATCCTGTGGCACGGCGTGGACCAGGGTGTGATTGACGCTGCGATCAACGACACCGCGGATGGAGCCCGCCACGTTTCCGACTCGGCCCGCCAAATGCAATCCGGCAACGTGCGCTCTTATGCGGGCTGGGTTGCGGTCGGGGGAGCAGTGATCATTGCATACATGATCTGGATGGGGGTCCGATGAATTTCCTGAACGCCCACATCCTGACGCTGGTGACGTTTATCCCCGCGGCGGGCGGGCTTTTGCTGCTGCTCATTCCGCGGCGCGACCGCGACATCCGCATCTTTTCTTTGATCGTTTCCCTGCTCACGTTCGGTCTCTCGTTGCACTTAGTGGCCCGCGTACATCGCATGCTGCCTGGCTTTCAGTACGAGATCGACCGCGCATGGATCTCGACGCCGAACATTCACTATCACATGGGAGTTGACGGAATCTCGATGTGGTTGGTGTTGCTGACCACATTCCTTACGCCCCTGTGCGTACTGATCTCGTGGAACTCGATTCACGAGCGCGTGAAGGAATTCTTCATCCTGCTGCTGGTGCTGGAAACCGCACTCATCGGCGTATTCACATCGCTCGACCTGTTCCTCTTCTACTTCTTCTGGGAATCGACGCTTATCCCGATGGCCTTGCTGATCGGGATCTACGGCCATGGCCGGAAGGTGTACGCCGCCGTCAAATTCTTCCTGTACACGATGGTCGCGTCGGTGTTCATGCTGGCCGCGGTGATCTGGCTATACGCGCACGTGGGCAGCTTCGATTTCGTAACCATTCAGAATGCGATCCGCACCGGACATGTCGAAGGATTCTCTACCGCGGCGCCCTGGCTATTTATTGGATTTTTTCTTGCGTTCGCGGTGAAAGTGCCGCTCTTCCCGTTCCACACCTGGTTGCCGGATGCACACGTCGAAGCGCCCACCGCAGGTTCAGTTTTGCTCGCAGGGGTTCTCCTCAAGATGGGGACGTATGGCCTGCTGCGCTTCAATCTCGGATTGTTCCCCGAACAATCGCGACAGAACGCGCCCTGGATTTGCACTCTCGCGCTGATCGGCATCGTCTACGGTGCGCTGGTGGCGATGGTGCAACCCAACTTGAAGCGCGTGATTGCATACTCGTCAGTGAGCCACCTCGGTTTCGTGGTGCTGGGAATCTTCAGCTTCACCCAAGCCGGATTGAACGGGGCCATGTTCGTCATGCTGGCGCACGGCGTTTCCACGGGCGCGCTGTTCATGCTGGCCGGAATCATCTTTGAGCGGAAGCATAGCTACGAGATCGCCGACATGGGCGGCCTGGCTACACCCATGCCGAAGTATGCAACTTTCTTCCTGTTCATTACGCTCGCGTCGGTGGGACTGCCGCTGCTCAATGGATTCGTGGGCGAGTTCCTGGTACTGAGCGGAGCCTTCCAGGCGAATCCCTGGTACGGGACGATCGGCGCGACCGGCGTGATTTGGAGCGCCTGCTACTTGCTATGGATGTACCAACGGGTCTTCTTCGGAAAGGTCACGCATCCAGAAAACAGCACCTTGGCCGATCTTTCGGCGCGTGAGCAACTGGCATTGTGGCCGACAGCGGTCGCGGCGCTTGTTATGGGCGTGGCTCCGCTACTCTGGCTGAACATCATCGACCCAGCCGTGCAGGCGGCCCTCACTCCATTTGCGCAGGTGGCCAGCAAGGTGGTGGGCCAGTGAATCCAACTCTTCCGGTCGGCGCCGACTACATTCGCATCCTGCCCGAGATTGTGCTGACGATTTTCGGCATGGCCATTATGGTGCTCGATCCCCTGGTAGATGAGAAGAAGAGCCAGCAACTGGTGGGAGGACTTGGCCTCATCGGAACGCTTGCCGGCCTGGCCTCCACCTGGATCATGGCGCAATCGCCGGGCTTCGCGTTCTGGAACATGGTGCGGGTCGATGGCTTCAGCGTGTTCTTCCATGTTCTGGTGATTGCGATCGCGCTGGTGCTGATCCTCACCTCGTACGAGTACATGGCCGTCCAGCAAATACGCGCCGGCGAATACTATGGCCTGATTCTGTTCGGCCTGGTCGGCATGTGCTTGATGTCGTCGGCGGTCGAGTTGGTGCTGATCTTCATCTCGCTGGAGATCTCTTCGATCTCGACTTATATTCTCGCCGGCTTCCGGCGCCGCTCGGCCACCAGCAGCGAATCGTCGCTCAAGTACTTTTTGCTTGGATCTTTCGCAACCGCATTTTTTCTGTACGGCGTCGCCATGATGTTCGGTGCAACGGGATCCACGAACATTGATGCGATCAGCGCGGCGCTCAATTCGGACCGGATTCCCTTGCTGGCTTACGTCGCGATGGCACTGATGTTCGTCGGGCTTGGATTCAAGGTGGCAGCCGCGCCCTTTCATATCTGGACCCCGGACGTCTACGAAGGGGCGCCCGCTCCGGTGGTGGGCTTCATGTCGACCGCGCCCAAGGCGGCCGCATTCGCTGTTTTACTGCGCATTATTTTTGAGGCGAACGCTCCCGGCCGCTTCTGGCTGATCTGGCTGTCGGCTGTGCTGTCGATGACGCTAGGGAACGTTGCCGCGCTCGTCCAGGACAACGTCAAGCGCTTGCTGGCCTACTCCTCGATTGCGCACGCTGGTTACATTCTGGTCGCCTTTGCCGCCAAGCCGGAGCTCGGCGCTCCCGCCGTGATGTTCTACACGGCTGCTTATGCAGCTATGAATGTGGGCGCGTTTGCGGTCATCAGCCATCTTGCCAATGAGAATGAACGTTACGTGACGCTCGAAGACTATGCGGGGCTGGGGCGCAGCTCCCCGATTCTTGCGGGCACGCTGACAATTTTTATGATCTCGCTGATCGGAATTCCGATCACGGGTGGATTTTTTGCCAAGTTTTACGTGTTCAGCGCCGCGTTGCAATCGAATCTGGTATGGCTGACGATTATTGGTGTGATCAATAGCGCGATTGGAGCTTATTACTATCTCAAGATCATTGTTGTGATGTACATGAGAGAAGCGCGGGAAGAGGTGCCGGTGCTGCCCATACCTCTTGCCCTGCGGGCAGCTCTGGCCCTGACGCTGGGTGCCACGGTTTATCTCGGGATTGTGCCAGGGCGGATGTTGACGTTCGTGCAGCAATCGGCGCAACAACTCCTACAGGCAGAACACACCAGCGCGCGGGAACAGATAGATAACACGGCAGTTCCGCGAGCGACTCAATAGGCTAGCGCCACCGTCCCGGCGGCTTGTCGGCTGCGAGCGCGAGACGCGCTTGCGACTGCCGGAAGGATGCCGGCGCTACTTTCGCAGGATGTGGAAATTATTTGCATATCCTGTGGTTCGCCTCGGAAATCGCGATCATTTGAGTGTTTGACATCTTGGGGTCCAGTCGGCATGATAGGAAACCAATTCGTCACCAGCAAGATCAATAAGCCCCCCGGGCAGGAGGCAGGAATGTCCAAGTTCATCTACAGGTTATGGTCGGAAGAATCAGGCCAAGATATTGCGGAATATGCCGTTATGCTGGCTGTGATCCTGGTGCTGGTGGTCGGCACCGTGCGGCTGATCGGCTCCAACGCGAATAGCGCGTTCTCGCAAGCTGCCAGTTCCATTCAATAGCACGAAGCCGAGAGATGACTTCACTGCACCTCTCGGAGGGTGCTCCCCACCCTCCGGTTGACGGAATGGCTCCAAGCAGTTAATATCGCAACTCGATGACTCGATTTACCTACTTCTTCGCGTATTTCCGCTACTGGTTTACGAGCATAGCGGCTTCGGCGGAGCTTGTAGGTGGAGTAAATCGGCAATAGTCACCTAGAAATTCAAGTTCCAGTTCAGAGCCGCGATTCTCGAGAATCGCGGCTTTTGTTTTTCCCGGCCAAAGGAGGGCCACTTCCATGATCGTCAACATGTCCGAAGGAGCTACCGAGGAGCAGATCACGCACATCATTGACCGCATTCGCGAAGCTGGCTACCAGCCGCACGTAACGCGCGGGACGGAGCGAACTATTGTGGCGGCAGTGGGTAGCGGCCGGCGCCATGAAATCGAGGCGCTGCAGGTGGCTCCGGGTGTCGATAACGTCGTTGCCATCGCACAGCCGTTCAAGCTGGTCAGCCGCCAGGTGAAGCCGCACCGTTCGATCGTCCGGGTCGGCGAGGTGGCCATCGGAGGCGACACGGTCGCCGTGATTGCGGGACCATGTTCTGTGGAGTCGCGGGAGCAGCTCATTTCCACAGCGCACGCCGTGAAGAAAGCGGGAGCCAGCCTGCTCCGCGGAGGCGCTTACAAGCCGCGCACCTCTCCCTACGATTTCCAGGGCCTGGGCGAAGAAGCCCTTAAAATCCTCCGCGAGGCGAGCGAAGAGACCGGCCTGCCAGTGGTCACGGAGGTGATGGGCACCGAAGACGTCGAGCTGATCTGTGAGTACGCCGACATGCTCCAGGTGGGCGCGAGAAACATGCAGAACTTCAATCTGCTGCGCAAACTGGCAACCGTGCGCAAACCCGTGCTCCTGAAGCGGGGGCCGTCGGCTACGGTGAAAGAGTGGTTGCTTGCCGCCGAGTATCTCTTGGCCGGTGGAAACCCGGATGTGGTGCTGTGCGAACGCGGCATCAAGACGTTCGAGACCGAGACCCGCAATACTATGGACCTGGCCGCTGTGGCGCTGGCGCGGGATCTGTCGCACTTGCCGGTGATCGCAGACCCGTCCCACGGCACCGGAAAACAGAGTCTGATCGCGGCAATGTCGCGCGCGGCAGTGGCTGTCGGCGCGGATGGACTCATTATCGAGGTGCATCCCTGCCCGGAACGAGCGCTCTCCGACGGTCCGCAATCGCTGGACTTCGCCGCGTTCGAGAAGGTCATGCGCGGTTTGTCGGATCCGTTACGGAGTATCTCGGGACTGACGCGAGAAACGGTGGTGGCGCCGGCGTAACCGGTTGTGTACCGGGTTGGTGGCTGCGATATTGCACAACTGAGCTATACTGGGCGCGAATGGATAGAGAGTCGAAGGCATCGTTTGCCATCATTCGATTCAACTCGCGCTCCTATGAGTCGGGCGGGGTGATGGAAATAGTCCGAGGCCGGCAGAGCGCCAATTTGGCAATTCAACGGCTGCATGAATCCCAGAGCAAAGAGGATTGGGCTCTGGGCTGGCGCTACTTTGCCGAAATGACCGACTTAAAACCAGGGACCGACCCGGCCAAAGCCACTCGACTCCGGCAAGGCAGCATGGACGCTCGCGAATCGGAGCCCTGACCGCGTCCAGTTTGCCCCGAAGCACCCACTTCCCAGGAAACAGGCGCAAAACAAAACGCCCCAAACTCTGGTTAGAGTCTTGGGACGCTCGTTGAACAGCCCTCCCCCGAGTACTGCTCAAAGACAAAGTAAAACGCAGAGCAGATTCTGGGAATGGCACCGTCGTGCTAGCGATTGGCACGAACGGGCGGGTTTCCTAGGGTAGCCGTTTTTCCATGCGGACGATTGGAAGGGATTCCCCGTTTGCCAGAGGGACGCCCAGGTTCTCAAGCGAAATGTAGCCTCGTGCGCTATAGAGTGGGACTCCACTGAGGGTTGCTCCCATCTCGAAGCGGCGGAACCCCTCCGCCACTGCGGCCCTTTCACAGGCATCGAGCAGCATGGTCCCGATCCCGCGACGCACCCAATCTGGGTGCACAAAGAATGCGCGGATCTTG